>WBZQ01000277.1_pt1 | contig 44895 bp, 42 predicted proteins | sample 5204251 | NCBI WGS metagenome assembly WBZQ01 (sample SAMN12412402, study PRJNA552823) | activated sludge metagenome | isolation source: activated sludge from nitrification reactor of wastewater treatment plant... | place: USA: Virginia | collected 2017-09 | reverse complement strand
ACCAACTGGAAGAAAGCCCTCGAACAGCTCGTACTGGTCTACCCAGACCGCATCGAGCCCTACCTGTAGAACACACCAAACGACAACATCAGAGGAAACGACTTACACAAAAGACTTGACACGCTCCGATGCCCGAGCGGCCGTCTTGCGACCACGGCAACGCCACCAGACCCGTCACAGACACCGGTTGGCCGACAACGACTTTCGGTTCCCCGACCACGGTGACCGCCAGCACTTCACCGCCGGTGGCGTCCAGGGCGATCAGCTGCACCTGCCACAACGCCTGCCCGGTGGCCTTGTCCACGCGCGGTGCACCGGTGTCGAAATTGGTGCGCTGCTCGGGAATCCGAGTACAGAGGAACGTCACCCCGGTGGTGTCGATACGTAACTTCATGGATTGCTGTCCTTCCTTGCGGTGTTGGCGCGGTCTGTTCGGCCGCGACTCAAGGACAGCGCCATCCCGGATGCGCCCGGAAGTGACAGGCAGTGATACTGGTGATGACCGCACACGCGCACACGTAGCTGACCTGCGCTGATGTATGCGGCATGATCGAAGCCATGGCCGCAGTCGACCCGATCCGGGCACTCAATGCGCAGCGGCTCAGCCAAGCCCGCAAACGCTACGGCTACAGCTTGCGTGAGTTGGCGATCGAGGTCGAAAACGTGCGCAAGCTACGCGGCGATCCCGACCTGCCCGCGCGGGAATCCCTGCGGCAAAAAATCGCCCAGATCGAGCGGACCGGAATGCTCGGCCCGGTGTGGCGTGAAGACCTGGCCGCGGTGTTCGGCGTCGAACCCGACGAAATGTTCAGCGTGCCGATCGCCTCCGAGCTGCCGCACCCGCTGCTGATACAACTACCCGTCGACCGTGACGTACTCGCCGTCATCCAGGCCCAGCAACATGCCCACATCCAAGCTGAGCACACCTTCGGCCCCCAACACGCCCGCCCCCTGGTGGAATCCGATCTGGTCACCATCGAATCCCTGATTGCCCACGCACCCTCGCAGGTCAAGGCAGAGATGCGGCGCGCCGCTGGGGCTATCGCCGAAGTTGCCGGGTGGATCGCCCAAGACCTCGGAGATCACGCCGCCGCGGAGAAGCTCACCCACACCGCAGCCCTGCACCTACGTACGGCCGGCCCGGCATTCAACGCCATGATCTTGATGCGCCAATCCAACATTCTCACCCGCACCAACCCCGACCTGGCCACCGCCTTGGCCACCGATGCCGCCGACCTCATCGACGGCCACGACGTGGGTCGCCTGGCCGCCAGCATCGCCCGCCAACAGGCCCTTGCCGAGCTGGCCAATCACAATGAGCGGGGATTTCATCGCCACGCCGCCGCAGCCCTCGAACTCGGTGACCTGCAACCCCACCCGCATGATCATGCGATCTACGCCCACGGCGCCTACGTCGCCAGCGAGATCGCCTCCGGCTACCTGCGCATCGGTGACCCGGATAAAGCCCTAACCCTGCTCGCCGGGCACCATCACGCCTGGACATCACAGCAGCACCGCGATCAGACCGTGGCCGATATGCGACTCCTGCACGCCTACATCGCCACCGGCGAATACCAGCAAGCACTGGCACTGACCGCCACAGCGATCCCGGGCTACCTGGCCGCGCCCTCGCAGCGAGCCAGGATTCATCTGGCCAGGGCAGGCACAATCGTGCGAGACCGTCGACGGCGAAACAAAGACCCGATCCTGCAACAGCTCGCCGGCCGCATCAAAAACGCCACCCAAGGAGTCACCCCGTGAGCCGTCGAGTCATCCCCGACACCACCACCACCGACCCCGCGGCCACCCACACGGTCGCGGTGCTGCCGGTCGGCTCATTCGAACAACACGGCCCCTACCTTCCGCTGGGCACCGACACCCTCATCGCCACTGCCATCGCATCCGCAATCAGTCGGCACCACAATGTATTTCAGCTACCACCGGTCGCGTTCGGCTGCTCCCACGAACACGCCGCCTACCCCGGCACCATCAGCATCAGCGCCACCACCTTGGCCGCGATCGTCGCTGACACCATCGAGTCGCTGGCACGCCAGAACACCGCCGGGCTGATCGTCGTCAACGGCCACGGCGGCAACGCGGTACTGACCAACGTCGTCCAACAAGCCAACCACCCCAAGAACCCCGTCAAGGTTGGGCTCTACCCCAGCCGCGAAGACTGGACCGAGGCCCGCGCCGCCGCAGGAATCCACAGCAGCAACCACGACGACATGCACGCCGGCGAACTGGAAACCTCCATCCTGCTCGCCACCCACCCCGACTACCTGCGCGACGGCTGGCAGACCAGCGACCACACCGCCAACGACCGCCGCTACCTCACCAGCCTCGGCATCCACGCCTACACGCCCACCGGCGTCATCGGCTCACCATCCCAGGCCACCGCCGCCAAGGGCAGCAGTGCCCTCGACCACCTCGGCCGCAACGCCGACACCCTGATCGAACTCCTCACCACACGTTGAGCACAAGCGACAGCTCGGCGGCTACCTTCCGGGCTTCGCTGCGCTCCCTTCGCTTCCGTCCGCTGGCGCTCCCGTCCGCGCCGGTCGCTCCACTGCGCCCTGCGTCCGCCGCCGAGCACCAGACCAGCGCCCACCACCCAGTGAGAACACCGGCCGTGTTCGCGCCTGCCGCCGCCAGGCCAACGGCGTTTGCGCCTCTCGCGCGGCGACCAGAGCCGGGCCAGACCGCCGGCCACCGTGGGACACATGCCCTGACCTCGCGCGTGAGGACTTTCTTTACTGCTATCAAGCTCGCTGATGTGTGCATGTTGACCACCGATGTCGCCGAGGGGTCCTACATCGGCGAGGCGCTGTCTTTGGTCGGTAAACGCGGCCGTGTGGTCGTTACCGCGATCGGGCACCCCGAAGAGACCTCGATATCGGGTTCACTGCTGGAGTTGACGCTGTATGAAAAGCAGATCCGCGGCGCGCTGTACGGCTCGTCGAACGCCGCCCACGACATCCCGCGGCTGGTCGAACTCTACAACTCCGGACAACTCAAACTCGACGAGCTGATCACCCGTGAGTACACCCTCGATCAGATCAACGAGGGCTACGCCGACATGCGATCAGGCCGCAACATCCGAGGACTCATCCGCTTCTGATGCAGCAGCCGAAACCGGAGGGAGGCGACGCTACAGAAAGACGCTGCCAAGCTCGGGAAGCTCAGGACTCGCTGGGACAGCTCAATGTGGTGAGAGCCGGAACTCGCGCGGAGCGCGGCCGGTCCATCGCTTGAAGGCGTGTGAGAAGTTGGCGAGGTTGCTATATCCGAGATCCGTGGCGATCTCACTCACCGACATTGAGCGGTCGAGTAGCTGCAGCATCGCGCGCTCGCGCAGGAATGACTGGCGCAACTCGCGAAAGGTGGTCCCCTCCTCGGAGAGGCGCCGTTTGAGTGTGCTGGTGGATATCGACAGCTCATGTGCGAACCAATGGTTACTTCGCTGTCCGGGATCCTTCTGCAGCAACTGTCTCACCTTCTCCGAGAACGACGTGGTTTCGCTGCGCTGGTCGAGAGTTCGCTGCAGATCGACGATGGCGAGTCGATACGCGACGGGATCGGAGAACCGGCACACCTCGTTGAGCGTGTCCGCGGGAACATGGAGGAAGGACATCGGAGCGTCGAAGAACAGGCGCCCGGCGTGCGCCAGGTCGTTCTCCCGATCGGCCAGGGCGACGGGCGCCGGCCAACTCAGGTGAAGTGTGACGGTCGACGCGTCACCGACGAGCATATCCAGTAGTCGCAACAACGCCGACCCGCTGTAGGTGACGGCCAGGCAGTCCAGGGCCGGATCGCCGGTGTGCCCGGTGAACCCGACGGTGAGGCCCTGGTAACCGGGATGGAACTGTGGAGTCACAGCTGTCGAGATCAACGGCAGATAGGTGAGCAGCTCCACGATCTCGGCTACCGAGCCCGCGCTGACCAGCGGAACGCTCAACGGGCCGAAGGATGTCAACTGGGCCTGTCCGGCGAACGCGAAGCCGAGCAGGGTTGCCTGGTCGACGTCGAGATCGGGGTAGACCTCCCGGAACCACCGTAACGGGGCCTGGACATCCCGCTCAATCAGCGTCGCCTCGTCGGTTCCTTCGCGAGCCATGATGTTGCGAAGCCGCGCGACGGCGTCCGGGTCGAGTGCCTGGCTCTCCAGCATTTGCACGAACGCGACCGGAGGCACACCGGCGTTGCTGAACTTCACCGATCGTGCCCCCTGAGCCCAATCCACAAGTTCCTGATCCGCGCAAACATAGCGGAAGCGCTCGGATTGGACAATCCTGTTAACAAGTATTCACATTCAGGGCAACTTAAGAGGAGTCGGTAATGGCCGTTGTCACTTTTGTCTCCCACGACGGCGACAAGCACCAGGTGCCTCTCGATGAAGGCCAGTCACTCATGCAGGTCGCGACCAACAATGCAGTGCCCGGCATCGACGGCGACTGCGGAGGCGAAGCTGCGTGCGGGACCTGCCATGTGATCGTCGACCCGCAGTGGTCCGATCGGGTCGGCCTCTCCGGCGCCGTTGAAGAAGAGATGCTCGCGATGAACCCCGAGCGTCAGCCGACCTCCCGGCTGTCCTGCCAGATGCAGGTCTCTGAGGCGTGGGACGGCTTGATCGTCCATCTGCCCGAGTTCCAACTGTAGCGACGAGAGAGACGGATAAGACGTAATGAAGGTTTCTGAAGCAATCACCGAGAAAGTGCAGGCGACCATCCCGATGGACCTGCAGATTCAAGGCGCACACCTGTATGACAAGACCCGGCGTTTGGTGACCGGAACGAACGGGAAAAGGCTCTTCGCCGAGAGCCCCATCCCACCGGTCGAGGACGTCGAACTCGCCGACATCGACCTCAGCAACCCTTTCCTCTATCGTCAGGGGCGCTGGCAGTCATACTACGAGCGCCTGCGCAACGAAGCTCCGGTCCACTATCAGCCCAACAGTCCGTTCGGTCCGTTCTGGTCCGTCATGCGGCATGCCGACATCGTGGCCGTCGAGAAGAACCATGAGGTCTTCTCCTCCGAGCCCTTCATCATCATCGGGGCCCCGCCTCGTTTCCTTGATGTCGCGATGTTCATCGCGATGGATCCGCCACGCCACGACAGGCAGCGGGCCGCTGTCCAAGGGGTGGTCGCGCCCAAGAACCTGCGTGAGATGGAGGGTCTGATTCGATCACGCGTGCAGGAGGTGCTGGACAACCTGCCCGTGGATCGGCCGTTCGACTGGGTGCAGAATGTCTCGATCGAGTTGACCGCGCGGATGCTTGCAACCCTCCTGGACTTCCCGTACGAGCAGCGTCGCAAACTCGTCGAGTGGTCAGATCTGGCAACCTCGATGGAGCAAGCCAATGGCGGTCCCTCGGACCTTGACGAGACGTTCGCAGGCATGCGCGACATGGCGCGAGGTCTCAGCGAGCACTGGCACGACAAGGCGGCCCGGACAGCTGCCGGAGAGGAACCCGGCTTCGATCTGATCACCATGCTGCAGAGCAACGAGAGCACCAAGGATCTGATCAAACGACCGATGGAGTTCTTGGGCAACCTTGTGCTGCTGATCGTCGGAGGCAACGACACCACCCGGAACTCGATGAGCGGCGGTGTTCTCGCGTTGAACCGGTACCCAGATCAGTTCGAGAAGCTGAAGGCAAACCCCGACCTGATCCCCAACATGGTCTCGGAGGTCATCCGGTGGCAGACACCGTTGGCCTATATGCGCCGGATCGCCAAGGCGGACACTATGCTGAACGGGCAGTTCATTCGCAAGGGCGACAAGGTCGTGATGTGGTACGCGTCGGGCAACCGCGACGAGCGCGTGTTCGATCGACCCGACGACTTGATCATCGACCGGGCCAACGCCCGCAACCACATCTCCTTCGGCTTTGGCATCCACCGCTGTATGGGCAACCGGCTGGCCGAGATGCAGCTGCGGATTCTCTGGGAGGAGCTGCTTCCGCGCTTCGACAACATCGAGGTCGTCGGCGAACCCGAGTACGTGCAGTCCAACTTCGTGAGGGGTATCAGCAAGATGATGGTCCGACTCACCCCGAAATCCGCCACATGACGTTGGAGCGGACGCTCATCGTCGGGGCCAGCCATGCCGGGGCCCAACTCGCGGCCAGTCTGCGCCAGGAAGGGTGGACCGGTGAGATCGTCCTCATCGGCGACGAGGCGGCGCTGCCCTACCAACGCCCTCCGCTGTCGAAGGCATATCTGGCCGGGAAGTGCACAGTCGACGAGCTCGCGATCCGCAACGCCGAGTTCTACACCAAGCAGCGAATCCAACTCCTGGATGCGACGGTGGAGGCGATCGACCGCTCGGCGGGTCAGCTCTCGCTGAACACCGGCGACGCATTGCCCTACGACAAGCTCGCGCTGTGCACTGGCGCCCGCCCTCGTCGGCTCCCTACCCCGGGAGCCGACCTGGCCGGAGTCTTCTACCTACGCACCGCCGCGGACGTCGAGATGATCCGCGAGGCCACCAGCCCCGGGAGTCGGGCTGTGATCGTCGGCGGCGGCTACATCGGACTGGAGACGGCCGCCTCGTTGCGTGCACTGGGTCTGGAGGTCACCGTGATTGAGGCGACCGAGCGCGTCCTCGAACGGGTCACCGCGCCCGAGGTATCGGCGTTCTTCGACCGGATCCACCGCGAGGAGGGCGTCAACATCCGGACGGGCGCGCTGGTCAAGGCATTGTCTGGCGACGGCAGGATCCGCGAAGTAATCCTGGCCGGTGGCGAATCGATTCCTGCCGACCTCGTCATTGTCGGCATCGGCGTTGAGCCCAACACCGAGCTCGCCGCGGCCGCGGGCTTGGTCGTCGACAACGGCGTCGTGATCGACGACCAGGCCCGGACCAGCGACCCCGCCATCGTGGCCGCCGGGGACTGCGCCAGCCACGACATGGCCCGTTACGGCCGTCGCATACGCCTGGAGTCCGTGCCCAGCGCGGCCGAGCAGGCCAAAGTCGCCGCGGCGACCGTCTGCGGGAAGTCCAAGAAGATATCAGCGCTTCCATGGTTCTGGTCAGATCAATACGACCTCAAGCTCCAGATCGCCGGTCTCAACACCGGGTACGACGAAGTCATCCTCAGCGGCGACCCGACCAGGGACCGCGACTTCACCTGCTTCTACCTCCGTGCCGGCGAGCTCATTGCCGCCGACTGCATCAACCGTCCCCGCGACTTCATGGTCAGCAAGCGGATCATCACGCAGCAACTCCCCATCGGCCGGTCCGAACTGGTGCTCGCCGGCTCCGCCTGAGGTGACGGGTCCTTGGGGTGATGGGTACGACGACAGCGAGTTCGGGCTGCATTTCGGAAAGGAACGTCTGTGACGATGATCACGAATGTTCATTTGTGACAACGAGTTTGGTGGAGGTTGATGATGGCGGTGTTCAAGGATGAGGACGAGGTCTATACCTTTCTGGCTGGAATCTTTCGGCGGGGCCTGGAGAAGGAGGGGCTGGCGGATAAGCTCGTGAATTCGGGTGTGGTGTTGCGGGTGCATTACACCGATCCGGACGCAGTGGTGACGGTGGACATGCCGAACAAGGTGGTGCAGACGGGAGCGGGCAGTACCGCGGTGCCCAATGTCGAGCTGTTCATGTCGGCGGACACCGGGAACAAGTTCTGGTTGGGGAAGGTGAACCTGACGATGGCGATGGCCAAGGGAACGGTGCGCGCGAAGGGTCCGGCGGCGAAGTTGATCAAAATGATCCCGCAGGCCAAGAACCTGTTCCCGGAGTACCGGTTGCTGTTGCAGAACGAGAATCGGCAGGACCTCATCGATGTGTGACCGGCGCTTCACGGTGGGCTGCAGGACGGGCGTGCGATGAAGAGCACCATGCAGGATGTTCCGTTGACGGTGGCCGGGATCGTGCGCCATGCCTCGACGATCCATGGTGATCGCGATGTGCTGACCGCGCGGGGGCCCGGACAGATCTCTCGGGTGTCCTACCGCGAGGTGGGGGAGCGCGCGGCACGGCTGGCGAATGCGTTGCGCGAGATCGGCATTTGTGGAGATGAGCGTGTCGCGACGCTGCAGTGGAGCAACCAGGAGCATCTGGATGCTTACGCGGCGGTGCCGTCGATGGGTGCGGTGCTGCACACGTTGAATCTGCGGCTGCCGCCGGAACAGCTGACGTGGATCGCCAATCATGCCGAGGATCGGGTGATCATCGTCGACGGTACGGTGCTGAACCTGTTGGCGGGGGCGTTGCCGTCGATGACCTCGGTCCGCACGGTGTTGGTGACCGGCACGGGTGACCTTGCCGCGGTCCAGGGGTGCGGAAAGGACGTCCTTCGTTACGACGATGTGGTGGGCGCGCAGTCGAGCACGTTCGACTGGCCCGATGTCGACGAGCGGTCGGCCGCAGCGATGTGCTACACGAGCGGTACTACCGGGCACCCGAAGGGTGTTGTCTACAGTCATCGTTCGACGTGGTTGCACTCTCAGGCGGCGTGCACCTCGAATGCGTTGGGCGTCGGTCATGACGACACGGTGTTGGCGATCGTTCCGATGTTCCACGCTAATGCCTGGGGGTTGCCGTATGCGGCGATGATGGCGGGGGCGCAGCTTCTGCTGCCTGACCGTTTCCTGCAGGCGGCGCCTTTGGTGGAGATGATCGAGGCGGCCCGGCCGACGATGGCGGGCGCTGTGCCGACGATCTGGACCGACGTTCTGCACTATCTGCGCGACAATCCCGGCCACGATGTGAGTTCGCTGAAGTTGGTGGCGTGCGGTGGTTCGGCGGTTCCGAGGTCGTTGATGACTGCCTATGACGAGCTGGGCGTCCGCATTGTGCAGGCCTGGGGGATGACTGAGACGTCCCCGCTGGCTGCGGTCGCATTGCCGCGGAACAGCGACACCCCGGAGAGGTCCCTTTACCTGCGGGGAACCCAGGGCCGGGTGGTGGCCGGTGTGCAAGCCCGCATCGTCGACGACGCCGGCGCCGAGCAGCCTTGGGACGGACTGTCGGTGGGGGAGATTCAGATCCGCGGCCCGTGGATCACCGGGTCGTATTACGAGCATGACACTTCGGCGGTGTCGCCGGACGGGTGGTTGCGCACCGGAGACGTCGGGACGATCAGCCCGGATGCGTTCATCACGCTGACCGACCGTTCCAAGGACGTCATCAAGTCCGGGGGCGAATGGATCTCCTCGGTGGAGCTGGAGAACGAGTTGGCCGCTCACCCTGCGGTGCGCACCGCCACCGTGATCGGGGTTCCCGATGACAAGTGGCAGGAACGGCCGCTGGCAGTGGTGGTCCTGGCCGCTGACTGCACCGCCACCGCCGCGGAATTGACCGGATTCCTCCGTCCGCGGGTGGCCAAGTGGTGGCTACCGGAACGGTGGGCGTTCGTCGCCGACGTTCCGTTGACGTCTACTGGCAAGTTCGACAAGAAGAAGCTGCGCCGCCAGTACGCCGACGGTGAGCTCGCCGTCGAGACGCTGGCGTGAACCATCCACTGCTACGGAAGCACCGACGTTGAGGAGAGGACACACATGAAAACACGCGCTGCCGTGCTCTGGGGCTTGGGAGAGAAGTGGGAGGTCGAGGAGGTCGAGTTGGATCCGCCCGGTGCGGATGAGGTGCTGGTCCGGTTGACCGCCAGCGGGTTGTGCCATTCAGATGAGCACCTGGTGACCGGTGATCTGCCGTTTCCGCTGCCCGTCGTCGGTGGTCATGAAGGTGCCGGCACCGTGGTCGAGGTGGGTGCAGGTGTCGAGGACCTGGCCGAGGGCGATTCGGTGATCCTGACGTTCTTGCCGTCGTGTGGGCACTGCTCTTACTGCGCGCGGGGGATGGGCAACATGTGCGACTTGGGTGCGGCGCTCATGATGGGACCCCAGATCGACGGGACTTACCGTTTCCATGCTCGCGGCGAGGATGTCGGCCAGATGTGCTTGCTGGGCACGTTCTCGGAATACACCGTGGTGCCGAAGGCCTCCTTGGTCAAGGTTGACCACGGGACACCGTTGGACAAGGCGGCGTTGATCGGGTGTGGTGTGACGACCGGGTACGGGTCGGCGGTGCGCACCGGTGAGGTGCGTGCCGGGGATACCGTGGTCGTGATCGGCGCCGGTGGCATCGGCATGAATGCGATTCAGGGTGCCCGCATCGCGGGCGCGTTGACCATCGTGGCTGTCGATCCGGTGGCGTTCAAGCGTGAGCAAGCTGCCGGTTTCGGTGCGACGCATGCCGTTGCCTCCATCGATGAGGCTTGGTCACTGATCAGCGACATCACCCGCGGCAAGCTCGCCGACGTCTGCGTGTTGACCACCGATGTCGCCGAGGGGTCCTACATCGGCGAGGCGCTGTCTTTGGTCGGTAAACGCGGCCGTGTGGTCGTTACCGCGATCGGGCACCCCGAAGACACGTCGATGTCGGGTTCGCTGCTGGAGTTGACGCTGTATGAAAAGCAGATCCGCGGCGCGCTGTACGGCTCGTCGAACGCCGCCCACGACATCCCGCGGCTGGTCGAACTCTACAACTCCGGACACCTCAAACTCGACGAGCTGATCACCCGTGAGTACACCCTCGATCAGATCAACGAGGGCTACGCCGACATGCGATCAGGCCGCAACATCCGAGGACTCATCCGCTTCTAATGCAGCAGCCCAAGCAGGGAACCGCAAAACGGCACCAAGCGAGCTCAGTACAACGATGGAGATGCTGCGGGTCAAGACTCTTCGTTGACGCTTTGATGCGGGAATAGCGATCGAAAGCAATGTGCCGCATATGCATAGGCGGTCGAGCTCGCGCCTGCGATCGGACCGGTCACCAGTTCTGGCTCCTACTGTCAGCGGGGAAGCCCTGATGGAACGTAGCTTTCGACGAGTTCACAGTGCTATTGGATAAGAGAGGAGGCGGCGATGACGAGGATTCAAATTCCCTATCCCCATAGGAAGGGAGGGCACTGTGGTTCCGGTGCGCTGCGTGACCTTACTGAATGGGCCCAACTAGGATGGGGGACAGAAGCACTCAATGAAGGATTGGTCTTCACCCTCGGTGGAGCCTTGGACTTCTCGTACGTCCGCTCTACGCAGTTGTTTCCCCAGATCTACCTGGTAGGACGAGGAAGCGACCTGGAAAAAGACTACCTCTCCCGAGTTGGTGCAAACTGCGTCGTGCGATCGACCGATGACGCAGACGTGGGATGGTCATTTGTTACCGACGAAGTCGACAAGGGCCGACCCGTCATGGTCTGGGCTGACATCGGCGAACTTCCTTACCTGCGCGTCCGATTGCACATGAGCCGTCACGACATCGTCATCACCGGATATGATGACGAACAAGGGGTTGCCTATGTGGTCGATAATGACCGCGAGACCACCCAAACGGTGGCTTATGACGACCTGCGCCGGGCGCGGTCCTCGGTAGGGTTCCCTACACCGACCCGGCACACCACATATCACGTCGACTGGCCGGAGCGAGTGCCCGACCTTGGGCCGATTGCCGCCACTGCATTAGCCGCGAGCGCAGCTTTCATGCGCGGCGGTGCCGTAGGTGCGCCGCTACTGCGCATCGAGGCAGCTGAAGTCGAGGCTTCCGGTTTGAAGGGTGTGCAGGAGTTCGCCGATGACGTACGGCATTGGCCAACGGTGTTTGATGACGACGCCCTGACCGCGGCATTGTTCGGGCTCGGGGCGTTCATCGAGAAAGCCGGAACCGGTGGCGGGCTCTTTCGTATGCTGCAAGCACAAGGTTGCCAGAATATCGCCGATCTCCTCGGGGACGCCGCCGCAGCCGAAGCGGCGGCCGCGGCCCGACACGCTTCCCAAGCGTGGTCTGAGCTTGCGGCCGCAGCCACCGATGCCGGCACATCGCTACGGAGTCGTAGTCTCGCTGCGGCCAAAATCGCCGCGACGATCCCGGACTCCGAAACACGCCTCGTCGAAGCCCTCGAAACGGCCAGTCGATCCGTTGGCACTGTCGATACCGGCCTCGAGGCTTATCTGAAAGGCTATCTGTGAGCGACACTTCAAACGAATCGAGTTTCCTGGAGACAACTGGGTTCCTCGATTGGCAGCACGACGATGTACAGCGCTTCACCGAGGACGCGGTCGGTGACGTTCGTGACCCTGTGCAGAAGGCGAGGTTGATCTTCACCGCTGTGCGGGACAGGATTTGGTACGATCCCTATAGCACCGACGACGATCCCGAGCATTATCGGGCGAGCTATGTAGCGACAGCGTCGAGGGCGTATTGCATACCGAAGGCGGTGCTGCTGACCGCGGCAGCTCGTGCGGCGGGCATTCCGGCCCGGCTCGGATTCGCGGACGTGCGCAACCATCTGCAGACCACCACATTGCGTGCCCGGATGGGAGGTACCGACGTGTTCGTCTACCACGGATATAGCGAATTACAACTCAACAACCGCTGGGTGAAGGCCACTCCGGCGTTCAATGCCGAGCTCTGCGCGCGATTCGGTGTACCTCCGATCGACTTCGACGGCCACACCGATGCGCTCCTCCATGCCTACGACGGTGGGGGAAGCCAACACATGGAGTACCTCAACGACCGCGGTTGGTACCACGATCTCCCCTTCACCGACATCGTTACAGAGTTGCATCACCGGTACGGCCCGCTCATGGCTGGTGCTGGAGCCCAGCGTGACGCCTTCTCCCAGGAGTTGTGAGGCGCTGCGGACTGTGTGCCAGTTCATTGTGACGCGATCTGGCCGGCTATGAATACACTGCAGTCCAAGGGATTACGGGCAGGACCAGATAGCCGACAGTGTCCTAATCGGAAGGTGTGTCGCAGCGATGATCTCGGCGGGCTAACGAGTCCTACATACATATCTACCGGCGATCAGCCCAGTCGACGCCGGCGCAATTCTTCAGTCGTGTGGTGAACCACGCGCTACGAGGGTCTATTTAGGAGGGTTTCGTCATCGAAGAGCAAGCGGAAGAAGATTCGGCCATCGCATGGTGGCAGACCTTTCAGAATCGTGCTGTCGCCGCCGACGGCGACTACCTCGATGCGCACCACCCGTGGTGCCTTGGTTGCGGCACAGACAATCCGCACGGTCATCGCCTGCGAGCGCGTCGGCATGGCGACGGGGTGAGTGCCAGGCATATCTTCGACGGCAGACATCGCGGCGCACCCGGTATCGCACATGGCGGCGCAGTCATGACCGTACTCGACGACATGGTGGGCATGTTGCTCTACGTCGTCGGTGAGATGGCCGTCACCCGCAAGTTCGATACCGAGTTCTACGCGCCGGTGTTGCTGGGGGTCCCCTACGAGGTCAGCGCGGAGCTGGTGTCCAAGACCGGCCGGAAACTCGAAGTCCGGACAGAATTGCGCGAGGAGACTACCGGTCAGCTAGTCGCGTCCGCCTCAGGGTTATTCGTCGTCGTCACGCTGGCGCACTTCACTAGTTCCATACAGAAGGCGACTTCGACACCCTGCATTGTGCGGTCACCCAGGGAGGGAAGATCCTGAGCACCAGCCTTGGAGGTGGCGCACGCCTGGCGATGCGCGACCCACGTCTCTTACCCCGCTCGACGCAAACATCATCAACGCACTCATGTACCTGGTCGCCGAGGATCACCTCCACCAGACGGCGGCCACGGGTCAGCGCCGTCGTATTCGACGGCCCGCGCCCGCGCACAGGAGACGAGATATGAGCACCTACGGCCTGTCGGTTCTCGGCGCGGATTTGAAGTCACTGGCCCAGACCGCACACGCCGCCGACGCGGCCGGATTCGACGCCGTATGGGCCTCGGAGTTCTACAACCGCTCCGGGTCGATCTCCATGGCCGCGATGGCCAACTGCACACAGAACTGCCGGATCGGTTCCTCCATTCTCTACGGCGTCGGCCGAAGCCCCCTGGTGCTGGCCACCGAGGCGCGCGACCTCGACGAACTCTCCAACGGACGGCTGGTGCTGGGCATCGGCAACGGCACCAAACGGATGATGAGCGACTGGCACGGCGTGCCCGACACCTCCGCGCCCGCGCTGCGGATGGAAGAACTCGTGATGCTGCTGCGCCGGATATGGAACCTGCATGAAGGCCCGATCCATCACGAGGGTCGTTTTTACAGAATGAATCTCACGCCGACCGGCGACGTGGGACCCTCCAGCCGGCCGATCCCGATCGTCACCGCCGGTGTCCGACCCCGGATGTGCGAGGCGGCCGGGCGGGTGGCCGACGGGCTGGCCGGACATCCCCTGTTCACCACCACCTACGTCGAGGAGATCGTCCGGCCCGCTATCGCCAGGGGTGCCGCGCACACCGGCCGCGACCCCAATGACGTGGAAATCATTTCCATGGTGATGTGCTCCATCCACGAGAATGCCGAAGTCGCCAGACGCGAACTGGCGCAACAGATCGCGTTCTACTCCGCGGTCAAATCCTACGAGACGGTACTTGATGTGAACGGCTTCGCCAGCGAAGGCCGAACCATCCGGGAAGCATTCGCCCAGCGCGATTTCCCGGCGATGTTCGCCGCGGTGTCCGATAAGATGATCGACACCATGGGCGTCGCAGGGACGGCACACCAAGTCCGTGAACAACTAAGACGCTACGAAGGCGTCCTCGACCACATCATGCTGTATTCACCATCGGTCGGCATTGCCCCGGAACGCGTGCAGCAAAACCTCGACAGCATCATCCGAGAATGCTCGCCCGCCTCGATGTCGCCAGGGCAGTCCAGTCCACGTTCAACCTGATCCAAGCATTGCCGCCCACGTCGACCCGGCCCCCCGCGGCCGCATCTAGTGCGCCTTTAGCTCAGTCCCCGATCTTCAACTACAGCCCGGTGCTGCCGCTGGCGCGGTTAGCCGGAGGAGGGTCCGGTCGGACCGTTCTGGCCGGGCATGCCGGGCCCGAAGGTGGCGCCGCTGACCCCGGCAGGGCCAGATCACGCCCGCGCGGGCCAGGCTGGGACACCGCAACCAGGCAGGACCGCGAGCGCTACCCGGTCGACCTGCTGCGGCCGGTCTCAGGTGCCGGCTTGGCCGCTGGCGCCGGTGTTGCCGTTGCTGCCCGCCGTGCTGTTCGTGCCGTTACTCGCGGGTGAGAATCAGGACGGGTCGAGCCTTGTCAAGCTGTGCGATGTGGATTGGTCGCATCAGTCGATGTCGAGGAAGGTACGAGCCGAGTGGCCGGCCAGCGCATCCACATCGTTCGGCGCTGACATACCGGCCGCGAGAATCTCCGCATCCCGTTCGGCGAGACGATGGCGACGTTCCCGTTCCAGCGCCCGTACCACGGCAGCCGCACGGCTGCGGGCGTGTTGTCCCCGGACCTCGTCATCGATAAAAGCGACGATCTCGTCGGGTAAGCGGACTACAATTTGTGTGCTCATTTCATAGATGGAACCAGTTTGGTATGCACTTAAAAGCCGCATATGCTACGGCCAAGGCGCTCACGCCTCGGCTCTGCTGGGGTCGAATCCGTTCGGCCGCAGCCTGAACAGAGCGGGTAGATTCCCGACTTGTCAGCAACCTCATCCTCGTCTGCCCCTACCACCACCGCCTGCACCACCACGGCACCATCACCATCACCGGACCCGCCACCGGCCTCATCATCACCGACGCCCACGGCCAACAACTCCAACCCGGATCCCTGGCCCACCCACCCCAAAACCCACCCCCCACCGTCACCCCCTACCCCGGACCCACCGGCGAAAAAGCCGACTGGTGGTGGTACCAACCCTTCCAACCCCAAGCACCACCCGCACTCAACTGAAGTCTTTAAGTCAATCACTTGACTTAAAAGATGTGGATTGGTTGACTGGATCGCATGGCCACCTCGACAGCCCGGCGCGACCGCGCCGACGCGACACGGGAGGCGATCCTGGCCGCGGCCGAGCGGCTGTTCGCCGAAGACGGCATCGCTGCGGTGTCCAACCGACAGATCAGCGAAGCCGCCGGCTGCGGCAACAACACCGCCGTGGGCTACCACTTCGGCACCAAGGCCGATCTGATCCGCGCCATCGTCCGCCGGCACAACGAGGCCGTCGAGCGCCTCTGCCAGCAGATGATCGACGGCCTCGGGCCCGATGCCACCCTCCGGGACTGGGTGAGCGTGCTGGTCTACCCATTGGCTCGGTATCTGACCGAACTGGGGGAGCCCAGCTGGTACGCCCGGTTCTCCGCTCAGCTGATGCCCGACCCCGCCCACCGCGACATCGTCTCCGCGGAATCGCTGACCTCCACCGCCGTGCTCCGGATGATCGAAGGGCTGCGCGGCTGCCTGCCCGGACTGCCCGAAGATGTTCGGGTGGAACGCAATACGATGGCGCGCCACCTCATCGTCGCCATCTTCGCCGACCGTGAACGGGCCGTGGCCGCCGGGAAACCGACACCGCACCCCGACTGGGATTCGACGGCCGCCGCCGTCACCGACGCCATCACCGGGATGCTGTCCGCCCCGGTGTCCAGCCCCAACCGGACCGAGGACCAGCCATGAAAGTAACCGTCGACCAGAACAAGTGCGTGTCCAGCGGCAACTGCGTACTCAACGACCCGGAGGTCTTCGACCAGGACGAAGACGCCGGCATCGTCGTCCTGCTGGACCCCGAGCCGTCGCCGGAACACGCCGCCGCCGTGCATGCCGCCGCCCTGGCCTGCCCGGGGCGCGCCATCGAAGTCACCGACTGACCAATACCGCTCCCAGCCCGGAACGACCTACCCCGCAAAGGAATGCCATGACCGTCACCGACACCCGCACCGACATCCCGGAATATCCGATGGAGCGGTCCCGGGGCTGCCCGTTCTCTCCGCCTCCGCAGATGCTCGCGCTCAACGATGAGGCGCCGCTGAGCCGGGTGCGGATCTGGGACGGCAGCACCCCGTGGCTGGTCACCGGCTACGACACCGCGCGGTCGCTGTTCGCCGACTCCCGGATCAGCGTCGACGACCGCAAGACCGGGTTCCCGCACTGGAACGAACACATGCTGTCCACCGTCGACAAGCGGCCCCGCTCGGTGTTCACCTCCGACGCCGAAGAGCACACCCGCTTCCGCCGGATGCTGTCCAAGCCGTTCACCTTCAAGCGCGTCGAGGGCCTGCGCCCGATCATCCAGCAGGTGACCGACGAGTGCATCGACGCGATGCTGGCCGGCGATCAGCCCGCCGACATCGTCAGCCAGATCGCCCTTCCGGTCCCGACCCGGGTGATCAGCGAGATGCTCGGCGTCCCCTACGAGGACCACGAGTTCTTCCAGGAACACGCCAACGCCGGCCTGGCCCGGTTCGCCGCCGCCGACGCCATGCAAAAAGGCGCGATGAGCCTGCACCAGTACCTGATCGACCTGGTCGAGCAGAAGCAGGCCAACCCCGCCGAGGACGCCGTGTCGGATCTGGCCGAGCGGGTCACCGCCGGAGAGATCAGCGTCAAGGAAGCCGCCCAGCTGGGCACCGGTCTGTTGATCGCCGGACATGAGACCACCGCCAACATGATCGGGATCGGCGTCCTTGCGCTGCTGGAAAACCCCGAGCAGGCCGAACTGCTGCGCAACACCGACGACCCGAAGGTGATCGCCAACGCCGTCGAGGAACTGATGCGCTACCTGTCCATCATCCAGAACGGGCAGCGCCGGATTGCCGTCGAGGACATCGAGATCGACGGGGTGACCATCAAGGCGGGCGACGGCGTCATCCTCGATTTGGCCCCGGCCGACTGGGACGGCGCGACATTCGCCCATCCGGACCAGCTGCAGCTCGACCGTGAGAACGCCAATCACCACCTGGCGTTCGGCTACGGCCGGCACCAGTGCGTCGGCCAGCAGTTGGCCCGCGCCGAGATGCAGATCGTGTTCCACACGCTGTTGCGCCGGATCCCCACCCTGCGCCTGGCCATCCCGCTCGACGAGGTGGACTTCAAGGACGACCGGTTGGCCTACGGCGTCTACAGCCTGCCGGTGGCCTGGTAACACAGAGCGTCACGCGGTCTTTCCGGTGCGGGGTGCCGCATCGGAAAGACCGCGCGCTCAGTGCATCTCGATGACAACCTTGCCGAGCGCGCCGCGTTCGGCGACGAACCTGATCGCCGCCCCGGCCTCGGCCAGTGGGAACCGCGCGCCGATATGCGGGCTGACCCGCCCCGCGGCGAACAACGCGTGCAGTTCCCCGATGTCGCGCACCGCGGCATCCGGGTAGTCGGTGAAAAACGTCCGGATCTCCATACCGCGCACCGTGACCCCCTTGAGCAGGACCAGATTCAACGGTATCGACGGGATCTGCCCGGACGCGTAACCGAGCGTCACGAACACCCCGCCCCGGGCCAGCGCACGCAGTGCCGGCTCGGCATAACGCCCACCGACCGGATCCAGCACCGCGTCGGCGCCGCGACCGGCGGTGGCGGCCTTGATCTCGTCGCGCAGATTCTGCCGTTCGTAATCGATGACGGTGTGCGCGCCGCGCTGCGCGCACAGCGCCAGCTTCTCCGGCGACGACGCCGCGGCGATCACCCGGGCACCCATCGTCACGGCCAGATCGACGGCGGCCAGGCCGACCCCGCCGGCGGCCCCCAATACCACCACGGTGTCACCCGGACCGACCTCGGCGACCGAGCGCAGCGCGAAGTACGCGGTGCGGTAGGTGACGCCGAACGCGGCGGCGACGTCGGCCCCGATCCCGTCGGGAATCCGGGTCACCGCGCGCGCGTCGACCACGATGTACTCGGCGAACGCCCCGACGAGCACCGATCCCGACACCCGGTCGCCCGGTTGGTGGTCGGTGACCCCGGCGCCGACGGCGGCGCCCTCCCCGGCGAACTCGCTGCCCGGGGTGAACGGCGGCGGAACCTGCACCTGGTAGCCGCCGGAGAGGAACAACATGTCCGGGAAATTCACCGCCGCGGCCGACACCCGCACCAGGAGTTCGCCCGGACCGGGTTCGGGGACCGGAACATCGGCCAGGACCAGATCCTCCGGCGGACCGTATTCCAGACAGCGGATGGCCTTCATCGCTTCCCTCTCCCGACTCTCGGATGCACCGGCCCCCGTGCCACTGCGGTACTCACGGCCATCCTCACCCCTGCTCGCCGCCGGGCAGTTCGGCCCCCACCCCGCGCAGGCAGAACCGGACCAGGGCCCCGATGTCGTCCGGGGAGGGCCGGCCGGCCGAACCGACATAGCGGCGCATGGTGGCCGCCGTCAGCGTGAAGACGGCGTCGATCTCCTGGGCGCCGCCACCGAGCGCGGTCACCGGCGCAGTCAGCAGATCGCGCATGGGGTCCATGATCGTGTCGCTGCCGCCGCTGCTGTCGGGCACCTGTCCGGCCACCGCGCGGCTCATGCTGATCAGATGCGGATCGGCGACCTGCGCCAGCGCACCCTCGATCCAGCGGGCGACCTGCGCGGCCGGGTCGGACTCCTTGGCCATCTGGTGTTCGAGATAGGACACGATGATTGCGACGCCGCGTTCCAGCACCGCCAACAGCAACTCGTCCTTGCCGGCGAAGTACCGGTAGAACGCCTTGCGCGACACCCCGGCCTCGACGGTGATGTCGGTGACCGTGGGGGCCTCCGGGGCGCACCGGTCCATCACCCGGACCGCGGCGGCCAGGATGCGTTCGACTTCCTCGCTGGCCTCCCGGTGACGCTCGTCCAGGGCGCGCTCGACTGCGGCGGCGGCACGGGTTGCGGTCATCGCGACGGCCCGGGCAGCGACGGGATATCCGCCAGTCGGCCCTGGTATTTGACCTTCGCGGCGGCGACCCGGCGCTCCAGGAACTCGCTGGGCCATTCCGGATCCTCGGGCTGGTAGCCGCGCAGGATCATCTTCGCCAGATTGACCTTGTGCGCCTCGGTCGGCCCGTCGGCCAGGCCGAGGGCAATCCCGCCGAGCAGCACGGTGGTCAACGGCAACTGATCGGTCAGGCCCATCGCGCCGTGTACCTGGATCGCCCGCATGCCGATCGACTTCAGCACCGAAGACGCCAGGATCTTGCACACACCGATCTCCTTGCGGGCGGCGGGCTCCCCGGCGGTGTCGATCAGCCACGCGGTGTGCAGCACGGTGAGCCGGAATTGCAGCAGCTCGGCGTAGGAGTCCGCGATGTATGCCTGCACCAGTTGTTTGTCGGCCAGCGAACTTCCCTGGGTGTAACGGCTTTTCGCGCGATGCGCCATCATGTCGAGCGCCCGCTGGGCCACCCCGATCGAGCGCATGGCGTGGTGGATGCGACCACCGGCCAGCCGGGCCTGCAGGATCTCGAAACCGTGGCCCGGTTCGCCGAGCATGGCGGAGGCGGGAACCCGGACATTGTCGTAGCGGATCAGCGAATGCCCGGCCTCGTGCGGCAGGGAACCGGCCAGCTGGTGGGTGGCGATGATCTGTACGCCCGGGGTACCGGCCGGGATCAGGAACGTCGACGCGCCCCGGTGCACCGGCACGTCCGGGTCGGTGATCGCGACGACGATGAAGAACGACGCCACCGTGGCGTTGGACGAGAAATACTTGACGCCGTTGATCACCCAGTCGTCGCCGTCGCGCACGGCGGCGGTGGTGAACACCCGCGGATCCGAGCCGCCCTGCGGCTCGGTCATCGAGAAGCAGGAGAAGATCTCCCCGGACAGCAGGCCGGCCAGATAGCTGTCCTTCTGTTCCCGGGTGCCGAATCGGGCCAGGATCTCGGCATTGCCGGTGTCGGGGGCCTGCGTGCCGAATACGATCGGCGCCCAGGAACTGCGCCCCAGGATCTCGTTGATCAGCGTGAGCTTGACCGCGCCGAATCCCTGCCCGCCCAGTTCGGGTCCCAGGTGCGGCGCCCACAGCCCGCGGTCGCGGACCTGCTGTTTGAGCGGGTCGACGATCGGCCGGCGGACCTCGTCCAGCGGCAGGAACTCACAGCCGGGAAAGGCCACCTCCAGCGGCTCGATTTCCTCGGCCACGAAGGTGCGGATCCACTCCAGCTTCGCTTCGAACTCGGGGTCGGTACTGAAATCCCAGGCCATGTCGGTGCTCTCTTTCTCGGGGAATCCGGCGGTCGGCGGTCGCCGATCAGGGCGGGCCGCCGTCGACCCGCAGGATGGAGCCGGTGGTGTAGCTGGATGCGTCCGACATCAGGAACAGTGCGGCGCCGACGATCTCCGGTGGGTTCCCGGCGCGCTGCAGGGCGAAGTGCCCGAACGGGTTGGTGTCACCGAAGTTCCAGGCCTTGCTGATGTCGGTGAGGAACGGCCCGGGCATCAGGGTGTTGACCCGGACCTTCGGGCCGAAGGCCTGGGCCAGCGCCTCGGTCATCACGTTCAGCCCGGCTTTGGATGCGGCGTAGGGGATGAACGACGGGTGCGGCCGCAGCGATCCGTGCGTGCTGACGTTGATGATCGAGCCGCCGCCGGCCGCCATCATCTGTTCGCCGATCAGCGCGGAAAGCCGGAACGGGCCCTTGAGGTTGAGGTTGACCACCGCGTCGAACATCTTCTCGGTGACGTCGCTCTGCTGCTCGTAGACCGGTGACATTCCGGCGTTGTTGACCAGGACGTCGATTTTCCCGAAGCGCCGGTGGACGGCGTCGACCAGGCCCGGCAACTCGTCCCAGTGCCCGACGTGCACGCCGTAGGGCATGGCGCTGCGACCGGTCTCGGCCTCGATCTCGGTGGCGGTGGCCGCGCAGGCCTCCAGTTTGCGACTGGCGATGACGACGTCGGCGCCGCAGCGCGCGGCGGCGAACGCCATCTCGCGGCCCAGGCCGCGGCTGCCGCCGGTGACCAGCACCACCCGGTCGGTCAGGTCGAACAGTTCCTGGGGAAAACCCATGTCAGAGCCCCGATTTCGTGGTGGGTCCGGTGGTTTCGTCCGCGCCCGGCCCGGTGCTCACGGAACCGGCCTGCTCGCCGAGCCGGGCCGCGGTGGCCATCAGGTCCAGCACCATCGGGCCCATGGCGGCCGCAACCGCCGGGTCGACGCGGTTGCCGGGCTGCAGGGATGCGGCGTAGGTCTTTTCCAGCATGATCCCCAACTTCCAGTTCGCCAGCACCAGGTAGTAGTCGATGTTCTCGGTGGAGCGACCGCTGACCTTCTCGTAGTGCGCCAGCAGTTCGCTGCGCTTGGGCATCCCGGTCATGTCCAGGTAGTAGCCGTCACCGGCGGGTTCCTCGCCGTCGTAGCCCAGCAGGCACCAGCCCAGATCCAGCAGCGGATCGCCGATGGTGGTCATCTCCCAGTCGACGATGGCCGCCAGCCTGGCCGGGGCGCCGTGGGCGAACATGACGTTCGCGAACTGATAGTCGCCGTGCATGATCCCCGGCGTGTAGCTCGCCGGCCGGTTGGCGCGCAACCAGTCCGCGGCGGCGTCCAGCCCGGGCAACTCCCGGCATTGGTAGGCCGACAGGAAATGCAGCCAGCGGTCCACCTGGCGCTCATGGAAGCCGTCGGGCCGGCCGAAGCCGGCCAACCCGCGGGCCTGCCAGTCGACCCCGCCCAGCAGCGCGGCGCCTTCGACGAGTTGGAAGGCCAGTTCGCGGCGGGCGGTGAGATCGGTGTCGAACGGTGGCTGCCAGCCGCCGGCCATCGGGCTCCAGCCGTCGATGTCGGCCATCACGTAGCCCGGTGCGCCGAGTACCGAGCCGTCGTCGTCGGCGGCGATCAGCGCGGCGTGCGGAACGTCGGTGCCCGACAGTGCCCGGACGAGTTGGATCTCGCGGCGCAGTCCGCGCAGGCGCTCGTCGTCGGCGCGGGGGCCGGGCATCCGGAGCACCATCGATGCGGGCCCGCGGCGGATGCGGAAGAGGGTGTTCTGCGAGCCGCCACTGAGCAGTTCGCTGACCGGCAGGATGCCGGCGCCGGGGGCGCCGGCCTGGTCCAGCCAGCGGCCGAGGATGGCGGGGTCGGGGGGCGGGGAGGTCGCTGCCGTCATTCTGAACTCCTAGGTTTCAAACCGGAGACTAACAGTCTCCAGCAGGAAACCCAAGAGTTCGGACGAATTCCGGGTGGCACCACCCGGCGTGTGGACCGGGGCCGGCCGACGCCGTCGGCAGCGCCCGCAGCGAGAATTGATTCTCCAAAAACGAGAACGACATTTCCGCAGGATTCAGGCCCCGGCACCGGCAACCGGTATGGCCGTTGGCTGTCCGTTGCGGCAAACGGCTGATAACGTCATTACCAGTGGCTGCGCACCGAGTTCGGGTGCCAGCGCCCGAACGGAGGGTCAACGATGTCCACACAGTCCACCGCGACGCTGTATCCCCCCGGTGGGTTGGGCGCGCCGAAGGATCGGCGCGGTCATGCCACCGGTGACTTCGGGTTGCCGCCCGGCACCCAGGTGTTCTCCGCGGACAACCACATCTCGGTGGCCGACGACATCTTCTACGACCGGTTCCCCGACGACCTCAAGGCCGCCGCCCCGCGGATCTGGTACGAGGACGGCGCCTACATGGTCGGCATGAAGGGCAAGTCCTGGGTCGGCGGTGACTTCGGCCGGGTGCTCATGCAGTACGACGACCTGGCCGGGGCGGCGTCGAACAACATCGAGGCCCGCATCCGCGAACTCCGCGAAGACGGCATCGAGAAGGAACTCGCCTTCCCCAACGCCGTGCTGGCCCTGTTCCATTACCCGGACAAGGCGATCCGCGAGCGGGTGTTCCGCATCTACAACGAGCACATCGCCGACCTGCAGGAACGGTCCAACGGCCACTTCTACGGCGTCGGGCTCATCAACTGGTGGGACCCCAAGGGCACCCGCAGCACGCTGGCCGAACTCAAGGCGCTCGGACTGAAGACCTTCCTGCTGCCGCTGAACCCGGGCAAGGACGACGACGGCAACATCTATGACTTCGGCGCCCGCGCGATGGACGCGGTGTGGGACGAGATCGAGGACGCCGGGCTGCCCGTCACCCATCACATCGGGGAGACCCCGCCGAAGACGCCGTGCGAACACAACAGCGTGGTCGTCGGCATGATGGTCAACGTCGACTCGTTCCGCGAACAGTTCGCCAAGTACCTGTTCTCCGGCATCCTGGACCGGCACCCGAGCCTGCGCATCGGCTGGTTCGAAGGCGGAATCGCCTGGGTGCCAACCGCATTGCAGGACGCCGAGCACCTGCTGGCCTCCTACCAGCACATGTTCAACCACCAGCTCGAACACGACATCCGCCACTACTGGGACACCCACATGAGTGCGTCGTTCATGGTCGATCCGCTCGGCCTGCGGCTGATCGACGAAATCGGCGTCGACCGGGTGATGTGGTCCAGTGACTACCCGCACAACGAAAGCACCTGGGGCTACTCGGAAAAGTCGCTGGCAACCGTGGTCGAGGCCGTCGGGCCCGAAGACGCCGCCAAGATCGTGTCCACCAACGTGCAGAAGTTCCTGGGGATCGTGTGACGGCACAGCGGCCCACCCCCGAACAGATCATCCGCTACGAGAAGGACCCGAAGACCAAGATCGCGACCATCACCTTCGACCGCCCGGAGTTCCTCAACGCCCCGACGTCGATGGCACGGCTGCGCTACGCGGACGTGCTGCGCGCGGCCAACACCGACAACGACGTCAAGGTGGTCATCATCCGCGGTGTCGGGGACAACCTGGGCAGCGGCGCGGACCTGCCGGAGTTCATGGAGGGCAACGACAATCCGGCGGCGCGACTGGCCGAACTGCGACTCGAGGATGACGGAGTCGGCGAGGTCAGCTATCCGCCGAAGGGCACCTTCCGCAACGGCGCCACCATCAGCGCCTGGTACGCCAACTCCCAAGCCGGCAACCGGGCCCTGCAGGACTTCAAGAAGATCAGCATCGTCGAGGCCAAGGGCTACTGCTACGGCTGGCACTTCTACCAGTGCGCGGACGCCGACCTGGTGATCTCCAGCGACGACGCCCTGTTCGGCCACCCGTCGTTCCGCTACCACGGCTGGGGCCCGCGTATGTGGACCTGGGTGCAGATGATGGGGCTGCGCAAGTTCCAGGAGATGGTCTTCACCGGCCGGCCGTTCACCGCCGCCGAGATGTACGACTGCAACTTCCTGAACAAGGTGGTGCCGCGCGCGCAGTTGGAGGATGAGGTCGCCAAGTATGCGCTCGCCTGCGCGCGGAATCGCCCGGTGGACACCGTCTTTCAGCAGAAGATGTTTTTCGAGATCTTCAAGCAGCAGCAGGGGGAGTACCTGGGCAGCCTGCTCAGCGCCTTCTTCGAGTCCATGGGCAACGGGGTCGCCAACGACGGTGACGACCTCGACATGATGGAGTCGATCGACTCCGGGCTGTCGGCGGCGGTCAACGACAACGACAGCAAGTTCCCGCCGGACTTCCGGTTGAGCAAAAAGAACCGGGCCAAATCCGATTAACCGATGACCGCACCTCTGAACGGATACACCGTCGTCGACCTGTCCAGCGGGATCGCCGGCGGCTACGCGACCAAGATCCTCGCCGACGGCGGCGCCGACGTGATCAAGGTCGAATCACCCGAGGGTGATCCGCTGCGGCGCTGGTCGGCGTCGGGCGCAGCCATTCCCGACGGCCACGACGGCGCGCTGTTCACCTTCCTGGCCGGCGGTAAACGCTCGGTCGTCGCCGACGACCCGGCCACGGTTGAACCCCTGATCGCCGGCGCCGACGCCGTCGTCTGGTCACCGGAATCGACACTGGCCCAGCAGATCTCCCCGGCCGAGTTATGGGCGCGGTATCCGCACCTGATCGTCACGGCGATCACCGATTTCGGCCTGGATGGTCCGTGGCGGGATCGCGCGGCGACCGAGTTCACCCTGCAGGCGCTGTCCGGCGGGGCGATCGGCATCGGCCGCGGCACCCAGGATCGGGCACCGGTGTCGATCGGCGGGCAGGTCGGCGACTGGCTGGCCGGCGCCTACGCCGCGGCGCTGACACTGGCCATGCGGGTCCGGGCGTTGCGCGATGGCCGGGGCGAGCTGATCGACCTGTCCAAACTGGAAACCCAGGTCCTGGGCCTGACCTACTACCCGGTGACCTACTTCGAGATGCTGGGCCACCCCTGGCGAACCGAGCGGCGCCCCACGGTGCCGGGCATCGCCGAGGCCGCCGACGGACTGGTGGCCCTGGGCTGCGGCACCGCCCAGCAGTGGTGGGACCTGTGCGCGATGTCGGGACACCAGGAGTGGATCGACGAGAACACCGAGCTGACCATCACCGAGCAGGCGAACCTGCACGCCGACGAGCTCTACGCGTGGCTGCGCGACCAGAACGTCGACGACGTGCGTGAGCTCGCCTCGGCGTTCCGGATCCCTAACTCCCCGGTCGGCAACGGCGAAAACGTCGTCGCCATGGATCACTACCGGGAACGCGGGACCTTCGTCAGCAATCCCGCCGGCTTCCTGGCGCCCGCACCGCCGTACCGCTTCACCCCGGCGCTGCTCGCGCCGCCGGCGCCGGCACCGCCGCTGGGCCGCGACACCGACACCGTCGTCGCCCCAGCGGCGCGACCGGAGCCGCCGAGCCCCACCCCGGGGCAGGACCGGCTGCCGCTGTCCGGGCTGCGGGTGCTCGATATGACGACCTTCTGGGCCGGGCCGTCGTGCACACACCTGCTGGCCATGCTCGGTGCCGAGGTGATCCATCTGGAATCCACCCAGCGCCCCGACGGCACCCGGCTGATCGCCGGTATCCCGGCCAGTGTGGACCAGTGGTGGGAACGCTCACCGATCTTCAGCGCGCTCAACACCAACAAGCGCGGACTGACCCTGGACTTCCAGAAGGCCGCCGGCCGCGACGTGCTGCGCAGGTTGATCCCCACCTGCGATGTGGTGGTGGAGAACTTCACCCCGCGGGTCATCGAGGCCATCGGCCTGGACTTCCCGGCGCTGCGCGAACTGCGCGACGACATCATCATGCTGCGGATGCCCGGATTCGGCCTGGACGGTCCGTGGCGCGACAACCCGGCCTTCGCCTACATCATCGAGGACGCCACCGGATTGAGCTGGCTCACCGGTTTTGCCGACCGGGCCCCGTTCGAGCCGTACTCGGTGGGCGATCCCAATGCCGGCATCCACGCCGTGAACGGTCTGCTGCTGGCACTGGAACACCGGCGCCGGACCGGCGAGGGCGTGCTGGTGGAGGCAGCGATGGTCGACGCCGCGCTCAACATCGCCGCCGAGCAGGTCATCGAATACTCGGCCTACGGCACGTTGCTGGGCCGCGACGGGAACCGGGGACCGGCCGCCGCGCCGCAGAACATCTACCGCAGCAACGAGATCGACGAGTTCGGCCGGGACGACAGCTGGGTGGCGATCGCCGTCGCCACCGACGAGCAGTGGTCGGCGCTGTGCACCGCACTGGGCGACCCGGACTGGGCCGAGCGGTCCTGGGACGCCGGCGCACGCCGCCGCCACCACGACCTGATCGACGAGCACCTGGCTGCCTGGTGCCGGGCCCGATCCGGGGACGAGGTCGTCGAGACCCTGTGGCCGGCCGGCGTGCCGGTGGCCAAGGTGATGCAACCGCACCGGCAGGGCGAACTGGAACAGTTGACCCACCGCGGGTTCTTCCAGCAGGTGGACCACCCGGTCAACGCCGCCGCCCCGCACAGCACGCTGCCCGCGGTGCTGGCGGACGGGCCCGCCGTCCTGCACCGCAGCCCGGCCCCGCTGCTCGGCGAGCACAATCACGAACTGCTGACCGAACTGGGGCTGTCCGCCGAGGAGATCGCCGCCCTGGCCGCCGACGGGGTGATCGGTACCGCCCCGAAGCGCTGACGACGGGCGCGTTCCCGTCGAGACTGACGCCAGGGCTGCTCTCGGTGAGGCGGCACAGCCCTCGCGTCGGTTTCGGTGAACCGCCGCGGCGATCCGGGGCGATCGCCGTCAGAACCGGTCGCGCAGCGGCCGGTCGTCGGGGGTGCTGCGGTAGATGCCCCGGTCGATCAGCCGCGGAACCACCTCGTCGATGAACTCGCCGATGGACTGTGCGCCGGCGGAGAACATCAGGTTGAACCCGCCGACGTTGCCGTCGTCGAACCAGGCGGCGAAATCGTCGACGATGTCGTCGTAGGACCCGACGAACTTGCGGTGGGTGGCCCCGCCGCGGCCGACGGCCTGGGCGACCACCTCGCGCACCGTCACCCCCGGGCGTTGCTGAATCCAGTTGTACAGGCCCACATAGTTGCCGAATGTGCTCTTGATCGTCGCCTCCACGTCCGCCGGCACCGGCAGCGCCTCGGTGGGGAAGGGGGCCTCGATATCGGCCAGCGGAATGTCGATGCCGAACTGGCCCAGTGCGAACGGCGCGATCGGGGCCCAGTCGACGTAGCCGTCCAGTTCCCGCAGCTTCTCTTCGGCCTCGGCCGCGGTCTTGCCCAGATACGGGATGAGTCCCGGAATCGCCGGCACCGTACCGGGTGTCCGGCCGGCGTCGGTCAGGGCGGCATCCAGCGTCCTGCGGTATTCGGCGGCGCTCTCGCGGGTGGAGGAGTTGGTGAACACCATCTCGGCGTACTTCGCCGCCACCCGCACGCCCGCACCGGAACCGCCGGCCTGCGCGATGAGCGGCCGGCCCTGCCGGCTCGGTGCGATGTTCAGCGGACCGGACACCTGGAACCATTTGCCGCGGTGGTTGATCGGCTCGGCGTAGAACCGTGTGCGGCCGTCCCGGTCCTGGCGCAGTTCCCGGTTCTGCCATAGGGACCGCAGCACGTCGAGGAACTCGTCGGCGCGCGCGTAGCGCTCCTCGCGGTCGAGGTGGTGCTGCAGGCTGTAGTTGAGGGCGAAGTCGTCGATGACCGAGGTGACCGCGTTGTAGCCGGCCCGGCCGTCGGATGCCTGATCCAGTGAGGCCAGCAGCCGGGCCAGGTTGTACGGGTCGTAGAACGTCGTCGAGGCGGTCGCGATCAGGCCGACGTGGCGGGTGTGCTGGGCGATGGCGGTCAGCGCGGTGATCGGTTCGGCCGGTCCGCCGTCGAATGCCGGTGAGCCCTGCAGCCCCGGGATATCCCCGATGAACAGCGCGGTGAACAGACCCTGGTCACCGAATTTGCCGTATTCCAGCAGCCTTTCGAAGGTGCTGCGCTCGGCGATGCCGTGCTCGCGCTCGTAGGCGTAGGCACCCTGGTGCAGGTTGATGTCATTGGCCACCAGGTTCAGGTGCAGATAGCGTCGCTCGGACATCGGGTCTCCAGTCGTCGGTGGGTCAGCGCATGGTGGCGTGCAGGGCGTCGGTCATCGCCTCGACCGCGGCCTCGCGGTCCAGCGGCCAGCCGTCGGCCTGCCACAGGTGCATGAAGGAGTCGACCATCGTGTACATCATCGCGATGGCCGTGCGGATCCGGTCTTCCCCGGCCCCGGGCATGGCGTCGGCGCGGATCCACTCGCCGACGTTGGTTTCCATGGTGGCCCGGTGCGCCGCCGCGAATTCCGGGTCGGCGGCGCGCGCCTGATGCAGGGCCTGGTGCAGCTGAGGGGAGGCGGTGTACCGGTCGACGACCTTCTCGAAGAACGTCCGGATCGACGGCCGGCTGCCGCCGCGCGGCGCCTCCTGCTGGGACCACACCGTCATCGCGGAGTCGCGCAGTTCCCGCAGTACCGCGGCCTTGCTGTCGAAGTGCAGGTAGAACGTCGCGCGGCCGATGCCGGCGCGACGGGCGATGTCGTCGACGGTCACGGCGACGTAGCCACGTTCGGCGAACGCCTCCAGCGCCGCCGCCATGATGTGCTCACGGGTGAGAATCCGGTGCCGATCGCGCATCGTGAGTTTCGGTGCCCCACCGGAAGTTTCGGCGACGTGAGCGGCCCCGGTCACCTCAGTTCCACCCCGGCGAGGGTGTCGTCGGCGCGCCACCGGGCCAGCATGTCGAAGAATTCCACCGGCTTGCCACCGAAGTTGGTGGCCAGCATGCCGTGCGGATTGTCCTTGTCGCCCTCGGAGCTGAGATAACTCGGCGTGCAGTCGGCGTAGAACGCCTTGGCCTTCTCGCCGGCCTCGTTCATCGCCGTCAGCCACTCTTCCTCGGCTTCGGCGGTGGCCTCGATGGTGCCGGCCCCGCGCTGCACGAAGGTGCTGACCAGGTAGGCGAAGTGCCGGGCCCGCTCCTCGGCGGTGTGGGTGTAGTTGGGGGAGACGCCGGACTGGGTGTAGCCGAGGAAGAAACAGTTGGGGAAGCCGTGGGTCTGCAGTCCGTGCAGGGTCCGCATGCCCTTGGCCCATTTGTCGCTGAGCCGCAGCCCGTCGCGGCCGACGATCTCGAACCCGAGGCGGCGGGTGAACTCGGTGCCGACCTCGAACCCGGTCGCGAAGATCAGTGCGTCGATCTCGTATTCGACGCCGTTGACGACGACGGCGTTCTCGGTGAACCGCTCGACGCCGCGCCCGTCGGTGTCGACCAGGGTGACGTTGGGCCGGTTGAAGGTCGCCAGGTAGTCGTCGTGGAAACCGGTTCGTTTGCAGTTCAGCCGGTACCAGGCCTTGAGCGACTCGGCGGTCGCCGGGTCGGTGACGATGGCGTCGATGCGTGCGCGCAGCCGCTGGGTGACTTCCCAGTCGGTGCGGAACAGGAACTCGGTGATCTCTTCCAGCGTCATCTCGCGGCCCAGCCGGGCGGTCTCGCGGGCCACCGCGGGATCGTTGAGCGACAGGGCGTTTCGGGTCCAGCCGTCGTCGACCAGATCGACGACCATCTCGACGCCGCAGGTGACCCGGGTGAAGTTCTCCATGCGTTCGCGCTGCCAGCCCGGTTGCAGGCCGGCCGCCCACTGCGGGTCCGTCGGCCGGTTCCCGCGTTCGCCGACGGTGCTCGGGGTGCGCTGGAATACGTACAACTGCTGGGCCCACTCGCCCAGGTGCGGGACGCACTGCAGACCGGTGGCGCCGGTGCCGATGATGCCGACCCGTTTGTCGGCGAGCGTGGTCAGGCCGCCGGATTCATCGCCGCCGGTGTAGCCGTAGTCCCACCGGCTGGTGTGGAAGGTGTGGCCCGCGAATTCGTTGATCCCCGGGATTCCGGGCAGTTTCGGCCGGGTCAGCGAACCGGGGGAGACGGCCACCAGGGTCGCGGTGAACGCGTCGCCGCGGTCGGTGGTGATCGCCCAGTGCCCGGCCGCGTCGTTCCATTCCATGCCGGTGACGGTGGTCTGCAGCAGGGCGTTGTCGTACAGGCCGTAGTGCCGGGCGGCGGCCTGCAGATGTTCGCGGATCTCCTTGCCGTGCGCGTAGCGCTCGGTCGGTATGTAGTTCAGCTCTTCGAGCAGCGGCAGGTAGATGTAGGACTCGATATCGCACTGCACCCCGGGGTAGCGGTTCCAGTACCAGGTGCCGCCGAAGTCGCCGGCGGTGTCGAGGACCCGGATGTCGTCGACACCGGCCTCCCGCAACCGGGCCGCGGCGACGATGCTGCCCAGTCCGGCACCGATGATCGCGACCTGGACGTGATCGCGCACCGGGTCCCGTTCCACCCGTTCGGTGTACGGGTCGTCGGCGTAGTGCGAGAAGTCCGCGGTTACTTCGACGTACTGGTCGACGGCCTCGGGGCGCATGCGCTTGTCGCGCTCGTGGTTGTACTTCGCGCGCACCCATTCGGCGTCGAACTGTGCCGGCTGGGGGCCCGGGGCGGCCGTCGTCTCAGGCATCTCGTCGAAACTCCTCGGGTCGGCCGGTCACGTCGGCGGATTCGCTAGACAGAGTGTCCAGTGAACAGACTAGCCGATTTTTCGCCGGACGGAATGTCTGATGAGTATCGGGATGGCCGCCGGAGCGTCATCGCGACCGGCCCACAACGCCGGTCACCCCCGCGGAATGCGCCCGCGGGGGTGACCGTCGTACTGCGAAGTGCTACTTCAGGCAGCTGCCCGCATCGATCGGCAGCTCAACGCCGGTGACGTAACGCGACTCGTCGGAGGCGAAGAACAGTACGCCGTTGCTGATGTCGACCGGCTGCACCCACGGGATCGGCAGGACGTGGAACAGCTGGCAGATCGGGGCCATGTCGTCGGGGCCCGGGTTCTCCAGGTCGGGACGGAACATCTTGAAGGTGCCCTCGTTGTGCAGCATCGGGGTCGCGACGTGCGTCGGGTGCACCGAGTTGACCCGGATGTTGTGCTGGCCCAGTTCGACGGCGAACGAGCGCATCAGGCCGACGACGCCGTGCTTGGCGGCGACGTAGTTCCCGCAGTGCGGGTAGGCCTTCAGGCCGCCGACCGAGCTGGTCAGGATGATCGATCCGCCGTTGCCGCCGGCGATCATGTGCGGCACCGCGGCCTTGATGGACTTCCAGACCGACGAGAGGTTGATATCGATCATCTCGTCCCAGTCCTGCTGGCTGGTCTCCCACAGGACGTCGCCGCCGTTGCCGATGCCGGCGTTGGCAACGATGATGTCGAGCTTGCCGAGCTGCTCGACACCGCTGTCGACGGCGGCCTTGGTGGCATCGAAGTCACGCAGATCGACCTCGGCGGTGACGATCCGGCGGCCCAGGTTCTTGACCAGGCTCGCGGTTTCGGCCAGGTCCTCGGACGTCGAGGCCGGGATGGCGGTCTCGGTGCCGGGTCGGATCGGACCGCAGATGTCGAGCGCGATGATGTCGGCGCCCTCTTCGGCCAGCCGGACCGCGTGGCTGCGGCCCTGCCCGCGTGCCGCGCCGGTGACCAGCGCAACCTTGCCGTCGACTCTTCCTGCCATGTGATTCCTCGTCTCTCGGGGGTGGGGTTTGGTGGAACGGGGATATTCGGATCGGTTGCCGGCGTCAGCCGACGATGGTGGGCATGGCTTCCCAGCCGCGCACCGCAGTGGTGGGGGACGGTTTGGCGTTGTCCCAGTCCACCTCCCACTCGGGGAAGCGCTTGAGGATCTCCTCCAGTGCGATGCGCCCCTCCAGCCGGGCCAGTGCGTTGCCCATGCAGAAGTGGGTGCCGGCGCCGAAGGTCATGTGCGCGCGCTGTTCCCGGTGGATGTCGAAGACGTCACCGTTCGGCGGGAAGCGCCGGTGGTCGCGGTTGGCGGCACCGATGAGCATCAGCATCGCCGAGCCCTCCGGCACGGTCCGGCCGTAGTACTCGACATCGCGCGCGACGTAGCGGGCGATCTGCAGGGCCGGCGGCTCCCAGCGCAGGATCTCCTCGATCGCCTGCGGGATGAGGCTCGGGTCGGCGGCCAACTGGGCCCGCTGCTCGGGGTACTCCGCCAGGGTTTTCCCGGCCCAGCCGATCAACCGCGTGGTGGTCTCGGCGCCCGCGGTCGCGATGACGATCAGGTACATCAGCAACTCGTCGCGCGACATCTTGCGCCGGACCCCGGTCTCGTCCTCGAACTCGGCGTTGAGCAGATCGGTCATGATGTCGTCGGAGGGGTGCTCGATCCGCCAGTCGAGGAACTCGCCGAACACCTCGCCGGTCGCCAGCGCATCGACCTTTTCCTTCTGCAGGGTCTCCTCACCGTGGTCGGTGATGGCGCGCTGCCGGTCCTCCGGAATGCCCAGCAGCATGCCGATGACCCGCATCGGCATCTGCTCGCCCAGGTCGTTGACGAAGTCGAACTTCCCGGTTCCGACGATGGGGTCCAGGCAGCGCGCGGTGAACTCGCGGATCTGCGGTTCCAGCGCCAGCACCTTGCGCGGGGTGAACACCCGGGACAGCAGGTTGCGGTGGATGTTGTGGATCGGGGGATCCTCGAAGATCAGCGTGCCGGGCGGAATCTCCATGCCCGACTTGATGATCTCCAACAGTGCGCCCCGGCCGGAGATGAAGGTCTCGTGGTCGATGACGGCCTTGTTGACGTCGTCGAAACGGCTGAGCGCGTAGAAGTCCTGCTGTTCGTTGTAGTACAGCGGTGCTTCTTCCCGCAGCCGTGCGAACACGGCGTAGGGGTCCATGTTCAGCTCGACGCTGTACGGGTCGTAGTACAGCTCGGCTTCGGTCGCGGTGGTCATGACGTGCGCTCCGGGACATCCTCGACGGCGTCGAAGGTGATGTGGATCTCGGTCAGACCGCGCAGGATGAACGTCGGCTCGTAGTTGAACCGGCGGTCACCCTCGGGGCCGTGGAATTCCTCGTCCAGGCGGATGTTGGCCATCCGGTCCAGGATCCGTTCGAGGGACACCCGGCCCTCGACGCGGGCCAGCGGGCCACCCGGGCAGGAGTGCGCACCGCGGCTGAAGGCCAGGTGCTCGCGCACATTGTGCCGGTCGATATCGAACTCGTGCGGGTCGTCGAACCGGCGCGGGTCGCGGTTGATGGCACCCGGGTTGATCATCAGGATGGTGCCGGCCGGGATCTCCACGCCGCCGAGCACGGTGTCCTTCTTGGCCAGCCGGAACGCCGACTTGACCGGGCTCTCCATCCGCAGCATTTCCTCGACGAAGTTCTGGATGCGGGTGCGGTCGTTGCGGAGACGCTCGAACACCTCGGGGTGCTCGGCGAGCACCCGCATCGCCGCCGACAGCAGCTTGGTGGTGGTCTCCTGGCCGGCGGCGAACAGGAAGGTCGCGCTCTTGACGACGTCGATGATCTCCGGGGTGTCACCCTCGGGGTACTTCGCGGTGGCCAGGCCGGTCAGGATGTCGTCGCGCGGGTTGGCCCGGCGGTCCTCCAGGTAGGCGCTGAACTTGTCCTCCAGCCACTGCAGCGGATTGTGCTCCATGGTCTGTCCGTCGAGCGATCCGACGGCGTTGCCGGGCCGCGGTGCCAGCATCTGGCGGAATTCCTCGTGGTCCTCCTCGGGCACGCCGAGCAGGTCGCAGATGACCAGCATGGAGAACGGCTTGGCGTATTCCTCCAGGAATTCACACCGGCCCTTGGCCAGGAAGTCGTCGAGGAATTTGTCGGCCAACGGCCACATGAAGTCCTCGTTCTCCTTGAGCCGCTTGGGCGTCAGGAGGCGGTTCAGCAGCGAGCGGGCCCGGGTGTGCCGCGGCGGGTCCATGGTGACCATGTGCTCGCTCATCAGCAGCTGGTCGCGGTGCTCTTCGATCTGGTCGGTGATGTCGGGGCCCTCGGGAGTGAACGGCAGCGGCGGGAACGGGCCGCCGACGGCGATACACGAGGAGAACAGATCGGCGTCCTTGTAGACGATGGAGGCTTCCTCGTGCCCGGTGATGGCGACCACACCGTAGTTCTTGGTTTTGAGCACGGGGCACTGGGAGCGCTGATAGTCGTAGTACGGGTACGGGTCGGGTACCAGTGCAGGATCGGTGAAGTAGTCGATGTTGTCGAAATCGACGCCGGGCTCGGTCTGGGTCAAGGTGGAATCTCCTGAAAGGGCTGACAGGTGCTGAGCACCTGCTTAGCATGGTGTGCGTCACACGGTCAAGGAACGAGACGCTGCATTACGATGACGCGCAGCGTGTCGAGGGGAAATTCGACAGTTCGGAGTGGTGGGCATGACAACGTCGGCGGCCGGAACCGTCGGAACGGGACGGCGGCGCCTGGGTGCCCCCGAGGCCAAAAATCGTACGGTCCTGCTGGATGCGGCCGAGTCGCTGATGCGCGACGAGGGCTACGCGGCGGTGACCTCGCGTCGGGTCGCCGACAAGGCGGGCCTCAAGCCGCAGCTGGTGCACTACTACTTCCGCACCATGGACGAGCTGTTCCTGGAGCTCTTCCGGCGCCGGGCCGAACTGATGCAGCACTACCAGGTGCGGGCCCTGGAATCCGAGCAGCCGCTGTGGGCGCTGTGGGAGCTGAACACCGACCCCGCGGGCACCGGGATGACCATGGAGTTCGTCGCGCTGGCCAACCACCGCAAGACGCTGCGCGCGGAGATCGCCCGGTTCGGTGCGCTGTTCCGCCGGGAGCAGATCCGGGTGTTCACCGAGGCGATGTCGCGCTACGACGTGCCGTTCGAGGAGTTCAGCCCGACGGTGCTGATCGTGCTGCTGACCGGCGCGACCCAGGTCCTGGTGCAGGAGGACCTGCTGGACATGACCGTCGGGCACGCCGAGACCCACGAGTTCGCCCAGCGCTGGCTGACCTTCCTGGAGGGGCCGCGCCGGCTGCCCGACGACTGGCGCGGCAGCCCGCCCGGCGAGTAGCGCCGGCGAGCAGGGCCGACGGCCCGGATTGCGGCGGTCAACCCCGATTTATTGCTTTGTGGCGTCCTGTGAGAATATGATTCTCCCGAACGGATAGGAGCATTCGCATGGGCCAACTTTCGCATAAGGTCGACATCCCGTTTCCGCTCTTCGATGCGGACAACCACCTCTACGAACCGCCGGAGGCGCTGACCAAGTACCTCCCCAAGGAGTACAAGGACATCGTCCAGTACGTCGAGGTCAACGGGCGTACCAAGATCGCCGTCCGCGGCCAGATCAGCAACTACATCCCCAACCCCACCTTCTCCGTCGTCGCCAAGCCCGGCGCGTGGGAGGAGTACTTCAAGTTCGGTAACCCGGACGGCAAGAGCAAGCGGGAACTGTTCGGCGAGCCGATGCGCTCCATCCCGGCGTTCTTCGAGCCCGCCCCGCGGCTGGAGCTGATGGATCAGCTCGGCGTCGACCGTTCGCTGATGTTCCCGACGCTGGCCAGCCTCATCGAGGAGCGGCTGCGCGACGATCCGGTGGCGATCCACGTCCTCATCCACTCGCTGAACCAGTGGCTGGACGAGGTCTGGGGCTTCAACTACCAGAACCGCATCTTCACCACCCCGGTCATCACCCTGCCGATCGTGGAGAAGGCCATCGAGGAACTGGACTGGGCGGTCAAGCGTGGCGCCCGCGCCATCCTGGTGCGCCCCGCGCCGGTGCCCGGTTTCCGCGGCCCGCGTTCGTTCGCGCTGCCGGAATTCGACCCGTTCTGGGCCAAGTGTGTGGAGTACGACGTCTTCGTCGGTATGCACTCGTCCGACAGCGGTTACTCGCGCTACACCTCCGAATGGGACGGTGCCGCCGAGGAGATGCTGCCGTTCCAGACCAACGCCATGTCCATCCTCAACGAGTGGCGGCCGATTCAGGACGCCGTCGCCTCCTGGGTCATCCACGGTGCGCTGTTCCGGCACCCGAAGCTGAAGGTCGGCATCGTCGAGGCCGGCTCGAAGTGGATGTTCCCGCTGCTGGATTCGATGGCCGAGGTTTACAAGAAGGCCCCCGAGGCGTTCCTGGGCAACCCGATCGAAGAGATCAAGAACCGCATCTACGTCAGCCCCTTCTACGAGGAGGGCATCGACGAACTGATCAACCTGATCGGTGTGGACCAGGTGCTCTACGGTTCCGACTGGCCGCACCCGGAGGGTCTGGCCGAGCCGACGCACTACGTCACCGCACTCGAGCACCTCTCGGTCGAGGACCAGGCGAAGATCATGGGCGGCAACCTGTCTCGCCTCGTGACGGTGTGACGAAGACACAGTCGTGGCAGACCATCCCCGAGATGGTCTTGAGCGCAGCGGACCGATTCGGCTCGGCTGAGGCCGTGGTCGACGGTCCGCTGCGACTATCCTTCACCGAACTCGCCGAGCGCGTCCGCCTTGCGGCGGGCGCGCTCGCGGGTATCGGGGTGACCAAGGGCGACCGGGTCGCACTGTGGGCGCCCAACAGCGCCGAGTGGATCATCGCGGCGTTCGGCGTGATGACCGCCGGCGCGGTGCTGGTGCCGGTCAACACCCGGTTTCGCACCGACGAGGCCGCCGATGTGGTGGCCCGCAGCGGCGCCAAGGCGGTGTTGGCGCAAAAGGGGTTCCTGGGCCAGGATTTCGAGATCCCCGGCGTTCGCGTCATCGATCTGAAATCCGACTTCCTCACCGCGGCAACACCGTTCGACAAGGATCCGGCGGACTGGCTGAGCGGCGACGACGTCTCCGATGTCATCTACACCTCGGGCACCACGGGCCGGCCCAAGGGCGCCATGATGAATCACCGGCAGACCCTGCGGATGTACGAGGAGTGGGCCACCCTGGCCGATCTTCGCCGCGGCGACCGCTACCTGATGATCAACCCGTACTTCCACACCTTCGGGCTCAAGGCCGGCCTGGTCGCTTCGCTGCTGCGGGGAGCCACCATGGTCCCGGTGCCCGTGTTCGACGTCGACACCGTGGTGGATCTGATCGAGGCCGAACGCATCACCATGCTGCCCGGGCCGCCGACGCTGTACTACTCCCTGCTCGGCATCGCCGACAAGTCCGGATTGTCGACACTGCGCGCGGGCGTGACCGGTGCCGCCGACATCCCGGTGGACCTGGTGCGTCGCATCCACGACGAACTGCCGTTCCAGACCCTGATGACCGGGTACGGGCTCACCGAGGCCGGCAACGTCACCCTCTCGCTGCCCGGCGACTCGTTCACCGACGTCGCGACGACGGCGGGCCTGCCGTGCGAGGGGATCGAGATCCGCATTGCCGACGACGGGGAGGTGCTGGTCCGCGGCTACGGCGTCATGCAGGGCTATCTCGATGATCCCGAGGCGACGGCCGCGGCCATCGATCCCGACGGCTGGCTGCACACCGGGGATCTGGGCGAGTTCACCGACAGTGGCCGGTTGCGCATCGTCGGCCGCAAAAAAGACATGTTCATCGTCGGTGGCTTCAACGCCTATCCGGCGGAGATCGAGGGTTATCTGCTGGAGCATCCGGCGGTGGCCCAGGTGGCCGTCATCGGCACCCCCGATGAGCGAATGGGCCAGGTGGGCAAGGCATTTGTGGTCCCCGCCGCCGATGCCGCGCCGATCACCGAGGCCGAGCTGATCAGCTGGAGCCGGGAGCGGATGGCCGGCTACAAGGCGCCGCGGACGGTGGTCTTCCTGGAGGCGCTGCCATTGGGTGCCACCGGAAAGGTGCAGAAGGACCTGTTGCGCTAGCCACTTGCCAGAAGGCGGGGTCACGGCAACGATGTGAGGGTGCCGTTCTCCGATGTGTACCGCCATTCCCTGGTGCTCGCTTCGGATTTCCGGATTCCCGACCCCGAGCAGGTGCGGCCGCTGCTGGAACGCAACCGCGAGGGCCTCGCCGATCTCGGGGCGCACCACGCCATGATCTACCGGTCCATTCGCGACCCCGGCCGGGTGCTGGTGATGCTCGGCGTGCGCAGCCGTGAACCCGTCACCGAGTTGCTGCGCTCCGGGGTGTTCCACGAGTGGTTCGACGCCGTCGGCATCAGTGATTTCCCCGCGGTTTTCGCCGGTGAGATCCTGACGCGCTTCGACTTCACCGAGCACCGAGAACCCGATCCGGGCGGGCACGCCGTCATCGCGGCGATGGCGTCGGTCAATGACACCGGATGGTTGACCGCGCGGATCCGGGCGTCGGCGGACGAATTCGCCGCGGCCGGCATCCGCAAATTGTGGATATTCGGCGCCTTCGACGATCCGGGCGAGGTGCTGATCCTGCAGGAAGTCGACGACGAAGCCCGCGCCCGGGCCTGGGTGCGCCGGCACGATCCGGCGGCCGACTGGATGGCCGATGCCGGGACCGGGGTGTACCCGTCACTGTTCGTGGGGGAGTACATCGGCCTGGTCGGCGTCGGCTGACGGCGGATCAGACCGGGTCGAACTTCGCGATCAGCCAGGAATTGCCGACCTTCTGCATTTCCATCTTGATGCTTGCCTGCGCCACCTTGGGGCTGGTCAGGGTGTCGCTGGTGGTGGCCTGATTGACGAAGGCGAGGACCGTCGCGCGGTCGGCGTGCATCTCGATGAGGGCGGCGCGCACCACTTCCGCACTGGTGGATACGTGCTTGGTGCGAACCGCCGGGCGAATCGCGGACTCCGCGTAGTCGGAGTAGTAGTTCAGGAATTCGCCGGTCAGATGGGACTTGGCCTTGCTGAGATCCTCTTCCAGGGTGTCCGGCGAATACGACAGCACGGACTGGGCGCCGGCCTTGGCCGCGTCCAGCACGGTGTCCCGGGCGCGCTGTCCGGTTTGCTGATCGGGCCGGTAGATCTCGAAGTACAGCGTCGTGGTGACGATCGCGGAAATCAGCAGCAGGGCCGCCAGCGCGGCGGCGCCGATACGGCCCCAGCGTCGCGCGGCGGCGGCCGACGCCGCATCGCGCAACGCGGCGTCCTCGGCGTCGGTGTCCTCGTCGTCCTCGGCGTCGCCGTCGTCGGCTGCGGAGTCACCGGCGTCGGCTGCCTCGTCGGCGTCGTCTGAGGTGGCGTCCGAGGTGGTCTCCTCCACCTCGGTGGTCGCGTCGTCGATGACGTCCGGCTCATCGGTGCTGGGCTGGGTGTCGATGGTCGTCTTCCGTCCGGTCGGCGTCTCGGGTGTGCTCACAGGACGAACTCCACCTTCGACATCTTGATCTGGTCTCCGTCGCGACGGACGGTCACCGCGAGCCGCCACGCACGCGGGGGTTGCTTGGCCGCCGCGGTGTTGGACACCTCGGAACCGGCGGCGACGAGAACCAGCGCGGAATCCCGGCCCATTTCCGCGACCGCGCTGGCCTTGATGGTGGCGGTGGTGGTGGCCTTGGATGAGCGCAACACGTTCAGGAATGCGCCGCGGCTGTTCTCGAAGTCGTAACGGAATTCGCCGGTGGTGCTGTCGATCAGGCGCTGCAGGTCGGCGTCGCCCTTGGTGAAGTCCATCGACAGCAGGTTGACCACCCCGGTATTGGCGGCGGCGGTGAACTCGGCGCGGCGGGCGTCGACGGCGTCCTGCTCGTGGTGGTGCCAGACCAGGAACGCACCGACGCCGATCAGCGCACCGCTGGCCACGGCCGCCACGGTCGCCGCCGGCCACGCCCAGAGGGCTGTCCGGATGGTCCGGGGGGGCACCGACTCGACGCCGGCGTCGTGGTCGTCGTCGCCATCGGTGTCGTCGCCGGTGCCGGCGGCCTCCGAGGCGGCGAGGTCGTCGGCGCTGGGCTCCCACACGGCGACCGGGGGTTCGCCGGTGTCGGTGCTGACCTCGGTGTCCGTCGGGTCCAGGTGATCCAGCAGCGCGGCGCGGGCGCGGGCGGCTTCGGCCTCGGCCTCGGCGGCTTCAGCCTCGGCCTCGGCGGCCAATGCCAGCACATCGGCCTTGATCAATTCGGCCTTGATCCGGTCGGGCTCGGCGTCACCGGATCCGGCGTCGCCGGTGCCGCGATCCCGCTTCGACGGCCGGGCCGACCTCCTGGACAATTCAGGCATTTCCCGGGGCTACCTCCTGCTCGGCGTCGACATGTGCGAGAACGACGGTACTCCCCGGCTGGCGGGGCTGTGACGGGCGATGCCCGCGTGAACTGCACCGAGACGCTACCACCTGCGGAAATATCATTTCCGTTTTTGTAAGTCCGATATTCGTCGGGGGGTTTGGTGGCGCGGCCCGGTATCGACCGGCCGCGCATCGGCGCAGGTCTTTGCCGGATGTGATGGGATTGGCCGGATCGGGTGCGGTGTCCGGCCGAACCCGCCACTGGGAGGTCAGCGCGTGAGTGAACCCGACGACGAACCGGCAGTCCGTAAAGGCCAGGCGGAGAACACGCCGGGACCGGTGGATTCGGTGATCGGCGCGGAGCAACCGGCCGTTGCCATCGTCGCCCGCGGTATCCGGGTGAACGGCCCGTGGGGGCCGGTGTACGGGCCCGTCGACCTGGACATCGACGAGGGCGGGGTCACCGTGCTGCTGTGCGAGGCCAGCTCCGGCCGGACCGCTCTGCAACTGACCCTGGCCGGCCGGATGCGTCCCGAGGCCGGCACACTCAGCGTTTTCGGCCGGACCCGGGCCACCGAGATCTTCGCCCACAGCGCGCTGGCCGGTATCGGTGAGCTGGACAATGTCTACGAATCGGTGACCGTGCGGGATCTGCTCACCGAACAGGTGCGGTGGAATTCGCCGTGGTACCGATTGGTGCCGCGGGCCGACGAACAGGTGCAGCAGCGGGTCTGCGGCCCGGTGTTCGGTGAGCTGCCGATGCCGCCGCTGGACGAGTACGTCGGCGAGGTCAGCGAGCTGGACCGCATGCTGCTGCGCGTCGCGGTGGCCAACATCAACACCCCCGAACTCCTGGTGGTCGGCAACCTCGACAAGGTGACCAGTGACAAAGACCGCGATGTGCTGGTGGAGCGGTTGATCGACCTGGGCCGGACGCAGACCGTGATCACCAGCACGGTCAACGAACTGACCGGTCACGACGTACATGCGCAGATCCCGGTGGCCAATGTGTCCCGGATCGAGCTCGCCGGCCAATCGAAGGGAGACCGGTAACCGTGCTTGCCGGAATGTCGCTGGGAACCGATATCAAGCGGTTCAGCCGGGGTGCGCTGCCCCGAATCGCGATCGTCACGGTCATCCTGCTGCCGCTGCTGTACGGCGCGATGTACCTGTGGGCGTTCTGGAATCCGTTCAATGAGGTCAACAAGGTGCCGGTGGCACTGGTCAACGCGGACCGCGGCGCGGTGGTCGACGGGCAGCAGTTGCACGCCGGCGACCAGGTCGCCACGGCGCTGATGGAGTCCCACGAACTGGACCTCAGCGAGGTCGACGCCGCCGAGGCGGCCGACGGGCTGGCCTCGGGCCGCTACTACTTCACCATCACCCTGCCCGAGGACTTCAGCACCCGGATCGCCTCGCCCACCGGCGACGACCCCCGGCAGGCACACGTCCAATTCTCCTTCAACGGCGCCAACAACTACCTGGCGTCGATCATCGGCCAGAACGCCGCCCGCGAGGTGATCAACAACGTCAACGCCGAGATCGGACAGCGGTCGGTGGGTACCGTGCTGGCCGGTGTCGCCGACGCGGGCGCCGGATTGTCGAAGGCGGCCGACGGTGCGGATGCGCTGAACACCGGTCTGGGCAGCGCCGACACCGGCGCGCATCAGCTCGCCACCGGAGCCGCGACGCTGTCCGCGGGTCTGGTCAGTGCGCGGGACGGATCGACGCAACTGGCGGCCGGCACCCGCAAGCTGTCGAATGCCGTCACCACGGCCACGGACCCGCTGATCGAGGTCCTCGGTGACATCGCCAACGCCCAGCTCGATCCCAACGAGGTCGGGGCGGCCGCGGAGCACCTGTCCAGTGCCGTCCGCTCGACCACCGACCGGATCGCCGCGATGAACGTCAACTACGCGCAGGCCTCCGTCATCGTCGACCAGGTGGTGGCCACCCTGCGCAACAGCCCCGACGAGACCCTGCGCCACACCGGGGAATTCCTGGCCGGCGCGCAGCGGCTGATGGCGGCGCGCGGGATCGACCCGGCCACCGACGAGGGGCTGACCAAACTGCGGGGCAATGCCGCCAAACTGGAGGCCGACCTGGGGGACCCGAACAGCAAGCTGCGGACCCTGCTGACCAAGACCGTCAACGGGCAGTTGCGCACCGACGTGGTGTCGATGCGTGACGGAGTCCGTGAGCTCGACGCCGGCGCGCAGCGGCTCAGCACCGGGCTGGTGAAACTGGCGGCCGGTGGCGGCCAGCTGCAGACCGGTGCCAACCAGTTGGCCGACGGCACCGGCAAGCTCAAGGCGGGCAGTCAGGAACTGGCCACCAAGCTGCGCGAGGGGTCTGCCCAGGTACCGTCCTGGACGCCGGAGCAGCGGGACACCGTCGCCAGGACCCTGGCCGCCCCGGCGACCCTGGAACTGGTCGACAACAATCCGGTGCCCACGTTCGGTACCGGCTTCGCGCCGTTCTTCATGCCGCTGGCGCTGTTCATCGGCACGCTGATCATCTGGATGCAGCTCAAGCCGCTGCAGACCCGGCCGATCGTGCACGGTCTGGGTGCCCTTCGGGTGACGTTGGCGTCCTACTGGCCGGCCCTGCTGATCGTGTTCTGCCAGGTGGTGGTGATGTACACCGTCGTGCACTTCGGGGTGGGCCTGCAGGCCAGATACCCGACCGCCACGGTGGCGTTCCTGCTGCTGATCTCGGCGGCCTTCCTGGCCCTGATCCAGGCGTTCAACGCGCTGTTCGGGGTGGCGGTCGGCCGGGTGGTGACACTGGCCTTCCTGATGTTCCAGCTGGTGTCCGCGGGTGGCATCTATCCGGTGGAGACGACGGCCAAACCGTTCCAGTACATCCACCCGTTCGACCCGATGACCTACGCCGTCAACGGGCTGCGGGAGCTCACCGTCGGCGGCGTCGATTCCCGGCTGTGGGTCGCGGTCGCCGTCCTGTCCGGGCTGATCGCGGTGTCGCTGGCGGCCACATCGTGGGCGGCCCGCCGGAACCGGCAGTACACCATGGAACGCCTGTACCCGCCGATCGAGGTGTAGGTGCAGGAATAGCCCCAATGCCGCTCAGTTAAGGGCTGCGGGTGTTTGTCATTCCGTCGAGGATGTCGCATGGTGATGGCTGTGGCCTGGTAGTTGGTGCGGTCGATGGGGCCGTTGGTGCGGTGTTCGCAGATGGCGCGCTGGATCACCTGCGGACAGCAGCGGGTGCGGGCAGTGGTTGGGCCGGGGCGCGAGCGTCCACCCAGGGAACGAGCGCCCCATGGCGTACACCTTTTCCCGAGACGTCCTGGGCTTTTGTGCACCTGAGAGGCCGCTCGTTCCCGCAATGGCCGCTCGCGGGGTCTGCAGGCCCGTATCGACACCCCCGCAGGATCACACCTGCAACACCCGTCACACGCTTAACCGAGCAGCATTGCGAAGAACCACTGCACTTCCCCTTGAGCGACAACTTCTGGGCGCTCGTCGTCGAAACTGACGCTATGGCTGCGCCCGGGCGGCGTTCGTCATCGAAACTGACGCCACGGCTGCAAAAACTGCCTGGCAGCAACCCTCGCGTCAGTTTGGGTGAGCACGCACTCCCGGCAACGACCCTGGCGTCGATCTCGACGAACAGCGGGTCATGATTCCGGGCACGCGGCACGCGGCACGCGGCACGCGGCACGCGGCACGCAGCTCGCCCGAAAACGCGTGACATCGGCCCGGACCAGGCATGCCATGTCACATTTGCACCGACAATCACACGCTTAACTGCGCGGCATTGGGAGTAGCCCGGGGGAGTAGCTCAGCCACTCTCGCCGAAGTACTGCAGCAGATAGCGGCTTTCGGTGATCTGGCCGATGGTGCGCCGTGCCTTGCGGCGGGTGATCAGGATGGCGACGGCGGCGAACACCCAGCCGGCGTACTGCACGCACCAGGCCAGCCGGAAGTCGGTGAACGAATAGCCGCCGGCGGC
>WBZQ01000196.1_pt1 | contig 44991 bp, 38 predicted proteins | sample 5204251 | NCBI WGS metagenome assembly WBZQ01 (sample SAMN12412402, study PRJNA552823) | activated sludge metagenome | isolation source: activated sludge from nitrification reactor of wastewater treatment plant... | place: USA: Virginia | collected 2017-09 | reverse complement strand
TGAACCGGCGGTTGTACTCGGCGGCCAGCAGGTCCGCGCGTTCTTCGTTTTCCCACACCCACTTCTGGAAGCGCTCTTTGATCTTGGTGGCCTTGGCCTGTGCGGCCACCGTCGCATCCCGGTCGATCGGCGGGCCGCCGTCTCGCTCCACCTCCTTCTGGGGGCGTTCCACGACGATGCGTTGCAGATTCAGGGCCGCATCCAGCAGCTCGATCGCGTCTTTGTGCTCTGTGCCCCAGGTTTCGGTCATGGCGACGCTGTTGCGCAGACCGTCCGGGCAGTCCACCTCCCACCTGCCGTTGAGATGCGCCACCGACACCCGCGGCGGCAAATCGAATGTCTCTGTGGCGAACTGCTCGACGAACTTCGTGTCGATCCACGGTGCCCCCAGCCCGGCGGTGATCTGACTGGGCAGCTTGTCGGCGGGCATGACCGCGCGCAGCGCCTCGACGTAATCGTTGTAGATCGCGTCATTGGCCGCCGCGGCCTGAGCCTGGGCCAGCTTGCGGCGCACATTGCCCGACAGTGCCTTACTGGCCGGAATCAACTGCTCGGGGTTGGACAGCGACGGGAACACCAACCCCCGCAGCCGTTCCCGCGTGTTGGGCACCGAGTCCCCCAGCAGCCCGGAAATGTGCTCCACATCGACGTGGGTGCGGGTGTTGAGACTGATGTTCAGCGCGTCCTCGACCGTTTCGGCATGGTCGATGACCACCGGCGCGCTGAGCACATCGACGGAGAAGATGGGGGCCTTACGGGGGGCCCCAGTATCCTTGTCGAATTCCTCCAGCACCGACAGGTTGGCCCACCCGGGATCGTTGAGCAATCCCCCTTGCAGATGGGGCCGGCGGATCTGCGGAGTCGCCGGCACCCACGCCTGGGTATCCCACTCCTCGACCAGCTCCTCAGGCACCGGCCCGAGGTGTTCGGGGTTCTTCTGGCGCCATTCCCGTTCCCACTTGGCGACCCTGAGGTCGTGCTGATCCTGGGTGACCTCTTTCGGCTCCGTCCGCTTGATCCGGTTGATCAACCCGTAAGTCTCCACGTACTGGTCGTAGAGCCGGTTCAGATGCGCCCGCAGGTGTTCGCGCTGCTGGAACGGCGCCTCGTCGCGCTGCGAGGCGATGACCGCGGTGGACGCGTCGCGCAACGCCAGCAGTGCCCGCGTCTCAGTCACGCGCGACTGGGCCACGTGATGCGATTGCCACTGTTCGCCGTCCCAGATCTGGAATGCGGTGATGTCGGTGTTGTAGCGCAGTGAATACAGGGGGATCTCACCGGAGAGCGTGTCGGTGAGAAGCCCCGCGTCAAAAGAGATTTCGGTGACGTCAATGAGTGATTCGGCGGTGGCGGTGAGCCCACGGCCGCGATCCCGGGCGTCGGCGATCATGCCACGCAACCGCTCACCGAGGTCCCCGGCCACCGTGTTGAGCTCACCGGCCACCGTCAGTGACCGCCGCCCGTGCAAACCATGCCCCAGGCGAGCCGTCCCGAGAACATTCTCCGGGTGGGCGTGGTAGTAGTTGTTGACCTCGACCTCGTCGAGGTCCTTGCCGTCCTCAGACAGCACGCTCATCGGCGAGGTCTGCACCCAGTCCAGCGTGACCGCATCGATGGCCTCACCCGGTTCCCGGCGGCGCAGCACCAACACGTCGGTGACGACTGCGGTACCGGCGACTCGCTGGAACGCATCCGACGGCAGTCGTACCGCGCCGATCAGCTCGGCCCGCTCGGCGATCGCAGCCCGGGCCTTGGTGTTCGTGGCGTCCATCGTGTAATGGCTGGTCAGCAGCACGGCGTAGCCGCCCGGGGCGGTCAGGTTCAGTGACTTGACGATGAAGTGGTTGTGAATCGACATCCGCCCGGGGTTGTGGGCGGGATCGGAGACCGTGAAGTTGCCGAACGGCACATTGCCCACGACCGCGGCGAACGACCCGTTGGGCACGCGGGTGGCCTCGAAACCCTCCAGCCGGACCTGTGCCGACGGGTACAGGTGCGAGGCCACCGCCGCAGTGATCGGATCGTTTTCCACCCCGACCATCTGCGCCGCCTCAGGCGCCAGGCCGATGAAGGTTCCCGACCCGCACCCCGGTTCCAGGACCCGCCCGCCGGTGAAGCCGGCCTCCTGCACGGCCTGCCACATGGTCGCGGCCACCGCCGGATCGGTGTAGTGCGCGTTGAGGATTGAGGCTTCCGCAGCCCGGTACTGTGCCGGGGTCAGCGCGCCTTTGAGGTAAGCGCGCTGACTGGCGTAGGTGTCCTTGCGGACGTCGAACACATCGGGGACCGCGCCCCAGCCGCTCCACTGCGCCAGGATTTCCTGCTCGGCAGGTGTGGCTGGGCGCTGTTCGGCATCGAGGCGGGCCAGCACGTCGATCACCGCAATGTTGGCGCTGACCCGGGCCTTGGCACCGGAGGGCACCCGCACCTGCGCGCCGGGGACGAAATCAACGGCCGGTGCGGCCGCGGCGACGGGACTCTCCGCCTCCGCCGCTGTCTCGGTGGTGGGGTCCTCAGGCACCAGTGACAGTGCCGGCGGACGCTGCTGGCCGGACGTCGCTGTCGCTGCGGTGTTCGCGTCGCGGTGGTCGTCGGCGACCACCGACAACTCTGGCCGCCGCGCCCCAGTGGCCGCGGGCGCGGCGGTGCCGGGGCCATCGACCTGCGGCCGGTCGGTCTCCTGCGCGACGGGCGTGGACAGGTTCGGGTCACGCGCGGGGACAACCGGGCCCTCCGGCTGTGGCGCGGCTTGCGGGCTCTGCGCGTCCGTCCCCTGGGTCGCCACCGTCTCCTGCGCGGCGACGTCGCGTTCCCGGCTGCGCGGCGTGTGGATGACCGGCGGCAGCGGTGCGCCGCCGGGATCAACGACGCGGGGATCCAGCGGCTCGTTGAACACCTCAATGTCGTCGAACAACGACATCTGCGAGTCGTCAACGACCCGCGGCTTCTTTACTCGGCGGGGTACCCCGTCTTGACCAGTTCCTCGTTGATCTCGGCTGCCAGAGCGGCCGCCAGAACGTGGCGGTCGCTGTTGGGAACCGCCATCCCGTCCTGTATTCGTACCGCCAGCAGCAGCGCTGCCACCACCCGGAACATCGGTGAGTGATCCGGCCACACCCGATTGGCCAGTTCCTGCACCGCCTCGGTCGGCTCGACCTGGAACCGAAGATCGGTCCACCGCTTCTCCCACGGCACCCCGTGAATCGGTACCGGCGGCTGATAGTCCGCGTCCTCCTCGGGCCGCGGGATCTTGTCGTAAAGCTCCCGGCGCACGATCGCTTCCCGCGCGTTCTCCAACGACGTCTGATACAACGCCATCTTCGTCGCGTGCTCGGGGTAGGAGCCCTGGTGATCCAGCGTCCACCGCCGGATCGCCCCCTCCTGTACGTCGACCGCCAGCTCCCCCGCCAGCTGATCCAAGCCCTGAGTCACTGTGTCGATGAACCGGTCCCGCTGCTGCGGCGTCCACTCCGTCGGCGTTCCGATCCACTGGCGGTACACCTCGTCGACCGCCTGACGCATCCATTCCGTCACGGTGATCCGCGGCCTCCTCATTGCCGAACAAACCCGGGGTCGTTTCGTCCCGCTCCACAGCATTCTCTCCTTCATGTTCACACTGTTCATCGGGTGCCTTCCTGCCCCGGGATAACGACACTGCTGCTGTCGGCCGGCGCATCGAGTACGCCGAAGACCGTGTTGGCGACCGCCGGAACGACCGCCAACATCACCTGCACGAACATCCACACCGACCCGATCAGCGCGACGATCAGCCCGGACAGCCACGGGCCGCGGCGGGTGTTCACGATGCGCTCCGATGGCCGGTGTCCCCGTCGATCAGACCGCTGCGCACCGCGGCCTGATGCCGGCGCACCACCGCCTGCCACAGTTGCGACCGTCCCGGCGGGCGACGGTCCGCGCCGGCGAGCAACTGCTGGACTTGGCGGTCGAAAACCGGAAGGAACTTCGACCAGTCCATCAATTCCGTTGCCACCCCAGGTGTTCCCCGCAACAGCAACCGCGCCGACTCCCGGTTGGGCGGCAACAGGCGCCGGTAGTCCAGCGTGCTACCCAGATGCGAGGACAGCGTCTTGCCGCTGCTGGCCTGATCGAAGGTCTCCTGCCGGCGGGTGGTCTCCAGCGACCAGTCCTGCGCCTGGCGCAGCATGTCCATTTCCGGGGCGCCGAACATGATCAACGCCGCCGGGAAGATCGCCCGCAGCTCGTTGGCATACGCCGACCCGTACACGGTGTCGAACTGGCACGACGCCTGCACGGCCAGCATCAGGTTCACCCCGAGGCCGCGGCCTTCCCCGATGTGGCGCCGCAGTGCCGGCAGCGGGGCGATGTTGGTCGACTCGTCGATCATGATCAGCAGCCGATCGGCCATCTCATTGCGCGCGGTCTTTCCGCGCCACACCTTGATCACGTTCTCCAGCAACGTGACCGCCGCCCCGGCGATCGCGCCTTCCGGTGACGCCAGCACATACAGCGTCGCGTCCGGGTCGTCGAGAAAGTCCTCGGTGAACGGCTCATAGTTCACACCACGCAGCGACAACCGCATCCACGGCATCACGGCCTTGCGCATCGTCAACGCGATCGAGTCGCGCTGCTTGGGATCCATCGCCAGCGTGCGCGCCAGGGCATTGGCGAACAACGGCAAATCCTGCACCGCCTCGGCGGCCATCTGCCACCCCGGCGACGTCGCCGGGCCGTCATCGTTCCACTCCATGTTGTCCACCGCTAACAGCACCCAGTCGATGCCGCCACCGTTGCGCGAGGCGGCCCACAGCATCGCCGCCAACGGGCCTTCGGAGTTGGACTCCCAAATCCCGGAATCGGACACCTGATCAGCGCCGGAGCCCATCCCGACCGCCGACATCTGCATCATGGTGTTCGCCGCGGTCACCGCCGCATCCGGCGTGTAAATCAGCTTCGTCGGATCGAAACCCAGCAACTGAATCTGCGGATAGGTGGCCTCGTAGTCCGGGCGCAAATCAATCAATGCCTGCGGTCCGTAGCGACGCTGCATCACCAACTGAAACAGGTCGTCCTTCGACGAAATGATGATCGCCGGGCCCGGCCACAGCAAGGCCGCCGGCGCGAGCACCGACCGACTCTTACCCGTTTCCGTCGGCGCCGAGACCAGGACATGGGCCGCCGACCGCGGAATGCTCAACGCATTGGTGTCCGGGTTGCGCACCCACCCGCAATACGGCGTCGCCGGCGCAACGTAGCTCATCGCCGACCCTCCCGACGATTGAGCATCCAGCGGCGCAACCGGTCACCGACACCCTCACCGGAGTCGCGGTGAATCGGCATCCGCTGACCCGGGTCCGGCGTCGGCGTCGTGGGAAACAAGCCCGGCCGCGGCAGATCGGCAAGACCCCAACCGAAATCGACGGCCTCCTCCTCGTGCGGGGGCCGCATCGGCCACCAGTCCCGCGACCCCGCCACCGCCAGCCAGCCCTCCAAGATCCCGTACACCCCCGCCATCAGCAGCGCCCCGGGAATCTGGGCCATCACCCACGGCCACACCACGGCCCCCCACAGCGAACCATCCGACTCGTAGAACACGGCCAGCGGCAAACCCGTGACCACCGCTGCCCACATATACGCCGCGACAGGGTAGGCGCGGATGTGCTCGGGAATGAACCGCACCGTCATCTGGTGGAGGACGCGGCCAGCCGGCCATCCCACCGGAAGGATCAGGGCCACCACGGCGATCGCCACGAGGTCGCGGCGCGCGTAGCTGGTCTGGGCTCCCCGCCACAGCAACGGGTGAATCACGTCATCGTCGGCCGGGTCGCTTCGGGCTCCCGACAGCGCCGTTGCACGATCGCGGATCTGGCGGGCCAGCACCTCCGCCCGGCGTTTCTGGAAGATGTAGGTCTGTTGATGTCGCGCGATCCACCGCCGCCGCACCTCATCGAACCGATCAGGCGGAATGCGCATCGTGGGACTCCTCACGGATTGTCAATATCGGATCACGGTAGCGGCGGACGCGGCCGCACCGCTACATCCCAAAACAAAAAATGTGAGCACAGGCCGACGCAAACCGCCCCCGGCCGCGGCGGCGGCGCAGGTGTGTTCGCGGCCTGGTCAGGCTGCTATTAATCGCCGTATCGTGGCGGCTCCGCGACTACGACGACGCGGAAGAGTTCCCCGTCCACCGAAAAACAGTCACAAAAAGCGTTTTGGGACGGCGAGAAATCCCCGTCGGCCGGTTTACCCTCCCACCAACTGTGAAGGAGGCCCGATGAGCCCTATCGCCGACCCCGCCCACGCCGGCCGGCGGGCGTTCCTCGATGCCGTCGACCGGGGAGAGGGCGGCTTCGCATCCACCGGCGACGGTTACCCCGATGTCGTCGACCTCGACGCAGTCGTCGACACCGGCCCGGCTCCCGGCGAGGACGAATCGATCACCGGCGAGTCGCGCATCGAGCCAGCCCCCGACCACCCCGAGGACGACGAAGACGGTGACGACACCGTCGACGACGTCGATGAGGTCGATACCGGCGACGAGGACATCGACCCCGACGAGGCCGAGGACGCCGCCGTGGAGGTCAGCACCGATCAGGAGCCCGACGACATCGACCTGGCGCCACCTCCACCGTCAGGCGGCAACACCACACCGGCGCGGTTCAGCAAACCCATCATGGCCGCATTCATCGGCGGCGTCGCCGTCATCGCGATCATCTTGGCGGCCGTGATGATCGGCATGCGGCCCGCCCCCACCGTCGACGCCGACCCGACAGACTCCCCCCGCCCCGCACTGGTCGTCGTCCCCTCCGCAGCGCCCACGATCCCAGCGGCCGCCATCAACGCTGACGCTTCCGTCCCCTACACGGCCTCCGCCGACTGCCCCACCGGATCCACCCCGGCACAATCGGTCGCCAGCACCGACCCCACCCAAGCCTGGGTGTGCGTGCGCAACGGCGTCGACGGGCAGGTACTGACCCTCGACCTCGGAAAGCCCACGATGGTCACCGGAATCGGCATCACCCCCGGCTGGGTCGGCACCGACGCCAGCGGCGCCGACCAATGGCTCGCCCACCGCGTCGTCACCCACGTCGACTGGATCCTCATGATCGGCGACCAAGTCACCGCCGACATCCCCTGGGACACCAAAAACGCCCACGGCGAAACCATCACCCCGGTCACCAGCGACATTCCTGGCCGCGGCGTGCTGGCCGCCCGAATCGTCATGCTCGTCAAACAGACCTCCCGCCCACCGGTGCAAACCGCCACCACCACAACCACCGACACGCCCGGCGCGTTCCCCGACCTGATGGGCGGCGTGACCGGTGAAGCCCTGCCCGGCATCGCGCCCACCGACACCGCCACCGAACCCGGTGCCGAAGATCCCGCCGACAGCACCTTCGCGGTGTCCTCTATCCGTGTCATCGGCCACGCCCCATGACCTCGACCCAAAGGCCACCTGAGATGACCACCCACGATCACAACACTTGGATGACCCGTACCTGGCAACGCCGGCTCGACCGCGGCGGTGGCATTGTGCGCACAACGGCCACCATCATCGGCTTCGCGGCGTGCAGCGTCGTTGCCCTCAACGTGATCTGGGGATGGTTCACCAGCACCCCCATCGACGTCGCCGGCCCCGCGCAAGCCACCGTCAACCACACCGACTACATCAAGTCCTACGCCGAAAAGTGCATTCGCCGCCTACTGACCGTCACCCAGGATCAGCGCAACTCCCTGTTGGACTGCTGGACACAAAGCGACCTCGCAGCCCTGCCTGCCAGTCTGCCCGCCACCGCCCCGGTCCTCGTCGACAGCGCCCGCACCACCAAGATCTGGCGCGTCGCCCGATACCCCGAAGCCGAACAGTGGCAGGTCATCGTCGAAGTTTCCGAACGCCCCTACCTGTCCGCGCCGGCGCACACCAGCTACAAACAGTTGTCGATTCTGTTCAGCAAATACGGTCGGCGCGTCATCGGATTGCCCGCCTCCGTCTCGGTCCCAGGTTCCGGCGCAACACTGCCCATGGCCTACGGCGTCTCCCTACCGGTGTCCACCCTCGACGCCACCGGAGCCGCGGTCGCCACCAAGAACCTCGTCTCCGACACCGTCATCGGATTCCTCACCAGCTACCTCACACCGGCCGGCGGGCTGGACCGCTACGCCGCGGCATCCTCGGGCATACAACCGGTCGCCGACTGCACGGCCATCCACGTCACCGCCCTGCTGGCCAACACCGCCACCCCCGACCAGACCGTCCCCGACGACGGAACCACCGTCAAAGTCCTGGCCACCGTCTCCGAAACCACCACCGCCTACGGACCCCGCAGCGAGCAATACCCACTGACCCTGACCGTCAGCTCCAGCACCTGGGCCGTCACCGCCATCGACCCCTCACCGGTACTCGTCGGCACCGCCGACCTGGCACCTGTCGCACCCGCGACACCCGGACGATAACCCGCAATTCTCCCGTAAAACCCTCCCCGGAAAGGAACCCCAATGTTCACCACCATGACCGTCGCCCTCGCCGCGGCCGCCAACCCCCCCACCGAACAGGTGCTCGCCGTTGCCGACCTCCTGCAAGGCGCCAAGGGCCTCTACACCACCGGCGTGGCCATCCTGGTGTTCGCGTGCCTGCTGGCCGGCGGCGTCACCGGCGTCGCCTTCCTTGGGCGCGCCGCGATCGGCAGAGCCATCGGATCCGTGCTCGCCGGTGTCGTACTGGCGGTCCTGATCGGCAGCGGCTACGCCATCTACCTCTCAGCCAAGAAGACGACCGACACCCACACCGGCATCACCAGCGGGCAGTTCGGCTGATGACCACCGACAACGCCCAGCTATTCACCGGCATCCACCACACCCCCGTCTACACCAACTTCCTGGGCGGTCACCCCCTGCGGGTGTGGGTCGCCGTCCCCGCCGCCCTCGGAGTCACCGCCACCCTGCTCAGCGTCGCCTTCACACTGGACTCCGGGCACCCGCGCGACACCCTGCTCACCGGACTGCTGCTGACCGCCCTGGCAACCGGCATCGGGGCCCTGGTGCCCCGGGGCCGGCCCAGCGCCGGATTCCGGGCCAAAGCCATCTGGGTCAGCATCCGGCCCCGCACTCAGACCACCACCACCTCGCCGCTGCTCGCCAAACCGAAAGAGTTCGTCGACAACTTGTGGTTCGCCGCCAACGGTGCGGTCTACGCCGTCTACCTGCTCTCGGGTCTGTCCTACCACCTGCAACCGGCACGTAAGAAGACAACCGCGGCCAACCTGCACGCCCTGCTCGCCCGCGAGGTTCCCGCCGACTCCTACCTCCTGGGCATCGAAACCCCCCAAGACGTCAACCACCTGCTGCGCGCCATGCTCGACGGTCACCGCGACCGCGACGAATGGGTCGATAGCTGCATGGTGATCGCCCCCGAACTGCGCGACCAACGCCCCACCACCCGAACCTTCTGGCTGGCCGTCCCCGTCGACGGCGGCCGCGACGGCCACGGACCCCAAGGCCAACTCACCAAGATCAAAGACTGGGTCGCCGGGCGAGACCAAGACTCCGACACCTCCATCCAGGCATACAGTGCCCTGGCCTACGACATCGTCAGCGCCATCCCCGCCCAGTTCGCCGCCGCCCCGGCCACACCCGCCCAACTTGACTGGCTCTACCGGCACAACGCCTGGCTGCACACCTTCGACGACCCGCTGCCCCGCCGATCCGCGACGGCCACCCGCCGTATCGACGGCGCCCACCTGCCCGCCCCCGAATTCGACGAAGGCGACCAGCTCCACAAGCCCTACCGGCCGCGGTGGCTGAACTGGCTTCCCAACTGGCGCAAGGTCGTGCGCGTCTACAGCCCCGAACACACCTACCCCGATAGCTACCAGGCCCTACTGCCGGTCATCGACGCTCCCGAAGGTGGCATCGTGTTCCCCGGTTCGGAATTTCTGGCCGCCCTCGATGACATCGACATCGGTGATCCCAAAGACCCGTCCAGCCGCGCCACCTTCGACTTCGCCATCAACCTCACCGCCCGTCCCCGCGAGCTTGAGATGCGCCACAACGACCACGCCAAGGGCAACATCTACGACCAGTTCGAGCAGCGCGGAGACGTGCTCAACGGAATGACCGAACTGCGATCAGCCGCCCGCAAAGTCAACGAATACAATCGCCAACTCTCCGCAAACATCGACGAAATCCCGCTTGGCGCCGCCTTTCTCATCCACGTCGGGGCCGCCAGCCCCGCCGTTTTGGACTACGCCGTCAAACGTGTCAAAGAAGAACTCACCCAATCCGGGCAAATCGTCATCCGCCACTACCGCGGCGCCCAGACACGATTGTGGTCGGCCTTCAACATCGGCACCACGCAAGCCAAAAGCGGGCTGGGGCAATTCGCCCACCCCACCACCGCCACGAAATGGTCCCGCTTCGTCCCGCTGACCACCACCGCATTGGGTACACCGACGGGAATGCTGCTGGGATTCAACACCAGCAACGCGAAAAGCAGTGCGGTCCTCGTCGACCTGGCCGCTACCGCCGGCCGCAACAAGAACCCTTGCCTGGTCTGCAACGGCGCCCCCGGATACGGCAAGTCCTACACCGCTAAACGCGTCTCCCGCGACCACGTTAGGCGCGGCGCGCAGGCATTCATCATCGACCCCGACGACTACCGGGAATGGGAAACCGCCTTCGCCGACGTGTCCAACAAGGCCGTCGTCGACATGTCCGCCAACAACTTCGGCTGCGATGCCCTGCGCATCTTCCCCGACAAGGTCGCCGGCTCCTACTGGCTCGACTACATGATCCCCATGATCGGCCTCGACCCGCACAGCACCGCGGTGCGCCGGCTGCGGCCACTACTCACCAGCGCGTCGAGGCGCGCCAACAACATCACCAGCACCGCCGCGCTGATGCGTTACATCGCCGCCATCCAGGCCCCCGAAACCGGGACCGACCAGCGCAGCCCGGCCACAGCGCGCCTCGGCGACGACCTGCGTCCCGTCCTGATAGCCCTGCAATCCTGGGCGACCTATGACTTCACCACCCCCATCTTCGACGACACCCTGCCTGTGCCCGACCTCCACAGCATCGACGTCTCCATCTGGAACACCGGCAGTCTCGACCTGCCCGACGCCGAGGAAATGAGCACACCGCACCTCTACGCCAGCCTCAGCGACCGCCAACGCGCCTCCGTCGCCATCTATTCGATGATCGTCCGGCTGGCCCGCATCACCTTCTTTAGCACCGGCAAGCAGCGCTTCGGCCTGATCGTGCTCGAGGAGGCCGGTGCCCTGCTCAACTCCCGCGCCGGCGCCAAAGACGCACACTTAATCAGTCGCCGCGCTCGCAAGCACTACACCGGAATGATCATCATCACCCAGAACATGATCAAAGACCTCGAACTGATGGGCGCGGAGTTCATCACCCAGCAACTGATCTTCCCCGTCGAAGACGAGACCCTGGCGAAGGCGGTCGCAGAACGGGCCGGAGTGCCGCTGGCCGAACACGAAGAACTCGTCGAGTATTTCCTCGCCGAACCCGACAGCATCGCCGACCCCGCCGCCGTGGACGACATCGACGGTGCGGCCCCCGCCGTGGTCAACCTCGCCGCCGGCCGCGCATTCATGGTCGACGAATTCCGCCGCATCGGACCGATCCGCATCATCTCCGAACCCGACCCGGCACTGCACCACGCCTACGACACCACCCCGGCGCAGAAGACCGCATGACCACGCGCACCCGAACTCGACTGCACCCGGCCGAATGGCTCGGCTACACCCTGGCCGTGCATCCGCGCCTGCGCCACACACTGACCTACCTGTCGGTGACGCATCTGCTGGCCCTGTGGGCACTGATCGCCGCGCCGAACGCCACCGCCGCGACCATGGCCACCGCACTGGACTGGACAGGCATCGCCGACAGCGAGAACGTCCCCGTCGGCGCCTACTTCATCTCCGTGGTCAGCACCCTAGAGGCCATCACCCACGGCGGCCCCGAGGTCAGTGCATGGGACCCGGGAACCTGGGTCCAGTGGGCGGTCACCGCCCTGTCCACCGCGATTAGCCACGACACCGTCGCCAGCTGGGTACAGGCCATGGGATCGGTCTACGTCATGATGCTCGTCGCCGCCCTGTGGCTCCTGCGCTTCACCTTGTCCTCCGTTTGGCTCTACTGGCTATCCCGCTGGGCGCAGCCACTTTTCGAGGTCATGCGGGCATTCCTGATCAACCACATGTTCTACCCCGCCTGCCTGGCCATCGGCACCGCCGTGGGCGCCTGGCACATCCTCGTGCGCCACCGAAACGGCTTCGGCATCGGCATCATCATCAGCACCTTCGCCCTCGCCGCCATCGGCATGGTGTTCCTGCACGACCCGGTCGGCGACCTCTACAGCGACCACGGCTTGATCGCGCAAAGCCGCGGCACCGCCTTCGGCATCGCCCAGGCAGCCCTGCACAACGGGCCCATCTCCGTCGGCGGCAACACCGGCCAAATGAACCACCTGACCGCCTTGCTCGCCGACGCCATCATCCGCCAGCCCATCCAACAGTGGAACTTCGGCACCGTCGTCGACGGTATCGGCAGCTGCAAACAAGCATGGTCACACGCCATCATCGAAGGAGCCCGCACCGGCCACGCCGATGTTCCCGCCCACGCCATGAAAACCTGCGGCGCACCGCAAGCACTGAGCTACGCCCAAAGCCTCGACGCCTCCGTCATCGGACTCGGCCTGGGCTACTGGATCCTCGCCGCCATGCTGGGAGCCTTCCTCACCTACGCCTCGATCAGCTACGGCGTCGTGCTCATCGCCGCACTCATCAACGCCTTCCTGCTGCTGTTCGCGGCGGGCACCGTCATGATCCACGGCCGGCCCCGCGCCGGTGCCCGCCACCGCGTCGAAGAAACCCTGCGCCACGTCCTGTACGTCTTCGCCTACGTCCTCTACATCTGCATCTACGCCGTCCTGCTGATGAACACCGTCGCCCCCGGCGGATTCGCCCAGCAAATCGGCATGACCGCGCCGTTGGCAAAACTGGCGCTCATCTCCCTACTGTCGGTCGCAGCCACCGTCGGCTTCTGGTGGATGAAAAAGCAACTCGGCGACCGCACCTGGCAGAATTTCGTTCACTCCGCCGCCGACCAAGCCCGCCGCGGCCGCGACACCTACCACCGCGGCCGCAACGCCTACGACAAGGGCAAGAAAGCCCTCGACAAACTCCGTGACAAGCTCAACCCCACCGACGCCGACGACGATGGCAATTCGCCGATCACCAACCCGCCGGTACAGGGCCGCCCCGCCGCCGGCAAGCCGCAACGACCCCGCAACCAGCACGCACAACCCACCTCCACACCACCTGAAGCCACCACCACCGCGCCGCCCACGGCCAACGGCGGCGGTGCCCCGGCCGCACCAAGTACCGGCAACAACCGGCCCGGGCCCTCCCCGGCGACCCAGCCGGCTTCTTCGGCCGCTCCCGAGGCGTCGCGGGCCGCCACCGGCAAGGCCGCGGCCAAAACCGGGGCCACCCGCGCCGGTGCCACCCGGGCGGGCGGCGCCGCGAGTGAAGCCGGGGTCGCCGAAGCTACCGAGGCCGGCGCCGCTGTCTTCGCACCCGAAGTCGTCATCCCCGCCGCCCTTGCCGTCGAAGCGGTACGCGGCAAAAAACGCGGCACCAGCAAGGGCAGCACCGGAAAAGACAGCGGCCCGCCGCAACTGCCTCCACCGCCGCGCCACCCACGGGCCGACACCCGCGGGCAGGACACACCTGGGCCCGGACCCACCGGCCCGGGCTCCGGCCCACTACCGTCCGATCCCGCGACTCCCCCGGCCAGCCACCCGAACCCGGGGCCTGGGCCCGGACCGGCGGCGGGGCGCCCACCCAAGTAACCACCGTGCACGGCGATTGAGGTTCAGCCGCGAGCGCAGTGATCAGCCCGCGCCTGAATGCGTCTTCTCGATGTCCTCCCGGCTGGCCGCGGCCCAGCCGCCCAGCTCACGCTTGTCGCCGCCGTCCAGCTTGAGCTTGTCGCACTGCGGACAGCTCCCGGCCTCGATCAGGTACGGGTAGTCCCGGTGCAGGGAGTCCCGCAGCCTCAGCGCCTCCGCGTTCGCAACACCACGGTGCGGCATTCGATACTTCCATTCCAGCTCCGCCATGGCGCGCAGGTAGACCCGGCGCCCGATGCCGAGCCCGCGGTAACGGTCGGCGGTCGGGCGCTGGTGGGGACGGGAGTCGACTTTCAGCCACTCCCGTCCACCGACGCCGTCGACAGTCATCTCGACTTTCAGCCCGGAGGCGCGGTGCTCGACGGTAACCATCCTCCTGTCGGAATCGAGTGAGACGTCAAATTCGGTGGAAGCTGCTACTGTCCGCCGGTCCTCGCGCAGCGCGGCGATGGCGTCGTCGAGGGAAGCCACCCACTGCTCCCGCGCCACTGGATCGGGCTGCAGATTGGCGATGATGATTCGATCACCGGCGACCCACTCCGGCACACTGCCACGATCCCCGCGGCGTTTTTCCTCGAACCAGCCCTCCCGCGCTATCCGGCGAAACTCCTCGATGGGCGTCACACGACGCGGGTCGAAAGGATTGCGTCCGCCGAGAACACGGTAAACCTCCATGCTCGCCCCGACCCTTTCGGTCAGGTCGATAACCCAATCAGCCACGTTCAACACCGGACACCTCCCGCAGTAACGAATCCAACTCGCAGTTTCTCGGGCACGCCGAACACGCGCTGAGCCGCGACGTCTAGACCTCGCCCCGACTCAGCCCGCCGATCCCAAACCCACCGGAACGTGCTTCTCCGCGCAGCATTCGGCTACCGCCGCAGCAATATCGGTACCGGTCACCGTCTGTAGATCCTCGACCGTCACCGCCGCCCCGCCGCCACGGTGCTGCGCGGCCACCCGGGAGTCACGCAGCCGCTCGGCGCGTTCCAGCACGTTGCGGGCGAACCGCCCGTTCTGCATGACGTCGATGCCATGAGCGCCGTCGGGAGCCCGGTAACCGGCCAGTTCACTGCACGCGGCCAACAACGCCTTCTGCGCCTCCGGTGGAAGCACCGTTGCCCGCGGCGTGCCGTAACGCACCGCGATCTCCACCAGTTCCTCCGGGGTGTAGGAGGCGAACCGCAGTTTGCGGTTGAACCGGCCCGCCAGGCCCGGGTTGACCGTCAGGAACTCATCGACCTCGCGTTCGTACCCGGCGCCGATGAAGCAGAAGTCGAACCGGTGGGCCTCCAGCGCGATCAGCAGCTGATTGACGGCCTCCATCCCGATCATGTCCGGGCGGCCGTCGTGGTGGCGCTCCACCAGCGAATAGAACTCGTCCATGAACAAGATCCGGCCCAGCGAGCGGGCGATCAGCTCATTGGTTTTCGGGCCGGACGCCCCGATGTGCTCACCGCAGAAGTCGGCCCGGCGGACCTCGATAATCTCCGGGTGCTCGACGATGCCCAGCCCGGCATAAATCATGCCCAATGCCGTGGCGGTGGTGGTCTTGCCGGTGCCCGGCGGGCCGACCAGCAGCATGTGATTGGTCTGGCCGGCAACCGGCAGCCCGTGTGCGAGCCGCAGCGCGCGCACCTCGATCTGGTCCTCCAGTTCGGCGACGGCCCGTTTCACCTCGTCGAGGCCGACCTGGTCGGCCAGCAGTGCCCGCCCGGCCGCGAGCATCTCTGCCCGCCGAGCGCCGTCGGCCTGTTCCTGCCGGTCGGCGGCACTGCATTCGGTGGCCGGATCCCACCGGTCGGTGCGGGAGGCCACCGACTCTGCGTCGGTGCACACCAGCCGATACGCCGGATTGTCCAGGGCCTGCCGCGCCCCATCGAGCAACTCCCCATCCACAAGCGCCGTGCGGAACTGCGCCGTCGCGGCGGCCTCGTCACCTTGTTCCCGCAGGCACCAGCCCCGCGTCAGCGCCACGTTCGCCCGCACGCACTCAATACCGGAAGACGGCGCCTCCAGCGTCGCCAACGCTTCGGTGAACTCTCCCATCGCCGCCTGCGCAGCGCCGCGCAATGCGATCGTCGCAGCCGTGACCTCCGGGTAGGTCGGGCTCGCCGACGGGCACGGGATGGCCTGGGTCACCTCCAGCACGTCTGGCCAGCGCTGCGTCCGGTGATACAAGGCAGCGGTGACGTACTGGACCCACTGCGCCGCGCGTGCGTCCGCGCGCAGCTCGTCATCGTGCAACGCCGCCAGGGCCTCGTCGTAGCGGCCGGCGACGATCAGCGCCGATGCCAGCGCAACGCTCGTGGTGGCGCGCGACCACACCGGCATCGTCAGATACAGCGGAGTGGCCACCATCGCGTGCAGGGTCCCGTCTTCAATGCCCAGGCGGCGTGTCTCCCGGTACAGGGATCGGGAATTGGCGTGCAGCCCTTCAATTGTCGCCAGGTCGTGGTCCCCGCACGCCATCCGGCCCAGCCACGCATCCGACATTCCCGGCATCGCCTCGGTGATCGCCCGGAACTGCGCGCGCGCCGAACCGGTGTCCCCTCGGCGGTAACTTTGGACCGCCGCATCGAACATCGGACGCTGCGACGACGGCGTTGTCATAGGGAGTCAACCTCTCTCGCGGGATCGAAGGGCAAAGAAGATGTCAAGAGGTACCCGAACGCTGGGTTAAGCTGCGTAGATGACCGTGCCCGACCTCGGTGTTGAACGCCTGATGTTCTTCATCGACCAGCGGCGCGACGCCTTGCGCATGAGCCGGACCGAAGCGGCTGAGCGTGGACTCCCGTCTCCGAAAGCTCTCAACGACGCTGCTTTTCGCGGATCCCGGCTGCGGGTGCGGACCCTGCGCCGCATCGACGACGTCCTCGGCTGGGAGGCAGGTTCGGCCGCCGCCACTCTCGTGGGCGCGGCCCCCATCAGTGCCGCCGCCCCGGTGGCCGCGACGCGCCGGGCCACCAGCACCGGCGGTGACGAAGTCCTCGCCCGCACCATCGCCACCATCGAATCCGACCTCACGCGCGCCAAGGCCGCAGCAACCGAGCTGACCGCCCGCATCGCCCATGCCGAACAGACCTACGCTCTGCTGATGGCCGAGCTGGAGCCCGCTCCCGCCGGCGACGAGGACTGAGCACCCACCGGCGGCCGGTGACGCCCTCAGGCTCCCAGACCCAGCCACGCCTGCTCCTGACGGAACTCGACGATCCCCACGTCGATGTGCATCCCACCAACACCGATCCGGACCGCATCGGTATGTGGCATCGACGTGAATGTGATGTCGGCATCGGCGGCGTCGCCGGCATCCAAGGAGATCACCGTCGAGGCGAGCCCCGGGTTCGGGGCCACTGCCAGCGCGTCGTCGACGACGATGCTGGGGACGAAACTGGCCCGCGACCGCGGCCCGGACACCACCGCGATGTTCACCTGGGCCAGGCCCTGCCAATGCCGCGGCCGGTCGGTGTGAATCGCGATCCGCTCCCCCACCGCGGCGGCCCGCAACAGTAACTGGCGCACATACAGGTCCGACACCGCCATGTGAATACGGGTGGCCCGCACCGGGTCGGTCAACGCCAGCATCACCAGGTCATCGCAGCGCACCGGCGGTGCCGCCGTCGGATCGTCATACAGCGCCGTCCCCACCAAGATTCCAGTCGACCCGATCGACACCGACACCGGCTGGCTGCGCAGCGCCGCCAGCGGCGCGGATTCCAGGTCCACCGCGGGCCGGCGCATCGGGGCGGCCCGCAACAGGCCCGCATATTGCTGGCCCGGCAGTGTGTTCAGATTCAGCAGCGGCGGATGCTGCGGCGGCTGCGGATCGCAGGTTTGCACCGTCGCCGCCACCGTCACCGGACCCACCGCCCCGGCGCCGGCGACGTGGCTACGCCACAGGCTGATCGTCTGCACCACCGCATCGGTGCGCAGCGCCCACGCCTGGTTGATGCTCGCCGTCGAAATCTCCCGCGGCGTCAGGTAATAGGTCGTCAGAAACCCACGCTTGGTCTGCACATGACGCCACCGCAGCCGGGTGCGCTCCGCAGCGGCCCGCCGCGACGTCATCCCCAGATCCTGCGGCGGCCCACCGCGGCGGCGCCGCGAACCCCGCGCCGACTGTTCGGGGTCTGCCTCGCCGCCGTCACCATCGGAGTCCTCCTCGGCCTCCGCGGGCTGCGGCGGCGGTACTGCCAGCCCCGCCGACCACCCGGCGAGCAAGGCGTCAAGGTCGGTCGCATTCACCGCAGACGCACGGATGCCGCGGTGATTGAGTGCGCTGACGGCCCGCTCGGTCGCCGCGGCCACCGCCGATCCCAGTGACGCCCGGTACTCCAGACCGGACACCGACTCTGCGACGTCCATCCGCAAAAACAGGTAACTGACGATGTCGGCGGCCGAACGGTCCGCGAGCATCGTGCTGTACAACTGGGCGTACCCGCCGGCCCGGCGTACCCGATGCCCGGCATTGACCATGTCCACCCGCAGTCGCAGCCCGCCGGGCGCGTCCAGAAACCCGCTGAGGGTATCCAGCTCAATCCGGTTGTTGCTCAGCGCGATTCCCGACCCGCGAAGCAGCGTCACGCTGTAGGGATGGCCGTAGAGGGCAATCGCGGTCAGCGTCTCGGGCCCGTCGCAGCGCACACCACACACGCCGCTGGCGATCGGGATATCCACCGCCGCGCCAACGGTCACCGGGTGCGCGCGCGCAGCCCGGCGCTCCCGCACCGCGATCCGCGCCCACCCGAACACGTTGTGGCCCTTGACCCGGACCGCCCCGGCAGCTGCCACGGCCACAACAAGCACCGCCGCCGGCCACCAGGTCCACTGGGCCGGCGGCGCCGCGGCGAGCACACCGACGGCCACCACCTCCAGGCCCACCAGTGCTGCCAGCGGCATCCGCACCGCCACCGCTGCTGTTGTCATGTCGTCATCCTTCGTCGCAATACAGCCGCCCCGCGGGCCAACCCTGCGGCCACCAGTACCAACGCCGCGCCGATCAATGCGGTGATCATGGGCCGCCGGTCCGGCGGCGCCGGAGCCGGTGCCGGCACCAGGTGATCGCTGATGCGCTCGACCGGCAGCGGATCGCCCGGAGCGACGTCGAACGTCAGCGCCGCGACCGCATCGACCACCCCGGCCCCGACCGCGTTATCGACGCCGCGCGCCGGGTGATGCGCCGTTTCGGTGATCCGCTCGATGACCTGGTGGGCGGTCAATTCCGGGAATCGCGCGCGCACCAGTGCAGCCACCCCGGAAACGTAGGCCGCCGAAAAGCTCGTGCCCCACAAACCCATACCCATACCAGGGTCCTTGCCCGGCAGGGCATTGACCGCCGCGCCATTGGTGTTGGCCAGTCCCATCGTCCGATACCCGGGGGCCGCGATGCCCACCCACGGGCCGGCGATCGAATCCGACATCGGTTGCCCCTCGGGTGTCACAATCCCCACCGACAGCACATAGTCGGAGAACCAGGCCGGGGTGACGATGGTGTGCACACCGCCCCAGTCGCGGGGGTCATCGGGGTTCAGCGCATTAAACGCCGCGTTTTGGCCGCAATCTTGTCCCGTGGCCCCTTCGCTCTCACCCTTGTTGCCCGCCGCAGCGACGACCACCGCATCCTTGTCCACCGCGGCATACCGGATCGCCGCCCCCAATGCCGCCTGTTCAACGGGCACCGCCGGATTGATGCACGCGGCCACCGAAATGTTGATGACGCGAGCCCCCAGATCCGCGGCGTGACGCACCGCCCGGGCCAGGGTCAAAATGTCACCGGCCTTCGTCACCACATCGGTCTCGTTGGCCTTGCGCACCACCGAGAACGCACGGCTGGACTGGCGAATCGAAATCAACCGGGCATCCGGGGCGACCCCGACCACCCCGTCGGGTCCGGTCGGGGGCGGGCCCCCCACCAGCGGTTGCTGGTCCCCCGTCGTCCCCGACGACGGTGCGGTATCCGGCGGCGGCGCATCATCGTCGTCGGACGGCGGAGGAGGCGGCGGCGCGGTCACCGTCACCGTCGACGGCGTCGGCGGGGGCGGCGGGGTCGGGGTCGGGTTAGCCGGGGCCGCCGGGTTGGACACCACCTCCGGGGGTGGGGCGGCGTCGGGCGCCACCGCCGGCATCGGCGCCGGACGCCGATCCGGACTCGACGGCGCCGCACCGATGATCGACGCCACGATGGTGCCGTGACTGTCGCAGTCGGTCAGGCCGCCGTTGGCCAGGCCCTCCACATAGTCACCGCCGGCATACAAGTGCGGGAACCGGGGATTGGGTGTCACCCCGGTATCAATGAGCGCGACCGTCACCCCGTTGCCGGTGGAAAACTTCCACGCCTGCTCCAGATCCAGCATCATGTTGCCCGGGGCGGGCTGGGTCACATCGGGATCACCGATCACCACCGGTGTCGAGCACGCCAGGCTTTGGCGCATCTCCCGCGACGGTCCCGGCGTGTCGTCGGCGGGCAACGCACCCGGGTCGATCGTCGGCGGCGTGACCGCCCAAGCCGCCACCGGCGCGACCATCGCCTCGGTACACATCAGCATCACCGACGCCGTCAGCGCCGCAGGCACCTGCACCCACCGCCACCGTGTCGCCGTCATCACCGCAACCTGATGTACTCGAACAGGCCGATCGCCCATGCCGCGAACGGAACAACCAGGGCCGCCACCACATATTCGGTGTACTCGACCACCACACGGAACGTCTCGGTGAAAATGTGCGCCGGTGTCACCGCGGCGGCAACCACCCCCGCCACCGCGATCCCCACCACGACGCCCGCGCACACCAGCGTGGTGCCCGCCGCCGCCGGCGCAGCGGCCGCAAGATGCACCGGCACGCTCATCACCGCGATTACCGCCCCGCACACCGTGGTGATGGCATGCCGGCGATCGCGAAACGCCCGGGCCCGCAAGATCAGCACCCCCGCGCACGCCACGACGATCACGATCGACGGCCACAAGCGTGGGTGCCCCGGATTGACCGCCACAATCGACGCGGCCACCTGGATGACTGCGATCCCCACCAGCACGCCCAGCAGCACCCGGTTCGAACGGTGCGCCACTGCGGCTACCTGCTCCCCGGAGAGGGTCTGATCGTGGGGCGCCGAGGCCACCGGTGCCAGCGTGTCCACCTCCGACGGTGCCTTCCCGAAAATGTCCTTCCCGGTGATCGAGGCGAAACTCTGACGCGGAACGCGCGCCAGGCGCCGCCCGATGCTCGGTGCAACTTTCCCCCCGATCAGCACCGCCACCAACACCACGACGGCGATCCGCGGGCCCGGCACCGCCCACAGCATCCGCACCGCCGCGACCACCGCCACCGTTGAGGCCACGGTCACCACCGCCGCCGCCGCCGCCTCGTAGCGTTGCGTCACACGGGCCACCCCTACCGCAGCCACCGCCGCGATCACCCCGGCCAGAAATGCGTGCGGCGCACCCGGTGGCCCCGGGGGCGCCGTCGCACCCGCGACGGTGGCCATCGCCGCGGCCGCCCACGCCGACCCGGCGGTCACCGGGGCCCGCTGCCCCAGCCGGATCGCGACCGCCGCAATCCCCGCCAACGTCACCGCAATCCCCGCCAGCACCGCCGGAACCAGAGGTGGAGCACTGGCCCACCGCAACCGCCACAGCAGCCCGGCGGCCGCAACCAGCGCGACGCCGGTCAAGGCCGCGGCCACCGACACCGCATCGTCGGGCGAGACCGCCTTAAAATGCTTGCGCGCGAACACCGCCAACGCCGAGGGAACATGTTCGATCGTCGGGGCGTAGCTTTGCGCCTGCCCGGTGGGCACCAGCGTCACCAGGTCCCCGTCGACGATGCCCTGGGCCGCCAGCGAGGTGCCCGCCGCCAGGCGCGTCAGGCCCGCCGCCCGCGCCAACTCGTAATTTCCGGCGGCCAACTCCTGCCCACCGACGGCCCGCAACTGTTTGTTCAACGCCTCACGCAGGTGTTCGATCAGCTGCCCCAGCGGCACCGCCGCCGGCACCAGCATGTCGATCATGCGATCGTCGCCGACGAGGACCGACAGTCGGCACGACGCCGGGACCAGGGCCTCCCCGGAATCCGCCGCCGCGGTGCTCACTGCCGCGGTCATCCCCGCCGCCTCGGCGCTTCGGTGGTAGACGCGAAATAGTCGGCCAACGTCGCCGCGAGCTCCAACACCCGCCGCCGGGTCACCGCCGCCAGCTCATCGAGGTCGATCACCGCCCCGTGACGCAGATGCTCATCGAACGGGATCTCGATGACCTTATTGCCGCGGCTAGTGAACTCCTCGGCCAGCACCGCGCGGGTTCGCCGGTTCGAATGCCCATCCGAATCGTTGATCACCGCCACCGTCCGGTTCAGCAATGCAGTGTGCCCGTTGTTGGCCAGCCACGACAAGGTCTGCAACGCCACCTCCCCGCCATCCATCCACGGCGAGGAAACCACGACGGCCGCATCGAGATCAGCCAGCACCTCCCGGGTGACATCGGCGTCCATCGTCGAGCTGCAATCGATGATGAACAGACCGAAATGGCGATCCAGCGCGCGGGCGGCGGCCCGGTACATGCCCGAGTCCAGGACACGGCGACGCGCCGTCGCCGACTCCCCGGCAAGGACGAACAACCCGGCCTGATTCGCGCCCACCCGGGTCCGCACATCGTTGAAGCTGTCGAGGTGGCGATCGGCGACCAACTCCCAGTACGAACCGGTCGCCTCCGGGTCCACCCGCGCGCCCAGCTTCCCGAACGCGGTGTCGGCATCCATGGCCACGACCCGGTCGTTTTGCCGCAACCCGGCGAACGTGGACCCCAGAGCGGTCGCGGTCGCGGTCTTACCCGCCCCGCCGCGACCGAACACCCCGATTTTGAAGGTACCGCGCAGCAATGCCCGCGCGCGCTCCTCCAGCTCCGCCTGGGCCCGTTCGTCGCGTGACGGGCCAAGATTGATCGTCCCGAAACTCGCGCGGTACACCGCCTTGCGCCACCCCCGACCCGGTGCCGTCTTGCGCTGAGGAACCAGGTCCGCCGACCGCAGGGAATCGATCTGCGACCACGCCGAGGGGGCGAGATCCGGCGAAGTCGGCCGGAACTGCTGCGACGCAACAGGTTCGGGTACCGAAAAACCGTCCGGGTGCGGACGACGCCCGACCTCCGCGGTTTCCTCGCGCGCCTCCAGCGAATGACGCGGAGCCTCGGCGACATCCGGCGCCACCTGGGGTTTGCCCTCGCCGTTGGCGGGGGGGGGGCCGCCCGGGTCGTCCGGCGTCATATCCTCCGCCGGCGACCACGGCGCAACCGGCTGGTTCGCCGGCGACAACGGTTCCATCGAACCGTACTGTGAAAAAGACTCGTCCCGGTCACTCATAACCCAATCCTATCAGCGGAAACACGCTAACTTACCCACTTTTTTTACCCCTGGAGTTAGCGCCTGCGGGTGTGTTGCCCCACCGCCGGCGCCCCCTCAATTCGCCGGTTCGGCCCCCTGAGCCGGGGTCAACGCCTGCGAACCCACCGCCGGCACAATCGAATCGTGCTCGGTCAGCGCATCGGCCCGCGTCAGCGCAGGCCCACGGGCATACACCGAGATCAATGGCCAGGGAGCCTGACCCGCATCCCGGACCCGCAGAGACCCGTCGTCGTCGACATCGGCCGAAATACCCAGCCCCTTAAGGGTGCCGGCATCCACGCCGATACCGAACCGCACCCCCTGATCCGAAATCCACCACAGCGCCTCGCGGCGCTGCGACGTCGCCGACATCCCCGACGTCACCACCAGATTCGTTGCGTCCCTGCCGATGTAAACCTGATCGGCCTCCCCCGGCGGCACCGTACCCGGCGGCCGCACCATCGACAGCAGCCGCCGGTCCTGGTCAACAGGGATCGGCAGACCCTGCCCCGACAGCAGCGTGATCGCCGCCGCCGTATCCGTGGAACCCTTCGACCAGCTCAGGCACGTCGTCCCATTGACGGCGGTATCCACCAGCGACAGTCGCGTCATCGGATAGCTCTGCACCGGAAGGACATTGACAATCGGCACCGACGCCAACCGATCCGGGGCGACCGCCACCGGTGCGGCATCCCCGAAACTTGCCGACGCACGGATCACCGAGGCCACAAACGGCGAGATGCGTTGCACCCCACTGGTCAACACCACATAGAAGGCCGGATCACCGCCGGCGACATCGGTCACCGACAGCACAGACCCGACCAGCACCCCCGGACCCAGGTTCCACGGCGGCGGGGACCCCGCGGCGGCGATCATCGGACTGACCAACATGTCCCCCTGCGGGATCGCGTCGAACAACGCCCGCGACAACGCCACCGGCTTGGGCGCCTGCGAGTCGATCCCCAGCGCCAACGCGACACTCTTAATCGCCGGGTCGATCTCCGCCCGGCGACCGCCCCACAACAACCACGTCTTACCGCCGTAGGACCCCAGGATCCCTGCGGTATCGGGCAGCACCGCCGCCCGCGGACCCACGTCCAGGTCCCCGGCGATGCCGGTTACCGTCGGCGCCGCCGCCGCCGACGACATCAGCGTCGGGGCCGCCACACTGTCACAGACCGTCCACACCGACCGGCCGCCGGCGCGCACCGACAGCGCATCCGGGGCGCCGAAGATGCCCACCATCGGGCCACTGGGATAGCTCGCGATCGTGTCCGCCTTGATAAACGCCGGGCGATCCGGTGACCCCGCAATCAGCTGCGCACTCACCAGATTCATCACCGGGTGCAGTCGCTGATCGTCCTTATGATCCTCCACCAGCACATACAGTGCCGCGGTGTCGCGGTCGGCCATGATCTTCGACGACCCGGGGTGCCCGGCCGGCTTGAGCACCGACATCACCAACGCCACCGCACAGCCCACCGCGCTCAACGCCACACCGATGATCAGCGCCGCCGTCCGGCGATGCTCAGGGTCGTAGTCGAGGCGAACCCCGTGATGGCTCAACGCCGCATCGGTGCGCCGATTCCAAAACCGTGACGCGGTCACCTGCAACCGCGACGTCAAGTTCAGCGCCATCTGCTCTCCGCCCTCCCGACCATCCCCGCAACTGCACATCGCCCCCACATTCGCCGCGTCATGACAGCAGCGGGCTCAATCGCGGATCACTGCTCCACCGGTCCCCCAGCACCCCCACTGCCGCCCACAACGCCAGCATCGGCGCCGCCGGGCCCGTCAGCCGCACCGGCGCCACCTCCGGGTCGAACCCCAAGACCAGCGACCACCGCTGCGGATCGGGGTAAAACTCGCGGACCGCCCCGTAATGGAAGCTCATCAACCCGCGGGCAGTGTTGCACAAGATCCTGTGCGTCGTGGCCCACGCCGCCACCGCCGACTGCCCGTCACGCCAGCGCACCGCCGCATCCCGGCGCGCGGCCGCCCGGCGCTGATGGTTGACCACCGCACCGATCGCCGCGGCCACCACCATCACCGACGGGCGGCCCAGCACCACGGGGTCGCGGGGAACCCAGTCCTGCTCACCCCCGTAGAGGCGACTGTAGGACACCTCCGCGCCCACCACCGCGCTCTCGCCCCGGGACAACACCGGGCCGTGCACATCGACCGGAGGCGGCACGATCCCCGCCAATAACTCCCGGGCCTGAGCGCGGGCAAAGTCCCACCACCACTGCCACGGATTGCCCTGCGCCGCGGACACCGGCGGCCCGCCGCGGCGAAACGGCTCGGCCGGCGACGGGCGCGCCGGGACCGGCCGGGACACGACCGGAAGCCGATCCCCGCGCCCCGGAGACAACAGTTCGTCACACCACATGCCACCCAGTATCAAAGGTGCCCCGACACCACCGCTACCGACCAAACCAAAAACTTCACACTTGCCGAAACTTCCGGAGATTACGCACAGGCTCAGGCCGGCGCGGCCGCCATCGGCGCAGACACCAGCCGGTACACGTCATCACGCACCCCTGCCGGTGTCGCCGGCCACACCGTCGTCCACTCGGTCCCGTCCGACGCCGTCGACATCGACAACGTCAGCCGCCCGAAATCGGTATCGGCCACCGACACCACCCCCGGATGCGACACTGGCTCCAAGCCCACGTCGGTCACCGACACCACCCCCATCGCCGACTCGTCGAGCTGACACGCCGCCGCCACCACCGCCACCGCATCACCGCTGACCCCCAGGCGCCGCAACCCCGCCTCGACCGCATCCCGACCGACCGGCCCGCAGTGCTCCAGCATCTCCCGCAGCGCCGCCGTCGGCACATTGAAACCCTCGATCGCCGCGGGCCGCCCGGACCCCAACGCCGCCACCACCGTGTCGGTGATCAACTCGAACTGCACACCGGCATCAGATGTTTCACCGACCGCATCAATGACCACCTCCTCACCGTCGCGGGCGCACATCGCCAGCCAATCCCGATACCGGCCCACCACCAGGGTGCGCTCCGCCACCGCCACCGCGCCGACCTCTGTCGCCTGGGGATCCGGGCGCCGAATCGTCAACGCCACCTGGCGATCCGAGCGCCCCAGCACCGTCAACCACTCACGCACCGGTGCATCCACCACCCCCGCCGCATCGATCACCCCCGCCCGGCCCACTCGGCATACTGCGCGGTGTCGGCGATCGGCACCATCCCCGCATCGGTATCCACCAACATCGGCGCCGGATACAACGACGGAACAAACGGCCGCAACCCCAACCGGGCCGGCAACATCTCCACCCCCGTCAGCGCCTGCAACACCCACACCCCCGCCGCCGATGTCGTCAACCCCACCACACGCACCCTTCCCGTCCGCACACCAACCGGCCCCCGAACACAACGGTGGGGCCCACGCCGCCCTTGCGGTCATGGACCCCACCCGGGCCACACAGTTCAAACGACAACGCAACGCGCGCCGCCACTACCCGGTTTCAGACCGGGCAGATACCGCCAAAGGCGTTGCCGCCCGCCACATCCTGGGACTGCATCCCGTCACACCCAGTTTGTATCGCCGTCCCATGGTTGCCCATGTCATCGGCACCGCCTTGCAGCCCCGTGTGCACCGTCTGAACGGCGCCGACCAGGGTGGTAGCGCTGTTTCCGCCGTAATGCTCGGGAGTGACCGTCGACGTCAGATCCTGAATGATCTCGTCGCCGAGCTGCGACAGTTGCGCCTTCAGCGACATCGTTGTGCCGACGGCATCACCGATCGCGGCGGCATTCCAGCCAATTGTCTCGCCCATAAGTATGTCCTTTCTCGTGGTTGGTGTGTGGCTGTCGGCGTCAGCCGAAGGTCACGCCGTTGGGGTAACTCCCGCTGGATCCGGGAGCCCTGGCGACCAGCGCGGAGTATTCGCCGTTGTGGTTGTCGGCCTTGATGACGTTCGTGCCCAACTGCTCATTCAGCAAATTGAATGTGGTGTTGATCTTGCCAACAATCCGACCAATCTCGGTCGCGCTGGCCAGGCTGGACACCTGCGCCGACCCGCTGAACACCTGGACGCCCGACAGGTCATGATGGGTCTGCAAATAATGCGAGCACAGGCCCAAAGCCCGCTTGTGATACTCGTCCAACCTCCCCTTGAGGGCGGTCAGTACCGCGGTATTCTGAACAAACGCGCCGGCTGCCATTAGTCGTTCCTTTCCTGAAGGTAGAGTCCTGCATTCAATTTTACGGCCACCCCCAGTAGGTGGTTGACGCTAAATCGTCTCCCGCGCCGACACCGACAACGTGCGGTTACGGTCAGTGCCCTGCTGCGCCGAAGACCCGCCGCCGCGGGTTCCCGCCATCGGCGGGGCACCGTAGAGTCCCCCGCCGCCGAACCCCGCCGGCGTCTCCCCGGCCACCGGCCGGCCGGTGTTCTTCCACGCCCCCGGCAACGACGGGCTTGACGGGGCACCGAAATTGCTCACCGGCCGGGTGTAGGAGGTCGCCGGGCCCGCCAGCCCCGCTCCCGGCAGCGACCCCACCCCCGGTGTCACACCCGCCCCGCCGGTCATCAGATTGCCCACCGGTGTCACCGCCGTCGGGCTCAACCCCGCCCCTAACGCATTCGAGCTCAGCAGCGGGCTCAGCAGTGATCCGAACTGCCCGGCCCCTTGCCCCAGCGTCTGCGGCAGTTGGCTCAACGACTGCGGATTGACTATTCCCGCCGACTGGCTGACCGTCTGCATCATCGTCGGCAGGACCGACTGGATCATGTCGGTGCCCGACCCCGCCGCCCCCGACGGCCCGCCGCCACCATTGCCCATTGCGGCCGGGCTGTTCGACAACTGCGCAGCACCCTGCTGCAACGCGTTGGTGCCGGCGTTCTGCGCGACACCTTCGGCCGCGCCGGCTGCGGCGGTCGCCGGGTTGCTCATTGGGGCCCCCATCGGGGCCGGGACACCCAACGTGGCCACGACCGCCATGATGGTGCTTTCCAGCGTCCCCGCCAGCGAGGCATTCTGCGCCCAATGCGACGCGTAGGTCGCATCGAGCCCATCGATCGCCGGTTGGTTGAACCCCAAGAAATTCGTGCTGACCAAGGTAGCCTGGGTGCTGCGGTTAGCCAGTGACACCGGCGCCGGGATCATCAACGGCACCGTGGCGTGATAGGCCGCCATAACCTCCGTCAGCGCCGCAGCCCCGGATTCGAACCAGGCCGTCATCAGACCCAGAAGCGACTCCAGTTGCGCCGAGGTCATCCCCATCGCAGCGCCGCCCACGCCGATCCACTCCATCAGTGTGGCCGCCGTGGTGGCGCCCATGCGCGCCGTCTCCGCACCCAGAAGCGACCCCAGGGCCTCATGCGCCGCCGCCGCCAACGACGTCGACAGCATCTGGTCGCCCACGGTCATGTTGGTGTAATTGACCTCCGGGGGCAGTGTGCCCGCATCCGCACCGGCGCCCATCGCGGTAGGCCCCTAGATCGTCAGTGCCGTCGAGGCCGCCGCGTCGACGGCCTCATAGCCGACCCCGCTGACCGCCACCGTGGACCCGAACAATCCCTTGGCGCCGGTGAGCATCGCCAACGCACCGAGGGCCTCCACTCCGCGGGCGGCGGCCGCGCTGGCAAGCAGGACCAGCGCCGGACTCGGGCCTGCGGGAACCACGCCGGTCATCGGCGCCGCCGCCGCTGCCGCGGCCCCACCCAGGCTCGCCGTCCCCTCCGTTTCGACCGCCGACGATACTGCCAGCACCTCCGGAGCCACTCTCAGCATGATGCGTTCCTCCCTGCCGCCATACCTGTGTCCTGCACCATAATGCACGTCACACTGCCGCGCTCACTGTGCCGCATTTTACCTCCTGATTTTACTTCCGATCCCCGGGCGTTCGGGGGTCGGTCCACGCCACCAACATCCCCTCGGCACCCCGCGCCGAGGCCAACACCCCCTTGCCGGGGCGCTGCGTCTGACCACGCTGGCCATGCACGACCACGCCGAGACTGCGATCCCCGTTGAGGAGCAACGTCGGCGTCAGCGCCTGCGTCATCCGCCCCGGCGTGCCCGTCCCATACGACGACCCCATCCACGTCTGAACATCAGCTGTCGCGATGATGTGGAAACCCAGCGACGCCGCCTGACCCACATAGTCGGCTAGCCCCTGATACGGCGTATCCATCGCCGACCACACCGTCATATCGTCGATGATCAGGAAATATTCTCGGCCCTCCCAGAACTTGCGGGTCAACAACTCCTCCTGATCCGCATCCGCCGGCGGCAGCCGTCGCTGGAACAAGTCCGTGAGCGGACCGTCGATCATCTCCTTGATCTGCGCCGGCAAGAAGCCGTAGAAGTCCAGGTATTCCTTGTCGACGACGCCGACGTTGTGCCGCCCCGGATCGCACAGCAAGATCGCGGCCTCTTTGCTGCTGTAGCGGGCCATGATCGATCGGCACACCGTACGCACAAAATTCGTTCGTCCCGACCCCGCCAACCCGATGGCCAGGGCGTGCGGATGCTGGGACAGCCGCAGATACGCCGGCGACAGATCCGACTCCGACACCCCGATCGGCAGCCAATCACGCGGCACCTCCGGCCCGACCTTCGCCAACACGTCGGCGAAACTCACCGACTCGGGCAGCCGCGCTAGCGCGGCCCGCTGTGCCACACCGGACCGCTGCGCAATCACCGCGCCGATATCGCGAACACCCACCACGGTGCCCTCGCCCCGGTGCAGCGCCGGGGAGGCCACCATGAACTGATTACCCGCCTTGGTGATGCCGCGGCCCGGCATCGGTGGAACATCCTTGGCCGGCATCCGCTTCTCCGGACCCACACGCTCGGCATACGAGTTCAGCGGGTCTGCGATGCTGAGCTCCAGACGTTGCGTTGTTTCATTCCTGATCGCCGACGTCAGCCCGGTCGCCATATGCGCCACCGCCGACAACACAACCCGGACGCCGTAGTTACGGGCCCGCACCAACGCCTCGACCGTCGCGACCTGATCCTGGCACTCGGTGGAGAAGTTCGCCCACCCGTCGATCACCACCACAATGTCGCCGCCGTCGATCCCGATATCGGTTGGGGCGGGGCCGAATTTCGCTTCCCGCACCATCTCGATATCCAGGTTGCGGGCCGCGAACACCCGCTCACGCTCGGTGGCGATCGCGCGCACCGCCGCCAGCAGCCGCGCCACCCCCTCGGTGTCGAGCAACGGAACCACCGCCGCCACATGCGGAATCGACGACAGGGCCTGCAACTGTGGGCCCGACGCCGCAATGCAGTAGAACTGCACCCGCTCCGGCCGGTACATCAAGGCCCCCGAGACCACCAACGTCATCAACGCCGTCGTCGCACCCCGCTGCGGCGCACCCACCACCATCAGATTGTCGTTGAGCAGGTCCACACAATGTGGCCGCTGCGCCGACTGGCGCGGATCGTCCTCCAACGCGACCGGAAACCGCAAACCCGGGTTGTCGCCGTAGTCGACATCCCACGGCTTACCCCGATACCGGGCCACCATCTCATCGACAGTGGGCAGCACCTGATCCCAGCTACCGTCGTCAAGCTGACGCGGCAACGGCGGCAACCACAACTGCCGCGGCGGCGTCTCCCCGGTCTGTGTCCACGCATCGGCGAGCACCTGGTGCAGCTTGCCGATCGGCTCGGCCGGGGCCTGCGGCTCCGGCTCGGCGTCCACCTCCACCGCCGTGGTCAGCAGGCCGTCGACATCCTCGGCAACCTCGGCGGTGAAGGCCCGCGGCTCAAACCACGTCCCCGCCTGGATTGCCGCCACCGCCGCGACCCCCTCCGCCGGCGGCACGAAACCACCCGAGCAGTAGAAGAACCGGAAACGGTTCGGGTCGCGCTGCCCGATCTTCAAATACGCTGTGCCCTCAGCCCCGATCGGATCGATCAGCGACGCCAGATTCGACTTCATCGCCGCCGTCGACTGTTCCCCGGTCGCGGTGCGCCCCACGATCCGAAACCCCAGCAGCGTCTCGATGTCACGCAACTTCGACGGGTCGAAGGTCTGGCCCACCAGCTGCAAAAACATGTGCATCGACCGGCCCTGACGGCCGATGCGCACGAACAACTCCCGGAAGCGCTGCCCGTAATCCGGATCGTCAAGAGCCTCGTTGTACTCGTCGATGATCACATACAGTGCCGGCACCGGCGGCAGCGACGGATCAGTCAGCCGCAGCTTGTTGTAATCAGTGAGATCCTGGCAGCCGTCATAGGCGGCGAGCACCTCACCGCGGCGATCCAGCTCCCCGTGCAGGGCATCGTAGAACCGGCCCAGCAGGTGTTTTTCCGAACGCAGGTTGCTCACCGCGGCCAGGGTGTGCGGAAATTTCTCCAGCACACCGGCCGCCGACTTCATCTTGAAATCCATGAACACCACGTTCGCCGACTCCGGTGAATGCGTCGCGCATAGGGAACAGACCTCAGTGATGATGCCCTCGGACTTCCCGGCGCCGGTCGTGCCGATGAACAGTGAATGCATCCCCATCCCGCCCTGGGAACCCTCCTTCAGGTTCTGATACACAATCTCACCGGAATCGTCGGTACCGATCGGGAAGTGCATCCACGCCGGGCCCGGCGTGCGGCGCTTCGCCCACGCCCGCGGCCAGTCCACCAGCCGCGGATCGGTGATCCCCAACGTCTGCAACAAGGTTGGCCGCAACTGTTCGGCCGCGCGCACCATCGAGTGCGAATCCGGGGCCCGGTGGCGCGCCAACGCCCGCGCGAACACCTCCGCCTCGACGACACTGACCTGATCGGCGGTGGCGTAGAACGCCTCGTCGAGTTCATCACCGCCGCCGGTAGCCCCGCCGGCGGCCGCCAGACTGCCCTCGGGCACCTTCTTGCGCAGCTTCCCGCCGCCGCGCAACCGGTAGGTGGTGGCCGGGTCGAAGCCCACCCACCCAACCACCGTGCCGCCCAGCCCCGCCGGGGGCGGGGGAACCTCGGCCGCCAGCCGCAAAAAGCACGTCCCGTCATAGCCTGCCGCCCCGGTCAGCCCACTCCACGCACTGGCCTGCCCGCACGCATCATCGATGATGATGCGCAGAGGCCGCGCCGATACCGTCCCGCCCGGCAATGCTGATGCCGGCGGATTCCAGCGGCCCCGCGCCACCTCCTCGGTTTCGTCGAGAAACCCCTCCAGCTCACCAGGACTGGAGAAGATCAGCCGTCGCTCCCCGCACCCGTCGCGCACCGACTCATGCTGGGCATGGGGCAACCACTTGACCCACTCCCACTCCCGAGGTTCCTCGGTCACCACGAAGAACTGCACATCGGCCGGGGAGTGAAACGCCGCCAGTTGGCACAGCATCGACCGTGCCAACGCCCGTGCCCGCGCCAGATCGCCCACTACCGCCAGGCCGGGAAACCGCTGCAACCAAATCGTTTTCGGCATCCCGTCGATGTATGCCTGCTCGATCAAAAACCGGCGCAACGCGTGTCCGGTCGCCGGCTCCATCTCCGCCGGGTCGGTCGTTTTTTGCACATCGAAGTTCATCGCCAAGGCAACCTTGCCGGTACCCACCCGAACCACCGCGAACTCCGGGTGCGGCTGGGGCGTGTCGGAGCGCTCCCACATCCGCGACGTCCCCACCACCGACATCAACTGCACCGGATCGGGGTGAAGATGGGTGCGTCGGTCCCATTGGCTCTTGCGCAACTCGTCGACACGCTCCCGCGACCCGTCTTGGGTGGAGAACCAGCGGCGAACCACCTGCATGTACTCCGACCACGACATCCGCTGCCCAACGCCGCGGCCCCGCATCAACATGCCGACCATGCCGAACATCATCATGCCGCCGAACATGCCGCCGCCGTAGCCGATCGTGCGCATCCCCGAGGCGAACATGACCACGATGAAACTGACCATCCCCACGATCAGGGTCACCGGCAACACGATCGCCCAGATGCTGCGCTGCGCGGGAATCGGCGCCGCAATCGGCGCCTCCACCGGCAATTTCCCACTGCCAATCACAGGCGGCGGCGTCGGCGGAGGTGAAGGACGGACAAACGGAGCGGTAGTCACCTTTCAACGGTAACGGCACCCCAATGTAGAGGGGTCCGCATTTTCCAGCCGACCCGGCCACCCACAGCGCTCTAGCAGGAAAGTGTCGGTTCCATCACGCCGCGCGCATCCGCGGCGGTACCCACCTCCGCCAGCGACGCTGCCGCATCGGCATTGGCGCCCTCGATACCCGCAACCCCCGAACCGGTCGCCGCCTGCTGCTGCGGGCCCCGCGGCAGCCACACCGCCGCCACCCCCGCCGCCGCGGCCGCGTCGGCAGCGCCCCCGGCCGCCAGGGCGGCGTCAATCGGCGACGCGCCCGCCCCGATACCAAACCCCGACGAGGGGGTACCTGCCTGCTCCAGCTGCCCGGCCGCCTCCCCGGCGGTTCCGAGCACCCCCGCCCCGTCAAGACGAACCAGCCCAGTCTGCGACATCACACCCACCCTTCGGCGTCGTTGGCCACGGTCAACTCCAGCGACCCGGATTGGCCGGTAGTGGTCGAGTTTATGTCCTCGCGGAAGGCCTCGTTGACCAGGCCGCCCGGCGCCCGGAGCGCCGAGACCTCCGCCATCACGTTCGGCTCCGGGACCATTACGTCCACCCGGGTCCCAGTTTCGGGCACACGTCGTAGGGTGCGCTCAACGCCAACAGTTCGTCGCGCCAAGCTGCGAACTCATTCGTACCTTGCGGCCCGTTGCCTCCCATCGCCGCATATATGCGACGGTCGTCGGTGAAGCGGTGCATGTTGCGCTTCAGGTAGTCCGAGGCGTCGGGGTGCGCGGCGAGGATGGGCTCGATGCGGGTGACCCAGTCCCGCACGGCGGCCTGGTAGGCGGGGAACCCGGCGACGCGTTCCGGGGACCCTTCGGCACCAAGGTGCATGAACGCGGTGTCGGTGGTGTTGGCCTCGTTGACCAGGTCCACGATCGCCGCGCACAGGGCTTTGTCGCCGTCGCCCCCGACGGGCCCCGCCACCACGGTCGTGGGGGCCGTCGGTTGGCTGGGCGCCGCCGCCTGCTCATCGCCGCCAGGGTGGTAGGTCAGTGACAGGACCAGCGCGGCGGCCGCGGCAATCACGCCGATACCGGTGACACTGTTGGCGATCCAGCGCGGCGGGCGGCGGTGGGGATTGTCGCCGGCCGGGGTGCGCAGCGGTGGTGGCGGGGGCAGGCGCAGCGTCCCGGTGGTGCTCATCACAACCACCCTTCGGTGTCGTTTGCCGACCACAGTGCTGCCGGCGCCATGATTTGTGCAGCCTCGTAGGCGATTTCGGCGAACTGTGGGGAACCACGCCACCACCCCAGCAACGCCGCCGCACGTGCCACATTGTGGTAGCCGCGGGCCCAATCGCCGGCGAACTGCCGCTCATCACCGGAGGTGGCGCGCTGCACCCCGGCATCCATCGACGCCATCGCACCGGCGGCATCCAGCTGCTCCCACTGTGCCTCACTCGGCGTGCCGCCGCGCCCCAAGACCTCCAGCACCTCGGACAGGATCGGCGCCACCAGCATCCCTGCGAGGGTGCTCGCCTGCGCCAAGGCCGCATCGACGGCCTCCTTGGCCGCCGACCACACGATGTCTTCCAGTTGCGCCGGCGGCAGGGACGAGTCCATCAGCTGCGAGTACTGGCCAGCGTCAATGACCTGCAACCGGTGCAGGTGCGCGGAATCCAGCGGCATCACCGGATCGCCCGGTGGGATCGGCGAATCAAACAGCGTCACGTCGCAGTAATGCGGCACCCCCGCATTGCGCAGCTCCACCGCCGACCCACCGTTGTCGATCGACACCGCAGCGGCATGGAAACTGATGTTCGGGTCGGCGGCCTCCAGCAGCCGTCCATACGCCAGCATCGTTGCGGCCGGGTTCGCCCGGGCGAACCACACCCGCCGGAAATCCTCCGGCAACGCCGAATCGGCGAACAGCATCCGCGCCGACCGCGGGAAATGCACCCCGGCGGGGATGTAGCCGCCACCCTCGTTGGACACCACCACGGTGTCGGTGCCATGCGGTGTGTGAAACACCCCCACGCACCAATCCAGCATCACCGCGCCGCGCGAGGTCCCGTGTGCGGAGGCGTGCATCAACTGGTGCACCAGTGTGCGAGCATCCTCCAACAGGGGATCCGGTGTGATCGAATGCAGCCCCGCCGCGGTCCCCGCCGCCGCCGAACCGACCTGTGTGGCCGCCACCGGCATCAACGACCCCTGGTTCGCTCCCGCCGCCGGCGGCGGGGCCGCCGCCGGGGCTGGCGGGGTCCCCGGCGCCGCGGCGGCACGAACAACATCGGACCCATAGGGCGGCAACGGGCCACCCCCACCCCCACCGCCGGTGGTCGGAGGGATGAACGCCGCGGGAACCCCGGAAACCCCCGCCGAGGATGGCATCGGCGCGGCGGTGTGCACGGGTGGTCCGGCGGGTGTCACCGGCCCGGCGGCAGCTGATGACGGCACGCTCACCGGCCCCGGTGCACTCACCGGCCCCGGCGCACTGACGGGGGCGGGCGCACTGACCGGCGACGGCAACATCGGAGACCCCAGGCCCCGGCTCATTTCCGCCAACGGCGACACCGGGCCGCCGGCCGCGGGGCTCGTCGGCAACCCCAACCCACCCGGGGCGCCGGTACCCAACGGACTTGTCGGCAGTTTCGGCAACCCCGACCCCGGCAACCCCGACCCTGACGGCAGCGACGGGGCCGACGGGAGCGACGGCATCGACGGGGATCCGCGGCCCGGCGATGACGGGGCTGAGGGCATCATCGGCATCGCCGGCGTTGCCGGGCCCCCCGCCGGCGACGCCGGGGAGTCATCGCCGCGGTGCCCGTGCGGGTGCGTGGGGTCCTGGGACGGGTCCCCGGAACCGCCGGCGGGGTCGCCAGGCTGGTGGGCCGGGCCGCGATCATCATCGGGCCCGGACTTCGGCGGGTCGCCCGTTGAAGGTTCACGATCTGTCGGCAAGTTGTCGCGGGGGCGTGGAGGCCCCTCGGAGGGGGTGCTCTTCTGCGGTGCCTGCGCCGGGGTGCCATCGCCGGCAGGGGTCCGGAAATCCACCGGTTTCACCGGCGACGGTTCCCCATCGTTGGGGGTGGTGCCCAGTTCCTGCGGCTGTTGCTGTTGCGGGGCGGGTTGTCGTGGGCCGCCGGGGCGCTGGAACCCGCCGTCGGGGATCAGTGCGGTGATCTGGCCGGCGACCTCCAGGCTTTTCGCCGACGCGCGTGCCCGCGCCTCGGAGACCACTTGCATGACCCGCAACGGCCCGTCACCGCGGCCTTTCGTCTCATTCAGGATCTGCTCGATCTTCTCGTTGGCATCGGCGTCGATACGATCCAGGGCGATCCGGGAGCCGTCGAGCAGGTAGAGGCATTCCTTGGCGTGACGCGACAGCGCGAAAAACACTTCCGCATCCCGATTCAGCTCCACCGCCTGCGTGAGGTAGGAGTCGCTGATGGCGTCGATGAATTTGCCGGAGTTCTCCGCGGTGATCTGTCCGGCGAGGCGCCGCAATTCTTCCCCGTTGGCGATGAGGTCGAGGGCTTTTTGCCAGCGGGCCTCGGCCAGCTGCTCCCAGCTTTGTGACGGGCTGGTGGGCCACGCCCCGGCGAGGATCATCGGGGAGAACCGGCGATTGGGCATCGCGTCGTGCCCGGTGCCGGTGTCGGTGGTTACCATCCGGGGCCCAGCTTCGGGCACACGTCGTAGGCCGCCCCGAGGGCCAGCAACTCGTCGCTGCGCGCCGCAGTCTCGTCCGAACCTTCAGGGCCAGTACCTCGCATCGCCGCATATATGCGCCGGTCGTCGGTGAAGCGGTGCAGGGTGCGCAACAGGTACTCCGAGGCGCCCGGGTGGGTGGCCAGCACCGGTTCGATGCGGGTGACCCAATCTCGCACGGCGGCTTGGTAGCCGGGGATCGCGGCGTCACGTTCCGGTGACCCGTCGGTGCCGAGGCCGGCGAAGGCGGTGTCGGTGGTGTTGGCCTCATTGACCAAGTCCACGATCGCCGCGCACAGGGCCTTATCCGCGGCCCCGCCGACGGGCCCCGCCACCACCGCCGGCGCCGGGCTGGGTGCGGCGGCCGGGGCGCTGTGGTGGTAGGTCAGTGATAGGACCAGCGCGGCGCCGCCGGCGATCACGCCAATTGCAGTGGCACTGTTGGTGATCCAGCGTCCACGCCGGCGGGGGATGGTGGCGGCCGGTCCTGTCGGCGCCGGCGGCAGGTGCAGCGTCTCGGTGCTCACCTCCACCACGCCCCGAGCGGCGGGCACACCTCGTAGGGGGCGCCCAGAGCCACCAGTTCGTCGTGCCACGATGCGATGTATTCGGGTTGTTCTTTGCCGGGGTCGAGCATGGCGGCGTAGATGCGGCGGTCGTCGACGTAGCGGTGCAGGTTGCGCAGCAGGTACCCGGAGGCATCTGGGTGGGCGGCCAGGACCGGTTCGATGCGGTTCAGCCAATCCTGGACACCGGCCTTGAACGCGGGGATGGCCGCATCACTGGCGGGCGTCCCGTAGGCCCCCGTGTTTGCCAACGCCGTGTCTACTGCACTCGCCTCTTTGGCGAGCGGAGCCACTGCGGCGCAGAGGGCCTTGTCGGCGGGGCCGCCCACAGCACCTTCGGTCACCGTCGCCGGCGGGGTGTCCGCCACCGGTTCCGCCGCCGGCCGCGTCACGAGAATCACCGCAGCCGCCACCGACATCCCGACCGCCGCAACCGTGCCACCGGCGCGCCACCACCGGCCCACCCACCCCGGCCGCCGCACACCAGCCGGCGCGGCGTCAGGCATGGTCGGCCCCGGAGAACTCGGCGCGACCGTCGCAGTCATGGGCCCAAGTCTAGGCGACCCGCCATTGACACGTGTCCGCAAATACCACACAGCCGCGGGCCCGCCCGGCGTCGGAAAATAGCGGACGGCTCACCCCCCGTGCTGCGGTAGCGTCAGAAGCGACCCGGTGCGAGCACCAACCCCCCCTGGCGCGGCGCACGGGCCGGGCCCCGGCCGCGGTTATCCCAGACCGCCGCCGGGGCCCTTCTCGCTTCGGACACACACCCACCGCGCGCGAGCTGCCCCGGCGTGTCGCGCGCATCCGTTTCGCGATCCCGGTTGCAGACGACAGACTGCACACCAGCCGGGCGCACCAGCTCCCGGGCCTCACCGCAGGAAGGGACACGCCATGGACCTGTCGACCGACATCTGGGAACTAGCAACAAAACTCATCACTTTGGTGGCTATACCGCACGCGGCGGCGCTGGGCCTGTCCAAGGTGGTCAACATTTCCAGCCGGCCGCGGGTGGGGACCGTCGCCAAGGTCCTCGACGCCGGTGCCTACTTCACCCTGGCGCTCACCTCGGCACTGATTGTGCACGGGTTCTTTTCCGCCATCGATGCAACTCCGGCGGACATCGCCGAAGCACGAAGCACCATGACCCTTCGCCTCGCGTTCGAGATGTACGCCCTGATCTACGGGTTCGCTACGGCCGCTCTCGGTTCCTTCGTGATGGCACTCAAAGTTGCCCTCCACACGAGGAATCTCAAGGCATTCCTCGCCGCCTTGGCGGCGTTCGGTATCTTCGTCCTGGGTGGCTGGGTCGTGTTCCTGGACAAGGTTGCCACCCGGATCGGCATCGAATCCGTTCACCCTGCGGCAGTCGTTGCCCTCACCCTCGGGCCGCCGTTGCTCGCCGTCGCGGCAATTGCCGGAATCCGCTTCTGGGAAGCCCGGGAAACCGCCGATCGGGCCGCCGAATAGCCCGTCGCCCCCGGGGTTTTGGGAGGGGCGAGACGACCATCGTGCCGGTCAGTCCCAGTCGGCTTGCCTCCACTCCAAATGCAATTCCCGCACCGCATCAACGGCCGCGGTGATCATGTCATTGATGCGGCGCTCCAGCTGGAGATAACTCAGACCCAACACCGCGGCATCATGGATCACCAACGACACCAGCCGCCCGTCCTTGTCGACCGCCAAACTGGCGTACTCGTCACTGACCTCCGCGCGGATTGCATTGTGCGCCTCGATCATCTTGTCCAGCCGCGCAAGCTCCGCCTCATGCTCGTCCTCGACGAACGCCACCATGTCGGGCTCATCCAAGGATTCCAGGTACGCGTCACGGTCGCCGAACGGCACCTTCGAAGCACGCTTGCGTCCCGGCGGCTCCTTGGCCACCGGCTCGTACTCCCCCGCTGCCGCCGTCACGATTTGTCACCGCCTATCGGGATCGCACTCACCTTGCGGACCGTAAACCGCCGCCCACCGGAACCGCCGCCGTCACCGTCATCGGCGGCATCAGGTTCAGAACTCACCCCGCCCGCGGTCACGATCCGATCCTCGGACACCTTTCCCGTCACCGCCTCACTATGCGGCACCGCCGGCGGCGTCACCGTGTTGGGTTTGCGCGCCTTGCTCTGCTGCCCACCACCGGCGCCTGCGCCACCCATCATCCCCGGCGACATCGGCATCATCGGCATACCACCGGCGGGCGCCGCTGCGGCCGGTCCGGCGCCCGCGCCCGCCGGGATCGTCGGGGCCACCGTCGGCGCCGACGGACTCACCGGCGCCGGCAACGTCGGGGCATCCGTGCCGCCGGCCGGCGACGTTCCCGTCCCCGGCCCACCCAAATCCCCGAAGTCTCCGGGGCTTTCCGGGGAATCCCCCAAGTCCTCATCGCCCTTGATCCCGTCGAGGGCCTGTGACCCGATCTGCGCGGCCTGCGACGCGGCCTGCAACAACGCCTGAGGCCCCGCCGACACCGACGACAACAATTGACCCAGCCCACCGGTCACGCCACTGAGGATCGTCGGAATCAGCGTCGGCAACAGCGACGCGATCTGCTCCATCCCCATCGGCGACGCCGGATCCTGCGTCGAATCATCCAGCGGCAACCCATCCGGGCCCACCGGAACCCCGTCCGGCCCGACCGGCAAGCCCTGCGGATCCGTTGGCGTCCCGGTGCCCTCGGTCGGCTGCCCCGTGCCGGTGGGCTTCGGGTCGTCGGGGCTCCCCGCCGGGTTCCCGTCGCGGGGCTCCCCCGGTCCCGGCTCGTCCGGGTCCGTGCCGGTCGTCCGCACACTGGCGAAGTGGAACTGTGCCACACCTTGGGTGCCCTTGGTTTCCAGTCCCCGGCGTTCATCGGTCAGTCGCAGCACTGCCGGGGTGTAGCGGCCGCCGGTGCGCGCGTTGAGGGCGACCGCGTTCTGCAACCGCTGGTCCGCCTCGTCGAACTGCTGCGGCGTCGGAATCGTCTGACGGGCCTGCACCACGTCAACGCGGTGCTGCTGTGCCTGCGTCGACAATTTGTGCGCCCGGTGCGACGCCTCCCCCAACGCCCGGTGATAGCTGGTCAGGTGCGCCACCAACCTCGGTGTCACCCGCTCGCTCTCGTAATGTTCCGGCAGCGTGTCGATCAGCCTCTTGACGGTCCCGGCGGCCTCATCGAGGGCATACCCGACTTGCGTCCACGACGATGCGAACCCCTCCCCGGAACTCGGATCACCCTGATGCAACGCCCGCGACGCCACATTGGCCGGCACCGGCCCCGGTGGCGGCAACGGTGGACGCACATCGGGAACGGTGACCGGGGGGAACACCGGCGCGACCGGCAGCGGGCCGCTGACCGCACCGGCCCGCAACGTGGCCAACGCTACCGCCGCACTCTCATTGATCACATCGGTACTGATCCCGGCGGTGGCAAACCATGCCGAGGTGTCTGCCAGGCCGACGGCCAGACCGGCGACGTGCAGCGCCAAGTTCAATGCCCCCGACGACAAGCGGGCCGCCGCCCCCAACGACACCGGATCCCCACCCAGCGGAGGGTGCACCGGGTGCCCCTGCACCGCCCCGGTCAGCGCACCGGAAATCCCCGACGCCGCGGTGGCCATATTGGCCGGATTCGCTCGGATCGCCACACCCGGCCCCCTTTCTACAGCTGATCCAGCCGGGCCCGCGCAGCGTCGAGGTCTGCCACGGTCGGCAGTGCCCCGGTCAACTCCGGGCCCATGATCGCCGAATCCTCCCACTCGCCGCGCAGTGCCACCATCGTCTCGTGATAGGCCACATCACTGCACGCCATCACCCGGCGGGCCAGCTCATAGCCGGGATTGTCCAGCAGCCGCAACGCCGCCAGCCCATCGCGGTCCACCTGCACACCCACCATTCCGCGCACCAGCTCATAGGCCACCGTGACCGCACCATCACGGGTGGACACGGTCACCATGAACGGCTCCCCGGGCCGGGGCCGCCGACCCGGACCAGTCATAGACGGATGTTCCCCGGTACCACCGATGCGATATTCGCCGCGGCATCCTCGTTGGTGGCGACCGCGGTATTCACGGTGGTCCGCATCGTCGCGGCCAGCTCCGAGCGTGCCTCGTAATGCTTCTGCAACCGCGCGTCGCGAACCGGCAGCAACTCCGCGACCGCGGCCTTCAACTCGTGCATGATCGGCCCGAGCGAGTGCGCCGAGGCGCCAATGTCGGCCCCCGCCAGCTTCGCCGTCCACACCGTCGCCGCGATCTCGTCGTGCTGATTAGCTTCGGCATGCCAGTTCTCCGGCGTATACCGGATCACCTGCTCGTTCTCGGCCATCTCATCGCTCCTTCACTCCCCATTTTAACTGTCACCTTCCACCGGCGTCACGACGCCGCTGGAGCGGCCACCGGAACACCGGCCGACGGAACCCCCGCCGGCGGGTGCACCGCGGTGGCGGCAACCGGAGCCGCCGCCGCCTGCGGACTGTGTGCCGCCGCCTGGCTCATCGGGTCAAACCAGCCCATGAACCCGGGCCGCGCCGCCACCGACGACAACGTCACCACCTGCCCATCCACCAGTGCCTTCGACGGACTCAACACCCACTCGTAGTGGTCCTTGAACATGCCCAGGCAGCCCGCATGCAGCTTCGACGGGTCAACCGGGTGGGTCACCGCTGTCCCCGGCGGTGGCAACTGCACACCTTGCTGCTGCCACGCCGCATCCACGGGACTGCCACCCACCCGGGCCTTCGTCGCCGCGGCGGCCTGCGGGCTTTGCGCATCAACGCTCGACCCGTCGGGCAACGTCACCGTGGTATCGGCGGCCGCCGGAACCGCACCCGCAGCCGCGGCGGCCGGCGGAGCACCACCGGTGCCCTGCCCATCCTGGGCCCCCGGTTGCAGATCAGACCCGTCCTTACCGGCACCGTCCTTACCGGCACCGTCCTTCCCGGCACCGTCCTTGCCGGAGCCATCTTTCCCGGCACCGTCCTTGCCGGAGCCATCTTTCCCGGCACCGTCCTTGCCGGAGCCGTCTTTATTGTCGTCGTTGAAGTCGGTGTCGTCGTGCTTGTCGTGCTTGCCCGAATGATCGGTGAACTCCGAGCCGTCGTTCGGGTCCTTCCCACCGTTGGCGGCATCGGCGATCTTGCCGGCAAGATCGGCGAACGGTGACGCCGCGCTACTGAGCCCACTCAACGGGTCCCCACCCCCACCGCCGCCCAGGCCGCTGGTCGGCAACCCGCTGAGCATGCTCGGCAACGCCGACGCCAGCGTCGACAACGGATCGGTGCCACCCGTACCCGTGAGGCCGTCCAGCCCATCAAGCCCCGGGTCCGTCAACCCACCGTCGGTCAACCCGCTCAGGCTCGGGTCCGTCAACCCACCGTTGGTCAACCCCGCGTTGGTCAGGCTCGGATCGACCCCGGGGCCCGCTGGGGTCGCGGTCCCCGCACCGGCCGCCGGCGGGGCCCCCGGCGTAGGCGCCGGATCCCCCTGCGCCGTCGTGCTCGGATCGTCACCAGTCGCCAATGCCCGCTGCGTAGCCTTTACATACTCAGTCCTAGACCTAGCGTCGAGACCGTCCTGGGTGACGATATCCCCAACCTCCTTGAGCTTTCCCTTCAGGTAACTCAGAAACGCCGCCTGCCCCTTATCCGTATTCAGATCGAAGCCGGAACCATTCTTATTTAAAACCGCGTCGGTGATGTCCTTTTTGATTTTGTCGAGCGCCGTCGTGCTTTTTCCTTCCGCATTCTGTGCTTCCAGAATTGCATCGGCGATGTCTCTGTCGGCGTCACCGTATTTGGTGTGATGTTTCCCGAGCTCCGCCTCGGCGGCATCCTTCCTTTTCTTCGCCTCCCCCGCATCCTCACCAGGTCCGGGCGGCGGGTCAGTGCCGGGCCCGATCGGCGGACGATCCTTTTGTGGCTTCTTCTCGCCACCTTGTGGCGGCGGTCCATCCACTCCGGGTTTCGGATCTGCATGCTTGGCCGGGAAGTCGAATGGACGGCGCTGACTCTTGTCGGCGTTAAAGTACTCGGGATGTTCCTGTCGAATGGCATCCAAGAGCGAGTCCGGAACCTGACCCCCCTCGCCGGAGTCGTTATAGACGTCAGCGCCGTTGTCCGGGTTGGTGGCGCTTCCGTAGGTCTTTCTCGTGTCCGGATCAACGTATCTAGTAGGTGACTTACTTGCTTTCAGATAACCGAGAACGTCCCGTATTTGATCGGGAGTCGCCTGATCTTTCCACGCATCAGGTTTGCCATCGAGCTCGTTTATGTGGTCGAGGATATTTTGGAGGTCCGCGAATGATCCCATTACTTGATCCGTTGGTTGGCGATGGCATCGTCTGGCACGATGCGTTCCGGTCGGTCTACCGTCGGCGTGTCATCGCCGGCTAGGCACTGGAAGGACCCCATTATCAGGCGATCAGGGTGGGCGTGGAGTTCGCCGCAGACATGACGGGGGCCGGGGGGGAAACGTAGGGTCCGCCGTAGAGCCGCAGGTGCCGGTTGATGATGCTGACCGCACGTGCCCCCGCCCGAAGTACCGGATCGTCGGAGTACGCCAGGGCGGCCAGCGGATTGTCCTGATCCCCGTGATAGCCCACCTGTTTCGCGTGTTTGGGCCCGGTCCCGTCATACCCGCCTACCGGAACCCCCCGCGTGACGGGCGGCTCGGTGGGATCGCCCTGGTAGTCCTCGTCACCGGCGCCGTGGGCGCCGGTGTCCACCGGCGTCCGATAGCCCACCTCCTTCGCATGGATGCCCCCGTTGGGGTTGGTCGGCACCCACGAGTGCTTGGGCGGGCTCCCGTTGTCGACGAAGTCGTTGTCGGGATCGTCCAAGGAATGCTTTCCGTCAATGAACGGGGTGTGCGTCACGGCGGCCATCCTTTCGGTCACCTTCGAGCCTAAAACCCGCCCACCCTAGAGGCGTCCGGTATTTTCCGGCTCACGGCACCGGCCGGACCGCCACAAACGAACTGGGCATGTGTGCCAACCGCACCACGTCCCCGGTATGCGGGGCGTGAATGACGGTGTCCCCCGACACCGCCAGCATCACGTGCCCCGGCTCCGGGAAAATCAGGTCCCCGGCACGGACCTGGCCCGGTGGTACCCGCACCCCCTGCTTGATCTGAGTGTAGGTGTCGTTGCCCAATTGAACACCTGCCTGACGCCACGCCCATTGCGTCAACCCGGAACAGTCAAATTGATTGGGGCCCTTGGCCCCCCACACGTACGGGGCGCCTTGACGCGTCGCCGCGGCTGCCACCGCCTCCCCTCCGGGGCCAGCGGGGATTCCCGGCAGTCCTGCCGCGCGGGCCAATGCTGTGCGCCGGCCCGGCCGATGACGCCGCGCGAGTCCGGATAGTCCCGACAGGCCGGAGAGCGCCCCGCCGCCGCTGCCGCGGTTCCCGCCGCCGCCGTGGCTGCCGCCGAGGCTGGGCATCCC
>WBZQ01000276.1_pt1 | contig 45058 bp, 44 predicted proteins | sample 5204251 | NCBI WGS metagenome assembly WBZQ01 (sample SAMN12412402, study PRJNA552823) | activated sludge metagenome | isolation source: activated sludge from nitrification reactor of wastewater treatment plant... | place: USA: Virginia | collected 2017-09 | reverse complement strand
TAGTGATCGCGGAACGTATGGTTCTGCGCAGGATCCAGGATCTCGAGCAACGCCGACGCGGGATCACCGCGGAAATCCCGTCCCAGCTTGTCGACTTCATCCAGCATGATGACCGGGTTGTTGACGCCGGCTCGCCGGACCGCCTGGATAATGCGGCCGGGCAGGGCACCGACGTATGTGCGGCGATGACCTCGCAATTCTCCCTCGTCATGCAATCCGCCGAGGCTGAAGCGTTCAAAGGTGCGACCCATCGACTTGGCGATGGATTGACCCAAGCTAGTCTTTCCCACGCCAGGAGGACCCACCAGGCAAAGAATGGGGGCCTTGGCGGACGGGTTTAACTTCAAGACCGCCAGATGCTCCACGATGCGCTCTTTGACCTCTTTGATGCCATAGTGATCCTCATTGAGGATGGCCCGCACATGGGCCAGGTCAAGACCCTCCTCTGACGACTTCTTCCACGGCAGCTCCAGCACGAGTTCGAGATAGCTGCGAATGACTTGATGTTCGGGGGAGGCGCTGGGCGTCTTCGCCAGGCGAGCCAGTTCCCGATCGGTTTCCTTGCGAACCTGTTCAGGCAGGTCGGCCTCCTGCAGTTTTTTCCTCAGGGCCGCCACCTCGTCTTCTTCTTCGCTCGCTTCGCCCAACTCTTGTTGGATCGTCTTGAGTTGTTCGCGCAGCAAATACTCCCGCTGCGTTTTGCCGAGCTTCTCCTTCGCTTCGCTGGTGATCTTGTCGCGCAACTGGAGAATCTGGACTTCCCGCGACAGCGCCGCATAGAGCCCCCGCAACAGGTCCGCTCGTGTGGAGGCTTCCAGCAATTGCTGTTCGCCATCCAGCGTGAGGTTCAGCAAGGAGGCGATACGGTAGGCGAGCGTCACCGGGTCTTCTTCCGTCCCTAGTGCGGCCACGGCTTCATGTACGCCCGGTGTCTGAATCAATTTCGGAAGTTCGGTGATAATGTCCAGAATGGCCCGGTGTAACGCCTCGACTTCCGTACTTCGTTCTGCGGGTGCAGGAAGCTGCTTGACCCGTGCTTGGAGGTATGGGTCCATCTGGTCGAGTTTGAGCAGCACGAACCGCTCCAACCCCTGGATCAGAATGTTGTAGTGACCCTCGGGCGTTCTGGCCGTTTGTTTGATGACGGCCTTCGTCCCGATCGGGTAGAGATCTTCCAAGGTCGGTTGATCGGTTTGAGCATCCCGTTGCGCGACGACGAGCAGGGTCTTATCTTCTGTTTTGAGCGCGGCCTCGACCGCGGCAATCGAACGTTCGCGTCCTACCGTCAACGGCATCATCGTACCCGGAAACAGCACGGTCCGTTTCAACGGGAGTATGGGGAGGTGTGTGAGTATGGGTGTCTGGGAATCAGTCATGTCATCCTCCAAGGTTCTCGGAAGATCTTCGCGTCACAGCGGGCTGGGTTACAGTACATCCGCTCTCACGCCGATCACCGTTCTTTTAGATAGCCACGCGAGAGGGTGAGTCAAGCGCCGGTCTTGAAGAGGCGAGTGAACGATTGATAGTCTGGAGAAGACGCGGAGAAGAGTCCAGTGTGGGGCGACGGGGTTCGACCGCTAGCTGGCTGCGGATCCTGACGATTCATGCTTCACGGATTTTGAGAACGCTGCTGGCGCGATTGTTCCGCATCTTCCTAGCGGTCGATGAAGAGGCTGCCGGCGTTCTCCAGATAGGTTCGACGATTGAGCCGTTCCGGGCGCGCACCGGCTGTTGCGGAAGGCACGGAGGAATAGTCGTCTCTCCCTTCGAGGTCCAGAAACGCGCCGATGCTCGTTCCGGCGCCGAGTCCGAGCCCACGGCTGATCGCATACTGATCCGCGCCGCCTTCCTCGACGAACAGGCCCCATCCACCGAGGTCCGCCATGCCCAGGCCTGTCGAGGCAGGCAGATCATAGAAGTCGCTGTCAGAACCGCCATCCACCGCCAGTGCCACGCTTCCGTCCCAGGCGGTGCCGCCGTTGTAGAAGGGACCTTTTGATCCATATCGGTCTTTGCCCTGGTAATCAATCGTCAGGCCCACTCCGAAATGTGCCGCGCTCCCGTGCCCGTAGCGGGCGGCCTGATGTTCGTCGTCACCGGCAAGATCCAATCTGACGCCGACCCCGAAGAAGTACCCGTGTCCCTGCGAAAAGTTTGCACTGCGATATCGGTCTCGACCTGCCAGGTCGATCAGCAGGCCCCAACCGCCGGCCAGACTTTGTGCCCGTTGAGCCGGTTGTTTGCTGAAGATGCGAAGGCCTGCCCCGGTTCCGAGGCCGAAACAATCATATTGAAACGCGGGATCCTGCGGACGCGCGTGCGGAGCGTCGGTCTCATTGTACGCGCTGGGGTATCGGCCGCCGCATTCGTACCCATCGTTTCCGGCCACGTCGATGAGCGCACCAACACCCAGAGGGCCGCCGAAGCCGAGCGCATATCCGTAGCTCGTATACCGGTCGTCGCCGGCACGATCGACGAGGAGACCAAATCCTCCAAAAGCCGCGCCCTGGGTAAATCGGCTTCCTTCATAGACGTCCTGGCCTTCTCCATCATACAGGATCCCAAGCCCTGCAAGGCCGACTCCGCCGGAGCCCGGCGCCAACCGATAGGTATCGTCGCCGCTCCGGTCGATCACGATGCCGACGCCTGCGCGCCCGGTCGCCAAGCCGAGTGGAGCCGGTTGATAGGTGTCGTTGCCGCTCAGGTCGATGACGAGGCTATTGCCGAGATCGCTACTCGGGCTGGCGCCGATAAGTCCGCGATAACTGTCATTGCCGCCCAGGTCGATGATCAGCGCGGCACCCTTGTCGAGGTCGTAGGTGTTGGGACCGTATCCGCCGATGACCAGCAACCCGTAGGATGTCTGCTGGACCAGCAGGAGATCGCCGGTAATCCCAGGGACGCTCTGCGCCACCGGCTTTCGGTTATGCAATGCAATGTCCAGCTGCTGTAAAAACTTGCTGTTGCCGAGCCTGGCCAAGCGCTGCGCGGCGGTAATCAGTGAACCGTAGTCGACCTGCTGCATCAGCAGGGTGGCGTAGCTGGCGGCCGCGTCCGCCTCCGCAAGCCTGGCCGGGGGCGTGATTTGGGGTGTGTACTGTTCGGCCAGAGCTCGGGCCTGCGTGAAGAGAAACTCCCGATCCTGCGGCGACAAATGGCGTAGCGCCTGTTCACGGTCCTGATAGGCGTGTTCGAGGACGTCTGTGAGAAACGTCAGGAGTTCCTCACTGGCAAGGGTGACCGGAAACGTCAGCGGCGCGAAGGAGGTGCCGGTGCGATCCATGCCTCCTTCCAGAATGTCGATCACCGCCGGTAGTCCTTCAACGCCGGATTCAGCGGCTGACGCGGCCAACAACCCAGTCTGTTCGATTGCCGCGAGGCCATTCCATGGATCAGTCAGGGCGCGAAGGACGAGGTCGCGTTTGAACTTTGCCACCTTGGCGGATTGGTCGGCCAGGGCTTTCCGTACGGCAGGCAGGGTCACGTTGAGATTGTTCTTCAGTTCAGGTTCGACAATGGTCTGCAGCCGCGCGACTATGGCCTGTTGCTGGCGGTCGACCTGCTGGTCTGCTGGTGGTGTGACGGCAAACAGTGCAGAGAGTCGGGCACACCCGCCCACCAGGAGCGGCAGGATCAGGACCAGGAGAAGCCCGAATCGTCGATGCGCAGGAGGACGGCGACCCTTGTTCAGCCTGAGCGTCTCTACGGAACTCTGGCGATGTGTGGCAGTCGAATGCCAGCCGGGTTGTAAAACGGGACGAATGATCGGGATGCTCCCGGGGGTGCCCGGCTGCCGGTTACTCAAGGGGGGGACTATCATGTGGGGGGGAGAATCCCTGCATCACGTAAACACTCGTCGGCCCAGGCTCGAATATCGTGCGCCGCCAGATAGGTGCGCATACGATGCATTCGATCCCGGCGCTCGTGCAACGGCATTTCCAACGCCTGTCGAATCGAGTCGGCGACACCCTCAGGGTCATAGGGGTTGATCACCAGGGCATCGGTCAGTTCCTCCGCCGCCCCGGCCATATGGCTCACCAGTAACACGCCCTTCTCACCCACCTGGCTGGCGACATATTCCTTCGCGACCAAATTCATTCCGTCATAGACGGAACTCACGAGCGCCAGGTCCGCCATCCGGTAGTAGGCTGCCAGCGTATCCATGCTGATTCGTCCTTCGCGGAGCTCGATCGGCCGCCACCGAGTGGCGTGCGACGTGCCCGGGTTGGAAATGCTGCCGTATCGCATGTTGATGTCGTTGACAGTTTCGCGGATCAGCTCGCGGTAGCGTCGATAGGCCTCGACGTCTCCTCTGGTCGGCACGGCGATTTGAATAAACGTAAACTGGCCCCGGTATTGGGGGAACTGCTGAAAGAACGCGTCGATCGCCCACAGGCGTTTGAGCAGTCCCTTCGTGTAGTCGAGACGGTCGACACCGAGGCCGATGCGCACCTGCGGGTGAAACACGTGGAGGTTGCGGAGCACGTCCATTGAACGGGTGACCTGAGGTGACTGGGCCCGCTCGGCCCAGCTTTGAAAGCCGATGCTGATCGGCCGCGACACGACTCTGGTCGTATGCCCTTTGTAGGTGAGGTGGGAGTCGTCGGCCTCAACGTCCGCACCGAGAAACTCCTTGGCGCATTCGACAAAGGAGTGGAGGAAATGTTGCGTTTGGAACATCAGCAGTGTGCAGGCAAGCAGCGACTCCAGGAGTTCACGCCGCTCCGGCAGGATGCGAAAGGCATCCGGCCCGGGCCAGGGGATATGCCAAAACATCGCCACCGGCTGTTTCGGGAGCGAGGCCTTCACCATGCCGGGGAGGAGTGCCAGATGAAAATCGTGCACCCAGACGAACCCGGGTTTCGTCTGCACTTCGCCCAGCACGACTTCGGCGAAGCGAGCGTTCATGGCCTGGTACGCGTGCCAATAGGCCTTGCGGTAGTCGACGCGATCCAAGGTTAAATGGCAGAGGGGCCACAGCACCTGGTTGGCATAGCCTTGATACCCGCCTTTGACCTCGCCCGGTTCCAGCCACACGCGGCGGAGCCTGTAGGTCGGAGCATCCGGCGGAACTTCAACAGCCATGTCCTGATCCACCACCTCGCGGTCCGCCTTGCCGCTGCCCCAGGCAATCCAGGTGCCACCGAGTCGCCGCATCATGGGGTCCAGTGCCGAAACCAGACCTCCCGACGTGCGTTCCCAGATGAGGTGATTTTTCACCAGACGGTGTTCGTAGGGTTCACGATTTGAGACGACAATGAGGCGCGCAAGGGAGAGATCGGCTTCCTGCTGTGTCGCTTCGAGGGGAGCGTGAAAGGTGTTCATGTTCCACCCTCCATTGGCTGGTGGGCTGGTACGAGCTGCTGCCTGGCCATGGAGTGAAAATAGGAGCCTTTCGCGGTGCTGTCAAGGACCCTGTTCGATCAAGGTGAAACGTCTCTCGCAAACGACCAGATACGAGAGACGAACGAGAAGTATTTAGCGGTCGAGCGAGGGGGAGGCCTGCGGGCGTGGCTTCCGGAGGCTGCCAGCCACCATGCGGAATTCGAACAACCGGCATTCGATGGCGCCATTAAACAATGGAATGCGGCGGGATGGCGCGAGGCGGAGCATGCTCGGCAGTTTCATGTCCGCGGTAAAAATCTGCACGGTCCACCCGCAAAAATTCCGCTTCAAGTGATCGCCGAACTGCGGGTAAAAGGTTTTCAATGAGTCGGCTTCGCCCATGCGGTGGCCGTAAGGTGGATTGGTGACCAGGAGACCTGCGGCTGCAGGAGCGGGCAGTTGTCGTGCATCGCCCTGCTGCAATGTGACGAGCTCGCTGCATCCGGCAATCGCCAGATTGGCTCCAATCGACGTCAGTGCCTGGGAGCTGACGTCGGCGGCATGGATCAACCCGGACTTGCCCGGGATTTCACCCGCTTTGAGTTCGGCACGAAGATGATCGGCTTTCGCGGAGTCGTAGGACAGCAGTTTCTCAAACGCAAACCGGCGGCCGATGCCGGGGGCAACCCGACGGGCCATCAGTGCGGCTTCCACCACGAAGGTCCCGCTGCCGCACATAGGATCGTACAGCAACGTGTCCGGCGTCCATTTGGATAGACGCAGGATGCCGGCTGCGAGATTCTCCCGAATCGGGGCCTCGCCCGCCGACTTCCGCCAGCCGCGCTTGAACAGCGGTTCGCCGGAGGTGTCCAGGTAGAACGTGCATTGGGTGCTATCCAGGTAGACGGCGATTAGAATGTCCGGCGCATGGGTATCCACCGACGGACGTTTGCCCCTGGCGTACTGAAACCGGTCGCAAACGGCGTCCTTCACGCGCAGCGTGACGAAGTCCAGGCTCCTGAGCGGGCAGTGGTGTGCACTCACCTTAACTTTGATTCGTTGTTGAGGCGTGAACCAGTCCTGCCAACGGATCGCGTGGGCCGCGTCATAGACGTCCTGTTCGTCGCGATAGCTGCTCTCTGCGATGCGGAGGAGGACCCGGCTGGCAATGCGGCTTTCGAGGTTCACGCGGTAGCAGAGCGTCAGGGGACCGGTGAACGCAACGCCCCCGGCGGTCGGCTTCACGTCGGCAGCTCCCAGGTCGGTGAGCTCTTGGGCGAGCACGGGTTCAAGTCCGCGGGGACAGGGTGTAAAAAAAACGTGAAGTGTGTTATCCATTTCTGTCGTTCTGCTGTCCTTATCGAGGGGCTACATGAAGTTTTGCAGCGAGTGTGGGGCCGGGCTGTCGAAACGCATTCCCCCCGGCGACAATTTGCCGCGGTTTGTCTGCGATACCTGTCAGGTCATCCATTACGTGAACCCGAAAATTGTCGCCGGCTGTATTCCCGAATGGGAGGACAAGATTTTGCTTTGCCGCCGGGCGATCGAACCACGGATCGGCCACTGGACCTTTCCCGCCGGCTTCATGGAAATCGGGGAGAGCACCGAGCAGGCGGCCATCCGTGAGACCCTGGAAGAAGCGCATGCCGACGTGGAAATCACCTCGCTGTATGCCGTGCTGAGCCTGCCCCGCATCAGCCAGGTGCACATGGTGTTTCGCGGGGTCCTGCGCAAGCCGGAGTTTAAGCCCGGCACGGAGAGCCTGGATGTCCGGCTGTTCGCGCTGGACGAAATTCCCTGGGACGATTTGGCGTTCCCGGTCATCCACGAGGCGCTCGAACGGTACGTTGCGGACGTGGCGCGTGGCTCCTTCTCGATGCATTTCGGCAGTGTCTTTCCCCGGATGAAATCCTAGCGCCCATTCGTGACGTGTATCTCGCACGTGTGGAATGGCCTATGGCGAATGACGCGCTATGAGCGACGCTTCACGGCGCTTCCTTACGGCTCGGCATGATCAGGGCCGCCTCATTTGCCGGGGGATGCGCGAAGCTGAACCCTCCCGGCTCCCGGTAATCCACAGTCATCCCATTGGTGCGGTGTGCGCTGGCCCGGTCCAACGCCACGGTGATGCCCTCGATGTGTTCCACCGCGTCATCCTCACGGGTCGTGGCTTCCAGGGTAATCGCAAGCGAGAGGCGTTGCGCATTCACGTCGCGCACGGCGATTCGCACAACCGGATCTTCCGGATGTTCCTGGATTAACGTTCGCAAGCGTTCGACTGCCGTTCGAGTAAGTTTCAGCATGGTCATATACCGGATGCCCGGCCCGCGGACGGCCGGTGCTGAATGTAATGGATATCCACCAGGTGCTCGGCACGATCGATTGAATAAAAGATGCGCCAGTCACCCACGGCGTATTTGTGAACGTCGGGCAACTCGGTGTCGACCGGTTCGTGCCGCAAATTGTCCACGTTGGACGCCAACCATTTCGTTTTGTCGAACAACCGTTGCGCCATAGCGGGGTCGGCAGTACGGAGATCACTCACGACATCGGGTCGGAAGGCGAGGCGGTACCAGGGCATGCTTACCACCGCAGGCCGAGCTTATCGGCCACTTCATCACCGGTCATGCGTTCCGTGGAAGCAAGGGATTGCTTGAGTCGGGCGCGGACGGATTCCCCGAGCGGCGCACCGAGATCCGGGTCGCCAATCAACGTGCGTAGCCGGTCATCGACCAGACCCTGCACCAGGTCCTTCAATTCTGCCAGTGTCAGCTCGTAAAGTTTCTGTGTCGGTTCCGTCATGGCATCACCCAAATCGTGACGCGAGCATACGGGTGCGGTCGCGCCAAATGCAAGAATCCTCTCCCGGTCGCAGGAGGCTGCTCGTGTGCTCGTCGCCCGCAGTGTGACCCCGGATGTCACGGCCGGATGGTAAGGTGAGCAGTCGTCAGAGCATGTGCGGGCCGACAGATGCCTTACGGGTGCAGGCTGGCCCCCGAGCGTCACATCGCCTATAGTGTGGTTCGAAAGTATGGTAGGCTCCGGCACGCAGCAACCTGCACCAACAGAGAGTGGAGTGCTGATTCTCCATGCGTTTTATCCACGCGGCTGATCTCCATATCGACAGTCCCCTGCGAGGCCTCGATCGATACGACGGGGCGCCTGTCGCACGGTTACGCACGGCGACGCGCAGTGCATTCGAGCGGCTAGTGGATCGGGCGGTGGCTGAGCGGGTGGATTTCGTTCTGTTCGTCGGTGACATCTACGACTGCGACTGGCAGGACTTCCATACAGGGCTCTTCTTTCGCGAGCAACTGGTTCGCCTCGGGCGGGCCGGCATTCGAGTGTTCATCGTCCAGGGCAATCATGATGCGCAGGGGGTGATCTCGAAACAATTGGTGTTGCCGCAGCATGTCACGGTCTTCTCCTCCCGCAGCGCCCAGACGATCCGGCTCGACGACCTGTCCGTCGCGATTCACGGGCGCAGTTTTCCTGAGCGGGCAGTCGATGAGGATCTGGTCCCGTCTTATCCCGCTCCCGTAGCGGGTTATTTCAATATCGGTCTGTTGCATACCAGCCTGACCGGGCGAGCCGGCCATGACACGTATGCCCCGACTGACCTGCCGACGTTGATCAACAAAGGCTACGATTACTGGGCGCTCGGGCACGTGCACGCGCGGGAACTCCTCTGTGAACGTCCGCGGGTGCTATTTCCAGGCAATCTGCAGGGCCGTCACGCGAAAGAAACCGGTGCCAAGGGGTGTGAACTGGTCACGGTGGAGGCGGGCCGTGTTGAGAGCGAGTTCCTGGCGCTGGATGTGGTTCGTTGGAGTCAGGTGGCTGTGCCGCTCGACGGGATTCACCGGTTGGATTCGTTGGGCGAGGCGTTTCGGCAGGCGCTCGAACCGGTGCTCGCGGGTGCGAGAGATCGCTTGCATGCGGTGCGGGTGACTCTGACCGGATCCACGGAACTGCAGCGAGTGGAAGCGAGCCAACCAGGCACCCTGGCGGCGGCCATGTATGGCGCGGCACAGGATATCGGCGAGGCCGAAGTGTGGATCGAGCAGGTGCGCCTGGATCTGAGCACGCCGCTGGATCGTGCCAGGACCGCGGAACGCCAAGATGCCGTGGGCGAGTTAGTCCGGCTCGTCGATTCGATTATCGAGGATGAGGCGGAGTTACTTCGATTGGCGCAGAACGAACTCGGTGATCTCTTGGGCGCTGTTCCGCAGGAGGCCATGGCCGGAGATGTTCCAAGGCTCGACGACCCGGTGGAGTTGAAGTCGCTCCTAATGGACGCCGAGGCAACGGTCTTGGCGCGCCTGACCGATTCCGGAGGCGACCGATGAAGCTGCTCAAGCTGCTGCTGCAGGCCTTCGGTCCCTTCACGGACAAGCCCCTGGATTTTTCGACCGGCCCCGTTGATCTCCATCTGATTTATGGCCCGAACGAAGCAGGGAAGTCCTCGGCCTTACGCGCGATGATGGATTTGCGATTCGGCATTCCCCTCCGTAGCCCGGATGATTTTGTTCATGCGGCCGGTGAGTTGCGTATCGGCGGAATCTTCCTGGCACAGTCCGGCGAGCGCGTCGGCTTGGTACGGCGTAAAGGCAAGGGCGTCACTCTGTCGCGGCTCAACGTCGAGACGGAGCAGCCTGATCCGGCGCTTCCTCTCGAGGTCGCGCACGAACGAGAGTTGACCGGCGGGATGGAGCGGGGTGAATTCGAAGCCATGTTCGGCCTCAACCATGCACGGTTGCGCGAAGGCGGCCAAGTTCTGCTGCGCGGCGAAGGCGAGGTGGGGGCGGCCTTATTCGAAGCCAGCGCAGGAACCAGTGGAATTGCGACGTTGTTGGAATCGTTGGAAGCCGATGCGAAGAAACTCTACAGTTCACACGGTCGGGCGCAAAACGCGGTCATCAATGAGGCGCGCCGTCGGCTCGATGAGCAGCGACAGATCTGGCGCGAGGCGCAGACAAAGCCGACGGACTGGCAGACGTTGAATCGTGCGCATGAGGCCGCCAAGGCCGTGCTGAAGGAGATCACTCAGACCCTGGAGACGTTGCGTCGCACAGAGCATGAGTTGACGGAACTGCGCACGGTGGAGCCTTTATTACGAGAGCATGCTGCTGTCTCGACGCTGGTGGCCTCGTTTGCCGGTATTCCGGATTTGCCCGAGCAGTCCAGGGAAGAGCGGTTGGCCGCATTGCAGACGCTGGATCATGCGCAACGGAGCCTCAGGGAGGCGGAGGCAGAAGAGGAACGGTGTGCGCTGGGGCTCAAGGCGATAGTGGCGGAGCCACTGCTCATCGAACATGCCGCAGCTATCGAACGGTTGATGACAACGGTCGCTCTGGCAGCCGGTCATCGGGCTGAGATGCAGCAGAGGGCCGCGGTGATTGCCGGGCTCGAAACCGACATGGCCCTTTCCGCCGCACGGCTGGCGCCTGGACAGGAGTTGCGGCAATTGTTGGAAGCGGTGCCGGGAGCTGCCGATCGACTGGCATTGGACGACCACCTGTCGCAGTTGCATCGAGCAAGCGACCGCCTTGACGATTACCGGCGGCGTGCAGGTCTGCTTGATGATGCGATGCAGGCGGATCGGGATGACGCCGCACCCACCGGGGATCCCGCTGCCAGGCAACGCCTCATGTCTGCTCTCCGGACCGCTCAATCACTGGGTGACGTGGTTCGGCAGCATGGCGAATGGGAGCGGCAACTTCGCGAACTCGAAACGACGCTCGAGCAGGCGTTGTCCGATGTCGGTCTCGCTTCCGACCGGGCATTGCGGTCTACACAACCTCTGTTGGAGGCGCAAATTGCCCGGACCAGGAAAGAGCTGGCCGACTCCGATGAGCACATCCGTACATTGCAGGACGAATCGATAAGACTTGAGCGTGACCTGGATGGTCAACGGTTGCGACTCAGGGAACTGACTGCCGAGGGAGAGGTGGTGACGGCGGAGACGCTGCGTCAGGCTCGGGTGAGGCGCGACCAAGCGTGGATGGCCATCCGGCGCATGTACGTCGACCAGCTGCAGAAGCCAGACCAATTGGCGCTTGGATTTGATTCGACCAGGGTCGCCCCCGAGATCTTCGAAGCGGAGCTGGGTGAGGCGGATCGCCAGGCCGATCTGCTGCGAGCCGATGCAAAACGGGCGGCCGGCCTTGAAGAATGTTCGGGACGCATCGAGCTGATGGAGAAGCGCAGGGCGGACATCGATCGTCAGCTTGCCACGCTGGCAACGGGGCGTGAACGCATCCTAGCCGAGTGGGCCGCCCAGTTAAAAGGCGCTGGGCTTCCGGATCTTGAGCCGGAGCCGTTGCGGGAATGGCAGGGCAGGCGCCTTGAAGCAGTTCGTCTGGCTGAACGCGTGGGCACGTTCCGGGCTGACCGCGATCGGTTGCGCGAGGAGACGAAAGAAGCGGTCTCAACACTCCGGAATGCCCTTGCCGCGCTTGGGCATCAGGCCGGCGATCCGACTGTGACCACGGTTCAGGCCCTACGGTCGTTGATCGAGGAGGCGCTGCGGTGGGAACGGCAGGCGGTGGAGGCGGACGCGGCGAGGCAAGCAAAACATCAGGCAGCAGAGGCTCGAAGGGTCGAACGTGAGCAGCTGACCCGATCGATGGCCGAGACTGAGCGCACCATGGAGCATCATCACGCGGCATTACGAGCCTGGCATACGCGACTATTTCTTTTACCCGACACGGTGTTGGAGGCAGTCAAAGTGCGGCTCGATGAATTGGACAGTCTGGCGCGCCAGGCTGCGGCGCTGAGCGAGGCGCGGCAGCGGCAGGCGCAGGTGCAGGCCATTCTGGAGGATCTGGTTGCGCAATCGCAGCAGGTGGCGGCGTTGTTGGGGGAACCGGCGCCCCAGGCGGTCGACGATTTTGCCGATCGGTTGCGCATTCGGTTGATGGCAGCCAGAGCCGCGGAGCAGGAACGAGGGGCGCTCATTCGCGATCAACGGAAGGCGGTCGATCAACGACGGCGTGCGGCAACGGAACAGGCGGCGCAGCACGCCACGTTGACTCGGCTCTGTGCCGCTGCGGGAGTCACCGGTATCGAGTCGTTACCACAAGCCGAGGAGGCGGCTTTGCGCAAGCGTGAAGCAGGCCGAACACTGGCTCAAGTGCGGCAGCAACTGACGGCCGCGTCTTCCCGTTCGGAGGCGGAACTGCGCGAATGTCTGGCCGGTCGTGATGCCGTAACGCTAGAGAGCGAACGGGAGCGGTGCCGTGCCGACATTGCGGCCAGTGAAGAAGCGCAGGCGACCGCCCGTCGGACCGAGGAACAGACTCGCCGTGCGCTCGAGGCTATCGATGCGTCCGATCGCGCCGCGTTGGCGAGGGAAGCCATGGAAGCCGCGGCGGCGCGGTACCGGGCAGCCATCAAACCGTGGGCCAGACTGAGACTCGCTCGCGCATTGCTGCAGGAATCAGTACGCCGCTTTCGCGAACGGGCACAGGCGCCGATGATGACTCACGCATCGGCCTACTTTGCGTTGGTGACCGGCGGAGACTATGAAAAGGTCATTACTGACGAGAGCGGGCCTCACCCGCTGTTGTGTGCGGTGCGAACAGGCGGTGCGCGTGTGACGATCGATGAAATGAGCGAGGGAACAGCGGACCAGCTGTATCTTGCCTTGAGGCTGGCGGCCCTGGAGGTGAGGCGGTCGGCGCATCCGCCAATGCCGCTCGTCCTTGACGATGTCCTCATGACCTCGGATGACCGCCGGGGGGCACACATTCTTCGGGCCCTCGCGCGCTTCGCCGGACAGGGCCAAGTGCTGCTGTTTACCCACCATCGTCACCTGTTGGATGTGGCTCGCGAGGCCATCGGGGCACAATCGTTTGTCGCGCATACGTTGTAGTGGGCGCTGTGCGGTCGATGAGCCCTGCCGATGCTCAGGTGGCCATGTGATCGATTGTGCTGACTGATGGAGGAGTTAGGATGGAACGGCTGAGGGACAAAATCGCGATCGTGACCGGAAGTAGCAGCGGCATCGGCAAGGCCATCGCCCTGCGCTTTTCCCAGGAAGGGGCTACGGTGGTGGTGGCGGCAAGGCGGCTCGACAAGTGTGAAGAAACCGTCGCGCAGATCAACGCAGCCGGGGGGAAGGCGATCGCGGTACAAACCGATGTGGCGGAAGAGTCCCAGGTCGAGCGATTGGTCGCGGAAACCATTCGCCGGTATCAACGTCTGGACATTCTTGTGAACAACGCCGGGATCTTCGGCGGTCAGAGAATTGCGGAGACGAGTACCGAGGAGTTCGACCGAGTGATGCGGATCAATGTGCGCGGCACCTTTCTTTGTTGCCGTGCTGGATTTGCTCGCATGAAACAGCAGGGGGGCGGCACGATTCTCAACATGTCGAGTGTGGCGGGTGTGCAGGCTTGGAGGGGAACCGGAACGTACAGCGCCTCGAAGCATGCGATTATGGCGTTGACGAAGTCACTTGCCGATGAAGGCCGTGATTACCGCATCAAGGTCAGTGCGATTTGTCCGGGGGGCGTGGCGGACGAGCTGGTGGATGCCACCGCGCAGGCGCGGGCCGGGAGCGAGAAAATCGACCCGTTCGATATTGCCGAAACGGCGCTATATCTGGCCTGCCTGGGACCGCAGGCGGTCGTGCACCAGATCGTGGTGGATCGTCTCGGCGCGGACTGGTAGCGCCCTAGACGACCTTGGCGATCGAGTGCAGCGATTTCTGCTTGTGGAACAACAGCGGCGGGCCCAGGGGCAGGATCGCGCGCCCGGTAAAGGCCTGAGTCAGGCTGCCGACGGCATGATAAAACGCCATCAAGCCGACGATGATATGCCCCCATCCAGGCAGGAGCTCGCTGATGAAATCAAGCCGGGCAAATGTGGTCGCCAGGAACGTCAGGGTAATGACGACGTGCAGGGCACTCAGCGTGAGGTTTCGATAGGCCGTGAGAAAAATCATGACCCCCGAAAAGACGGCGTAGACCAGGTTGATCGGGGCATAGAGCACGGCATCAAACTGAAAGGTGGTACTGGCGCTCACGAGCTTGACGGTGCAGAGCGTGATCCAGAGGAACCCGTACATCGTTAACGCCGTGCCGCCTAACTGCTCGTTGTAACGAATGTCCGTGATGCCGGCCAGGACCTGTACGATCCCACCGAAGATCAAGGCGATGACCAGCGCGCCCACCATGTTTTTGTGTTGAATCCATCCGAGCTGGGCCACGCCCAGCGTGAGTGCGCCTACTGCCAAGCCGAACAGCCCGATGGCGAGCACGTCGATCCGTCGGCTTTGATTGTCTTCGTTCATGGCCTTGTCCTCTGGTGGTGGTAAAAGAGGTCCCGGGTCCGTGTGTCCCGTACAGGGTGGCAAACGGGCAGAGCATGCAAGAGCCGCAACGAAAAAACAAGGGGAAAACGTCTGGGGCTGGTGAGTGCAGCCGGCGGTTCAGTTGTTGTTCGGGGGCGGTGGCTGCGGGATCGAGCGGGCTGTGGCGAGAAAGGCCCGCAGCCGTTTCGCCTGGAGCGGTTGGACGGCCAGGAAGTTCACGCCGCAATTGCTGCCCCGAACCCACCTGATGGCGGCAAGATCGACCAGGATCGGCAACTCGTGATCGGAGATCATCAACCGCAACGAAAGATAGGTATTGACGGGTAGTTCCTGTTGGGTCTCGATCCGGCAGCCTTCTGCCGAGAGGTCCAGCAGGCGGCCTTCCCCCGTGTGTGTCGACGTGGTGGAAAGTGACACGCGATAGTGAACCATCATGGACATGAGAATGAGTCTGTTCCTGATGAGATTGGTGACCCGGTCGTGCCGTGGCCCCTCGCGCTCCGGCGACAGCTCGCGAATCGCTCGGAACGGACATTGGCGTGTGAGGCCTGTCGCGTGACGCTGTCGTGGGAGACGAGGGGCATGCGGACGTTCATGCTTTCAGTAACATGACATACCACGCCGGCTTCCCAGGTGCGATCAGGATAATGTCTCCGACCATTCGGCGTTGGGGAAATCCCTAGGCCCGGGTGAGGCAGAAATCGCCACAATCGGCTTGTCGTGCCAGGGCGGAATGGCTCTGAGCCCGTGTGGATAGCCGCAACCAATCAGCAGTTTCTAAGAACCATCCTTCTCCAACCAGCTGGTCCGGCAGGGTGCCTGCGCTTGACTCGCCTGCGGTAGCGGCAGAAGCTATTAGGGCCGGGTGAGGTGAGTATGAAACCGGGGTAACCCCCTCCCATCCAAGCATCGTCATTGCCGCCTGTTCCAGATCCGTTGGTGCGCCCTCCCGGCTTTTCTCCGGGAGGGCGTTATTGTTTCACCGGTCAACAGGGAGGTGTCGTGATGAAACCCTCACGTCTGATATACATCGCAGTGCTGAGCCTGGGAGTTGCCATCTCGCCGGCATTCGGGAATCCGGCGCTGTTGCCGCAGCATCCCGGCTACCCGATGGGGAAGGCGACTGATCCCGTCAATGGGCAGGCCCTTGCCAACGATCCAGGTCGCACGAATGCGAGCGGGGAGTCGGCGTTGACGGGGGCTGCCGCGTTCGATGAACGACATGTGTCGCAAAAACTGCCGAGCAACGACCAAAACCTGCGGGTGTTGGAGAAACCGGGCGCGGGGTTGTTGCCGAAGGTGCAGGGGCCGAACATCGTCATTGATCCGCCCGTGAAGGAGGCAACGAAGGCGCAGGCTTCGCCCCAGTAGGAGCATCAGTGGTGTGACGGGGCTGCGAGGTGCCGCAGGGCATGACAGATCACGACCAGCAGCGTCCATGCCTTGCGGTATCCTTCGCCTGCACTTTCCCCGCGTTTGATTTTCAGCCCCCTGCCTCTTAGAATGCCGCCACCTATCACGAACTGGTATGCCTACAAAGACTCGCGCATCCAAACCAGCCACGCGGCGCAAGAAACAGACGCCGAAATCCTCCGTTCCGCTTGCGCGCGGACAGAAGCAGCGATTTCAGAACCGCCTGTTGAAATGGTACAAGGAGCACGGTCGTGATCTCCCCTGGCGGAGAACCTCCGATCCGTACCACATCCTGGTTTCGGAAGTGATGCTGCAGCAGACGCAGGTGGATCGCGTCATCCCCAAATATCACGAGTTTCTGGAGCGGTATCCCTCCTTTGAAGAGTTAGCCGACGCCCCGGTAGCCGAGGTGAAGCAGACGTGGTACCCCTTGGGCTACAACATTCGCCCGGAACGGCTGCATAGCATCGCCCGTGAAACGGTCGCTCGTTACGGCGGACAGTTGCCCAGTGATGCCGATGAGCTGTTGTCCTTCAAAGGCATCGGGCGTTATACCGCCGGGGCGATCCGCTCGTTTGCATTCAACGAGGATGCGCCGATTCTCGATACCAACGTGATCCGGGTGCTGCACCGGGTGTTCATTGCCGAGGGAGATCCCAAAGGACAGAAGTCGGTGCTCTGGGAACTGTCGGAGGCGCTGATTCCTCGTGGCAAAGGGTATGACTTCAATCAAGCAATCATGGATTTCGGCGCCACGGTGTGCACGGCTCGGAATCCCTATTGCCTGCTTTGTCCGATGAAAACGTTCTGCAAGACCTATCCCTTCGACGGGGGAAAATAACAAGGCGACTGCGGGATTGTTCGTGTTCCGTCGTGCGGCGTGGCCTACGTGCCGGTTTGGCATTCACGATGCCTTGGCGACGGGCGTGCCAGGGGACCCCATGAAAGTCATCGAGGTTGCAGCAGGCATCATCGCGCATGAAGGACGGTATCTAATCGCGCGCCGAAAAGCGGGGACTCATCTTGGCGGGTTCTGGGAGTTCCCCGGCGGGAAACGGGAGGCGGGGGAAACGCTGGAGGAATGTCTCCATCGGGAACTTTTGGAGGAGCTGAACATTCGCATCGGAACGCCGACTCCCTTCCAGACTGTCCGGCACGAGTATCCTGAAAAAGTGGTGGAGCTGCATTTTTTTTCCTGCCGGATCGAAACCGGGACCGCGGTGGCGCGGGACTGTGCGGAGGTGCGATGGGTCTATCCCGATGAAATGTCCGCGTTTGAGTTTCCCCCGGCCGATCAGCCGGTGATTGCTGCACTTCGAGAGGAGCAGGCGTAGTCGCATGAAGGTTGTCCTCGATATTGAAACGGTACAGGCGCCCAAGGACGAGTGGGCGCGGATAGCCGGGCGTCAGTTGATCTCCGGTGAGGCAACCTTCGATCAAACCGGCGGTGATCTCTTTGCGGTGGGGGAAGCGCAGGCCCAGCAGCGTCTGGAAGACGAGTTGTACGAGAAGTCGTCATTCGACGGGACGTTCAGCAAGATTGTCTGCATCGGGCTCCTGGAGTTTTCCGACAACCTCGAGCCGCGTGGCGCCACATCCTGGTACGGGGGCAATGAGCAAGAACTCTTGCGGCAATTCTGGAGCCATCTGGCACAAGTACGTCCTTCGTTGTTCATCACCCACAACGGCCTCAATTTCGACCTGCCGTTCATCAAGAAGCGATCGGTCATCCATCAGGTCAAGCCGAGTATGGAGATCAACCTGGCCAAGTTCCGGGCGGAGCCGGTGTATGACACCATGGCGATTTGGAGTAACTGGGATAACCGCGGCTGGGTCAAGCTGGACGTGCTGGCCCGGGCGTTGAACGTGGAGAGCAAGTCCGGAAGCGGGGCGCAAGTGGCGCAGATGTGGGCGGCTGGGCAGGGGCGGGACATTGCCCTCTACTGCCTGCAGGATACCTACGTGACGTATGGCTGCTATTGCCGGATGAATTTCCGGCAGCCGATCTCGCGCGAAGTCGTGCTGTTGAGGCCTGAGCTGGTGGACGTGGGGTGAGCGGTCGCGGGGGCGGATTAGCGAATCGTCAATTCGGCCTTGTTCCGGTTGTCCCGTTTGGGTTGGGTCTGCTGAGTGGTTTTGACTGCCCGGAGTTCCTTATCTTTCGTTTCCAACTGTGCCCGCATCGATTCTAAATCCCGTCGCAGGGCATTGATCTTGGCGTCCTTGCGGGCCACGGCGTCCCGCGCCTCCTGCAATTCCTGCAAAGTTTCGGTCAGCCGATCATCTTCCACAGGCGGTACGTTCGCCGCGACTTTGGTTTCTGCCGGAGCCGGCGCGGCGGGACGAACACTCACTGGACGCTCATCCGGAAGTGCCGCAGCCACTGTCACTCCGGGCGTAACCTGGGCCGGTAGGACGGCGGATGCGACCGCTCCCTTGGGCATCGCCGGGGTTGGATCGGCCTTCTTGGCAAATACACGATAGTCAATTGCCAACGACTTGACGTGCTGTTTTCCCTGGACGGTTGCTGGAATGGCTTGCTCGAGCCGGCCCGCCGAAGACGGAGCGATGCTCACGACACGCGCCGGTCGCCCGCCCCCGAACCATGTCGATTCAACTTTTTCCAGCGTGCCCTGATGTTCGGTGATGGTGAGGTATAGCCGGTCGTTTTGCACGTAAAGGGTGCCCGCGGTGGGTTCAACGCCTGACCCTGCCGATGAGGATAGCCGGAAAGCGACCACGTATTCGGGTTGCGCTTGGGACAACGCTTGGGCTAGCAGGGGAGCAAGGGAGAGCACATCCTCATCGCTGAACACTGTCATCGGCTTGCTGCCATCCACGGGCAAGTTCGATAGATCCGTCGGTATATCTGAAATCACGACCGCCCGCAGAAGGTCTCGCAGGGTGGCGATTTCAAGAGAACTGGGGTGCGAGGCCTCGAATTCCCAATCGGCGACTTCTTCCAGCCGGACTGACGCCTGCTGTTGCCCCGTCTGCTGTTGCACGGAAGCGGCCGTTGATGAACACCCGGCGGCGGTCGCTCCGAGGAGGGTCAATCCGAGGAGTGCAGAATTCAGGGTCGTCGTCAGAGGGGAGCGGGAGCCGTAGGTTCGCATAACGGTCTTCCTTCTCGGCTGGTTGATACGCTCAGGAACAGGGGCGGCGCGGCTTCAGGGCGAAGTCGCGAAGGGACGGATCGGCCTTACCAGATACCGAGACCCATCATCACGACGCCAAGGGCCATCCACCCGAAGACACCGACGGCGATAATGGTTTCCAGGCTGATTCCTCTAGGGGATTCTTCTACGTGACTCTGGGCGATGTCTTTCTTCATGGCGGGAGGTCCTCTGGCCGGATCGGTGATTGTTCTCTGCTCTTGCTGTTGGTTGCCAGAGTGAACCAAGCAAGGCCTATGCCCTGTTTACATGGACTTATGGGATGCGGATTTTCGACCCTACAGAGTCGATTCCTGCGATGGCGCTTGTGAAAAGTGCGTGAAGCGACGCGGCGAAAATCGCCGGCTAAGCTATTGATGTTTCAAGGTACCACGAGTGCTCCATTGACTGGCTGGTGAGGGAGGGGGCGCACAGCGGTGGGAAACGGCGAACAGAAACGATCGCTCTGTCTCTTGTCAGGATGACGTATGCCGACGTCTAAAAATTGGCAATGATTGTTCACGAGTGGGCAACATTGTGCCCTGCGGCCTGCAACCTGTGCCCGCTTCTTCAGCGAGCCCGGGGCAGCGCGCGCGGGTGAGCAAAACCGGTTCTGAGTCGAGGCGAAGCAGGAGGCGTTCACGAGAGGATTACACCGGCCTCACGCCGTCCCATGAGCACGGCGGCGCTTCCATCCAGAATGGTGATCGGTTGGATGCTGCCTAGAGGGGTCGCCGCATCCTGCTTGTTCCAAATGACATACACTCCGGTATCTGTGCGTCCCATCCACTGATCGGCGGAGCGTTTGGAATCGCCTTCCACCATCACGGGTAGTGTCCGGCCGATAAGGTCACGGTTCAGGCGTGCGGTGATCGGACGTTGCAGGTCGACGAGGCGGCTGACCCGTTCTCCCTTCACGGCTTCCGGCACGTCGTCCGGAAACTTCCGCGCCGCGATGGTGTTCTTACGTTCCGAATACTTGAACACATAGGCAGAGTGATATTGCACCTCTTCCACCGCGCGGTAGGTCTCCAGGAATTCCGCTTCGGTCTCGGAGCAGAATCCGCAGATAATGTCGGTCGTCAGGGCAATCCCGGGGTGCCTGCGACGGATGGTCTTGGCCAAGTCCAGGTATTCCTGACGGCTGTAGGTGCGATTCATCAGGTCAAGTATCCGGTCGCTACCGGACTGAAGCGGCAGGTGGATGTGTTTACAGATGTTCGGATGCCCGGCAACGGCATCCAGCAGGGCCGGGGGAAAGTCTTTGGGGTGCGGGGAGGTGAACCGGACACGTTGCACTCCCGGTACCTCGGCGACGGCCACAATCAGCCTGGCGAAGTCCCAGTCCTCGTGGTGATACGAGTTCACGTTTTGCCCGAGCAGCGTAATCTGGGTGTGGCCGGACTCTACCGAGGCTTCTACCTCCCGCAGAATCCCCTCGGGATTGCGTGAACGTTCACGGCCTCGGGTATAGGGCACTACACAAAAACTACAAAAATTATCGCAGCCGCGCATGATGGCGATCCACGCGTTCACCCCGCCGTCACGTTCGGGCAGGATGTCGTCGTAGGTTTCATACTCCGAGAGATCCACGGCCAACCCGCGGCGCGTCAGTTGGTCTTCCTCCGCGGTCAATGCTTTTGTCAGTAGAGCGGGAAGTTGCCGGTAGCCGTCCGGTCCGACCAACACGTCCACCAGGGGCTGTTTCTCCGTTAACTCTTCTTTCAGGTTTTGCGCCATGCAGCCAAGCACCCCAACGACCAGTGGACGCTGCGCCTTGACCGTCTTCAACTCCGCCAGGTGCCCATAGACCTTGTTGTGGGCGTTCTCCCGGATCGCACAGGTGTTCATCAACATGACGTCGGCGCGCTCGCGGTCCTCGGTAAACTCGAAGCCGGCTTTGCGCAACAACGTGCGGACCAGCTCCGAGTCGTACTCGTTCATCTGGCAGCCGAAGGTTTCGATATGGACTGTATGGGGCTTATTCGGTTGAGTCATAAGAGTGGCCTGCGTGAAGGGACGGCGGATGGCACGGCGAGGTGGCCGTAGGCCAGGCCATCCATCACGCCCGTGATGGTGACGTTGTGAATGGAACCCGCCGCGGCCGCTTCGGCCGGGACAGCGACGCGAGTGAAATTTCCAGTCGTGCCGGTGCGACAGCCGTCACGTTCACCCTGTTCAAACAACACGGACTCGGTGCGGCCGATGTGCCGCTGATAAAACGCCAGCGCTTTTCGACGGGACAATTCCGCTAGGGTTTTACTGCGCTGCCGGATTGTGGCCAGGGCAATCTGGTCCTCCAGGCGCGCGGCTGCCGTTCCGGGCCGGGATGAGTAGCTGAATACGTGACAATAGGAGAAGGGCAGACGTTCGGCAGTCCGCAGGCTGTTGGCGAAAGCCTGCTCGTCCTCCCCCGGAAAACCGACCATGAGGTCAGTGCCCAGGCCGAGATCAGGCATGAGGCTGAACGCTTGGTCCACCAGGGCCTCATAGTCACGGACCGAGTACCGTCGATTCATGGTTTGCAGGATATGGTCGTCGCCGCTTTGCAGAGGAATATGGAGATAGCGGCACAGCTTTGTCGAAACGGCCATGTGGCGCAACAATTCCGTGGGGACCGTCGTCGGCTCGATCGAGGAAATTCTGATACGGACCACCTCCGGAATGGCCTCGATGTCCCGGATCAGGTCGACCAATTCCATCTCGTTATGAGCGTAGCGTCCGATGTTCACGCCGGTCAGTACCAGTTCTTTGTAGCCGTGTCCGGCCAGTTCGCGCGCTTCCCGTAGGACATCCGCGGCCACCCGGCTGCGCTCACGCCCTCGCGCGAAGGGAATCAGGCAAAAACTGCACATGAAATCGCATCCGTCCTGGATTTTCAGCAGCGCGCGGGTTGAGTCGGAATAGGCGGTGCCGGGAAGGACAAAGTCCTCGCGATCAATCGTGCGGCTGTGGCGGAGTTCCGGTTCCGCCTGCTTTCGGAGCTTGTCCGGTGCCGGCAGATACTCGGGCAGGTTCATTTTGTATTGTGTGCCGACGATCAGGTCGATGCCCGGAACGGTTTGCAGTTGCGCGGCGCCTGTCTGGGCGTAACAGCCGGTGACGGCCACGAAGGCGTGAGGCGAGTGACGCAGAGTTTTGCGGATCGCATAACGGCAGTCCTTCTCCGCATGTTCCGTGACCGAACAGGTATTCAGGACGAGGAGGTCCGTCTCCATGCCGAACTCGACCACGCGGTAGCCTTGACGAGTGAGGCTATCGGCTAACATGGCCGTTTCCGACTGGCTGAGGCGGCAGCCCAATGTGTGGAGCGACGCGCGCGGCATGCTGGTGGACATCGTGCGCGATTATAAGAGGGCAGGTATTCGATCGGCAAGGTGAGGCGTGCGTGAAAATATGTGTTGTGCGCTTGAACCCGTCACCTTGAACGGGCTATAGCTGGGTGGTAGCATAATCGAAGTGCCCACGCCTCAGCACTCTCGGCCAGATGTTGGAGTTATGACGAACCACCGCCTTGCCGCCGCTCTGTTTCTCGCCATCGCGCTCTTTTTTCCAACCGTCCGTGGATGGTCCATGGAGCCGCTTCCCCTGGAGCCCGACCTGAACACCCGTCTCGATGAACTCTACGACCATGAGTCGAGAATGTTCATCATGCTCTATTCGTTGCACGGTGACGGCAAGGTGGACTATGTGACGGGGCGGTTGGTGCAGGAATATACGAGGAGCAACTACGGGAATCCGGTCTATTACACCGAACAGTATCCTCTTTTCTATTGGTGGAACCACACCATGTTCAATGACCCCGATCAAGACGGGGTCAACGGGAACGAACAGGTCTATCAAGAGAACATCGAATTCGACATTGCCCGCTATAAGCCCTGCCTCTTCAATGGCCAGCCATGCTAGTCCGAGCCGTTCAGAAAACCCGCTAACGGCGAGGTCGGACGCATGCCTCCTTGCGACGTATCCCGAGGGTGCGACTCAGTCACTGTGCTCCCTGCGGCCTCGCCGGACGGCCTGTCAGAACAGCCGGCCTGTGGGGTTCCGTTTCCTCACCCGGTGTCGCGTAGTTCACCCTGCCTCTCGCGGACTCTCTGCTCACTCAAATACCAGGACCTGGCAGGGCGCCCGATGGAGTACGGCGTGGGAGACACTCCCCAGGACGAATCGGGTGATGCCGCGCCTTGCGTGTGAACCCACCAGAATAAGATCGACCCGAAGCCTTTCCGCTTCGTGAAGAATCATCGTGAGGGGCACGCCCAAAAGGCTCGTCGCGCGAGTCGTATAGCCGACTCCCTGGAGTTTCGTCGCCACGTCGTCGACGAAGTCCCGGGCATAGCGAAGGGCTTGTGCCTCCAGTTGCTCCGCGGCGGAATTGTCCACCGGCCAAGGTGGACGGGTTGGTGGGAGCACTGTGAGCAAATTCACGTTGACTGGTTCGTGAAAGGGATGTTTCGCGAGAAATCGCACTGCCGCTTCGGCATCCGAGGGGCCTTGTAGCGGGAGCAGGACCTCTTTTAATCCGCGAAGGGAGCCCTGCAGAATGAGTTTCGCACAGGGAGCCATGCTGAGGACCCGGTGTGACACACTTCCGAAGAATCGCTCCTTGACCGGTCCCAGGCCTCTCGCGCCCATGACAATCAGGTCGACGTGGCGTGACTCGGCCGCGGACACGATATGTTCCGCCGGTGATCCGACCTCCATGATTTTCGTCACTGGCCCGCTGTGAAGCGGGAGGAGAGACTGCACCCGTGTGAGTAACTGTTCCCCATCTTCCTTCATGCTCCGCTCGAGTTGGGTATAGAGCTCCTTCGCCACCTCGGGCACCATCATGGGATAGGCCGGTTTCGGTGCGTCCACCACGTGGAGCAGAGTGAGGTCGTCGGCACGGCGGAGATATTTGAGGGCTCGAACGGCCTCGTAGGAATGGTCCGATCCATCGACTGCCAGCAGGGTGTTCATGAGGGCTCCTTTACGCTGATGATGCGGACCCCAGGTACTGGTCAAACCAGTGCAAGGCTTCCCGCGCCACCTGTTCGAGGGTTCCGGGTTCTTCAAACAGATGACTGGCACCCGGGATGATCGTGAGTTGTTTCGTGCAGGTGAGCTGTGCAAGCGCGTCCTGATTCAGGTCGATCACGGGGCCGTCATCTCCGCCCACCAGCAATAACGTGGGGACGCGCACACGGGTGAGGTAGGCACCCGCGAGGTCCGGCCGACCGCCTCGTGAGACGACTGCGTCCACCGCCTCAGGTCTACGGGCCGCCGCCTGCAGCGCCGCCGCGGCTCCCGTGCTCGCGCCAAAATATCCTGCCCGTAATGTGCTGGTCGGGCGGTGTGTGACCAACCAGGTCTGGGCGAGCAGCAGGCGGTCCGCCAGCAGATCGATGTTGAATACTTTCTGTCGATCGTCGGCCTCGTCGGGAGTGAGCAGGTCCAGGAGCAGGGTGGCAAAGCCACCGGTTTCCAGGACGCGGGCTACGTATTGATTGCGTGGGCTGAAACGACCGCTGCCGCTTCCATGCGCAAAGGCGATTACGCCTTTGGGGTGGTCGGGAATGTGTAAAATGCCGTCGAGGCTGACTCCATCGCCCGTGACCGTGATCTGATAAATGCTGTCCGTGTCCATAGATTCGCATACCTGGTCCGATGGAAGTGGGAGCCCGGTCAATGACACTCTGATGGACACAAGAAAATCAGATAGATCGCGACCGCGACTCCGATCAGGACCGCTCCCAACAACAACCACTGTGTCCGCGGCATGGTGTCATCCTTTCGACTCCTGCCGGAGCAAGACAAATGCCATCAAGAAATGATGCCGGGCTTTCGTCGCTGGTGCTCGTTACGCAGCCGGAGGACGCGACTATCGGTGATTCGAACCACAGGACTGCATGACCTCGTCTGTCCCGTTCGGCATCAGCTTTCCGAAGTCTGTGGCTTTGTGCTACAGGATACGCATCGCGGCTGTAGCAGGACACCACCGGGAAAGGTCCCTCGAGGAGGCCGCACGGTGCATCACCCATGAAATGCAGGGATTTTCAATGGATTCCCAACGGCTTTCTGCGCTGATCAATGGCATTGGCCTTGCTCAGATTCAGAAGAGAGATCACCGGTTGGAAGTGTGATGGCAGATAGACTGTTCACCAAGATTCTTGTGCCCGTAGATTTCTCCCCGTGCTCGGAGGAGGCCTTTCGGATTGCGCTGTCGTTTGCCAAATCGTATCAAGCGGAAGTCCTCCTGTTGCATGTGGTGGACACGAAGAGTCTGGATGCCCTGAACCGGCTTGGATTGGCGCCGGCATCGGATGCGGCGAAGCAGAAGAAGCAGCTGCATCATGTGGCACGTCTGAACGCCAGGCAGTTGTTAGCGTGGGAGGAGGCAAAGGGCGTGACCGTCAGACGGCAGCTGGCCGATGGCTGTCCGTTCGAGGAAATCGCCAGGACAGCCAGAGTGGAAGGTGTGGATCTGGTGGTCATGGGTAGTTACGGGGGAGCGCTGGGCGGGGTCGACAAGATTTTTTTTGGGAGTACCGCGGAAAAAGTCGTCCGGACGGCGGGGTGTCCGGTGCTGACGGTGCCCATGCCGATCAAGCGGGGTAAGGCGCGCGCGGCGAAGAACGTATAGGCGAACAACACAGGAGAAGGAGGCGGCGTTATGGGTGCGACGTGGGGACGGGCGGTGTTGAATGGCAGGCAGATCTTGTTGGCGGCCGGGTTTGTGCTCGCGCTCTGTTCACAGGGTGGCGCTCAGGCGGAGCAGCGGATCGAGGTGACCATCAAGGACTTTGCGTTCGTGACGAAACAGGTACCCCTGCACCTTGGCGTGCCGACGGTGATCGCCATCACCAATGAGGACGAGGAGCGCCACGATTTCGGGTCCACCATGTTCGATGGCCTCCCGACTCGTGTCACCTCCGGCGGGGTCGTCACATACGGGAAAGGCATCAGCGGGGTCTTTTTGGACGCCAAGAAGGAAGCGGTGATCCGGTTCAATATGGAGCGACCGGGACGTCACGAGTTTCGTTGTTCGATTCACCAGAACATGAAAGGTGAACTGCTCCTCCTGAGTGTGGAGGCGGTCTAACCCATGGCGTCGTTCATCAAACGGGTGCTCTTTGCGACGGATTTCTCTGCCTGTGCCGACCGGGCCCTGGGCTACGCTCAGAGCCTGGCCAATCTCTGGAAGGCGGAACTCTCGGTCATGACGGTGCTCGAACTGTATCCGGGAATGGACCCGGACTATACCGTCAACAAGATGTATCTGGATCATTTGCGGGCCGAAGCCAATCGCCAGCTGGCTGCCCTGGAGGCGAAGGTCAAGGGGGCCGGCCAGTCGATCATGACCCGCATCGAAACCGGCATTCCGAGCCAATGTGTGCAGGTGGTCGCGGAAGACATTGGCGCCGATCTGTTGGTGGTCGGTACGCATGGGCGGACCGGGCTCGATCACGTACTGGTGGGCAGTACGGCGGAGCGGGTGGTGCGCATTGCGCCTTGCCCGGTGCTCGCTGTGAAGGCCGACAAAGGGGCAGTGCCGGCCGCTCAGCCTCCGACGATCAAGCGGATCGTGGTCCCCATCGATCTCTCGACCTGCTCGTTGGATGCCTTGGAGTATGCCGTGCAGTTTGCGAAGCCGCTCGGAGCTTCCATTACAATTCTCCATGCGATGGAACCGGTTGCGTACGGATTGGATTTTAGTCTGACCCACGCGAAGGAATGGAAGGAGCAGCGGGCCTATCTGGAGAAGCGGTTGACGGTGCTCACGGCCTGTCTGACCGCCCATGGAATTCAGACTGACTATGCCCTGAAGCCGGGGTTGCCGGCCGACTCGATTACCTCCTACGTGGCCGGCCAGGGCTATGACCTGATGATCATGGGTACCCATGGAAGGCGCGGCATCTCACACGTGCTGGTTGGCAGCATCGCTGGGGCCATGCTACGGCATGCGCCCTGTCCGGTCCTCACCGTCCGCCGGCTCAAGGCCGATCCGGACTATCAACGTGTCGTTCCGCTTGGTGAGTCATAGCCGTTCGGTCTCTCGTAAAGGAGTCCGTCGATGAAACCCAACGCGAAAAAACGGTCATCGGTCAAATCGAAGCCTGCCGTCGCAGCCCGGCCTGTAGGTGCGCCGATCGAGTTGCCTGACGGCATGTGGGAGCGCATCTCGCAGAAGGCCTACGAACTTTGGAAAGAGCGGGGCTGCCGGGAAGGGTACGCCATGCAGGATTGGCTGGATGCGGAGGCGGCCGTCATGGAGGAAATCCATGAAGCTCGCGAATGAACGGGTTGCCGCCCGTTCGGTTCCGATCGTCAAAGAATTGGACGCGCTGCTCACGCGTCTGGACCGCCTCTCCATGGCACCGGGCTTTGAGCAACAGCGCCGGCTCGCCTTCACACGGGCGCTACAGGTCTATGCCGAGCTCGGGAGTCAATCGCCCTTGGCCCCGCTGCCGGAAGAAGTCGAGCTGGCGGATCTCTTGCTGTACGCAGACTTTTACCCCGAAGACGGGCAGTTGACGCTGATTGAACAGCTGCGGGACGTCATTACCGAACACATCCCCGAGGAAGAGCGGGTCTGGCTCGATCCGCTCAAACATTCCTACATCGACCTGGTTGAAGTCCTGCCGGCTCAGTCGGGGAGGCAGCGACAACAGCTACGGTCCATCGGAAATGGACGGGTGTATGAGATCCCGGCTGACAGTCTGGACCGCTCCATCGAAGCCGGGCAGATCCTGCTCACCCGCCTGGTCCGTGAGCCTGGTGATCCGGAATCCCCGCTGGCGGTCCTGGCCGGGCCTCTGCTGTTGTTGTCGCCGGAGGATGCGCGGACGCTCTATGAACAGACTGCTGACGAGCGCCGGGAAATGGAAGTGGTCGGCGGCTCCTTTGAGCTCGGCGACTGGCCGGAATTCACAAAGCGGTTCGGTCATCTGCTGCTGCGAAACTTTGCGCGTATGCGTTTTGCGGCGCTGGTTGAGGCGGTGAGCGAGATTCGCTATCGGACGCCCGAGGGGCTGCCCCATTTGTATGTGATGGCCCTGTATGAGCATCACGAATTTTCCTTTCTCGCCGGGGGCATGGCTGAGCTGGACGGGTGGACTGAGGAGTCTGCGTTTCAGGACACAGGCGCCGACGGCTCCAGAAAGCTGCGCCGCTTTGTCCTTGGCACGAAGGGAGATGCTTCGGGAGCTCACGCGCGAGTGACAGTCACCGCCACCGAGCTGTACGTGGAGTGTGACTCACGCGAACGACTGGACGGCATCAAACACAGTCTGGCGGCGACGTTCGGGTTCTCGCTTCACTTTCGTGGACAAACAGCGCAGCCTCCGGTCCGTCAGGTCACCAAGGAGGAGTTGTCGAGCCAGGAGCCGCTGACCGTGGTGGTGAGTCGCGAAGAAGACCGGGCACTACTCAACGCCTTTCTTGAAACCGTGTATCTCGAATGGGCCGACCGCGAGTCGCCGGCACTGGGCGGTGCGATGCCGCGGCACGTCGCGAAGACGCCGACGGGGAGGACCCAGGTGGCAGGACTGATCGATCAGATGGAACGGTGTGATTTCGGACTGCTCCGTAGCGGGGTGGCGGCCTTCGATTATAACAAGCTGCGGGCGCATGTCGGCCTCTGCTGAGGTACGATGTGAACGGTGAAACGCACGTGAGTTCGGCGAGAGACGGGATACGAACGACGAAAGGCGAACGACGGTCTGTGTATGCATGAGCGGGTACACGCCATCCTGAACCAGGTGCGGAGCGAGCCTCCGAATATTTTGAAGTCGCTCCTCGCGTTGCAGGACCAACTCGGACATGTGTCGACTGAGATGGTGCCGATAGTCGCACAGATTCTTGGCGTCACCTCAGCGGAGGTGGCGGGTGTCTTGTCGTACTATCCGGACTTGCGTACGTCGGCATCGGGGCGTCACGTGATCCGGGTGTGTATGGGGGAGTCCTGTTACGCCAACGGCTGCGGACGGGTACTGCGTGAATTGCAGGAACGTCTGCGGGCCGATGTGCATGAGACGACGCCAGGCGGGCGGTTCACGATCGAGCCGATGTCCTGCGCAGGCAATTGTGCCGTCTCTCCCACCGTCATCATCGATCGAGACCTGTACGGCCGGGTGCTGCCCTCGCAGCTTGAACGGATTCTTGAGCGGTATACGTAGGCGAGCGTGATCTAAAGCGCGGTCTCTGCGGGCTTCCCCGTCCGCAGGCAGGGAAGATCGCGTCTCATTGCCCGGACAGTCTGCTGAGGACCATGGCCACCAGGCTTTACCTCTCCAACGATACCTCGGCGCGCGCAGCCGGTGCCGGCCTGCTGGCCGAAGCCTGGTCTGACCGTTCCGATATCCAGCTCATCCGCACCTCCTCCCGAGGGGCCTTCTACCTTGAGCCGATGGTCGAGCGCGACGGTCCCGACGGCCGGATCGCCTGGTTCAATGTTTGCCCCCAGGACTTGCCTGCAATCCTGTCCGGCACTGGTGGCACACCTGTGCGGACGATACCCTTTCTCGCGCATCAGACGCGGTGGGCGTTTGCCAATTTCGGGGAGACGGAACCTCTGGCCCTGGATGAATACCAGGCTCGCGGCGGATTGTCGGGACTGGAGGCGGCGTTTCGGCTGACCCCCGATGCCATCATTGAAGAACTTCGAGTCTCGCAGTTGCGCGGCCGTGGAGGCGCGGCATTCCCTGTGTGGAACAAGTGGAAGGTCGCGCAGCAGGCGAAGGGTGAACAGAAATATGTGGTGGCTAACGCGGACGAAGGTGATGCCGGTACCTATTGCGATCGAATGATTCTGGAAGGTGATCCGTTCCGTCTGTTGGAAGGGATGCTGATTTGCGCCAGGGCCATCGGGGCTGACCGTGGTTTTGTCTACTGCCGCCAGGAGTATCCCGCCGCCGCAGCCACATTGCGCGCGGCGATTCATAAGGCCGATGAAGCGGAACTGTTGGAGTTGGGCGGGGCGCCGTTTCCGATCGAGGTCGTGGAGGGGGCCGGGTCCTACATCTGTGGAGAAGAGACGGCGCTACTCGAATCGCTTGAAGGAAAGCGCGGGGTGGTGCGAGCGAGGCCGCCATATCCGGCGCAATCCGGGTTGTACGGCTGTCCGACCATCGTCAGCAATGTGCTGACCTTCGCGACGATCCCGCAGATTCTGTCGCGCGGCGGGGCCTGGCATGCCTCGCTTGGCACGGAACAATCACGCGGGACCATCGCGCTGCAGTTGGGCGGACGCGTGAAACATCCGGGCCTGGTGGAGGTGCCGTTCGGTCTGAGTCTGCATGAGGTGCTGGAGCAGTTCGGCGGGGGGATGGCACCAGGTTCGCGGTTCAAGGCCGTGCAAGTCGGCGGGCCCCTCGGCAGCCTCTTTCCGACCACCGGACTGGACCTGCCGATTTGTTACGACGCCTTTGCCAAGGCCGGCGCGGTGCTGGGGCATGGTGGCATTGTGGTCTACGACCATGAGACCGACATGGTGGATCTCGCGCGACACTTCATGGCGTTCACCGCCGATGAGTCCTGTGGCAAGTGCACGCCTTGCCGAATCGGGTCGGTACGAGGGCGCGAGATTCTCGAACGCATCCAGGCGGGCAGTGGCACGATGGATGACCTCCGGCTGCTGGACGACCTGGGGGAAACCATGAAACTCGCCAGTCTCTGCGCGCTGGGTGGACGTGCGCCCTATCCCGTGCTCACGGCCATCGAACATTTTCCCGCCGAGTTCCGATCCAAGCTGAGGGCCTGAAGTGTGAAACGTAAGACGAACGACGAGAGACGAATACCGACAATGAAGGTTCGTGCGTGAGGCTGGAAATTAACGGACAATCAGTCGAGGCGTCGCCGGGCGATACGATTTTCGTCGCGGCGAAAAAGGCCGGGATTGTCATTCCTGCCCTGTGTACGTCGGACCATCTGGCGCCGTTCGGGTCCTGCCGGATGTGTCTGTGTGAGATTGACGGTCAGGGCGGTACCCCGGCTTCCTGCACGACGCCGGTGCGCGAGGGCATGGTCGTCCATACCGAGAGCGAACGTGTGCGACGGCTCCGGAAACATCTTGTCGAGTTATACCTGTCCGAACAACCGTCGGGAGATCGGGTGCCGGAGCCCTTGCATCGGCTGGCGCATTCGCTAGGCCTCCGGGACGTCCGGTATCCGCAGCCCGCTACCAGAGTCGATACCCTGGATCGATCGAATCCGTTTTTCACTTTCGACAATGCCGTCTGTATTTCCTGTGCCCGCTGCGTCCGGGCCTGTGATGAAATTCAAGGCACCCACGCACTGACGATGTTGTATCGCGGCTTCGCGAGCAGGCCCACGGCAGGGGGGGCGGCGTTGAGCGGAGACACGGCAGGGTTTGCCTCATCGAACTGCGTCTCCTGCGGAGCCTGTGTGAAGGAGTGTCCGACCGGGGCCCTGATCGAAAAATCGGTGATCGACGAGGGCGCGCCGGGTCACACCGTTCGCACCACCTGTGCCTACTGTGGTGTCGGCTGCAGTTTCGAGGCCGGTGTGCGGGAGGAGCGGGTAGTCCGCATGGTGCCCGTCGATGACGGACCTTCCAATCACGGCCACGCGTGCATGAAGGGGCGATTCGGTTGGACCTACAATTATGCGCCGGACCGGTTGCGCGCGCCTCTCTTGCGGCAGGGCGACACGTGGGTGGAGATATCCTGGTCTGCCGCTCTTGATCGGATTGCCGAGGAATGGACTCGCATCAAAGCGACCCATGGTCCGGACGCGCTCGCCACGATCTCTTCCAGTCGTGGCACAAACGAAGAAAATTATCTCTTCGGCAAGTTCATGCGCTGCGTGATCGGCAGCAACCATATCGATAACTGCGCGCGGGTCTGCCATAGCGCGACCGTGACCGGGATGATGGAAACACTCGGCGCGTCGGCGGCGACCAACTCTATTCATGACCTGGATCTGGCGAAGTTAATTTTGGTGGTCGGCGCAAATCCCACCGAATCCCATCCAGTGCTGGGGGCGCGTATCAAACGGGCCGCGCGTCGAGGCGTCCCACTGATCGTGATCGATCCTCGCCGAACGGAATTGGCCCGCCTGGCGGATCTCCATCTGCAACTGCATCCCGGAACCAACGTGGCCCTGCTAAATGGGATGGGCCACATCATCGCGAGGGAGCAGCTGACTGATGCGGCATTCGTGCGTGACCGGACGGAAGGATGTTCGGAATGGCTCAAGATGGTGGAGGCCTGTACTCCTGAACTCACAGCAAAGGTGACCGGCGTGCCCGCCCATCTCATCGCCGAAGCCGCGCGACGGTATGCCACAAGCGGCGGCTCCATGGCGGTGCATGGTCTGGGCATGACCGAACATCGGTGGGGCAGCCACGGCGTGATGGCGCTGGTGAATCTGGCGCTGGCCACGGGGAACATCGGAAAACCCGGCACCGGGATCAATCCATTGCGCGGCCAGAACAATGTGCAGGGTGCGTCGGATGTCGGCTGTCTGCCGACGTTTTTTGCGGGCTATCAACCACTGACCGATCCGACGCTCGCTGCAGCGCATCTAGCTGTGACTGGTCGTGCATTACCCACGGCGCGGGGCATGAAGACGCCGGACATGTGGGACGCGGCGCTGGCGGGCAGGCTCAAGACGCTGTGGATCATCGGGTATGACGTGGCCCAGACCGACCCGAACCTAAAGAAGGTGCATGCGGCGCTGAAGAATCTCGATTTCCTCATCGTTCAGGATCTGTTTCTCAGTGAGACGGCCAAGCTGGCCCATCTTGTCATCCCCGGTGCCTCGTTCTTGGAAAAAGACGGAACCTTCACCAACCTCGAACGTCGCATCCAGCGCATCAGAAAAGCGGTGGAGCCACCGGATGGAGTGCTGCCGGATTGGCAGGTGGTCTGCGAGGTCTCCGCGCGGATGGGGTACCCGATGCAGTATTCGCATCCCTCCGCGATCATGGACGAGATTGCGCAACTCGCGCCGATGTTTGCCGGTGTCTCGTACGACCGGCTCGATAGACCGGATGGGCTGCAATGGCCCGTGCCGTCGAAAGCCCATCCAGGCACCTCACTGATGCACGAGCAGTCGTTTCCGAAAGGGAGGGCGCAGTTTGTGGCGGTCGATTATCTGCCGCCCGGCGAGATACCGAGCGATACCTATCCGTTGGTGCTGATTACCGGAAGAATCCTTCAGCATTACAATTGCGGCGCACAGACCAGGCGAACCGACATCATGCAAGTGGTCGACACCGATGTCGTGGAAATTCACGCTCATGACGCGGCCCGATTGGACCTTCGTGACGGCGACCAGGTTAGGCTGATCAGCGCACGCGGGGAAGCGCGGTTACCGGTTGTGGTGAGTGACCGTGTCCAGCCGGGTGAATTGTTCACCAGCTTTCACTTCCCGGATACGGACCTGAATGTGCTCTTGTCCTCCAGCGCCGATGAAAGTTCCAAATGCCCGGAGTATAAAGTCTCGACCGTGAGGCTTGAGAAAGTGACGCCGTCCGCCTCGCCTGCTCCCCCCATGCATGTGATGTTGATCACATGACGACTGAGCCTGTCACTCCCGCACCCGGGCCTGTCGCTGATGCCTATCCACCCCCGGAGATCGCGGCGCGGGTCTGTCAGCTTGGCCTGGCCAAGGTGAATACGGCGGTGCCGACGATGGTGGCGTTGGCCGTTCTGGCCGGCGCGTTCATTTCGTTGGGTGCCTTGTTTTACACCGTCACGATCACCGTGGGAAAAGATGGCCCGACGCTGCCGTTCGGGTTGTTGCGCCTGGTCGGAGGGATGACGTTCAGCTTGGGATTGATCCTGGTGGTGGTCGGCGGCGCGGAACTGTTTACGGGAAACAATTTGATTGCAATGGCCTGGGCTGCGAGATGTGTGCAGACGCGACAGGTGGTGCGGAACTGGCTGTGGGTCTATCTTGGAAATGTGCTGGGAGCGGCCGGGACGGCGGTGTTGGTGCTCCTTGCCGGGATCCACACGCTGGGGGATGGGGCGGTGGGCGAAACCATAGTGCGCATCGCCCGCGGTAAGATTGCGCTCGATCCGCTGTCAGCCTTTGCCCGGGGCATTCTCTGTAACGTGCTCGTGTGCCTGGCTGTGTGGCTTTGCATGGGCGCCAGGACCGTGGCGGATAAAATTCTCGCGATCCTGTTTCCGATCAGTGCGTTCGTTGCCTGCGGGTTCGAGCATTCCGTAGCGAACATGTTTTTCCTGCCCGTAGGCTTTGCCCTGGCTGCAGGCAGCCCTGCGTCGTTCTCCATCGCGGAGGCGCTGACCAATCTGGCGCTGGTCACGTTGGGCAACATCATCGGAGGGACAGTGCTGGTTGCGCTGGTCTATTGGTTCATCTACCTGCGAACCGCTTCCCAAGCGCGATGAGCCCCGCCTCGGATCAGCGGGCTTCCAACCCTTCTTTAATAGCCTTCGCCACGTCACCGCATTCGGTCACCACTTCCACACGGTACTGAGCGCCGGGGCTGCGTGGTGTCCGGTTGGCGACGCAGGATTCGAAGTCCTTGATCGCGCTATTTTCGAAGGTACGACTCCAGATCTCAGAGACGCGCGTGCGCTCATCCTGCTGATGCCGGTCAATGGCCAGCCAGCCGACCAGTGCGACCGCTCCAACCAGCATGACCATGCCGAGCAGCTTGACGGGTTTGCTCCGCAGCACCTTGAGGAGAAAATAGAGAACGGCGCCGGTGACCAAGACCGCGGCCACGATGGCGATCGCGAGTTCCGTCGGCGCCAGTTCGAGGTAGCGGGAGTTCCAGGAGAGGCCCAGGTTTGTCACGTTCATCTCATCTCTCTCCGTATGGTTTCTTATACCAGTTCAGGCCCATAAAAGCCTCTGCTGATTCACGGCAGAGGAATTCTCCGGCCGCGTCGGTTCATGTGGGGCACCGCCCGAGGCAGCGGCGAGGGAGAGGGATCGGGCAACAAACCTCCAGGCAATCACAGAGAGATTCACGATTCTGATGCCGTCAGAGCCTGCAGCAATGGTATGCTGCCCGTCGGGAAGGTATACGTGAATCTCATGAACCAATCCTCCATTCGCGCGTTCCTCACGCCGCGCCTCGGCATGATGCTACCCCTGGGGTTTGCGTCCGGCCTTCCGCTTGCCCTGACCGGGGCGACGTTGCAAGCCTGGCTGACCGAGGCGGGGTTGGACCTGACCACCATCGGTCTCTTCGCCTATGTGGGACTTCCTTATACGTTGAAGTTTCTCTGGGCGCCGGTGATGGATCGTCTCGTGCCGCCGTGGCTGGGGCGCCGTCGAGGGTGGATGATCGTGACACAGATCGGGCTCGCCCTGGCATTGGCGCTCATGGCTGTGATCGGACCTTCCAGCGGAGCGCAGGTCTTCGCGGCCTTGGCGCTCGGTGTCGCGTTTCTTTCCGCCTCGCAAGACATTGTGTATGACGCCTACCGGACGGATGTACTGAAGCCGGAGGAACGCGGATTGGGCGCCGCCACCTGGGTGATGGGGTATCGGATCGCCATGATCGCATCCGGCTCGTTGGCCTTGATCGTGGCCTCTCGCATGGGCTGGTCGGTTGCCTATTTGTGCATGGCCGGGTTGATGGCGCTGGGAGTCATCACGATTCTCATGAGTCCTGAGCCGGAGGAGGCGCAGGTTGCGCCGAAGTCGATGGCAGAGGCGGTGTGGGGGCCGCTCACGGAGTTTCTCTCACGGCCCATGGCGGTGGCCTTGTTGGGTTTAATCGTCCTCTACAAACTTGGAGATGCGTTTGCCGGGGCGCTGACGACGTCGTTTCTGCTGCGTGGAATGCAATTTTCGTCGGAGGACATCGGGGTGGTGCGGGCCTTCGGGATTGGTGCGACTATTCTCGGCGCCTTCATCGGCGGGGCGCTGTTGCCGCGAATGGGACTCTTCCGCGCATTGTTTCTGTTCGGACTGTTGCAGGCGCTCTCGAACTTGTCGTTCTTGTGGTTGGCCTTGGTGGGAAAGAGTTACCCCATCATGGCGCTCGCGGTCGGCGTCGAAAATCTCACCGGCGGCATGGGCACCGCCGCCTTCGTGGCGCTGGTCATGTCGCTCTGCAACCATCGGTACACGGCGACGCAGTTTGCGCTGCTCTCCTCGGTTGAAGCCCTGGGTCGCGTGTTTCTCGGGTGGCCGGCGGCCAAACTGGTCGGACTGGCCGGCTGGGGCCCGTTTTTCTTCGTGACCTTTCTGGCTGCATTACCGGGACTCTGGCTCTTGTGGTATCTGCGGAAACCGGTGGCCGATCATGCCGAGATGAACGTGGGAAGGCGCGAAATCGAGGCGTCCTGCTCGTAGGCTGCGAAACACTCGCTCCGTACGGCCATTGTCAGCACCCTCCTCCTATTTGACCTTGCGCTGCAAAAACAGCACGAACAACATCAAGGTCGGCAACGGGGCCAGAGCGAACGGCACCAGCCACAGCAGCACGTTTTTCCCGCGCACCCGGGCTTGATCGAACATCCAGACAAAGACCCAGACCAGCAGGCCGATGTAGTTCACGGACATCCAGCGGGTCGTATGGATCTTCAGGCCGCTGACGCTTTCCGCCTCTCCCTGAATCAAAAACAGGCCGATGAGCAGGACGAATCCGGCCAGCAGGCCTGTGACGAGGCGCTTACTCCACACAAACATAGGGACTCCTTCCGTTGTCGTCGAACCGGCGTCACGGCACGCCGCGGGATTCCATTCTGTAGAAATCGGGCGTAAGCTAAACAGAGCCAGTTCATTTGTCAAACCATCCGGACGGTCGCTCCAGCGTATGCGCAACAGCTTCTCGAGACGGCGGTGTGATGAGTAACCTCACGTTGGCAGGCGTGGTGGCTGGCTTGATGGTTGCCGTGTGGTTGGCCGCGACGAATCCGACGATGGATGCCTATGTGCAGTTCGTGGAGGTCCGTCTGACGGCCGAGATCGAGAAGATGGACCAAGCCGGGCCGCGCCGAGATCGCGACTTGATTCAGGCCATCTTCCGTGCTCAAGGCCCTAAGCTCGTGGAGAGTCTGGTGCGGCCAAAGACCACGCGAAGCAATTGGGGAGTGGTGAGCCTCTTTGAAACCGATGTGCTCGATCAACCGGTGTTGGTGCTAGGGGTGGCTGGTCAATTTATCCCGTTGCGTGGGGTGGAGGAGGCGACTCTGAAGGTCGGTCGGCTCGCCTTTTAACCTGTGCCAGAAATTTTCTTGCCTCGCGGTGAAAACCTCCTCCCACAGCCCCCTTGCTTCCTGTGGATAACTGGTCGAAAAATGATGAAACCCTGCACCAATTCTAGCCGTGACGCTATCACCAGCTTATCCCCATTACTCACAGGTGTGCCACAACATTTTGTTTGACAAAAAAATGGGATCACTATATCTAGTAGTCATTGCGGTTGAGTGCGAGTTTGTTGAAGAGATCGACCCTGATGGGCAAGCCTCTTTTCCAGTCACTCCCAATACACCAGTAGACTTCCGGCCCCCTGCACCGAACGTTCGGTACCTGTTAAGGAGGAACCAGTGAGAATTGAACGAAGATTCACCAAGCGTGGGCAGAGCCCCTATGAGGGTCTTGCGTTCGTAAAGCGTTCCTCGGAGATCCGGAATCCAGACGGATCAACCGTATTCAAGTTGGAGCATATCGATATCCCGGAACATTGGACGCAACTGGCGATCGATATTCTGGCGCAAAAATATTTCCGGAAAGCCGGGGTGCCGCAGGTTCACGAGGACGGCACGCCGGTGGTGGATGCTGCGGGTAAGCCTGTACTCGGCGGCGAACGTGATGCCCGGCAGGTGTTCGAGCGGTTGGCCGGCTGCTGGACCTTCTGGGGCAAGAATCACGGCTATTTCAAGACGCCGGAAGATGCGACCGCCTTCCACGATGAGATGTGCTACATGCTGGCCTACCAAATGGCTGCTCCCAACAGCCCTCAGTGGTTCAACACCGGGCTGCATTATGCCTATGGGCTCTCGGGGCCGGCGCAGGGCCATTTTTATGTCGATCCTACAGTCGGGGACGTGGTCCGGGCGACGAATGCTTTCGAACATCCGCAGCCGCACGCCTGCTTCATTCAGTCGATCGAGGATGACCTCGTCAACGAGAACGGCATCATGGACCTGTGGGTGCGTGAGGCGCGTCTCTTCAAGTACGGATCGGGCACCGGTACGAACTTCTCCCGGTTGCGCGGAGACGGCGAATCCTTGTCGGGTGGCGGGCGTTCCTCCGGTCTCATGTCGTTCCTGAAAATCGGCGATCGCGCCGCCGGGGCGATCAAGTCTGGTGGAACGACGAGGCGCGCGGCCAAGATGGTCTGCCTGGATCTTGATCATCCGGACATCGAAGAGTTTATCGATTGGAAAGTTGTCGAAGAGCAAAAGGTCGCTGCCATGGTGACCGGCTCCAAGATTTGCGCGCAACGGCTGAACGCTGTGCTCAAGGCCTGCCAGTCCGCGGATGCGCAGGGTGTGGTGCACCTCGAACTGGACATGAAAAAGAACCAGCCACTGCGTGAGGCCGTGACGGCGGCCCGGCGTGACATGGTGCCCGAGGCCTACATCCACCGCATGTTCGACTATGCGAAGCAGGGCTATACCCACTTCGTGTTCCACGAGTACGACACCAATTGGGACGGCAAGGCATACCAGACGGTGTCGGGGCAGAACTCCAACAACAGCGTGCGGATTCCGAACGGCTTCTTCGAGGCGTTGGAGGGGGACGGCGATTGGGAACTGCGCCGCCGGATCGACGGCAAGGTCAGCAAGACGCTCAAGGCGCGCGATCTGTGGGACAAGATTGCCTGGGCTGCGTGGATTTGCGCCGATCCCGGCACCCAGTACGATACGACGATCAACGAATGGCACACCTGCCCGGAAGACGGGCGGATCAACGCCTCCAACCCCTGCTCGGAATACATGTTCCTGGACGACACGGCCTGCAACCTGGCGTCGTTGAACCTGGCGAAGTTTTTCAACGAGGAAGGGGAGTTTGATCTGGAGTCGTTCCGCCATGCCGTCCGGTTGTGGACGGTGGCCTTGGAAATCAGCGTGCTGATGGCCTCGTTCCCCAGCCGCGCGATTGCGCAGAAGAGTTATGACTACCGGACATTGGGATTGGGGTATGCCAACCTCGGCACCATTCTCATGAAACAAAGCATTCCGTATGATTCCCCGAAAGCGACGGCGATTTGCGGCGCGATCACGGCCATCATGACCGGCGAGTCCTATGCGACGTCGGCGGAAATGGCGGCGGAGATCGGTCCGTTCCCCTATTACAGCCGGAACCGTGAATCGATGTTGCGGGTGATCCGGAATCACCGGCGTGCGGCGTACAGCGCGCCGCAGGCGGAGTATGAGGGGCTCACAATTCTCCCGGCCTCGATTCAGCCGGAGCATTGTCCGCCGGCGATGTTGCTGGCGGCCAGACGTGCCTGGGATCGCGCCTTAGAGCTGGGAACGGCCTATGGGTTCCGGAACGCGCAGGTCACAGTGATTGCGCCGACGGGCACCATCGGACTCGTGATGGATTGCGATACGACCGGGATTGAGCCGGACTTCGCCCTGGTCAAGTTCAAGAAACTGGCGGGCGGCGGCTATTTCAAGATCATCAATCAGAGTCTGCCGCCGGCGCTGCAGGCGCTCGGCTATACCGAGGCCCAGATCCTGGACATCGTGGCCTATTGCGCGGGGCATCAAACCCTCAAGGGCGCACCGTTCATTAACCATGAGGTGTTGCGTCAAAAGGGGTTTGACGATGCGGCCTTGGAACGGCTGGAAGGGTCGTTGGCGCAGGCGTTCGAAATTCAGTTCGCGTTCAACAAGTATACGTTGGGCGAGGAGTTCTGCCGTCAGAACCTGAATCTTACTGAGGCGCAGCTGGCGGATCCGACCTTTAACATGCTCAAGAGCCTGGGCTTCACCCAGGAAGATGTGTCGGCGGCCAACGACTATTGCTGCGGCACGATGACGGTTGAAGGTGCGCCTCATCTGAAGGTCGAGCACCTGCCGATTTTCGACTGCGCCAACCGGTGTGGCAGGATCGGTCAGCGTTACATCGCCGTCGATGCGCATATTCGCATGATGGCGGCCGCCCAGCCCTTCATCAGCGGCGCGATCAGCAAGACCATCAATATGCCGGCGGATGCCACCTTGGAGGACGTCAAGGCGGCCTACATGTTCGCCTGGAAGAGCATGGTGAAGGCCGTAGCGCTCTATCGTGACGGGTCGAAGCTGAGTCAGCCGTTGAATGCTTCGTCCGACAGCGGAAAAGGTGCAGAGGCGGCCCCCAGCGTGGCTACCGTCGCGGAAAAGGTCGCCGAACGGGTCTTGGTGCGGTATCTCCACAAACGCCGGTCGTTGCCGGCGCGGCGTGGCGGGTACACCCAGAAAGCCATCATCGGCGGACACAAGTTGTATCTCCGGACCGGCGAGTACGAAGACGGCACGCTGGGCGAAATTTTCCTCGACATGCACAAGGAAGGCGCGGCCTTCCGCAGTTTGATGAATAACTTCGCCATCGCGATTTCCCTCGGCCTGCAGCACGGCGTGCCGCTGGAGGAGTTTGTCGAAGCCTTCGTCTTCACCCGGTTCGAGCCGAACGGGCCGGTGAAGTTGAATGACCGCATCAAGATGGCCACGTCGATCATCGACTACATATTCCGCGAGCTCGCGATCACGTATCTGGAGCGGAAAGATCTCGCGCAGGTCCAGGAAGACGATCTGCGGATGGATTCGATGAAGAAGGATGATCAGGATCCCGAATGTGATGAGGAAGAGGTCGACATGACGGCGCTGAAGAAAGCCTCGATCCTCACCGAACATCTACCCGTGCGCCGGAACGGCATGAATGGCGGCAATGGCCACTCACAGAGAGCCGGCAACGGGAGCGTCGCCCATAAACTGGAATTGAAGCGCGAGACGTTGACCGTGACCTCGGTAAGGCAAGAAGCGAGGGAAAAGGGTTATGAAGGCGACCCCTGCCAGAATTGCAAACAGTTCACACTCGTGCGCAACGGGACGTGTCTGAAATGCATGACCTGCGGCGAAACCAGCGGGTGTTCATAACGGGCTGAAGTCATCAGCCTTTGAATGTCACAATTGAAGGGGGTGCGGCATGAGCCGCATCCCCTTCATCGTTTCAAGGCCTGCTGCCTTCTGCTACAGCCGATCGGCTTCCGCTGTAGCGCCGCTCCACGGAGCTGGCAGGCGGCGACCTCAGGCGGAGCCCGTAACACCTTCACATTCACCTCTTCCTTGCTAGTAGCCACTCAGGCATTGCCTTTGCTCATTCCTGTAGGAGGATTGCTCAGGACAAGTGTCCCTGCGGCGCGATGACTCTTCCATGCCTCTTTCATCCAGGGGTGCAACATGGCTACTGAACAAAAGACCGAAGGCAGCAGTAAGCTCACGCTGAGTGTGATCAAGGCGGACATCGGCGGGTTTGTTGGCCATTCGGCCATTCACCCGGCGCTACTGGATTGCGCGAACGCGAAGCTCGCCACAGCCAAGAACAGCGGGTTACTGGTTGACTATCATGTGTCGGCTTGCGGGGATGATTTGCAGCTGATCATGACGCATCGCCACGGTGTGGACCACGAGCCGGTTCATCGGTTGGCCTGGGATACGTTTGAGTCCGGCACGGCGGTCGCCAAGGATCTACATCTCTACGGCGCGGGGCAGGATCTGTTGGCCGACGCGTTCAGCGGGAACGTGCGCGGGCAGGGGCCTGGTGTCGCCGAGATGGAGTTCGTCGAGCGGAAATCCGACCCGGTCCTCATTTTCATGGCAGACAAAACCTCAGCCGGGGCGTGGAACCTCCCGCTGTACAAAATGTTTGCAGACCCGTTCACGACCGCCGGCCTGGTGATCGCTCCCACGCTGCATCAAGGCTTCCGCTTCGAGGTCCAGGACATTTATAAACACAAGAAGATCATGTTCGACTGTCCGGAAGAACTGTATGACCTGCTCATGTTCATCGGGTCGCCGGGCAAATTCACAGTGAAGGCGGTGTATTCGAGGGCGGATGGGACCATTGCCGCCTCCACCTCCACGGAGCGGCTTTCGTTGATTGCGGGAAAATATGTGGGCAAGGATGATCCGGTCATGATCGTGCGTGCGCAGCAGAATTTTCCGGCGGTGGGAGAGGTGCTCGATCCGTTCCGGTATCCCTGGATCATCGAGGGCTGGATGCGCGGCTCGCACTATGGTCCGCTCATGCCGGTCTCGGTGAAGCAGGCAACGCCGACCCGGTTCGACGGCCCGCCACGCGTCGCCTGCCTGGGATTTCAATTGGCCGATGGCCGATTGATCGGGCCGCGGGACATGTTCGATGATCCGTCGTATGACGAGGCGCGGCGGGATGCGAATCGTATCGCCGACGTGTTGCGGTTACATGGTCCCTTTGAGCCGCACCGGTTGCCGCTGGAGGATATGGAATATACGACGATGCCGCAGATCATGAAGAAGCTCGAAGGTCGTTGGGCACCGCTGTAGATTCTACGCATCATGGCTCCGGTTGATCAGCAAATGATAGCCCGGAACTGGCGGGCGAGGGGCTTCAGTTGTGATCTTTGGGTTGATCCGCCCGGGCAAGTATGGGAGGATTACCGCCACGCGAGCGACGAATTGGTTATGCCGCTCGTCGGCCGGTTGGAGTTGGAATTCGGGGGGCGGTGTGTGCGACCCGCTCCAGGCGAGGAAATTCTGATTCCGGCCGGTGTGTCGCACACCGTCAGAAACATCGGCGGGACGACCGTTCAGTGGCTCTACGGGTACAGGCGGATGCAGACAGGCTGATGGACTGACTCACGGAGGGAGAGGAGCCGATGCCGACAACGACGCAATTTGTGGTGAGTGGACAGAGCAAGCCGGGTGTGCTGGCAGAGGTGGCGGCCGTACTGGGCGCCGCCGGGGTCAACATCAAAGCCTTTTCCGCGCCTGAAGTCACAGGGCCCGGCAAACTGCGGTTGATTGTGGCGGATGTCGATGCCGCACGGATCGCCCTTAGAAAATCCAAGATCAAATTTCGCGAAGAGACCGCTTTGATCCTCAGTCTGGAGAATAAGCCCGGCGCATTGAAGCAGGTGGCCGATTCGCTCACCAGAGCCCGCATCAACGTCAAATGCGGATATTGCACGCCCTCGCGTGAAGGCAAACGCGCCATTGTCGTCCTGACCGTGTCCAACACGACGAAAGCTCTCGGGGTGCTGCGCACCCATTCGCTCGACGAATTTTGACCTCCTCTATGCAGAGGGAGAAGAAGACCGGCACCAATCGTCTCCTTCTCCCTCTCTTCGTTCTCATTCTGACGACATGGTTGAACGGCTGCTCGGGCTGGGCTCCGGCTCGTCCTGTCTATCCACCCGGATACCCGGTGGGATTCATTGAACGGGGCAACGCCTCCTGGTATGGGCCTGGCTTTCACGGCAATCGCACGGCGAATGGGGAAGTCTATGATATGCACCAACTCACGGCCGCGCACCGCACCTTGCCGTTGGGATCGGTGGCGATCGTGCGCTCACTGACGACCGGCCGACAGGTGACTGTCCGGATCAACGATCGTGGGCCCTTTGCACGCGGACGCATACTCGACCTCTCCCTGGCCGGCGCGCAGGCGGTGGGCATGGTTGGGCGCGGGACTGATGAGATTGAACTACGCGTCGTGAGTTACCAGGGGCGGGCAGGGGAAATGGGGGTTCTGCGTGTGCAAGTCGGCTCTTTTGCCGATCCCGCCAACGCCCAGAGTCTGGTCGAACGCTTACGTGTAGCCTATCCCGGCACGAGGGCAGTCGCCGTCGAACTGCCCGAAGGTCGTCGGTACCGCGTTTACGCAGGGCAGTTTCAGACGGAAGCCATGGCGGAGCAGGCTGCCGGGCATCTGAGGCGGGCACTCGATACCGATCCGTTCATCGTGCGGGACGACAGCGCGGGTGGCTCCCTAGGAAATCCCTAGTGTGCCGAATCCTGGCGTTGGAGCCACATTGTTGATATCCTGATGTTTTAGCAGGGGGGAGGGAATTGTGGTATCGCTTGATGCGCCTGCCTGCCTGTGCTAATTGTAATACGCGATGGATGAAAGTGATCCGAGAGGACCAGTTCTGGTCGTCTTCTCACGACATACGGCAAGTCTTGCAGTTCGAACCTTGCGCCTCGAACTGATCCAAGCATTCAACGTTCACACACACAACCCGGTTCGAGTTCTTTAGCCTCGATAGGTCTTATGGACATTATCGTATTGATATTCCTCATTCTGTTGTCCGCCGTGATCTCGGTCGTGGAGGTGGGTTTCTATTCGGTCAACGACACGAAACTCAGGGCGTTGGCCGACACCGGGAGCAAGCGAGCCGAAATGGCCCTGCATCTGCGGACCGACCCGCAGCGGCTGCTGCTGACGATTCTGGTGGGTGACCGACTGGTCGACACGGCCACCGCGTCCCTGGCGACCATCATCGCCCTGAACCGGTTCGGAGGGCAGGGGCTCGAGGGTGTACTCGGTGAGGCCTTTGCGGTGCTCGTCGGTATCCTGACATTCGTGTTGCTGGTGTTTGCCGATCTCGTGCCCAAGACCCTTGCGGCGAAATATTCCGTTCCCGTGGTGCTGAACATGGCCTATCCGGCCTATGCAGCCCAGCAGGTGCTCACCCCCATCATGTTCTTCGTGGTGCCGCTCATTTACAAGCTCACCGGCGGCAAAGGGCTCAACGTTCCCTTTGTGACCGAGGAAGAGCTCAAGATCATGTTGGATCAGAGCAGCAAGAGCGGGGCGATCGAAGCGCAGGAAGTGAAGATGATCAAGAACGTCTTCCAGCTGAAGGACATCACGGCGGAAGATTGCATGACCCCGCGCATCTATATGTTCTCGCTCGACTGCAATCAATACCTGC
>WBZQ01000274.1_pt1 | contig 45258 bp, 35 predicted proteins | sample 5204251 | NCBI WGS metagenome assembly WBZQ01 (sample SAMN12412402, study PRJNA552823) | activated sludge metagenome | isolation source: activated sludge from nitrification reactor of wastewater treatment plant... | place: USA: Virginia | collected 2017-09 | reverse complement strand
CCTAGATTTGCAGCTGGAGCGCCAAGAAGGTTCGTGCAGTTATTTGCCAAGAGCTGATTGACTTGCTGATTCAATACTTGTGCCGGCGCTGATCCAGGTTGATACAGGTGACTGAGGCCAACTACAACCGCACTGGAGAAAATAAAATACGTACGCCAATGTTTCATATTTTGCCATGGCATGTAGACCTCCTTTCTCTACCGTTCGGGCCAGTGATCGTCCTGATCCCACTTGGCAGAGGAGGAAATTATAGGTAAGCTGCCTCATCTCTACAATGGAGAGTACGTAAAATAGAATGAAACAATACAAGCATTTCTATTTTCATACCTGCCTCCTGTCCTTGGTCTTCGGCATAGTCTTGTTGTTCGGTTGTGTCTCTGATCCCGCATTCGACCCCACACATGTCAATCTAAAAGACCCGCGATCCGCCGATCCGTTTGACGTGGTCAATTGCCTTCTCCCTGGACAGATCAGGCAGCTTGGCATTCGGGTGACCTATCTGACCGAACGTCGGCCAGTCAGGACGACAGCGGAAGATTGCGCGATTCGTGGTGGGGAGTATGTTGCGCTAGATCGGGCCGATTATGGGACGGCTCTCAAGGTATGGATGAGTGCGGCAGAGGGAGGAGACCCCGACGCGCAGTACTATGTGGGGGTCTTGTATGAGAGGGGCGCCGAGGGGCAGCCAAATTACATCAAGGCAGCCTCCTGGTATCGACAGGCTGCGGAGCGGGGTGTGAGTCGAGCGGCCATGAATTTGGGGCGGCTGTACGAGCAAGGGATCGGCGTCGAGAAAAGTAGCGCTGAGGCCGGAAAGTGGTTTGCTAAGGCGAGTGGGATGCGGGAGGGGAACCTGATCGATCTGGGGAGCGGGAGTAGCAGCGATCAGGCAGGAGCTGAACAGGTTCAATTGAATAGCGTTCAACAAGAACTCGACAATCTCCGTAGTCGGCTGGCCGAGCGGACCAGCTTGCTCGATGACGAGCGGCGCAAGTTGCAGCAGTTGAAAGACGAGGGGAGGAAACCGCCTAACCAGGGTGCGTCAATAGCAGGCGATGTGATTGCGAACCAGGAGCGACTGGTCAACGCGCGGGCGAGCGAGGTGGCAAAGCTCCAGATGCAGGTACTGTCATTGAAGGAGGCGGCCCACAAACAAGCCTCGCTGATCCGGCAATCTCCCAGGCAGGATCTTGGTCTTGCTGGGCCTTCCCTCCACATCGTCGATCCGCCCGTCATCGTGACCAGGGGAATCCGCGTTGAGCAAGGCCGAATTCCAATCGTGATCCAACCCGGTCGTCCGATGCACCTCACCGGACGCGTGATCGCTCAAGCCGGTCTTCGATCCCTCACTGCCAATGGGACCTCGGTGGTCGTCGACGAACAGGGAACATTCTCGTTGCCCGTTCAGGCAAGCCAGGGGACCGCAAGCGGTGTATCCATGGATCTTATCGCCATCGATGGGCAGGACAAACAGGCCGGTCTGAAGCTGCTTGTGAGGTCAGGTGCGACCGCGGTGGGAGAAGAAGAGCGCACCACCGGCATCTCAAGGGCCGGGCAGTACCATGCTCTTGTCATCGGGAATGATCACTATCGCCAATGGACTCCGTTGAACACCGCCGTCGCGGATGCGACCGCGGTGGCGAAGGTCTTGCAGAACCAATATGGATTCCATGTGAGGTTGCTGAAGGATTCCAGTCGAAAAGAGATTTTAAAGGCGCTCAATGACTATCGGAAGACCTTATCCGAGCGGGACGATTTACTCGTCTACTATGCAGGGCATGGCTTTCTTGAGCCGGACATCGACCGGGGTTATTGGATTCCTATTGAAGGAGACCTCCTGGACAATACGGAGTGGATCGAGTTCCCTGCCGTGACTGACTTGCTGGAGTTGATTCCGGCTAAGCAAGTGCTCGTCGTAGCCGACTCTTGCTTCGCCGGCAAACTCGTGCGTTCAGCCATGGCCAGGCTCAACCCTGAGGTGCAGGATCAGGCCAGGCAATTGCTGCTGAAGACCATTGCCGACAAGAAAATTCGCACCACTTTGACATCCGGAGGTGCCAAGCCGGTGCTCGATGATGGCGGCGCGGGGCACTCTATTTTTGCTGCTGCTTTCATAGGGGTGCTTTCCGAAAACAGGACTGCGTTGGAAACGGAACGGTTGTTCTGGACCGTACGGGCCCGAGTTGTCCAAGCCGCCGAGCGAATGAAGGTGGAGCAGATCCCGACCTATGGGCCTATACACATGGCCGGCCACGAAGGACTGGGCGATTTTGTCTTTGTGCCGGCACAGGCCAGACCGTGATGGTTCGCTCGTTGTGTGATCCTATCCTGCTTCACTCCACCGGCCTTCCAACGGTTTTAATGGCGATGCGATCGACTGGAACCGCACCAGGCGGATGCGATCCTGGTCTTTGTAGGAGAGGAGCGGCATCAGGCCTGCTTCAAGTAGTCGCTCGGCTGCCTGTTCCGTGAGCCAGGCTTCGGCACAGGGTTTGGTCACGGTGCCCCCCGTCTCATCCTGATAGACATATAACGGGAGCCCGTCAATGTCTTGGACTGATCCAGGGCGGAGCTGCCAGCCCTCTTCCGAGAACGCCTGCCCCAGGAGCGCAAGACCGGCGAATATCGGGTTGCCCCAGCAATAGTTGTCGTGGTCGGGGATGCCCGCCATTTCCTCAAACTCAAAGGCGCTGATCGCTTCTGTCTCCCGTCCGAACGGCAGGCGGAGTAAGAACCGCGGCAGAGAGAGCCCGAGATACGACGCTTGATCCACCCGTCGCAGCCGTTCCCATTGTTGCTGTTCCTCCGGATGTGCCGCCGGGTTTTGCCAGTCATCCGGATCCGGCGTTGCCCCAAACGAAGAACAGCCCATCATGCCGGGTGAGGCGGCAGCCAGAAACGGCGCCCCGGCTTCCTTGGCAAGGTGGGCAATCCGCTCCAGTAGCTGCACGTCTTCACTCGTCCGATCGAACGTATAGACTCCACCGACCACAGCCCACGGATGCGCGCCGGGAGTGCGGACCGTCTCTTGGACCAAGAGGCGGTAGAGCCGGGTCGCATACAGATCGTCGCCGCTGAGCAAGTCTGCTGATAGTTCATCCTTGGAGACATCCAGCAGGTAGAGCTGAAGCGGCGAATCGGTTTCAAGCCGATCCACGAGGAATGAGAGCCCCAGCCAGGCCGTTCTCAGTTCTTGGAATGTTGGATGGTGGAGCACGGTTCTCAGGATCTGACTCATGGCTTCATCAACCTGCGCGACCAGTTCGTGTGTCAGCGGATGTTCTTTCGGGACCAGGTGTGGCTTGATCAGCGCTTGAAGATACGATTGCCATTCGGTAGGGCCAAGATCGCGCATGGCTGTGGGAGTTTGTTCGAGTATGTGGTCCAGGAGACCGCTGGTTGGTGAGCCGCTGAGGGCTGCCTGGTGGGGTGAAGTGTCGACGGCAACTGATCGGGCTTTCTTTGGTTGTCCGGGTTGCGTCCATCCGCGGACCTCGGCGGCCGCCGCAGAGAATGTGTCCGGGCTCGTCAGGCGCCGGCGCAGGTCGGAGAGCCTTCGCAGGGGTTCAATCTGATGGAGCAGACGATCGGGATGCCAGTCATCAAGGCTGGCGAATTTAAGCGTGATGGAAGGAGCACTTTCTCCAAGGAGGGGACTGTGAATCGCGACGTGAAGCTTGTCCGGAATGGTCTGGAGGTTGTCCCGATCTACTCGCATCGGGTGCCAGGCCGCCGGCGGCCGTTGTGCAGTGCGATCAAGCGGGCTGTCCCTTCCGCTGAAATTTCCCATGATCAACATGCGAAATGGAACGTCTTGAGCCGGTCGTCCAACGGGGCGGGGCTCTCCAGCTGTGAGGATGACATCAACGCTGCTGGTGGCGCGTGGAGTTGTCATAACGCTGTCTCCTTACTTCGAGCGTAGGAGATGGTGATAGGCGTCGAATGGACCATATCGGCACGGTCCCTGAATGGTCAGGAGTATACCGAAGGAACGTAGGCTCGTCGAGCAGGGGAGACAGGATGGTTTCATAGAGCGTTCGTGTGGAGTGGCCGGCTTGTCCAGTAGTACGCATCAGAGGGGGCTCCGGAAATTCGGACAGTGTGCTAAGTGGTAGCCTGGCTTCACCGAAGCCACCAGGTGGTGGCGAACCAAAGGAGCGAGGCGATGAAAAGAACACGCCGGAATCACGGGGCGACGTTTAAGGCGCAAGTGGCGTTGGCGGCGGTCAAGGGCGACAAGACGCTGGCCGAATTGGCGGAGCACTTTCAGGTCCATCCCACGCAGATCACCGAATGGAAGCAGCAATTGCTGGCGCGCGCGGCCGATGTGTTTGGGGGGACCAGGCCGCCGGCAGAGACGCCGGATCTCAAGCCCCTCCATGCGAAGATTGGGCAATTGGCGCTGGAGAAGGTTTTTTTTTAGCAGGGGCGCTCATCAAGGCCGGCTTGTTGAGCGCAACGCGATGATTGACCGAACTCACGCCCTGCCAGTCGTGCGGCAATGCCAGCTCCTCGGCGTGGCCCGCTCGACGGCGTACTACCGCCCGACGCCGGTATCAGAGCCGGTGCGCGCATTGATGCGGCGGATCGACGAACTGCATCTGCAGTATCCGTTTGCCGGGGCGCGCATGCTACGCGATCGCTTACGGCAAGAAGGCCTGGCCATTGGGCGGCGACAGGTGGCTACGCTGATGCGTCGCATGGGCCTGGAGGCCCTGTATCGCAAGCCGCATCTCAGTCGCCGGCATCCCGCCCATCGGATCTATCCCTATCTCCTGTGCGGCCTGACGATCATCCGCCCCAATCACGTCTGGGCGGCGGATATTACCTACATCCCCATGTCTCGAGGTTTCGTGTCTTTATTTGCGGTCCTCGACTGGGCCAGTCGCCGCGTATTGACCTGGCGGCTCTCCGACACGTTGACGACTGACTTCTGTCTGGACGCAGTGCAGGAGGCCGTGGGCCGCTATGGCCCGCCTGAGATCTTCAATACCGATCAAGGGAGTCAATTTACCAGCCAAGAATTCACGGGGCTGCTGACCCACCACGGCATCCAGATCAGCATGGATGGGACAGGCTGTTGGCGAGATAACGTGTTCGTGGAACGACTCTGGAAGAGCATCAAATACGAGGAGGTCTATCTGCATGCCTATGAGACCGTCAGCGCCGTCCACCAGGGCTTGGAGCGTTACCTGACATTCTATAATCAGCAGCGCCCACACCGGGCGCTTGACGGCAAGACGCCCGACCAGGTGTACTCTGACCATCTGCCGACACGGCGAACCGCCGCGTAATCAGCAACACGCCAGGCGCCACTTAAGGAAGGGGCGACACTGTCCAACCAACCGGAGCCACCTCTGAACCTTCGCAAATGCCTCAGACCATTTTGCGCCTTCCTACAGAACAGGTGGTTGCGTGAAACCCGTGCGTTCTGATCACTTTAAGAAATCCGGCCATTATCATCCACCTTTCATAAAATCAGTCTCCATTTTCGCCTGCAAAAATCTTCGTTTTGCATGAATTCGTCTTTTCGTGGAGGGGCATAGGGTGCTTCCATGTTTCCAGAGCCCCCACAAGGAAGTTTTGAGATGGAGATCAGCCGACTACGTATCGAATTGGATACGTAGTGTATCGTTTTGTTTGTTTTGCATTTCATTCTTGTCGTCTTGCCACGCAATAATAAAGAGTGCCTGGCTCAAGAAATCCTATCTAAAAACAGCCTCTCCGGGGGAAACGTCGTTAAGCATACATTTTGCTTGGCCGTAGGGACGGCATACGTATTAGGGAAGAGCAGAAAGCATTTCTTCGATACTACCCGTTGAGAAAGGCCCTGACGATGATGAAACGTCTGTGTGCATTCGCTGTCCTATCTATTTCTTTGCTATGCCTTGGATCGCAGGCTCGTGCGAATGATCTTTCCGGGAGAGATGCTGGTTTGGCCGATTCCGAACGTCGCGCTTCTCCACGCGTACTGTTTATGGTGGCTGAACAAAACATTGGACAGGAGCTGGCCATATTTTGGTGGAGCTGGTTTGGTCAAGGTGGCTCGCAATTCGTAGGGCAAACCGTTGACATGGCGGTGAGTGAATCGGTGCTAAAGGATGCGTTCCTGGGGCAGGGGTTTGATGTCATCGATATTTCCACAAAGACGGGCACCATTGAAGTCAGTAACGCCTATCGCGTCGCTGACTTGACTACGACTGCCGTTCGATCCTACGGGAATAAGTTTGAGGCAGACATTGTAGTCACGGGGAAAGCTCTAGCGAAAGAAGGACCACGCACGCCAGGAAGTAGCGTGGGGTCTTACCTCGCCGATATCACGTTATCGGCCATTCGAGTGGATACCGGTCAAGTGCTTGCTTCTACCCGTGGGCATGGAGTTGCACGCCATGTGGCACAACATAGCGGCGGGAATGAAGCTCTTGCTCGTGCCGCCCAGGGCGTTACCGACAAGTTCATTTCTCAGATTATGTCGAAATGGTCGGCAAGGCCGGCTTCGGGATTCGAGAGGTCGTCCGGCGTGGGTCATAGTGACAAGAGTCCGGTAGGAGGTGATTCCGGCTTGCCCGATAAAACAACGGGCATTCGTTAACCCACTGCGTTCTAGAGAGGTAGCCTATGTGCAATCCGTCGCAATGTAGGTATGTCACAACAGTATTGATGATAGGACAAGTCCTGGTTGGTCTTTCTCTGACCGCCTGCCTAAATCTTCCTTCAAACGTCGCCCCAAATGCCTCAAGCCCGATCAGGGAGGTGGCGATCTTGCCACTCCTTAATAATACGAACGATGTTGCGGGTGCGGATTATGTTCGGACGAAGCTCGCCGAAGAGGTGGCTCGACACGCCTATGCCGTCAAGCCACTGGAAGAGACGGATGTGTTACTGCGAGATCAAATGGGAATTACCATCGGCACGCAGTTGGACATGGCTACACCTCAGCAATTCGGTGAGATATTAGGCGTGGATGGTGTCATGTATGCATCGTTGGAAGATTTCAGTCATAACGTCTATGGGGTGACGAACAATAAAACGGTTCGAATCCGAGCCAAACTTGTTGAATGCAAAAGCGGCGCAGTCATCTGGTCGGATGGCATCGGCGTGAAAAATACCGCAGGAGTTGGAGGTGGATTCTCCAACGAAGGCGGTGGAAATGGAGACGATCTTCCGCCGCTTTTCGGAACGCCAATCAACACACGATGGGAACGGCAAGAGGGGATCTCTACAGGATTGAGCGGTGGAGGTCTTTTGGCGGGGGCCGTGGTGGGCTTGACGGAAAAGATCGCCACCAAAGCTGCTAGCGCACCGATGTATTTTGAAACGACTACCGCCGTGAAAGGAATTCTGCGGGGAATTCCGGCTGGTTCAGACTCGGGGAGTGCTCCTAAATAAACCTCTGCGCCATGAACAACGAGTGCGAATCAAGCGACAGCAGGATAGGATCTATGCAGACCATTTTTCGCCAAAGGAGATGCATTGTGAAACGTTTAACATTATCGCCACTTGCTATGGGAGCATTTGTCGTACTCGTCGGATGCCAGGCTCAGATGACCGGCCAAGTCAAGGATGATACCAGCGTGACGGGGCAACCACAGAAACTCGAAGCTGCCGGAAAAAACTATACTGGGCCGCAATACACAATTGGTCTCGTGAGTTTCGCGAACAAGACTCCCTCAAAGGTGTTGGGCGTTGGCGAAGCTGCTACGGACATCTTGCGGACGATGCTCAAAAGCTCAGGGTTGGAACCTATCGATATTAGTACCTCAGCCATGCAACAGCAGGAGGAGTTGATCAAGCTGCAGCAAACCGGGGCTGTGAAATCCGGAAAGAAAGACGCTGCGGAAGGATTTGATTCGATAGATTACAGGGTCCAAGGAGCCATTACTGGATATTCAGAAGCCCAAGAAGGAACAGATTTGCTTGTGTATCAGAAAAAAGCTCAGGTCGCGAGGGTGCAGGTTGACTATTCTCTCATCGATGTAGCCACAGGCCGGAGCTTAGTAGCAGAGTCTGGAATGGGGGAGTATCGCAAGGAAACATCGGGGGCATTAGGTTTAGGCTCTCGATCATCCGCTGATGCTGGCCTTCGTGATGGGGCATTGCGGGATGCATTCTCAAAAGCCATGGAGAAGATGATTGCAAAACTCAGCTCACAACCTTTTCAAACTCGAATTATGTCTGTGGAAGGTTCTGAAGTCCTTATCCGTGCAGGCGAAAAATCAAAGCTCTCTGAGGGTACCAAGCTGGCCGTTTATCGGGCAGGAAAGGATCTGATTGATCCGGAAACGGGACGTTCCCTGGGAAGGAAGGAGAAGCAGATCGGAGAGATCGTCCTCGTGAATCACCAAAACGAACGCGTCTCGGAAGCAAAAGGCTCTCCGACAGCTGGCTTCGAAGTGGGGGATGTTGTTCGTGTGATGAAATAGGTCACGGTGTCTGTTTCTTCGAAAGAAGGACAGCTGAGATCGAACTCTGTGGCGACAGATGGTTGCTGTCAGTGCGACAGTTTTGAGTAATGGCAGTCTGAGTGATCGTTCTGTTGCTCGTGCCCCTGGATGATAGATTCATCCAGGGGCAAGGGAGCACGACAACACTACGATTCTGCATACCGATCAAAACGATGTGAATTTCCCTGCAGGATTTGAACCTTCAATCAGAATAATGAACTATTCGAGGGCCGTTAGAAGAAATGCAGTCTTTCTGGGAGATCGAACAGAGGTCGGCTCTTCGTGATCATTACGAAATATTCATCTGCTTAATCAACCGTGAAAGATAGGTTGGTTGTAGGCCGAGTAATTCCGCTGCCTGGGCCCTGCTCCCGCCTGTCTTGGCTAGGGCGTCGCGAATGATGAACACTTTGTGGTGTTCGACTGAGTCATGGAAGGGAAGGTAGTTGACCGGGCTTTCCTGTTGTTGCAATTCGAGGCTGTGCAATGCAAAGTCCTCCGGCTCCAGCAGGTTCCCAGTTTTCAGCACCACCGCCCGTTCAATGGCATTTTCAAGCTCCCGCACGTTGCCCGGCCAGGCATAACTCGCCAATTTCTTGATAGCAGAGGGGGACATGTGCGACATCGGCCGTTTCATGTCTCGGCAAAGTCTGGCGAGGGACCGTTCGATCAATTGAGGGATATCTTCCTGACGATTTCTCAATGGCGGGATGGTTAGGCTTACAACATTCAGTCGGAAAAAGAGATCAGCCCGGAAGGCTCCGTCCTTGACCGCCTGTTGGAGATTCCGATTTGTCGCCGCGACGATACGGACATCGACCTTAATGGATCTGGTTCCTCCCACCCGGTCGAATTCACGGTTCTGCAAGAATCTCAGGAGCTTGGCTTGTAGAGCTGGCTTCATATCGCCGATTTCGTCCAGGAACACGGTTCCCCCAGCCGCCACTTCCAGTTTGCCCAATTTCTGTGTGTGAGCTCCTGTGAAGGCTCCTTTTTCATGGCCGAATAGTTCTGATTCCAGTAGTTCTTCAGTCAATGCCACACAATTCACGGGGGTAAAGATTTTGTTTCGCCGGGGACTCCAGGCATGGATGCAGCGTGCGAGCAGGTCCTTGCCGACGCCGCTTTCTCCCAGCAGTAGGATCGTGGCATCGCTTTGGGCTGCCTTCTGCGCCGTGGTGAGAATCCTCAGCATCTCCGCATTGACGCTCGAGATGGTTTCGTAGCGACTATCGACTTCATTCCGTAGGACCTCAACTTCTCGCCGCAGTCCTTCACGCTCCAATGCCTTTTGAATGACGAGGAGAAGTTGCTCCATCTCAAAGGGCTTCGTGATGAACTCCGTGGCGCCCTCCTTCATGGCTTCCACGGCCAGGCTGATCGTGCCGTGTGCAGTCATAATTACAACCGGCAAGGTCGGCCAGTCTTTGCGGAGATGCCGCAGCACTTCAATCCCCGTCAGGTGAGGCATTTCAATGTCCAACACCAGGAGGTCCGGGCGGTTCTGCTCGATGGCCTGAATGGCAGATTTACCATCAGAAGCCGTGATGACCTCGTAGCCCTTTGTTCGGAAGCCAAGCTTCAGAATCTCGAGAATCGAGGGGTCATCGTCTGCAACCAACACAATCGGTTTCATGGTAGTTCTTCCTTCAGTAACGTCCCAACATGGCAAGCGCATCGATTGAGCATCGGGCCCTATTGTATAAAAGTTAGCGAATCAAATCACCACTTGGAGGGTGAGAATAGGTGGGATGACAAAAGAATGGGGCAAACTGGTGCTACATACCTGTATCCGGTGCGCTGAACCGGTGTATCTGCGAGAATACGGTTTCTGCAGCATCTCGGACGAGGTTTATACATGGCTGGTAATTTCACCGGAAGATTTGGTTGCTGAACCCCTTCTTTCTGCTTCACCGAGACTGATGTGCGCAAGGGGTATGGGAGTTGCGTACTCCATTGCAGAGGCCTACACTCCGGGCTGAATGGGAGGCGTCTTCCGTGTTGCCGGAACCACAGCAGGCAGAAACTCTCACACAGCATTTCACGCCGCGGGGAACAGTACGACGCGAAGCAGATCTGCGTTTGCTGCGTCGAGATCGAGAACTCGATGCAGCCCGGCGTGTGAGCGAGGCCCTCTTTCAGCATCTGACGCCTGACGACATGGCGATCCGTGCCCTCGAAATTGCGTTAGAAACGGTCGATGCCGAAAGCGGTTCAATTCTCCTTGCCGATTCCGCTACAGAGCAACTCGTTTTTCGACATTCCATCGGGGATAGCCGAGTCAAAGCGGGAACTGCCATCCCGTGGGATAGGGGCATTGCCGGAGAGGTGTTTCGTACCGGCATCCCGATTGTGATTCGTGATGCCCATGCAGATCCACGGCACAATGCTTCTATCGATCAAATGCTGGGTCATGTGACGCGCGACATGATTGCGTTGCCGCTGAAGCGCTGGGAAGGAGACTCGATCGGGGTCTTTGAGGTTCTCAACAAGCGGGGAGGACGACTGGACGATGATGACCTGGCCATTCTGACGATTGTGTCGGCAATTACGGCTGCCTCGATCGAGCAGGCTCGTCTGTTTCAAGATGCCAAGTTGGCTGAGGTGGCGAGAATCGTCGGAGATATCGGGCACGATATCAAGAATCTGCTGATGCCGCTCGTGTGCGGGGCTGGATTGTTGGAGGGAGAAATGAAAGATCTCGTGGCGAGGTCCGCAGATCTATCCGGCGCGACCGCTAAAGACACGTTTCAGCTATGTGCCGAAGTGATTCATATGGTGAGAGGTTCATCCAGACGCATTCAGGATCATGTGGCGGAGATTGCGGATTGCGTGAAGGGATTGAGCTCTCCAGCGAAGTTTGCCCCCTGCCGGATTGCAGATATCGTCGGATCGGTCTACGACACCTTACGATGGCAGGCTCAGGAACAAGGCGTGATGCTATGCCGTGCAGGGCTCGAGGGGCTTCCGACCATCATCGCGGACGAACGCCGCTTGTTTAGCGCCTTCTACAACCTCGTGAACAATGCCATTCCAGAAATGTCCGCAGGCGGAACGGTTACGGTTTATGGAGAAGCAGATTCCCCAGCGGCACGGATCCTTCTCCATGTGGCCGATACCGGGCGCGGCATGCCGGACGAGGTCAAGGACAGTCTATTTTCGATTCGGGTCGTAAGTAGAAAGGTAGGCGGAACCGGCCTTGGGACCAAGATTGTCAAGGATATGATCGATGTGCACCAAGGTCGAATCTCCGTTGAAAGCGTCCTCGGGAAAGGGACAACATTTCATATTCAATTGCCGATCGTGCAGCCCTAATTCATGAATGTCGGCTGCGTCGTCCGGGTAGAGCCGATGAGAAAGCCTCCACGAACAGATAATTGTAATCCGATCTGATAGGGGGCTGTGCCTCTACGATTATGTGGGCCCCGGAATGTTCTTGCGGTTCACAGATGAATCTTCTTTACCATAACACCCTGCTCCAGCGATCGCCCTCTTTGCGAACTGTGATTCGTATACTCCGCATGATTTGATCGGGAGCGACCGGTTCACCGTTGTTATTGACTAGTTCCTCATGGATCAATGTCGCCGTTGCCCGGTCGTTCTTGATTTCGACATCCTGAATTGATGTTCTGATGGCCGAATAATTATTGATCATCATGTCCAAGAACATCTGACGGTCAGGGCTGATGTCGGACAGTCGGTGCAAGGAGGATAAATCCTGCCTCTCATAGGCTGTTTGAAATTCACTGAGGAGCCGGTCAAGCTGCTGCCGTGACGGAGCGATTGGTTTTTGTGGGCTGGACGGCCGGATGGACGGCTGTGCATCCGGTTTAGGCTTGACAGGTTGTCTGCCTGAATCTTCTGATCGTTGGCCTTCAGATGACATATCCGGACCGTGTATCCCTTCGTCGCGATCTGATCTGGGAGGGATATCCATAGTCCGATCCTCTTGAGAGGGTGTGTTTGGCTCTGGCGATCTTGACCATTCGCCGCGACTCAGAAAAAAAGCGAGACCTCCTAAGACCACAGCTGTCGACAAGGTCACGGTCACAAGCGGAAGCACGTTATATCTCTGCCAGAACGACTCTGGCAGACGACGAGGTTCCGGCTTGCTGTGTGTGTTCGGCCTTGAGGTGACGTCTGTCTTCCTTTCTGTTACGGCCGGAGCATGGTCTGATCGGTCAACTTCCTTTCGAGGCAGAACCTCTGGCTGGGATGGGGATGGATAGGCTGGCGGAGATGCTTGATAAAGCGGTTCTGAAGAGACAAGTGGCGTCATGCGCGTCTCAGTATATCTCGCGGGCTGGGGAGACACGAGAATGGTAGGTTCTTCTGCGGCTGAATCAGACTGAGGAGGGAGCGTTTGGAGGCATTCCTTCAGTTGAGTCACGAGGAACCGGGCAGTCGGCAGACGATATTCCGGATCGCGTCGGACCAGATCCTCGATGATGGCTTTGACCAGTGAAGGAATATTGTCGGGAAACTCCAGCGGGATCTCTTCCTGAGTATCGAGGAGCTTACTTTGGATGACGCTCTTCGGAATGCTCCGAAATGGATGATACCCCACGATCATCTCGTACAGGACGATGCCGAGCGAATAGAGGTCGGCTCGACCGTCGACCTTGCCCCCGCGTGCTTGTTCAGGAGACATGTATTCGGGCGTGCCGAGCACTTGGCCGACCGTCGTAATCGAGACTTCATCCAGGGCCGCCGCAATTCCGAAGTCCGTGAGTTTTACCAGGCCGCGGCTGTCGACGAGAATATTGGCTGGCTTGATGTCGCGGTGAACGATCCCCTGATCGTGGGCGTAGGCCAGAGCCTCAGCCACCTGGAGCGCGATTTCGAGACTGGTTCGAATAGACACCGGTCTGTGGGCTTGCATGAAAGAACGGAGGTTGCCGCCTGGAAAATACTCCATGACGATGTACGGGGTACCGTGTTCTTGCTCGACCGCATGGATGGTGACGATATTGTTGTGGTCTAACCGCGCCATGGCACGCGCCTCACGCAAAAACCGCGCGGTGAAGGAGGGATCCCCGGACAAATGTTCGTGGACGGCCTTAATGACCACGAGTCGATTAAGAGTCTGGTCTAACGCTTTGTAGATCACCCCCATCCCACCCTTTGCCAGTAGTTCCTGGACGAGGTATTTGCCGGAGAAGATCTGGTCGGCCATCTATCATCTCCTGTGAGAGCGGGACATGGAGCGGTGTTGCACTAGCCTATATGAAACGCTTCAAGAAGAACAAGAAGTGTCCTGTTGGTGTCATGAAACACGACCTATGAGGCTGGGACGTTCGGTAAGAACAGGATGTCCTTCGTCAGTATTCATGAGCCTTCCCTTGATTTTTATCCGGGGGCACAAGATAATGGCGCCGCGATCGTGAGGTGATGCCGATGGGCGAGTCCAGGACAGGACGGGCGCTGACTATAGGGGATGTGGCAGCCCTTCGTGAAAAGACCGAAGCCGTCTCTCAGATCTTAGGCAGCTGTCTCCGCACCTACATCGACACCCTCAAGCCGTTACTGGCGCCACGACGTCTGTTGGGACGACATGTCGGATCACGTGAGGATGTAAACGGTTCCGATCTTGCCCTGACGCGGTTGAAAGATCTCTATCGCGAAGGGAGCCACACTCCGTTCGGATTGCCACTCGAATTTCCCGATACCACCCTCGCCCAACTCGATAGCCAGCCGGTGATCTACCGGTGGGAATATACCTATACGGCCAAATCGGAACGGGACTCCAGGGCCCTGACCATTACTTCGCCCGTGCAATGGGTGCTGAGTTACGAGTCGGGCCTAACGCTTTCCCAGGTGTATTCGATGCTGGAGAGTCGGATGGAGCGGAGGACTGAGGCTTTGCGGCAATTCGTCATCAGTGCGCTGGTGATGCAGCTCCTCATAAAAAGCCAGCCAAGCTTAGTTCAGCTTTTAGCGGCATTGCGTTACCAAGTCGACGTGAAACCGTTGCCCGGTTTAGGGGCTGTCCCCTTTGTCACCATCACCGCTCCTCTCACATCGTTCCGTCCTGCCGACGAGCTGCTACTCATGGCGACACGCTTTTCTGGTGTCCCTGCTTTTGTGGAGCTGATTTCGCCCGAGTCGATCGAGAACTTCGACGATCCATTGCGCACGCAACTTCAGCAAACACTCGCCTAGCCTTCTCGAGCTGGCGCAGCCTATGTGGTCGATGAGTAGCCTGTCCGTGGAGCACATGCCCCTTACGCACCCCACATGTCAGACGATTTAACAACCGCTCTCAATACGCCACCGCCGGTTCGTGTACGGGTTCGCATGGGTACGATGTGGAGCGGCGAGCAGCGCTTTACTCATGCCTTCCGGATTGGACGATCGGCCGAGTGCCAAGTCGTGGTGCCGGAACGGGTCGTCAGCCGCGTCCATGCTGAGGTGCGACTTGAAGCAGGACGGTGGTGGCTTATCGATCAGCAAAGCACACATGGGTTGCATATCAACGGCAGCCAGGTCACTCGTGTGCCACTGCAAGAAGCCGTGACGGTAGAGCTTGGATTGGGTGGGCCGGCCGTATGGCTCACGGTCGGCGACGAAATCGCCTTTTCGGACCAGCCCACGGACGTGGCTCAGCCCGACAAGAGAATGGAGTCGGTGACAGAAATAGTTGATCGCTGGAAACGAGGAGATACTGTTGAAGAAACCGAGGAGGCCCGTCGCTACCGTGCGGCCGCCAAGCGCCGTGAGCGGCAACAACGCCGCTACTACGGAGTTGCTGTCGGGACCGTGGTTATCTTGTTGATGTGCGCGCTGGGATATGCCTGGCATCAGTGGCTCAAGCTACAGGACATGAAGAAAACCGCGGGCGAAATGTTCTATGTTATGAAACAGGTCGAGATTCAGGTCTCCGAGCTGGAAGAGGAGGTGGCGGAAACCAAGCGCAAAGATCTTATGGAGAGAATTCTGACGAAACGCCAGAAGCTCCGGGAATTGGAGACGCAATACGATCGCTTTCTTGGCGAATTGGACATTTATGAGGGCATGAGCGAACAGGATCGTCTGGTGTTTCGGATGGCGCGATTATTCGGTGAGTGTGAAGTCGCCATGCCACGGGATTTTCTCTCCGAGGTAAAAAAATACATCCGTCGTTGGAAGTCCACGGAACGGCTACAGAACGCCATCAAGCGCGCCAAGGAGAGTGGATTTATTCCGACGGTCGCCAATGAGATGTGGACCAAGAACCTGCCTCCTCAATTTTTCTATTTAGCACTCCAGGAGAGTGGCTTCGACTCGAAGGCGGTGGGACCTCCAACTCGAATGGGTTACGCCAAGGGAATTTGGCAATTTATTCCGCAAACGGCTGAACAATACGGATTGAAGCCTGGACCACTGAAAAATGTTGCCAAGTACGATCCGCAAGATGAGCGCTTTCATTTTCAAAAGGCTACGAAGGCGGCAGCGAAATATATCAGGCGCATCTACAATACTGATGCGCAAGCCTCAGGACTGCTCGTTATTGCCTCTTATAACTGGGGAGAGGGGAATGTCATCAACATTATTCGAAAGATGCCGAACAATCCGAGAGAGCGAAACTTTTGGCAGTTGTTGAAGCAGTATAAGATCCCTCAAGAAACGTATGATTATGTGTTTTACATTTTTTCCGCCGCTGTCATTGCGGAGAACCCGCAGCTGTTTGGGTTCGATTTTCATAACCCCTTCGCCGAGCAGAGTCAGACTGGTAAGTGAACCTACCAGACGACCTTTGTCCATTGATCCCCGTTTTTTCGGATCTTGATTCGCGCCGATCTTAGAATCGGGCTTGGCATCACCATGTCGCCGTTCTTGTTGATGAGCACATCATGAATGATGATCGCCGAGGCTTCTTGGTCTTTGACGGTCAGATTCTGGATGGAGATCTTAATGGTCCGGTAGTTACTGAACATGGTGTGGAGAAAGCTCAGGCGGTCATTTCCCATCTCGGACAGCCGTTCCAAACTCTCAAAGTCTTGCCCTTCGTAAGCCCGCTTGAATTCTTCAAGCAAGTCCCGTAATTGCCGTTGCGATGCGGTGGTGTTTATCTGCCCACCGGGAGTGAGTTTGGCCACTAATTGGTCCTTTTTCTGCTGTTCCTCCTCCTGAGCCGCCTGCTTCTTTCGAGCCTCTTCTTCACTCTTTGCTTGCTGAGCAGCCACCGCGCGCTTTTCCTTTTCTAGTCGTTCCCGTTCAGCTTGTAGCTGTTTCTGTTCCGCATCGTAGCGCTCACGAGCGGCACGGGCTTCCTCCTGAGCTTTTCGACGTTCCTCTGTCTCTGCGCGAGCCTTTTGCGCTGCCAGCTCTCTTTCTTTTTCGAGACGATCACGTTCGGCTTGCAGTCGTTTCTGCTCCGTCTCCAGTCGTTCCCTCGCCGACCGGGCCTCTTCCTCGGCTTTGCGACGTTCCTCCTCCTGTACCTTTGCTTTCTGGGCGGCGAGTTCGTTTTCCTTTTCCATGCGTTGTTGTTGAACCTGGAGTCGCTGTTGCTCTGCTTCATGATGCTCTCTGGCCAGCCGGGCCTCCTCTTCCGTCTTCTTTCGCTGGGCCTCCGCCAGGCGAGCGTGCTCTTCGGCCACTTCCCGTTCTTTCTCTAGCCGCTGGCGCTCGGCCTGCAAATGCTTCATCTCCGTCTCTTCCTTGGTTCGTTGGGCTGCGAGTTCTTCTCGTTCGCGGGCAACGCGTGCGTCTTCCTGCGCCTTGCGACGCTGTTCTTCGGCCGCCTGAACCTGTATGGCGGCAGTTTCCTTTTCTTTCTCGAGGCGCTTTTGTGCTTCGGCAAACTTGCGCTGTTCGGTTTCCTGGCGTTCCCGGGCGGCACGAGCCGCCTCTTCCGTTTTGTGCCGCTGTTCTTCGGCGGCCTTTGCTTGTTTGGCCGCCTGGTCTTTTTCTTTTTTCTGAATCGCTTCGGCTTCGCGACGTTTGGCTGCCACCCTGGCTTCATCGACGATGAGCTGTTGTTGTTCCTTTTCTATTTTGGCCTGCAATTGAGCACTGGTACCGCTTTCAGACTGCACGGCGGTGTTGTCTCTTTGAGCGTTGTCCGTTGGTGGTTGATCACGATTTGCATCGGAGGAGGTCGGCGTTTCGTTATGACTAGAATCGGCGCCGGCAGGAAAGGCCGGTCCGGTCTTGTCTGCTGAGGGAGTCGGTGGCCAACCTCCTTTTGACAGCAAGAATGTGAGGCCCCCCAGCATGAGAACAAGGGTCAATACTCCGACCGCGACCAGCGCAAAATTATGGGTCTTCCATAGGGATGTGTCCTTCGGCGGCGGTGGTAAGACTGTATTAGGTCGCGGAAGGATATCGGTCGCTTCATCCTCTGTTGGAGATGGGGGCTGAGGGCGACTGACCTGAGGTGGTGGACCTGACTCGATATCGGGCCGCACAGGCTGTGTGGATGGGATGGGCCGTGATTCGCGGGGCGGAGGGGAAGCACTCACCGTAGTCGCGCGTGTGATACGAGTCGGTGGCGGTGTTGCAATGATAGTGGGAGCGTCTTCAGCCTCCTGTTTGGGGAAAAATGCCAAACATTCCTTTAACTGATTTGCAAGAATCGCAGCCCTGGGCGTTCGATGTTCGGGATCCCGGCGGACCAGGTCTTCGACGATGGCTTTCACCGTTGATGGTGCCTCAGCTGAGAATATCAGCGGGATCTCAAATTGCGGATCAAGCAACTTGCTCAGGATACTGGTTTTCGGAATGTTCCGGAATGGAGTCTGCCCGACAACCATTTCATGGAGCACGATACCCAAAGAATAGAGGTCGGTGCGCCCGTCTACTTCTTTGCCTGCGGCTTGTTCCGGAGACATATATTCCGGCGTTCCTATGATTTGCCCCGTACTGGTAATGGAGGCTTCGTCCAATGCCGCCGCGATGCCGAAGTCGGTCAGTTTGACACGTCCCCTGTTATCAACCAGAATGTTGGCCGGTTTGATGTCACGATGAACAATGCCTTGGGAATGTGCGAAGGCCAGCGCATTGGCGATTTGCAGCGCGATGTCGACACTTTCGTGGATGGGAAGCGTTTTGCGCGCTTTGATTCTGGCGCGGAGATCCATGCCGGGAAAATATTCCATCACGATAAAATGGGCGCCCCGCTCTTCTTCAACGGAAAAGATGGTGACGATGTTTTCGTGCTGGAGGCGGGCCATTGCGCGGGCTTCACGGATGAACCGCTCGGTAAAGGAGGCATCGCCGGAAAAATGTTCGTGGATGACCTTGATTGCAACGAGGCGATTGAGCGTCCGGTCTAAGGCCTTATAAATAACTCCCATGCCGCCCTTGGCGATTTCTTCCTGGACGACGTATTTTCCGGAAAAGATCCGGTCGGGCATAAGGCACCTCTTATCGGACGGTGTCGGGGAGGTGGCAATGGCCGATTAGGGTATACGAAAGTCTTACAGGAGAACAAGACTGTGTGCCTGGAAGGTGACGCGGGCCTATGCTCGCATGGTGAGAGAAATTTCCGACGTTCCTTTCTGAGGAGACGTCAGTGTCTGGGGCTGTATTCACAAGCAATGGCTACAGGATGACAGAGATAGGGCCCGGATCTGTGGGACGGCTACCAAGGAGTGTCGGCTGAATGAGAGCATACCGATGCCATGCCGGAAAGCGACGCTCACGGCATGATTATTGATTGTTCCCGGTGCTGGGATCGCCAGATACGATTCCCAATGAGGAAAGAAGGGAGGCAGATGATGAGTCGTACGAAACACTGTCTGGTCGCACTTATTGCAGCGTCGGCTATGGGATGTCAGAGCGACGTGGACGTGCGAGAGAAGGGCGCTTCAGATATTCGGACCGCTAGTTCGACCAATCCGCCGGGCTCGTCGGCTGTCGCCTCGACCCCGGTCCAGAGCCCGGCCGCCTCCACTGCAATTTCAACCGCGCACAATGGCCAGGGTGCTACTACCGATTCGGGTTCGTATACGGAAGTGGTCGGGCAAGAAGGTGTCGTGGATTGGACAGCGGGCATTGTGACCGCCTCGGGAATCGGCTTCCCGCCGGCCGACGCACTCAATAGCATACAGGCTCGATTATTGGCAAAGCGCGCGGCCCAGTCCGTCGCCTATCGGAACCTCTTGGAGGCATTCACGGCAGTCCGTGTCGATTCCACCACGACGGTGAAAAATTACGTCACTACCAGCGATGAAATTCAGGTGAAGGTTCAGGGAATGGTTGAGGATGCGAAAATTATTCACGAGCGACAGTTGGAAAAAGGCGGGTATGAAGTCACGCTGCAAATGAAATTGACCGGACGCGTATCAGAGACGTTTGTGCCGAAGAATGCACCGCCGGTAAAAAGGCTCGTTGCAGAAACGCTTCCGACTCCACCGCCCAAATCGGGCATGGCCTATACGGGACTTGTCGTTGACGCGCGCGGCACAGGCGTTCGCCCCGCCTTAGTTCCTCGAATTCTCACCGAAGATGGGCAGGAAGCCTATTCTCAGAGCTATGTCCTGGCTAAGTATCGGCAGAACCAAGGAATCGCGGCCTACGTATCTGATCCAGCTGCTGCGAAAACTCATCCAAAGGTTACCGACAATCCATTGTATGTGAAAGCCCTCCGTCCCGCAGGAAATAGCCAGACTGATCTCGTCATCAGCAATGCCGCCGCGCAGACCATCCATGGAGTGAAAGATCACTTTGAATTCTTGGAGAAGGCACAAGTTATTCTGATTGTCGATCGGGCCGGTTCCTCATGATGGCGAGAAACCAGATGAAGGATCCGACCACGCAAACAGGAGATGGTAACGATGTGGTCTGTAGTGAGGCATTATGAGTAGCAGCGCGCGACTGAAGCGGGTGATGAGTGCTGGTTGTATAGTCGTGTTGATACCGGTGCTTTGGATGGGGTTTGCCCGCGCGAGTCAGCCATCAGGAGACCCCGGTCCTGCAGAGCCAGTTAGAGGGTCTGCTTGTTATAAGTATGGCGACAATGAGACCCCTATCCAGGCTAAACGAGCCGCGACCAGCTTGGCCCAAGAGGATGCTGTTCGCCTGCATAGGGTTTTTGTTCAATCTTCTTCCAAAGTGAAGAATCTTCAGCTCGAGGAAGATATCGTGCAGACGGCCAGCGCAGCGATGCTCGAACAGGTTCGTGTGGAGAAAGAGGCGACGCATGGCCAGGAGATCTGTATCACGATTACGGCGAGGATGAGTCCTGTGTCGATTGACGAACTCATCAAGCAACGAATTAACGCAAAAGAGATCTCGCAGCAGGCACAAACCCCTATGGTGGCGGCCTCTGCTGGATTTGGGTTACGCATCTGGACGAATCGTGACGATGGCCGATTCAGCGAAGGAGACGAGTTGATCATCCACGTGCAGTCCGACCGCGATGGGTATCTGAAGCTGGACTATTTTCAGGCCGACGGCTGTGTGGTCCATCTGGTTCCCAATCTTTATCGAGGAGAGGCCTCCATTAAAGGCGGGCAGACCTACTCGTTCGGCAGTGCGACCTCCCCAGAGCAATTCACCGTCACGGGTCCTTTTGGCGTGGAGACCATTAAGGCCATTGTCGGCGTGAAACCGTTCGATCCTTCTCTTCAGGGGAAATCCACCGAGTGTGATGATGGCCGCGCGTATGTGCAGGGCTTACAACAAGGGCTGCGTGGTCTTAAGGTAAGCGGGGTGGAAAAGGCACTCTCCCTAACCACAGTCAGTCGAGCCGTTGAGGGGTACCGAAAGGATCGTCATCCGGGCCTAGGCCCATAATGTCGTGACGCATAATCCCCATGCATTGGGTCGGGTTATCGGTAGTCGGCGGTAGTATTTCATCTGTAATTGACCAACCCTCAAATCCTCAGCCATGCGACTCTGTTCGGTGACGTTTGTCGTGCCGGCATGAGTCACGCGTGACGTCGTCTTCTCCTCCTCACAGAATGCTTCCGATCACCTTGCAGTACGTATCCAAATAGATACGTACATTGTATCTAAACCGATTCAAGCATGAGACGAATATCAGACGCACCAGATGCTATGTGCGCCTGATGGTGCGTGCTTCTCGTAAGTAATTCGGCTTCTGCACAATGGAACCATTTCAATATGAGTCAATGGCATGTGTTCTGCACGCATCCCGATCATCTTTTCAACCGAGGATGAGACGTTGCGGAGATGATATCTCAGGGGAAAGCAATACGGTCTGTCTTGATCGCATGGGGCTTGGGTATTCTGCTCGGCTGCTACGTTGTGTTGTGTGCGGTACCTCTACTTGCGCAGGTCGGGGTGCCGCTGCCCCCGAAACCTCCACAGCTACCGATCGAGCCTCCGCCTGCTCAGCCCCCTGCGCTTAAAGTACCACCACCGGCGCCACCCGTTCCTGGCGAGCCTATTACCGGTCCTAAAATCTTCGTCAAGGACGTGTATTTGGTAGGGAACACGGCGTTCACCTCGCAACAACTGGCGGAGGTCACGGGACCTTATACCAATCGCGACGTGACTGCGGACGAACTCGAGGCCCTTCGGCTTGCTCTCACGTACTACTATGTAAATCACGGATATGTGACCTCCGGCGCTCTCATCCCTGAGCAAACGGTAACGGATGGCATTCTCACGGTGCAGATTGTCGAAGGCAAACTGGCTGAGATTAACGTGGAAGACACGCGCTGGTTTCGCCCGTCATATTTGCAAAGTCGGATCGATGCGGCGGCCGGCCCTCCGCTCAATGTCGGAACGTTACAGGAGCGGTTGCAGCTGTTACAGGCCGATCCCCGCATTCAGCGCATCAACGCGGAACTCCGCCCCGGTCTCGCGCGGGGTGAGAGTGCGTTGAATGTCCGTGTGGCGGAGGCCAATCCGTTGAAGGCCTGGCTGGAGTTTAATAACTTTCAATCACCCACCGTAGGGGCCGAGCAGGGGTTTATCACCCTCGCGCATCAAAATCTCTTCGGATTCGGTGACCAGTTGAGTCTCCAATACGGGAGATCGGCCGGAGTCGATCCCATTCTTAATTTCAGTTATGCGATCCCTGTGAATCGATATGACACGACCGTCGCTCTTCAATATCGGCGGTTCGACTTTACCGTGAAGGAAGACCCGTTTGAGGATCTGGATATTCGGAATAAGGCGGAGATTTTCGGTATTTCCCTGCGGCATCCGGTCTATCGCAAAGTCGATCAGGAATTCGCCCTCACCTTGACCGGTGAACATGAGCGAAACAAAAGTTTCCTGTTGGGACAGCCCTTTGAATTCATTGCCGGATCTCCCGATGGCAAGTTTCGCGTGACGGCTCTTCGATTCGGCCAGGAATATACCCGCCGGTCGGTGGATCAGGTGATTTCCGCTTCATCAAGATTTTCAGTCGGTATAGGCGCCATGGGCGCGACGGCCAACGCAGATTCTAATTTGCCGGACGCGCGGTTCTTTTCCTGGATGGGCCAAGCTCAGCTCATTCGGCAGTTGCCCTTCTGGCGGACACAGTTGGTGGGGCGAGGCCTCGTTCAGTTGTCGAATGACCACCTGTTTCCACTCGAACAGGTGGCGGTTGGTGGTCGATATAGCGTCCGCGGCTATCGGGAGTACACCTTGATTCGCGACAACGCTGCGATCGGGTCGGTCGAATTGCGGGTCCCGGTCTACACAACAGAGGCCGGTATGGATACCGTTTTTCTGGCTCCGTTTTTGGATATCGGGCACGGCTGGGAAACCAATGTCTCCACTCCCGCGAGCCCTCCGAAGACATTATCAAGTGCCGGGATCGGCGCGATCTGGAACTTCTGGCGGGGGAGCCGATTTGAAATTTACTGGGGAAAACAGCTGAAGAAGTTTGACACCGGACGAGACAATTTGCAGGACCATGGCGTGCATCTGCAGCTGGTGGTGGAGGCCTTCTAGACCGGAAGCCCATCTGTGTCGCTGGCCGATTGGAAACCCGAGTTGGTACTCCCATACTAGCTGAACGGCCATGAAGGAGGACGGGCCATGCGATTCCATATCAGATTTTACGTTCTGGCGGTTGTGGGGGTGATCGGTTTGTTGGCCATATCGCAGGTTGTCCCACTTGCTCGAGCCCAGACGGTCACAACGATTACACCGAATGGCCTCGGGACTAGCGCGCCACGCTCGGGAAGTACAATTAACATTCAAGGCGGCACGCCTATGGGGCAGAACCTGTTTCACAGTTTCAGCCATTTCAATCTGGGAGCGAACGATATTGCGAATTTTGTTCAACACTCGGGAGCTAGCACAGTTATTAGCCGTGTCACAGACGCGCCATCAACTATTGCAGGAACCATACAGGCAATCGGTTGGAGCAATTTTTATTTTGTTAATCCACGGGGTATTGTTTTTGAGTCTTCGGCGAGACTCAATGTCAGCGGCTCAGCCTATTTTAGCACCGCTCAGAATGTAAGGTTCGTCGATGGAGGGTTTTTCAACACTCGATCCGCTGAAAGCCGATCGTTGCTCTCAAGCTCCCCTGTTTCTTCATTTGGGTTTACAAGCTTCGAAGCAGCCGCCATTAAGATTAGCGGAAATAATTTGACGGTTGGATCACAGGAAACGCTTTCCGTGATTGGTGGTAACGTAACTATAGAGGGGGCTCAGCTAAAAGCTCCCGGCGGTACCGTGCAAGTTGCAAGTGTTGGCTATGGAGGGGAAGTCATCATACGTGGTGAACCAATCTATGAAGGATCTGATGATATAGTAATCGGTTATGTTCCCGTTTTCCAGACAACTGGGCCTCTCGGCAACATCACCGTGAATCCAGGCAAATCATTTGCCGCGCTTGATGCAGGTCCCAATGGCACGGTGCAAACCATCCCGGCGCTTACGATTGCTACAGGATCACAAATAATCGCACAACCCAATTCCACAAAGCCCAGCCTGATCAAAGTCGTGACAGAACCGGTCCTCAGCAATATCACACCTAATCTGACCATTGAAGAGGGCCAAACCACCACGGTAACTATTTCCTTAAATAAACCAGCCGAAATAACCGAAACCGTGGAGCTCCAAAATTCAAACGCTGGTGCGGCAACCACCGTGCCGTCTGGCCCAACCGTTACTTTTAATCCTGGAGAACAAACGAAAACCATACAAGTGACCGGTGTTAAACAAGGAAAAACGGAAATCACAGCCGCGCTTCGTGGTGTTGCCAGAAGTACAGGGGTGACAGTCGTGCTACCCCTGGCATTCTCTCAAAGCATCACCTCGACCGTCGAACTTGGGCTCAATGGGACTATGACCATCACGTTAAATAGGGCATCCTCAAGCAACACGACGATAGGCCTTTCCAGCCTCAATGGGGTCGCTACTGTGGATCCTACAGTAGTGACCATTCCGGCCGGGCAGCTCTCGTCGGCACCAATTACAGTTCGGAGTCTTACGGTCGGGACAGCGACAATACGTGCTTCGCTTGCCGGCACTATTAAAGACAGCACTATGCAAGTGACCCCCATTTCGATTGCCTCACTGAGCGGCGTCTCTATTCTTGAAGGGCAATCGGGAACGGTCACCGTAACCTTACCGCGTGTTGCTCCCTCTGACGTAGCTGTCACATTGACAACATCAAATCCCAACGTTGCTACAGTGGAAACGACAGTGAACGTGCCTCAGGGCAGGACAAGTACGCAAGTGACGGTGGCTGGTGTAACAGAGGGTACTGCACAACTACGGGCGCAATCCGGCACTTCGACTCAAACCGCCGCTGTGGTAGTCAATGCGTTGCCCCCACCGTCGCTTTCTTCTCTCTCGCCAAACCTTGCGCTGAAAGTTGGAGGTTCCGGTTCAATTACGGTTGTCCTCAAAGAGGTATTTAAAAAAGATCTGACGGTGCTGCTACAGAGTTCGGATCCCTCCATAGCCAGCGTGAACGAATCCGTCACCATTCCGGCAAACAGCACGACGAGCCAGCCGGTAGTCGTTGCAGGGAATGGAGCGGGACGAACCACGATCATTGCTACCTTACTCAATTCTAGTGTTCAGGCTTCGGTCGTCGTCAGCTCCGTCGCGCCCCCTCTCGCCCAGTCCACGTCTGAGATCGGTGCAGCATCCCAAACAATCGGGCTGGCCGCAGCTGCTCAGTATCCCAGGACTCTAGCTGCCCCGCAGGGGACAGTGACGGTCCCCAAACTCCTGGCCGACAAGTGCGCGGCAGTGAAAGACGGCCAATTCAGCAGCTTCGCGCAACTGAATCGAGATAGTGCTCCCCCGCAACCCGGGCGCTACTTGTCGACTCCGACGTTGTTGGAGGGTGATCCGATAACGGGCGCACGCGAAACTGTGCCGGAGCTCAGCATCATGGTCGGTCCGCCGAAAGTGTTGACCGTGCATCCTGATGTGGGGAGCTTCATCGCGCTCGCACAGGAGTGTCGGCTTGAGATCAAGTGAGCAACATTCGATGATCTTGAAAAGACCGTCTCCAGTTAGGAGGACGTCATGCGATTTGCACGATTGTTATCTTTGACATTCGGTCTGTGCCTCACCATCTCAGGCCAAACTCTCGCCGTCGGATTGTCTGACAGCGCGGTTCCCACGGCCCCAGATCTAGAGATGCAGCAGGCAAAGGTTCAATTCAATCAAGGCGCATTCGCCCAGGCGGCTGTGCATTGGATGGAGGCCGCCCGGTTGTATGAGCGGCAGCAACAACCACAACAGCAGTGTCAGGCGCTCATTAATCTCGCCCGTGCATTAGAGCAGAGCGGCCAGGTCAAACGGGCGCAAGTCACATTGCAAACAGCGCTGAAGCTCTCCGAGCAGACCGGCAACCGAGCCCTCACGGCGACGATCTTAGGGCGGTTGGGTAGCGCCGCGTACGCGCTCGGCAAAGGTGCCCAAGCGGCCGAGCACTTGACCAAAGCCCTCGAACTTGCCCGCGAGGAACGCAAGACGGCGTTAGTGGCCGGCCTGTTGAATGATCTGGGGAATGTCCTTGCGTCCCGCAACGAGTTTGCGGAGGCTCTCGACGTGTTTGCCGAAAGCAAGAATCTTGCGATTCAGACGAACCAATCAGCTCTCGTAGCCACTGCGCAAACGAACTCGGCACTGGCGTTGTTGGAGAACCAGCAGTTTGCCGAATCTGAGCGAGCGTTGGCCGTGGCATGGACAGATCTGCACACGCTTCAAGACAGTTATGCGAAGTCCTACGGGCTGTTGAATGTTGGTTTGGCCTACGATGATCTGCGGTCAGCCGTCACCAGGCCAAAACTCACGGCCCAGCGTGAGCATTCCGCCGCCGATAAAAGCCGTGGGCTTAGCGTAGGGGCTGGACCGGGCGCCGGCCAGGCTCCACCCGCTGCGGGCAAGCCGAAGGGAAAAGCACCTGATCAGAGCCAGTCAACCGGTGCTTACAAGCCGGCGGCCGGTAGCCTTTTACGACAGGCCTCCGATTCGTTTGTTGCTGCGGCCCAGGTTGCCACGCGCTTGGGAGACGCCAGGGCTCAGTCCTACGCCTGGGGTTATCTGGGGTCCTTGTTGGAGAAGGAGCAACGATATGATGAGGCCTTGGATTTTACCCGCAAGGCCAGTTTTGCCGCGCAAAAAGTGAGCGCACCGGAGTCTTTATACCGCTGGCAGTGGCAGACCGCTCGCTTGCTCAAAGCCAGTGGCAGAGAAAATGAGGCCATAGGGGCGTATCAACGAGCGATCTCTGTGTTGAAACCCATCCGCTATGAGTATTCGGTCGGGTATCAGGGACGCCATTATTCGTTTCGTGATTCGGTTGCTCCACTCTTTACCGAAGTAGAGGATACCTTGCTGCATCGTGCGGCTACAGCCGGTTCTCCGGAGCAGACTCAACAATGGCTGGTGCAGGTTCGAGACACGGTAGAGGCTTCCCGTGCGGCAGAACTCCAGGATTATTTTCGCGATGATTGCGTGGCGACAGCCCGCGCCCGCCGTGGCGAAGGCATGCTTCCCACCAACACTGCGGTGGTGTACCCGATCATGTTACAGGATCGGCTTGAACTGTTGGTGGATACTACCGCCGGTCTGCGGCGGTATGGTGTCCCCGTGAATGCGGACCAACTGACCCAAGAGGTCAGGACCTTTAGACGCCTGGTGCAGGATCGGCGTTCCCAGAACTACCTCGCGTCAGCACAAGCGCTCTACGGTTGGCTCATGGCTCCGATGCAACAAGATTTTCTGGCCATGGGGATTACGACCGTGGTGATGGTGCCGGATGGGCCGCTGCGCACAATTCCTTTCGTGGCCCTCCACGACGGCCGTCAATTCGTGGTCGATAAATATGCGGTCGCGGTCACCCCGAGTATGGACTTGACCGATCCCCGCCCGTTGGCTCGAGGAAAGATCAATCTGCTTTCCATGGGGTTGACGGAATCCGTGCAGGGGTTCCCAGCGCTCCCTAACGTCGCCACGGAGGTGCAAGCCATCAAAGCCCTTTACGGAGGGCAACTATTGATGGACAACCAGTTTCTCGTGCCATCGATGGAACGAGAGATAAAGGAGACGGGTATCGGCGTTGTGCATATTGCCTCACATGGTGTGGTTGAGAGCGACGTCAATAACTCGTTTCTACTGGCCTACGATGACAAAATCACGATGGATCGGCTGTCGCAGTTGGTGGGCCTCCTTCAATATCGGAAGGACCCTCTCGAACTGCTGACTCTTAGTGCCTGCGAGACTGCGGTCGGGGATGATCGGGCTGCGTTAGGATTGGCCGGTATTGCGGTAAAGGCGGGGGCACGCAGCGCTCTCGCGAGCCTCTGGTTCATTGATGACCAGGCCACCTCGGACCTCGTGTCGGAGTTTTACCGGCAGCTCCAAGATTCGAGCGTGACCAAGGCCGTGGCATTGCAGCGGGCGCAACAGAAAATTCTGACACAGCCAGGTCATGATCATCCGAGTTTCTGGGCGCCGTTCCTATTAATCAACAATTGGATGTAACTCAGGGCGACCACAGAGAACAGCAGTTGTTTTTCAGTCAAGGTGCTGCCTTCTGCTACAGCTGATCGGCTTCGGCTGTAGCGCCGCTCCACGGAGCTGGCAGGCGGCGACTTCACGCGGAGCCTGTAACCGCTTCAAATTCACCTCTGTCCTGCCGGCACCATCTAGGCATTGCCTTTGCTCACCTCAGGATGAGAGCCCTCCAGGGCCGACGCTGGAGATTCGGCACAAAGGCCATCAACCAGGCTTTATCACCCAGAGGTGCAACATGGCAGCAGAGAATGCACAGAAAATCACGTTAAGTGTGATCAAGGCGGACATCGGCGGATTCGTCGGGCATTCAGCCATGCATCCGGCCTTGATGGATTGCGCGAATGAGAAGCTTGCGGCGGCGAAGAGCGGCGGGTTGCTCGTCGATTACCACGTGTCGGCCTGTGGGGATGACTTGCAGCTGATCATGACGCATCGCCATGGTGTCGATCATGAACCGATCCACCGTCTGGCGTGGGACACGTTTGAGGCCGGCACGGCGGTCGCCAAGGAGTTGCATCTCTACGGCGCGGGGCAAGACCTACTGGCCGATGCGTTCAGCGGAAACGTACGCGGACAAGGACCCGGCGTGGCTGAGATGGAGTTCGTGGAACGGAAGTCCGATCCGGTGCTGATCTTCATGGCGGACAAAACTTCGGCGGGGGCCTGGAATCTCCCTCTGTATAAGATGTTCGCCGATCCGTTCAATACGGCGGGTCTCGTCATTGCGCCCACGTTGCACCAGGGGTTTCGCTTTGAGGTGCACGATATCTACGAGCACAAGAAGATCTCATTCGATTGTCCCGAAGAACTCTACGACATGTTGATGTTCATCGGTTCCCCCGGTAAATACACGATCAAGTACGTATACTCGCGGGCGGATGGGACGATTGCGGCGGCCTCGTCGACGGAGCGGCTTTCGCTCATTGCGGGTAAGTATGTCGGGAAAGACGACCCGGTGATGATCGTCCGCGCGCAGCAGAACTTTCCGGCGGTGGGCGAAGTGCTCGATCCGTTCCGGTATCCCTGGATCATCGAGGGCTGGATGCGTGGTTCGCATTACGGCCCGCTGATGCCGGTCTCGGTGAAGCAGGCGACGCCGACCCGCTTCGACGGGCCTCCGCGTGTCGCCTGTCTGGGATTTCAATTGGCCGACGGCAAACTCGTCGGGCCGCGGGATATGTTCGACGATCCGTCGTATGATGAAGCGCGCCGGGATGCGAACCGGATCGCCGATGTCTTGCGGATGCACGGTCCCTTTGAACCGCACCGGTTGCCCCTCGACGACATGGAGTACACGACCATGCCGCAGATTATGAAGAAGTTGGAAGGTCGCTGGGCTAAGGTGTAGCAGGATGCGGAGCGATACGGTCAGGGTCGATCAGCGGGCAGTCGCCAGGGAATGGGGGGCGCGAGGCTTCAGTTGTGATCTTTGGGTTGATCCGCCCGGGCAAGTGTGGGAGGATTACCGCCACGCGACCGACGAGTTGGTGATGCCGGTCGAGGGCGGGTTGGAACTGGAGTTCGGGGGCCGGTGTGTCAGGCCCGAACCGGGCGAGGAAATCCTCATACCGGCCGGAGTGTCCCATACCGTCAGAAACATCGGCGGCACCAGCGTGAAGTGGCTGTATGGATACAGTCGCTAACATCCGAGACGAACTGACTCAGCAGAGGGAGAGGAGCCCATGCCGACAACGACGCAATTTGTGGTGAGTGGACAGAGTAAGCCTGGAGTGCTGGCTGAAGTAGCGGCCGTGCTCGGGGCTGCGGGAGTCAACATCAAGGCCTTCTCTGCGCCCGAGGTCACCGGCCCCGGGAAGCTGCGGTTGATTGTGGCGGATGTCGATGCGGCTCGTATTGCGCTGAGAAAATCCAAGATCAAGTTCCGTGAAGAGACCGCCCTGATTTTGAGTCTGGAGAACAAGCCCGGCGCCTTGAGACAGGTGGCCGATTCGCTCACCAGGGCTCGTATCAATGTGAAATGCGGCTACTGCACCCCGTCGCGTGAAGGCAAACGCGCGATCGTGGTTCTGACTGTTTCGAACACGACCAAAGCCCTCGGGGTGCTGCGCACCCATTCACTCGACGAATTTTAGTAGGCTGCATAGCACTTGCTTGTTGCGTAAGAAATCATGCGCAGCTAGATGCGCCGTCTCGCGTCAATACACATCGCAGGATGCTCAAAAAAGTTCTCCAGCAAGGCCGCAGCAAGCAGATCGGCGACGCGTACTTGAGCCGTACGTGGAACCTCTCTGCGATGCGAGAATGCCGCTGGCGGGATTTTTCAGCATTCTGTTAGTTCGCCTTATGCCGGGGGAGAAGAGGACAAGCACCAGCCGTCTTCTTCTCCCCCTGTTCGTTCTGCTTCTCACCACATGGCTCAGCGGCTGCTCCGGCTGGAGTCCGGCGCGTCCTTCGTATCCGCCCGGTTATCCGTTGGGGTTTGTCGAACGGGGCAGCGCGTCCTGGTACGGGCCGGGCTTCCACGGCAATCGCACGGCAAACGGAGAGGTCTACGACATGCACAAGTTGACGGCGGCGCACCGGACATTGCCACTGGGGTCTGTGGCGGTCGTGCGATCCCTGAGCACCGGCCGGCAGGTGATCGTGCGGATCAACGATCGAGGGCCTTTTGCACGTGGGAGAATTCTGGACCTGTCTCTGGCCGGAGCCCAGGCTGTGGGGATGGTCGGGCGCGGCACCGATGAGATCGAACTCCGTGTGATCAGTTACGAGGGACGAGCCGGGGGAATGGGAGTGCTGCGCGTGCAGGTCGGTTCCTTTGCCGATCCGGCGAACGCGCGAGCTCTGGTCGAACGGTTAAGGGGTACGTATCCCGGTTCCAGGATCGTCGGCGTCGATCTGCCGGATGGTCGCCGATACCGGGTGTATGCGGGACAGTTTCACACGGAGGCCGCCGCCGAGCAGGCCGCCGCGCATTTGAGACGGGCACTGGAGACCGATCCATTCATCGTGCGCGACGATGCGCCAGGGGCGACTACGGGGAATCCTTGAGGGTGCGGGAGCATGGCAAATAGTCTAAATGACTGATATGCTAAACAATTGTGCTCGGCATAGAAGTGTCGTAATGCTTGATGCGTCTGTCTGCCTGTGCTAATTGTAATACGCGATGGATGAAAGTGACCCGAGAGGACCCGGTCTGGTCGTCTTCTCACGACAGAGGGCAAGTCTTGCAGTTCGAACCCCCGGCTTCGAACTGATCCAAGGTTCCATCATTCACTCCTTCAACTTGAGTTTGTACCTCTAACCTCGATAGGTCTTATGGACATTATCGTTCTGATATTCCTCATTCTCTTGTCGGCGGTGATTTCTGTCGTTGAGGTCGGTTTCTACTCAGTCAATGATACGAAGCTCAGGGCGCTGGCCGACACGGGCAGCAAGCGGGCGGAGATGGCCCTCCATCTTCGAACCGATCCGCAGCGCCTCCTGCTGACTATCCTGGTCGGAGATCGCCTGATCGACACCGCCACCGCATCGCTGGCCACGATTATTGCCTTGAATCGATTCGGAGGGCAGGGGCTCGAAGGTGTACTCGGCGAAGCCTTCGCGGTGCTGGTCGGTATTCTAACCTTTGTTCTGTTGGTGTTTGCCGATCTCGTGCCTAAGACCCTGGCTGCTAAATACTCGGTCCCTGTGGTGTTGAACATGGCCTATCCGGCCTATGCGGCTCAGCAGGTGCTCACGCCGATCATGTTCTTCGTGGTGCCGCTCATCTATAAGTTGACCGGTGGTAAAGGGCTCAATGTGCCCTTCGTCACGGAAGAAGAGCTGAAGATCATGCTCGATCAGAGCAGCAAGAGCGGCGCCATCGAAGCGCAGGAAGTGAAGATGATCAAGAACGTGTTCCAGCTGAAGGACATCACAGCGGAAGACTGCATGACCCCGCGTATCTACATGTTCTCGCTCGACTGCAATCAGTACCTGCGCGAAGCGAAGGAACTCCTGTTCAAGTCGAAATACTCGCGCATTCCGCTCTACGAAGGCACGCTGGATAACATTATCGGGATTCTTTACAAGACGAAGGCGCTGACGGCGTTGGCCCAAGGTCATACGGAGATGAAGCTTCGCGACATCGCGCAGCCGGCCCTGTTCATCCCCCATACGAAATCCGCCGACGATCTGATGAAGCAGTTTCAGTTGGACAAACGTCACATGGCCATTGTGGTGAACGAGTTCGGCGGTGTCATGGGCCTGGTCACGCTGGAAGACCTGCTGGAAGAGGTGGTCGGCGAAATCGTGGACGAGACGGACATCACCGAGGAGCTGATCAAGCGTATCGGTAAGAACCAGATTCTGGTGCATGGACGCACCGAGGTCCGGAAGGTCAACGATTTCCTGAAGGTGGATTTAGGCGATGATGCCGTGACGATCAGCGGTCTGGTGCAGCATGAACTGGGCAGGATTCCCAAGGTCGGTGAAGAAGTGCATATCGCCAACTGCCGCCTGGTCATTCATGAGGCGGACCCGAGGGTCATCAAGAGCGTCAATATCTACAAGGAAGAAAAACACCCGGTCACGCATGAGCCCATCGTCGATGAACATGTGCCGGTCACTCAGGCCTCACTAGAGCGGTAAATTCCGCTTCCGTCAGAATCCGCACCCCCAGTTTCTGTGCCTGGTCGAGTTTCGACCCCGGATCGGTCCCTGCCACAACAAACGATGCCTTTTTGCTGACGCTCGACGAGACTTGTCCCCCCTGCTGTTCCACCAATTCTTTGGCTTGGTCGCGGCTGTAGCCTTCGAGCCCACCGGTAAAAACGAATGTCTTACCGGCCAGATGTTGGCTGCCGGTGGTGTTCTCAGTGGTCGGGGGAGCAATCGTCAGACCCCGTTCGATCAGGCGGGCAATCACGGCCCGGTTCCGTTCTTCGCTGAAGAACGACGTGAGGCTGGCAGAAATCTCCGGGCCGATTTCGCGCACCTGCAGCAAGTCCTCCTGCGTCGCCGACATCAGCTTCGAGAGGGTGCCGAACTGTTTCGCCAGCACGCGGGCGATATGCTGCCCCACCTGTCTGATGCCCAGCCCCATCAACAGCCGGTCCAGTGAGACGGATTTGCTTCGTTCAATCGATTCCAGCAGCAGGTTCGCCGAACGGTCGGCAAAGCCCTCCAGCGTGAGTATCTGGTCTTTGGTGAGGCTGTAGAGATCGGCCAGGTCCCGAACCAACCCCACATCGACCAGTTGGGCGATCGTTTTCTTTCCCATCCCGTCGATATCCAACGCGCTCTTCGAGGCGAAGTGTTCGATGGCGCCCTTCAGTTGCGCGACGCAGACGGTCTGGCCGGTGCAGTAGAAATAAGCTCCCTCGCGAGCCACAGCCGATCCGCAGACCGGGCAGTGGTCCGGCATCACGAACGGTTCCTGTCTCGTCTCTCCGGGAACCGGGACCCGTTCGGCAATCGCGGGGATCACGTCACCGGCGCGTTCCACCTTGACCGTGTCACCGACGCGGACGTCTTTTCGCGCTACCTCATCCGCATTGTGAAGAGTCGCACGACTGATCGTGACGCCTCCGACCTCCACCGGTTTCAGCAGGGCCAACGGCGTCAGGGTGCCGGTCCGGCCGACCGAGACGGCGATGCCTTGAATCACCGTGATTTCTTTGCGGGGCGCAAACTTGTAGGCGATGGCCCAACGGGGGCTGCGGGATTTGCTGCCCAACTGGTCCTGCCACGTCCGGCGGTCGAGTTTGACGACCACGCCGTCGATTTCAAACGGAAGCGAGTCCCGCATCGCATCGGTGGCCTGTTGGAACGAGAGGACTTCGTCAATCGAACGGCACCGTTGCCGGTGTTCGGGAACAGGAAGCCCCCAGGCGGCCAGTGCGCCCAACTCATCCCAATGGGTGGGGGGGGCTGTGCCGGATATCGCCATGATGTCATAGCAGGTCAAGGTCAAGGGGCGAGATGCGGTGATGCGGCTGTCCAACTGGCGCAACGATCCTGCTGCGGCATTGCGCGGGTTCGCAAAGGCTTCCTCGCCGCGCTCCGTCATGCGACGGTTGAGCACCTGAAATTCATCCAGACGCATGTAGACTTCTCCGCGCACGACCAGGTGCGCGGGCAGGGAGGGCTGGGGATCAAGCTGTAGCGGCAGGGCGCGGATCGTCCGGAGATTGATCGTCACATCTTCGCCGACCATACCGTCTCCACGAGTCGCGCCGCGGACGAAGGCGCCCCGGTCGTAAACCAGTTCCACCGACAGGCCATCGAATTTCGGCTCCGCCGTGTAGACGATCTGGTCGGTTTCCAGCTCCCGCCTCATCCGCGCATCGAAGGCCCGGACATCGTCCTGATCGGTGATGGAGTCGAGACTCAGCATCGGTTTCTCGTGGGAGACTTTGGTGAGTTCGTCCAGCGGTGGTGCGCCGACTCGTTGGGTGGGCGAGTCGCCGGTGACCAGGTCGGGATGGGCGGTTTCGAGGTCGACGAGCTCGCGAAAGAGCCGGTCGTATTCCGCGTCGGAAATCTCCGGCCGGTCCTTCGTGTAGTAGAGGTGGTCGTGATGGCGAATTTGACGGCGAAGATCGGCGATTCGTTGTTCGGCTGTCTGATGAGGCATGGGCTGATTACTCACGAATAAATTGAGCCGCGAAGCTGCGGATCTCGTGTCCGTTCAAGACATGAAATCGCCGCAGACGGTCGATCATCTGTCCTGAAAACCGGCTCAACGGAATCGGCACTAATCGCCGGTCGAATTGTCTGGCGATCTGCCTCCAGCGCGCCTTGGGTGGAACCGGTGTCACCAGGGCCACGTGTGTTTCACGTGAATGGACTGCTCCGGCCGCAATCAACCGTTCTTCCAGGGTCCTGGCAAATCCGAGCGCCTCGTCGGTCCAGATGTCGGGAATCGCGCGGGGCGGGAAAATAAACAAGGCGCCGCCGTAACGCGATTGCCCGATGCCCGGCGCGATCATGTTGTTCAGGAAAGGGGTGGCGTAGAAGCATAGGGTGGACTCCTGCGCATGTTCGGCATACCAGGTGGCCTGCCAGCTGTATTGCTCCGGATCGCCGGGGGTGTCGAACAGAAAGATCACCGTATCCACGTTTCCGCGCGCCGGGGGAATTTCTTTGACGTATATCTCCATCCGTTGCGGACGACCCGGCTTCTGCCGCTGATGCCAATGGCGGAGACTTTCCCGAATGTCGATCCCGTCTTTCATCGATGTGGTGAACTTCTCGCTTTTGGCAAGATCGGCCCCGATGATGGCCTTGGCCTGCTCACGGACATGGGTGTGGAAACTTTCGATCTTGGAATCTTCCGGCGGCCAGGAACATTGCCGATGCGGATTCCACAGATAGGACCACTGCCGGCTCGTGCGACGCGGCGGCTGAGGCCGGAGCGAGAGCGATCGCCAGGCCAGAGGCGTACCCTGGAGCCGGTTCTTCGCCCGCACGATTTGATCGTCGGGCAGGGCGAACTGACCGAGCCCGGCGGAGAGGTGAGGCACATGGCGTTGCTCGATTTCCTGATACGAATAACTTTTGGCGGTTTCGAGGAGGCGAACCGCGAAGTCATCACCCGCCATCTGTTTCGCCGCGAGGACCAGCGTGTAGAGGTCGGGCGTCAATCGCCGGTCCAACAGCGCGTGGTTCCGCACATATTGCAGGTAGGCTTGCAGCAACTGCGGTGTCACCCAGGTGGGGACGGTGTGACCCTCCGCGTCATGGCCGGTCTGCCACCTTGTGCGTGTTTCAAGCAGGAGTTCTTTGATCCCGTCGATGGAGAGGTGGCGGTCCGAATGGACGGTGGCACGGCGCCGCTCATACAGCTCCGTGAGGAACGGCAGTTCACCCAAGACAAAATAGAGTGAGGCTGGCTCGACGAGGTACCGTTCAGGGCGGCCGAAGTCGAGCGCCGGAGTTTGATAGTCCGTTCGCTGCTGATAGGCCTGACGAATCCAGGGCCAGTCGGCGAAGTGGCACAAGCAGAGGATCTGCTCATACTCCATTTCGAGTTGGTGGAGCTGAAACGCCAGCCAGGCGATGCGGGCCTGCTGTTGACTGCCCTCCGCAGGCGGCGTGAGCGTGGGTACCATTGCGGCGGCAAAGGTGGCGTAGGGGAGGCGTTTGAGTGCGTAGGCATCGGGAGAGACGAAGGGCACCGGTTCCACGACGGCCGTTTCGCGATCGATATAGGCCCTCGGGATGCCTTCTCCCATGGCAACGCGAATCCCCATGACGACTGCCTGACAGGGGTCGACCGGCACGTAGTTCACCGTGGCGGCGCCTTCCTGATCGCGTTCCGGTTGGACGATCACGCTGATGGTCGGCAGATCCAGCACGGCGTCTTCCAGCGGATGCTCGAAGGAAGGCGGAAGCGGAACCGCGAGGCAATCGAATCGGCGGCCGGTGAGCCTCTCGCGCACTTCCTGAGCGACATCGCCGCTGCCGTGCAGGAGCGGGAATAGTTCGATGCGTGGTGAGAGGCGGAAGACGGAGTCGTCGGTGGAGGATGACACTGCCATTATCGGCCGGGATGTAGAGGGTCGTCGCTTTCGAAAAAGAAATCACCGAGGCCCTGCGGCAGGGCCTGGTCGCCCAGAGCGCGTTTCCTCCGGCGTGACTGAGTCGGCAGATCGAGCGCTTCTTCGCCGAGGACTTTCATCAGTGATTCCCGCCAGGCGGCATCGGCCGACAGCGGGTGCGCCGGGTCCTGAGCGCGACGCTTCAGCGCGTACTGCAGGAGATGAATGCCGTCGCGCACGGAATACTCGAGACTGAGCTGGTGGGCTTCCTGGAGAAAGTCGACGGTCATGGCCAGCATCTCCGCCGGCGCGAAGGGCAGGTGGTAACGGAGGATCGCCAGTTCGTCTTCGCGCGCAGGAAAGCCCATGCCCAGCGTCGGCTGCAACCGCGAGAGAATATAGTCGGGCACCTCATACGTGGACGCGTCTTCGTTCATGGTCACGCAGCAGCGGAACTCGGCATGGGCATTGATCAGAATGCCGGCGATGATGGATTCCACGCAGCGCCGGTGATCCAGGAGCGGAGCCAGCGAGGCCCAGCTTTTCTCGTTCATGCGATTGCCTTCGTCCAGCACGCAGATGCTGCCTGTGAGCACCGCAGTGACCAGCGGCGAGGCGTGATAACTGATGGTGCCGGATTCCGCCAGGACGGGCGTGATCAGGAGGTCTTCCGGGCGGGTATCGGCTGTGCACTGGAACACATACAGGTCCTGCTTGCGTTCGCGGGCTCCCGCCATCGCCAGTGTGGTCTTGCCGATACCCGGCTGACCGGTGATGCGGGGAGACAGCGGCAGGTCGCGCTCGTCGATCACCAGCCAGCAGGCCAGTAACTGTTTGAGAATCTCCCGGTTTCCGATCCATTCCTGGCCCATCGTCATGGGCTGAGCCAGGTGCAGCGTAATGCCGTCGATGGTGACGGTGCGGGAGGTGCCCGGTTGTGTGCTGGGTGACATGGTCTTTCGTGCCGGTGTTTGGATAGAATGGGCGGAACGGCAATCTCGTGCGAACGGTAGCATAGGGGGGGGGAGGGGGTCAAACGTCTCTGCAGCCCATTTCACTTTGACTTTCGCTGCCTTGGACCGTATTCTACCGGCTTTCCAAGGCTGCGAATCGGAAGCGGATGCGCCATGAGCGGGTTACCTTGATGGCATTCGAAAGCCTCCCCTGGAGAAGGCCGCAACGAAGGAGCGACATGATGAGTCAGCGAAACTCACGGATGAGACACGCAGTAGTGGTTCCGATCGGGTTGCTCGTACTGAGCGGCCTGAATGTGAGCGGATGCGTGATGTCGGAGAAATACGAAGCCGAGAAAGCGCGCAGCCTGAACTTCCAGCGGCTCCTGGCGCAAGAAGAAAAGCGCAGCGCCGAATTGGACAGCGAAGTCAAACGCAGCAAACGCGAACTGAGTGAGTACGAGGCCCGTAATCGGGAACTCGGCGCTCAGGTAGAAGCGGTGCGTCAGCAGGCGGCCCAAATTCAGGAAGAGGCGCAGGCGATGAAGGAAGCCAGCCTGCTGGAGAAGCGGGCGCATGAAGATATGAAGCGCCTGACAACGATTCCATCCAAGGCGAAAAAGGCGGTCCCTGCGGCGAAGAAGGACTTTGCGGCCGCCGTCGATGAGGCGTTGAAGACGGATGTGTCGTCGGAGTTGAGTCTGGAATCGGCGAAGGACGCGGCCAAGGATACATTCGGTCACGAGCAGGCGGGAGCGGATGCCCTCGCTGCAGCTTCGGCATCGGCAACCGGCAGCACCCACACGGTGCGTCCCGGTGAAACCCTGTATCGCATCGGGCAGAAGTATCACGTCGGTGTGGATCAATTGCGGAAGTGGAACAATTTGGACAACAACACGGTTGTGGTCGGGCAGAAGTTGATCGTCAGCCGGCCCTAGTGTCGCGAGCGTCGTGCCGTATGAGCAGACAGCAATACTCTCTCACTCTGGATGAGTTTCGGGCCCTTGCGGCGGAAGGCAATCTGATTCCGCTGTATCGGGAGATTCTGGCGGACTACGAGACGCCCGTGTCGGCGTTTGCCAAGATCGACCACGGGCCGACGGCCTATCTGCTGGAGAGCGTGGCCGGCGGTGAAAATTGGGCGCGGTATTCCTTCCTGGGAAGCGGTTCCTCGGCGGTGATCCGGGAGGAGAAGGGCGATCTGGTCTTGACGCGGGGGAAGAAGAACCTGCGGATTCAAAGTCGCGGCAATCCGCTGGAGCGGCTGCGCGAATTGATGGAAGAGTATCGGCCGGTGACGGTGCCCGGCCTGCCCCGGTTCGTGGGCGGCGCGGTGGGCTACTTCAGTTACGATATGGTGCGGACGTTCGAGGAACTGCCGGCGCTGCGCAAAGACAGCCTCGGCCTGCCGGACTTCGCCTTTCTGCTCACCGACACGCTGCTGATTTTCGACAACGTCTCGCAGAAAATCAAAGTGGTTGCGAACGCCTACCTGGAGTCGACCAAGGAACGGGACATCCGTGATGCCTATCGGCATGCGACCGCGCGGATCGAAAAGATGATTGCACGGTTGAAGCGGCCGGTGCGGCAACCGCGGCAGAAACGCCGCCGGAAACCGATCACCTTTACCTCCAACATGAACAAGGCCGATTTCGAGAAGATGGTCACGCGGACCAAGGAGTACATCCGTTCGGGCGATATCGTGCAGGCGGTCTTGTCTCAACGATGGGAAACGCAGATCCATACGACGCCCTTTCAGCTCTATCGCGCACTCCGGGTCATCAATCCCTCGCCGTACATGTATTACCTGCGTGTGGCGGGCGTGGAGCTGGTGGGGTCTTCACCGGAGACGCTGGTGCGGTGTGAAGACGGCCAGATCTCCCTGCGCCCCATTGCCGGGACGCGTCGCCGCGGACAGACGCCCGAAGAAGATCAGGACCTGGCGCGACGGCTGTTGGCGGATGAAAAAGAGCGGGCCGAACATGTGATGCTGGTGGATCTGGGACGCAACGACGTGGGACGGGTGGCTGCCAGAGGTTCGGTGAAGGTGGAGTCGCTCATGCAGGTCGAGCGGTATTCCCACGTCATGCATATCGTGTCGCAGGTGACGGGACAGTTGGAAAACGGCAAATCCGTGTACGACGTCATGCGAGCCTGTTTCCCGGCGGGGACCGTGTCCGGGGCGCCGAAGATTCGCGCGATGGAAATCATCGAAGAGCTGGAACCGACGCGCCGCGGCCCCTATGCCGGCGCAGTGGGGTATTTCGGCTTTTCCGGCAACATGGACATGTGCATCAACATCCGGACCGTCGTGATCAAGGGGCGGCAGGCTTATATTCAAGCGGGAGCCGGTATCGTCGCCGATTCGAACCCCGAACATGAGTATGAGGAAACCTGCAATAAGGCGCGAGCCATGATGAAGGCCATCGAACTCGCCGAGCAGGGATTGGAATAGGAGAAGAGCATATCGCGAATAGCCTATAGCTGATAGGAAGAGCGGTTCTTGTCCGTGCTATAAGCCATCTGCCATACGCTCCGTGTATTCATATGTTGTTGATGATCGATAATTACGATTCCTTCACCTACAACCTCGTGCAGTATTTCGGCGAGTTGGGGGAAGATGTGGTCGTCTACAGAAACGACAAGATTTCCATCCGGGAGATCGAGGCGTTGAAGCCGCGCCGGCTCGTCATTTCGCCCGGCCCCTGCACGCCGAACGAGGCGGGAATCTCGGTGGAGGCGATTCGGCACTTCGGCGGCAAACTGCCCTTGCTGGGCGTGTGTCTCGGCCACCAATCGCTGGCGGTTGCGTTCGGCGGTGAAGTGATCCGCGCCGAGCGTCTCATGCACGGCAAGACGTCCATGGTTCGCCACGACGGTCGCACCATTTTCCGCAATCTGCCGAATCCCTTCGAGGCCACCCGCTATCACTCACTCATCGTGAACCGCAAGAATCTCCCGGACTGTTTTGAGATCAGCGCCGAAACCGCCGAAGGCGAGATCATGGGGATGCGCCACAAGACGCTGGGCATCGAAGGGGTGCAATTCCATCCGGAGTCGATTCTCACCACCGCCGGCAAGGAGCTGCTCAGGAATTTCTTGAAACTCTAGTCCGCGGCTGTCGGCCACCGGCAATCACTGTTCTCTATGAAGCCTTCCGGCTGATGACCGACCGCGGATCGCTGATCGCGCCCTTCATGATCAAAGACGCAATCAATACATTGGCCGAACGGTCGGACCTCACCGAACAAGAGGCTGAGACCGTGATGGGCGAGATCATGGACGGCGCGGCGACCTCCGCCCAGATCGCCGGGTATCTCATGGGGCTTCGGATGAAGGGGGAGACCGTGGCGGAGATCGCCGGCTCCGTACAGGCCATGCGAGCCCGCGCGACCAAAATCCGGGTGCGGGATTCCCAGGTCGTAGATACCTGCGGGACCGGCGGCGATCGGGCGCATACCTTCAATATTTCGACTACCGCGGCGTTCGTGGCGGCGGGCGCCGGACTGACGGTGGCGAAGCATGGGAACCGGTCGGTCTCGTCCAAGTCAGGCAGCGCCGATGTGTTGGCCGCGCTGGGTGTGGCGATCGACTTACCGCCTGAGCAGGTCGCCGATTGTGTGAACGAGGTGGGGATCGGGTTTCTCTTCGCGCCGCTTTATCATAGCGCGATGAAACACTGTGCCCAGCCGAGGCAGGAACTGGGGATTCGGACGCTGCTGAATATTCTTGGCCCGTTGACCAATCCGGCCGGTGCCCGCATACAGGTCGTCGGGGTATTCGATGCCGGCTTGACGGAGTTGTTGGCCAAGGTGCTGCTCCACCTGGGCGCGCAACATTGTTTTGTCGTGCACGGCATGGACGGATTGGATGAGATCACCGTCACGGACCGGACCCGGATTTCAGAGGGCAAAGCCGGCGTGGTGTCGAGTTATACCATCGATCCGACGGAATTCGGCCTCACACGCGTCAGGCCGAAAGAACTGCTCGGCGGGAGTGCGGAAGACAATGCCGCCATCACGCGCGACATTTTCCGGGGACGGAAAGGGCCGAAGCGTGACATCGTCTGTCTGAACGCCGCGCCGGCGCTCGTGGCCGGACGCAAGGCGAAGACGCTGCAGGAAGGGTTTCACCTCGCTCAGCAAACGATCGACTCGGGTGCGGCGATGGAGAAACTGGACCAGCTCATCGCATTTACAAAAAAGGCGTCGTGACATCGTGATTCTCGATCGGATTCTCGAACATAAAAAAGCGGAAATTCGCCACAAGAACAGCCGCGGCTATCTCGCGGAGCTGAAAACCAGAATTCGCGATGCCGGTCCGACGCTGGGGTTTGCCGTGAATCTCGACGCGCGCAGGACTCCAGACAGGCCCGCGCTCATTGCGGAGGTCAAGAAGGCCTCGCCGAGTCTCGGTCTGTTGCGGCCGGAGTTCGAGCAGCGCTTTGAGCCGGTGGCCATCGCCGAAGCCTATCGCGAGCATGGGGCCGCGGCTGTCTCCGTGTTGACGGACAAGGATTTTTTTCAGGGCAGCCTGGAGTATCTCTCCGATGTGAAACAGAACGTCGGCCTGCCTGCGCTGAACAAAGAGTTCATGGTGGCGGACATTCAGTTCTATGAAGCCAGGGCCCATGGCGCGGACGCGGTCCTGTTGATCGTGGCCGGGTTGGAGAAGCGCCAATTGATCGACTTCTCCGCCTTGGCGAAAGAGTTGTCGCTCGATGTGCTGGTCGAGACGCATCATGAGCGTGAACTCGATATCGTGTTGGAATGGCTCCCGGATGTGCGGCTGATCGGCATCAACAATCGTGACCTCAACACCTTCTCGACGGATCTGGGTGTGACCCTGCGGTTGGCCAAGCGTATTCCCGGCGACAAGTTGATCGTGAGTGAAAGCGGGATTCACAAGCGGGAGGATGTCACGCGGTTGGTGGAGGCCGGCGTCCATGCCATGCTGATCGGCGAGTCGCTGATCCGGGCGCAGGACATCGGCGTGAAGATTCGTGAACTGCTGGGCGATGAATCCAACAAGGAGAAGCCATGAAGACGCGACTCTCTCTCGCTGTGGTGGCGGCGCTACTGACCTTGCCCGGTTGTATGAATCAGGAGATCCATGAATATTCCCCGAAATGGGACTCCTGGATGGGCAGCAGCAAAGACGATCGCATCAAGGACATGGGCATACCGACGAAGTGCCATTCCTTCAAGGACGGCGGCGAAGTGTGCGAGTGGTCTGTCCCCCAGCAGGACGGGAGACAGGACCTGATCGGCCTGACCTTCAATCCCAAGGGACAGGTCTGCCAGTGGTCCTATCGCGGATTCTACGGCATGCAGAAGAGCAAGCAGAGTTGCTGACGCCATGGCTGTGAAGGTTAAGATTTGCGGTCTGACGAATGCCGAGGATGCGGCGGTGGCGGTGGAGGCCGGTGCGGATGCAGTCGGGTTCGTGTTTCATAAGAAGAGCCCTCGTTGCGCAGAGCAGGCAGCGGTCAAGGCCATCGTAAAGGAACTGCCTCCGTTTGTGTTGCCGATCGGCGTGTTCGTGAATGAGGATGCCAAGGTGGTGCGGGACGTCATGGACAGTTGCGGTCTTGCCCTTGCGCAACTCCATGGCGATGAGACGGCGGCCTATTGCGAGATGCTGGGGCGGCCGGTGCTGAAGGCGATTCGTCTTCGGGATCGACGCTCGTTCCTGGCTCTCGCCGAGTTTCAAGGGCGCGCCGGCGTGCGGGGATTTCTGGTGGATGCGTTTTCGCCCGACGCCTATGGCGGCACGGGACAGGTGGCCGATTGGTCGCTGGCTGCGGAGGCGGCAGCGGTGGCTCGTATTCTCCTGGCGGGAGGACTGACTCCGGGAAATGTCGCGCAAGCCATCGAGCAGGTGCGGCCCTACGGCGTCGATGTCAGCAGCGGAGTCGAGGCCTCGCCAGGCAGGAAAGACCATGACAAGGTCCGGGCCTTTGTGCAGACCGTCAGGCTTGTCTCCCGCTAGGGCAGCGTCTATACTTTCACTTTTCACGACTAGCTGAAGGAATTCACATGGCGATACCAGATCGACATGGGCGGTTCGGCCCTTACGGCGGACGGTATGTCCCTGAAACTCTCATGCCGGCCTTGCTGGAATTGGAAGAGGTATACGAGCGCACACGCCGGGATAAGGGGTTTCAAGCCGAACTCAAGCACTATTTGAAAGAATATGTCGGGCGGCCGACGCCGCTGTATTTCGCCCAGCGTCTGACGAAACGATTGGGTGGTGCGAAGATTTACCTCAAGCGCGAGGACCTGTGCCATACCGGCGCCCATAAGATCAACAATGCGATCGGGCAGGCGTTGCTCGCCCGGCGCATGAAGAAACCGCGCCTCATTGCTGAGACCGGCGCGGGGCAGCACGGAGTGGCGACGGCCACTGTCGCCGCTATGTTCGGCCTGGAATGTGAAATCTACATGGGCACGGAAGATATGCAGCGACAGGCGCTGAACGTCTTCCGCATGCGGCTGCTCGGTTCCAAGGTGACTGGCGTCGACGCCGGGAGCCGGACATTGAAGGATGCCATCAGCGAAGCGATGCGTGATTGGACCACCAACGTGCGGACGACACATTATGTGCTGGGTTCCGTCCTCGGCGCGCATCCCTATCCGATGATGATCCGGGATTTTCAGTCCGTCATCGGCCGTGAAGCCCGCAAACAGATTCTGGCTGCGGAAGGGCGTCTGCCCGATTGTCTGATCGCCTGTGTCGGCGGCGGCAGCAATGCGATGGGGCTGTTCCATGCCTTCGTTCCGGACAAGAAGGTGAAGATGGTCGGCGTGGAGGCGGGTGGGCTTGGCGTCGAGAGCGGCAAACATGCGGCCCGGTTTGCGGGCGGTCGTCCCGGCGTATTGCAGGGGACCATGACCTATCTCCTGCAGGACGAGAACGGCCAGGTGAATCTCACGCATTCCGTCTCGGCAGGCTTGGACTATGCGGCCGTGGGACCGGAGCACAGCTACTACAAGGAAACGAATCGTGCCCAGTATACGTCGGTCACGGACGACGAGGCGTTGGAGGCGTTCGATCTGCTCGCGCGGGAGGAAGGGATCATGCCCGCGCTGGAAAGCGCCCATGCCATCGCCGAAGTGGTGAAGTGCGCGCCAAAAATGAAGAAGAGCCAGATCCTGATCGTGAACCTGTCCGGGCGCGGCGACAAGGATGTGCAGCAGGTGGCCAGAATCAAGGGCGTGACGCTGTAGCAGGATGTTGACCCGGACCGCCAGCTGCGTTCTCGCGGCGGTCAGAGGTTGGACGTAGGCACCTGAGTACGCCTCACCTCTTTCCTTGCTGCGCCTTGTTGGACGGCCCGGTTGAACATCCTGCAGCGGACGATGGGGTTGGATTAGTAAGAGACAGGGGTATATCGAAATGAATCGTTTGGATCAAACATTCGGCCGATTGAACGCACGGGGAGAGAAAGCTCTGATCACCTACATCATGGCGGGAGACCCGTCGTTGCAG
>WBZQ01000272.1_pt1 | contig 45526 bp, 42 predicted proteins | sample 5204251 | NCBI WGS metagenome assembly WBZQ01 (sample SAMN12412402, study PRJNA552823) | activated sludge metagenome | isolation source: activated sludge from nitrification reactor of wastewater treatment plant... | place: USA: Virginia | collected 2017-09 | reverse complement strand
TCGCGTGACCAGGCACGTCGTCAACCGCTATCGTATGCGACTGGAAGCCGCCGCCCGCCATTCGGTTCCGACTCATTGACCTCATAGCAGAAGGAGAGCGTCGCGTGGCCAAGAAATACGTCTATTATTTTGGAGATGGAAAAGCCGAAGGCACCGGCAACATGAAAGAACTGCTCGGCGGCAAAGGCGCTGGCCTGGCCGAAATGACCAACCTCAAAGTGTCCGTGCCTCCCGGATTTACGATCTCCACCGAGGCCTGCGTCGAATATTACAAACGCGGCAAGGCCTATCCTCCCGGCATGATGGACGAGGCCCTGCAGGCGTTGAAGAAGATCGAGCGATCGATGAAAGCCGGCTTCGGCGATCCCGACAATCCCTTGCTGGTATCCGTCCGCTCAGGCGCCCGCGCCTCGATGCCCGGCATGATGGATACGGTCTTGAACGTCGGCCTGACCACCAAGTCGGTGCACGGCCTGGCCCTCAAGACCAAGAATGAACGGTTTGCGCAGGACAGCTACCGGCGCTTCATCGGCATGTTCGGCAGCATCGTCATGGGCGTGAATCGCGAGCATTTCGAAGACATTCTCAAACACAAAAAGCGGGATCTCGGGGTGACGCAAGACACGCACCTCGATGCCAAAGCGCTCAAGGAGCTCGTCGTCAGGTTCAAGGAACTCGTCAAAGAAGAAACCAAACGCGATTTCCCGGATGACCCGCTCGAACAATTGCGCATGGCCATCAACGCCGTGTTCTCTTCCTGGTACGGCGCCCGCGCGGTCACCTATCGGCGCCTGTACAACATTCCCGAAACCTGGGGTACGGCGGTTAACGTGGTGGCCATGGTGTTCGGCAACATGGGCGAGACCAGCGGCACCGGCGTGGCCTTTACGCGCGACCCGGCCACGGGGCAGCGGCAATTCTTCGGCGAATGTTTGACGAACGCGCAGGGCGAAGATGTCGTCGCCGGCATCCGGACCCCGCTGCCCGTGAATCAGCTCGAAAAGTTCATGCCGCAGGCCTACAAGGATCTTGAGACGACCTACAAGAGATTGGAGCGGCACTATCGAGACATGCTCGACCTGGAGTTCACCATCCAGGAGGGCAAGTTGTACATGTTGCAGACCCGCGTCGGAAAACGGACCGGCGTGGCGGCGGTCCGAATTGCGGTCGACATGGTGAAGGAAGGGCTGATTACGAAGAAAGAGGCTCTCCAGCGCATCGGCCCCGACCAGTTGGCGCAGTACCTCTATCCCATTTTCGATGCGAAGGAAGAATCGCAGTGCACGCCCCTCGGCAAAGGTTTGCCCGCGGGCCCCGGCGCCGCGGCGGGAAAAGTCGCCTTGACGGCCGACCGCGCGGTCGAAATGAAAGCCGCCGGCAATCGTGTCGTCTTGGTCCGACAGGAAACCAGCCCCGATGATATTCACGGCATGAACGCAGCGTTAGGTTTTCTGACTGCGCGCGGCGGCATGACTTCCCACGCAGCCGTGGTGGCCAGGCAGATGGGGAAAGTCTGTGTGGCCGGGTGCGATGCCATTGAAGTGGTAGACAATCAAACGGTGCGCATCGGGACACAGGTTTTCCGTGAGGGCGAGTACCTGTCGGTCAACGGTTCGACCGGCAACGTCTACGGCGGCGATATCCCCGTCGTGGAGTCTGAAGTCATCCAGGTGCTGCAGGGGAAGATGGAACCCTCGGCATCGGAGAAGTATCAGATGTTCGAGTCGGTTCTGAAGTGGGCCGATGGGGTGCGCAAGCTGAAAGTGCGGGCCAATGCGGACGTGCCGGACCAGGCCCGTATCGCGCGGAGCTTCGGGGCTGAAGGTATCGGTCTCTGCCGGACAGAACATATGTTCTTCGCCGAAGACCGCATCCAGATCATGCAGAAGATGATTCTGGCCCGGAAGCGCGAGGAGCGCGAGATGTATCTGGATCAGCTGCTGCCGTTGCAGAAGCAGGATTTCATCGGCCTCTATCGTGAGATGAAGGGCTTCCCGGTGACGATCCGTCTGCTCGATCCACCGTTACACGAGTTTCTACCGAAGCGTGAAGATCTCATGGTTGAAATCGCCCAGCTTGAACTCACCAGCGGGTCACAGACGGTACTGGAAGAAAAGAAGCGGTTGTTGGCCCGAGTGGAAGAGTTGCATGAATTCAATCCCATGTTGGGTCTGCGCGGATGCCGCCTCGGCATCACCATGCCGGAAATTACCAGAATGCAGGCGCGCGCGATTATCGAAGCGGCCTGCGAGCTGGCGAAAGAAGGCACGAAGATCGTCCCCGAGATCATGATTCCGCTGGTCGGCATGGTTTCGGAAATGAAGGCTCAGAAGGATCTTGTCCGGGAAGTGGCCGCGGAGACGATGAAGCGGTACGGTGTGAAACTATCGTACCTGGTCGGCACCATGATCGAGCTGCCGCGCGCCGCCGTGACGGCGGATCGGATTGCCGAAGAGGCCGAGTTCTTCTCTTTTGGAACAAACGATTTGACCCAGACCACCTTCGGGTTTTCACGCGACGACGCGGCGAAGTTCATCGATTTCTACAAGACCGCGAATATCTTGGAGAGCGATCCCTTTGCGGTGTTGGACCGGGAAGGTGTCGGCTCACTCATGCGCACGGCGATTGCCGGCGGACGCAAGACCCGTCCGACCATCAAGTTAGGGATCTGCGGTGAGCATGGGGGCGATCCCAGCTCCGTGGAATTCTGCCACCAATTGGGTCTGGACTATGTGAGCTGCTCGCCCTATCGAGTCGGCATTGCGCGGTTGGCTGCGGCACAGGCTGCGTTGACGGAAGCCGAGACGGAGAAGTCCAAGCCGGCGAAAAGTAAGCCGAAAGCCGAGAAGCCGAAAGCTGCGAAATCGAAAGTCAGCAAGGTTACCAAGAAGGCTGCCACGCCTGCTCCGGCGAAAAAGCGACCGGTCGCCAAGCGGGTGGTGCGCCGTCCCAAGCGTACGAAACGGTGAGCCTGTCTCCCCGCGATCTTGAGTCGATGGCTCTGGCCCTTCATCTTGCGGTGAAGGGCCGGGGCCACACCAGCCCCAATCCCATGGTTGGCGCCGTCGTCGTGAGTCGTGGTGAGATCGTCGGACAGGGATCTCACCGCAAGGTCGGCGGTCCGCATGCCGAAGTAATCGCCTTGAGTCAGGCCGGTTCCCGGGCCAAAGGCGGTACCCTCTACGTCACCCTCGAACCCTGCAGTCATCTCAAAAAACGCACGCCTCCCTGTGTCCCCCTGGTTATCAACTCCGGAGTCCGCCGCGTCGTCGTGGCCATGGTCGATCCCAACCCGCAGGTGCGGGGGCGGGGGATTGCGCAACTGAAGCGAGCCGGCATTCGGGTCGATGTCGGGTGTCGGGAAGCAGAAGCCGAGCGACTCAACGAGGCCTATATCCATTGGGTGCAAACAGGCCGGCCCTTTACTATTTTGAAAGCCGGGATGACTCTGGATGGCCGAATTGCGACCGCGCGCGGGGAGTCTCAATGGATTACCGATGAGGCCGCCCGGACGCGGGCGCATCAGTTGCGCGGCGATGTGGATGCGATTCTGGTCGGCATTGGGACGGTCTTACGCGATGATCCACAACTCACCGCCAGAATAGCCGGTGATCCGCCCCGGCTTGCGGCACGGCAGCCGTTGCGGGTCGTGGTTGATAGCCGGCTACGTATTCCACTGAAGGCGGCGGTACTGCAACAGCAGCAGGATGCGCATACCGTCATTGCCACCACGAGCGCGGCTTCGCCGAAGAAGGTTGAGCTATTGAGACGCCGGGGCATCGACGTCCTGGTACTGCCAAAAGTCGGGAAGCGCGTTAGTTTGCCGGCCTTATGGACCAGGCTTGGGCAACTCGGGGTCACGAATCTGTTGGTCGAAGGCGGAAGTGATCTCAATGCCGCAGTGCTGCACGCCGGATTGTCCCAGCGCCTGATGTGTTTTGTTGCTCCGTTGCTGCTCGGCGGGCAGGATGCGAAAGGTCTGGTTGGCGGCCTATCGCCGCGTCGCTTGCGCGACGCCGTGCCGCTCACGAATCTGCGCATCGAGCCGGTGGGGCGTGATATGCTAATCCAGGCTGATGTCCCATCTCGATAGGAGCGTTGTGGAATTGCTTCTCCCGTCCGTGTGTCGATGGTACCGACCTCGCCCCCTCGTTCTGCTGGCTCTCCTCCTGTGTTTGCTGTGGATGGATCTCGTGAGCCCCGTGACGGGTCGCGCAGGAGAAGCAACCGCCACCGACCTTGCCGCTCAAGTCTGGCAATACATCACGACCGAAGATGGTGCGCAGGCGGACTCGGTGCTTGCCTCCATTGTGCAACGTCCCGACGCCACTCTTCAGGCAGTGCAGGACGTGCTCAAAAAAGGTCAGCCCCACGGTCTTCAGCCTGTGGGCCTGCTGCCGGATGAGCAGGTTGTGGTCCGTGATCGACCCTATCGCCTGAGCCTGTCCATTCCTCAGAGTTATGAACCGACCCGTGACTATGCCCTGATAGTCTGCCTGCACGGCGCGGGGTTTACAGGTGAAGCCTACCTGGATCGTTGGAAGTCGCGGTTGGGCGAGGGGTATATCCTGGCCTGTCCGACCTATCCCGCCGGCGCCTGGTTTACCCGGCGTGCCGAGGATCTGGTGCTCGCGACGGTGCAAATGGTGCAGAAGCGGTATCGGATCGATCCGAACCGGATTTTCCTGAGCGGGATGTCCAACGGGGGCATCGGTGCCTGGTTGATCGGCATGCATCATGCGCCTCTCTTTGCCGGACTTGCGCCGATGGCCAGCGGGATCGATGACGTGCTGTTTCCGTTTCTGGAGAACCTGCGCACGACGCCGACCTACATCATTCATGGATCGCAGGATCAGGTGATGCCGGTGGAGTTGAGCCGGAAGCTGGCGGGGGAACTCAAGAACCTCGGGTATCCCTACATCTATCGCGAACATGATCGCACCCACGCCATGGCAGGCGGCCATTTTTTTCCGCGCGAAGAACTTCCCGATCTGGTGAAGTGGTTCGACAACCAGCGCCGCACGCCGGTTCCAAAGACGGTGACAGTCGTGCGGGATGCGAGCCATCTCCTGCCGTTCGGCTGGGTGCGGATCGATGCGACGGACGAGATCGCGTCCTTTTCGGAAGATCTGATCGACAAGCGCGATGACAGCATCCGGCATCGCACGTATGCCAGGTTGACCGCGCAGGTCACAGGGCCGAATCGGATCGACGTGCGAACCGACCGTGTCCGGCAGTACACGCTGTATCTGAACGACGAGCTCGTTGACCTCTCCAAGCCGGTCGTCATCACTACCGACGGACAGCCTTCATTCGAAGGCGTTATCACGCCACAGGTCGAGACGCTCTTGCGGCAGGCTCGTCATAGGCACGATCCTGCGCAGCTCTTTCCCGCCCAATTGACTCTGCCCGTGCCCCAACGGTCCTCATGACCCGGGCCGGAACGGCGGTTCGCCGAACGGGCGTGGCGGCCTTCGCGATCATGGCCGCAGTCGCATTGCTCGTGTCCCCTGGGCAAGCTGAACCGGACCGATGCTCTCTGCTCTCGCACCATGTCGGCCTGCTGTTTCCTCTGGATCAGGTTGACGCGGCCTGGCGCTGCCGGATTGAACCGATTATCACGCATTACACGACGGCCAACCGGGTCGGACCGGAACGCACCCCGTTGCCGGAGTCGGTGTACCTTTATCTTCTAGATCATCCGGTCATGGCCGCCGCCTTGGTGAATCGTCTTGACCTCGGGTTGTATAAAGCCGAGCTACGAGGCACGCAGGAGTTTTGGGCGACCGACGGCGAAGGCACAGAGGGTGTCGTGCGTGTGCTCTATCAGGATCGCGCCACAAGGATCTATTACGTGGAGGGGACCCATGACGGACGATTTCTTCCTCGGGTCAGCGGAAGAGCGGTGGTCTTACTCAGGTTGCAGCCGCTGACGGACAATCGGGGTGTCGAATCGATCGACAGCACCATGGTGTCGTACCTGCGGCTCGACAACCGATTTTTTTCGGGTCTGTTGTCGCTGCTTCGTCCGTTGATCGGTAATGTGGTGAACCGGCAAATCATCAAAGCGTTTGATGCAGCCCGCCGCCTGGGCGGTGCGATGCGGGAACATCCCGAGCAAGTCCTCTTCGAGGCGACGGATCCGCCGGGCCTCCCGGACGAGGAGGTCGCCTTCTTGAAAGGCGCGATCGCCGGCCTGCACAATCACTCTCGGGCACCCCAGCCCGCGCCACAATGAGAGGCTCATGACGACGTCGCGTAGTTTTTTTTATCTCTGTACCCTCGGCGTGTTCTGTTTCATCAGCTACAACCTCGTGCGCATGCCGGTCCTGGCCCTCTTCGCGGAATCTCTTGGCGCAGGGCCGGAGCGGATCGGGTTGATCGTGTCCGTGTCGACGATTACCGGCGTGTTGCTGAAATTACCTTCCGGTGCCCTCTCGGATATCTACGGGCGGAAGATGCTGTTGCGAATCGGTGTGGTGGCGTTCGGACTGCCTCCCTTCATTTACCCGTTCATATCCGATCTCAATGCCTTGACGGCCTTGCGCTTTGTGCATGGCCTGGCGACGGCTATTTTCGCCCCGAGTGCCTTAGCCACTGTGGCTGATCTCTACAAAGAGCGGCGCGGTGCGGCGATGGGAACCTACACGGCCTGCACCCAGTCCGGCTCTCTCCTAGGCCCGTTTCTGGGCGGGTGGCTGGCCCATGCAGCCGGGTTTTCCACTGCGTTTGTGACGGCCGGAGTGTTCGGGTGCATCGCGATCCTGATTTTCTTCAGCCTCCACCTGGACGAGCCGCCCCCGCGTGTGCGCGAGAAGGGGCTCGCGCCGGTGATGGCGGAAATGGGGAAAGGCTTTCTCGCGGTCGCACGAAACCGGAAAGTGCTGATCACCAGTTCTACCGATGCCGCCAAGATGATTGCCAACGGTGCGCTGATGGCGTTCTTGCCGCTCTATGGCTTGTCTGTCGGGTTGAACGCCGGTGAGGTAGGTTTATTGTTCAGCGTACAGGCGGTCACGTCGTTTCTGTCCAAGCCGGTTATGGGCCGGGTGTCGGATCGGATCGGACGGCAGCCGTTGATTGTGACCGGCCTGGTCATTTGCGCGGCGACATTCATTTCCATGCCCCACGTCGGATCGTTTGCCATCCTGTTGTTGCTATCCTCCGGCTTCGGGTTCGGGGAGGCGGTGGTCTCGTCCTCATCGGCTGCGCTGGTTGCCGACAGCTCCGAGTTCAAACGGCTGGGTGCGGGGATGGGGATGCAGGGGACGGTCATGGACATCGGGCATGCCAGCGGTCCGCTCTTGGCCGGTTTTTTGATCGCCCACGCCAGCTACCAGGGGGCGTTTGCGGTCATCGCCGGGCTTCAGATTCTTGCGGCCGTCGCCTTCTGGGCGACGATGAGAACCATCGCGCGGTAGTGTATAATGCCGCCGCCTTTTCCTGACGGGAGCACAGTACATTTTTCACAAGGAAGCAGCGAAGGATGGATACGGACTTTATTGAAACACTTCAGCGCGGAATTGCCATCGTGGGCGGGGTCGGACTCCTCGGGTTTTGTCTCTATCTCCTGAAGACGCACAAGGGGGCATAAGCCATGTTCAGCGGCATTGTGGAAGAGATGGGCGCGGTCTCGGTTCTGAATAAGGGCTTGGCCGGCACGCGGCTCACCATCATTGCCTCGACGATCATGAGTGATCTGACCATCGGCGCCAGCGTGAGCGTGAACGGCGTCTGCCTCACAGCTGTCACCAGGAGCGATCACGATTTCTCGGTCGATGTCTCGCCGGAAACGCTCTCCGTCACGACCCTCGGCAGCCTCATTTCCGGCTCGCCGGTGAATTTAGAACGCGCGATGAAATTGAACGAGCGCATCGGCGGGCACATGGTGTCCGGGCATGTGGATGGCATCGGCGCCCTCCGCAGCCGGCATCAGGACGGGAATGCGTTGGTCCTGGAAATTGAGGCGCCGAAAGATATTCTGCGCCTGTGCGTCGGGAAGGGATCGATCACCGTGGACGGCATCAGCCTGACGATCAATGAGGTGACCGAACGCTCCTTCCTCGTTGCAATCATCCCGCACACGGCGAAAGTGACGACGCTCGGGCTGAAACAGGTGGGCGACAAGGTCAACCTGGAGTCGGACCTGATCGGCAAGTACGTTGAAAGGCTATTACAGGAGCGTGGACTCCTTCCCCCGAAGCCCACGCCGGTCATCGACAAAGATTTTCTGCAGCGTCGGGGATTGATCTGACAGGATGCTGAGAAAGCTCGCCAGCGGCCTTCTCGCATCGCGCAGACTCTTTTCGTAGCTCGAAGGATACCCGTCGATCCTTCACTTGGTGCGGCCTGCCAGGACAGCCTTTTAAGCAGCCTGTGTTGTGAACGGTCAAGGCACTCTAGGATCTGCGGGTTCCCCGCCTACTTCACCAGAAATCCCTTGGAGTCCTCGCCGGAAGCTGTCGTGACGGTCATCATGGCCATGCCTTTGCGTCTGCCGGTCGGCACGGTCGCCGTGATCTGCGTATCGTTGACGAATGTGAAGGTTGCGGGGTAACCGGGACCGAAGGACAGTGATCGCAGGCAGCCGGCCGGACCGAAGCCCTTGCCGGAGATCGTCACTTTCTCGCCGGCCTTGCCTTCATCCGGTGTGACCGATTGAATCTTGGGGGCCTCGCCGAAACAGGCTTGGGCCTTCGCGGCGGTTTCCGCCGAAGCATATTTGGGCGCCGGGCCTTTGGAGCTTGCGGATGCCGCCTTCTGGCCTCCGCTCTTCGCGACCGACTTTTTCTCCGGCGCTTTTTTTGCCGCCGGGGCGGAAGTCTGGTCTGCCGGTTTCTTGACCTCGTCCGCTGCTATGGCGGGAGCAACACCCCCCAGCAGCATGAGTCCCATGATCGTGGACCACAGAACACCTTGCGTTTCACTCTGCCTTTGCATGACCGGCCTCCATGCACACAATAATAGATGACGTTACGACTGAGCTCGAATCGGCTCAGTCTTCAATCGTGGAGATATCGCCCACGTCCTGTCCCAACTCCTTCGCTTTGAGCACCCGGCGCATGATCTTGCCGGAGCGTGTTTTCGGCAACGATGGCACGATATCGATTTCCTGCGGCACGGCGATTTTCCCCAACTCTTTCAGCACATGGTCTTTGAGCGATTGCACCAGCTCTTTCGAGTCCTGATAGCCCTGCTTCAAAATGACAAAGGCCTTGATTGCTTCACCGGCGGTGCGGTGCGGCTTGCCGATCACCGCGGCTTCCGCCACGGCATCGTGACTGACCAACGCGCTTTCGACTTCCGCCGTCCCGATGCGGTTGCCCGCGACCTTGATCACGTCGTCCGCGCGCCCCATGAACCACATGTACCCGTCGTTGTCTTTCCGGCAGACATCGCCCGCCGTGTAACAATTGGGAATGGTATTCCAGTAGACCTTATACCGATCTGGATCCTTGTAAATGGTGCGCATCATCGACGGCCAGGGTTTCTTGATTACGGCAAAGCCGCCGGCATTGCTCGGCAAACTGTTCCCTTCCTTGTCCACCACGTCGGCTTCAATGCCGAGAAACGGCCTGGTGGCCGAACCGGGCTTGAGCGGAACGGAGGGCAGGGGGGTGACCAGGATGGAACCGGTTTCGGTCTGCCACCAGGTATCCATGATGGGTTTGTCGCTGCCGGTCACGCGATAGAACCATTCCCAAGCTTCCGGGTTGATCGGTTCACCGACGCTGCCGAGAATACGCAGGGTCGAGAGATCGTATTTCTTGGGCCAGTCTTCCCCGTACTTCATCAACAGCCGGACGGCCGTCGGTGTCGTGTAGAAAATCGAGACGCCATAGCGGGCGATGAGATCCCACCAGCGTCCGGGGTTGGGGTAATCAGGCTTGCCCTCGGCCATGAGAATCGTCGCGCCGTTCAGCAACGGCCCATAGACGATGTAACTGTGTCCCGTCACCCACCCGGGATCGGCGACGCAGAAATAGACGTCGTCTTCCTTCAGGTCGAACACATATTTCGTCGTGATGTAGGTGCCGACCATATAGCCGCCATGAACGTGGACGACGCCCTTGGGTTTTCCGGTGGTGCCGGAGGTGTACAAAATATAGAGCGGTGTTTCGGCGTCAAGCGGTTCTGCTGCGCAGACGGCGCTCTGCTCTTTCAGCCAGTCGGCCCAATCGACTTCTTTCGGCGCGGTGAGCGCGACCCCGAGGGCATCCCGCCGCACCACCACGACTTTTTCCACGGAGGGACAGGTTTGCACGGCCGCGTCGACCACAGGCTTGAGTGGAATTGTTTTGCCGCGGTCATAGCCCACGTCGGCGGTGATGACGAGACGCGCTTCCGCATCCTGGATACGGCTCGCAAGGGCGGGTGCGCTGAATCCTGAGTAGACCACGCTATGGATCACGCCGATGCGCGCGCAGGCCAGCATGGCGACGACCTGCTCGGGAATTTTGGGTAGATAAATGGTGACCCGGTCGCCCTTCTTCAGTCCCATGGCTTTGAGCGCATTGGCGCAACGGTTGACCTGGCGTAACAGTTCTCCATACGTGAAGATGCGTTCTTCGCCGTTCTCGCCGACCCAGATGATGGCGACCTTGTTGCGGCGCCAGCTGTTCGCGTGGCGGTCCAAGCAGTTGTAGGCAATATTGCAGGTCGCGCCGACGAACCATTTTGCCCAGGGGTAATTCCATTCGAGCACCCGGCTCCACGGCGAGAACCAATCCAGTTCCTTGGCCACGTTGCCCCAGAACGCTTCCGGATCGGCAATGGAGGCCTTGTAGGCCTCGTCATAATCCTGAATATGAGCCGCCGCCTTGGTGCGCGCGGATGGCTGAATGACACGTCCTTCTTTGAGTAGGGTATCGATCTTGTCGCTCATGGGTCCCATGCCTCCACAAAACGCGGGCCTTCCGGCGCGCGGTTCAATCGTCTACGGCATTATGCGGATGGGGAGGAGGAACTGCAACCCTTCAGGCTGCGCCGAGGTCCCGTCGAAAAGCGGGCATTGGCCGCATGGGACAAGGTCGGACGCGGGGCGCCTTTCTTGACAGTCGGGATGGAGCGAGGGTAGGCTGAGCGCTGCATTTCACTGGATCATCGCCTTGATGTACTCGCCGATCGCACCCCGTTTCCCGCGGATGATTGCCTGCCTGGTGGCCCTCTGCGCCGTCGGACTCTCCACTGATTCTTCGCCTGCCCATGCCCAGGCGGGAAAGCCGGAGGGGCTCTATTACAAGTCGTGGGCGGTCGTGGTCGGGGTGGAGAACTATCTCGTCGCGCCGAAAGTGCCCGGCGCGTTGGAGAGCTCGCATGCGGTGGCCGCGGTATTGCGTGGACTCGGCTTCGACGAAGTCATCGAATTGCAGGATAAGGAAGCCAGTTCGAGACGCCTGCTTCAGATTCTTAACGACTATCTCCCGCGCAAAGTGGGGCGCCAGGATCGTGTGGTGTTCTTTTTTGCCGGGCATGCCGGGGTGACGCAGGACTCTCAATCCAAAGATCTGGGCTTTGTGGTGCCCTGGGATGCTCAGCTCAATAATCCGGCCAAAGCCATTTCCTTGGATCAGCTCAAAGAGTTCAGCCGGCGGTCTGCCTCCAAACATATTCTGCTGCTGTTCGATGCCAACCTGCGCGGCTGGGACGTGACGGCTCCGCAACCGCTGTCGTTAGAAGGACGCTTATCGCCGGAAAACGATACTGAAAAGCGATCCGTCCAAGTGCTCACCGCCGCTGAAAAAGAGGAAACGGTGGGCCGCGCTCCCGGGCAGAGTTCATTTGTCACGGCGCTGGTTGCCGGCTTGAAGGGTGCGGCGGATCTCAACAAGAACGGCTGGGTGATGGCCAGCGAATTGGCGGCCCAGGTGAAGCAGGACGTGGAGCGCGAGACCAACGGCGCACAACATCCGCAGTTCATTCAACTCGAAGGCGATGGAGACGTCATCCTCGTCGAAGGGCGCAAGGAACTGTTTCTGCTCGGGAAGGAACCGAGCACGGAAGCAGACCGGATGAAGGAAGCCCGCGTGCAATACGAGCAGGCATTCGCGTTGTTGCAGCAGCAGAAGTCTGCAGAAGAAGCCCTGGAACGCCTCAATCGCGCAATTACGTACGATCCGTCCTTCGGAGACGCCTATGTGCTGAAGAGTTACATCCGGTTGGAAGTGCTGCCCGACCTGGAAGAGGCACTGGCGGCGGCTCGCGCGGCGGTACAACATGCGCCGCAGAATCCGGATTCCCATTACTCGTTGGCACTGGCCCTTGAGAAGAAGGGCCAGTACCAGGAGGCTGAGCGGGCCATGCAGCAGGCGCTGGCTGTGAACCCCGCCTATACTGATGTGTACTTCTCTCTGGGCATCCTCTACGCCGACCGGTTGAACGAGCCGCAGAAGTCCGTCGACGCGTTCCGTCGGTATCTGGAGTTGGGCGGTCAAAGCGAACGCGCGACTCACGCCGTTCAAGGTAACTCTGCCCCCGGTGAAAAACCCGCTCCTTAGTCCTTTCCTCCTCCTTTCAGATATCCCAGTCCGATCTTCAATGCCCGACGGGTAATCTCGGGCCAACGCACCTGCGGATATTCCGCCAGCACGGCGGCGGCCTTCGGGTCCTGAATGTCGAGTTGGACGACCCGGATAATGCCGTCTTCAATCTGAACGTCTGCCATGTGTTTCGTCTCCTTCATGGAATACTGTGTAAAACGCTCTCGTCGCGAGCGATGTCGTCAACCGAAAAGCAGGTTCCGCGTTGACAGTGTTAGGGGTGCATGTTAGCATAAAACCTGGTTTTTTCGCGCAATTGTGTCTCGTCACCAATTGAACCACACACGTCGATCTTCCAATATCTTGCCGCGTACAGTCGAGCCATCAGCTCTCACAGGGGTCATACCAAGGAGGAATCGTATGAGTAGAGTGGAGGGGGCTTTGTCGAAGTTCACCGGGAGCGCACTGGCGCTCGTACTCCTCATCGGACTGACTGCATGCGGTGGTCCTCCGAACTGGGTGAAGAAGGGATCCGGGGCGTTCAACGAGAAAAGCGATAAGTCCTTCTACGGGGTTGGTTCGGTGGTCGGTGTCCGCAATGAACCGTTAGCCTGGGACACGGCGGAGAACCGGAGCCGCGCGGAAATTGCCAAGACCTTCGAAACCTATACCGCTTATTTGATGCGCGATTACGCGGCCTCGACGACGGCCGGCGATTTTTCCCGCAACAGTGAAGAACAGAATATCGAGCGGGCGGTGAAGACGTTCTCTGCGGTGACTCTCAACGGCGTCAAGCCGATGGATCGGTACAAAGACGAGAAATCCGGCACCTACTACGTACTCACCAAGCTCAGTCTCGAAGATATGAAAAACAACCTGGAACAGGCGAAAGAACTCAATAGCCAGGTCCGGGACTTTGTGCGAAAGAATGCCGACCGGTTGTTCGACCGTCTGGAGAAGGAAGAAGACAAGCGGGCGACGAAGTAATCACGGCATGGTCGGGGCAGTTGTCAGGAGGAGCGAGCATGATTGAGTGGCGGAATCATTCTTTGAGCCGAACAGTTGCGACGATGCTGTTGGTTGGATGTGCCGCCGCCGTCAGCGGGTGTGGCCATGAGACCAAAGTGACGCGCGTCGATACGGGCGTGGTTACCGACCTCAGCGGGCGTTGGAACGATACGGACTCCCAAATGGTGGCCGAGGCCATGGTCAAGGAAGCCTTAGGCAATCCCTGGCTCGGCAACTTCACCAAAGGCAAGAATCGTCAGCCTGTCGTCATCGTCGGGACGGTGCTCAACAAGAGTCACGAACATATCAATGTGCAGACGTTCGTGAATGATCTGGAACGTGAATTGACCAATTCTCAGAAAGTGACCTTTGTCGCTGCCAAAGGGGAACGCGACGAGGTGCGTGAAGAGCGCCGTGAACAGGCCGTCCATGCTCGCGAAGACACGCAAAAGGCGCCCGGCAAGGAAGTCGGCGCCGACTACATGATGCGCGGGAGCATCGCCACCATCCTCGACGAGCAGGATGGCGCCAAGGCGGTCTTCTACCAGATCGATCTGGAAATGGTGGATATGGAAAACAACGTGAAGGCCTGGTTCGGACAGAAGAAGATCAAGAAAGTCGTCGAAAAGAAACGAACGATTTTTTAGCCCGACGTATTCTGTTGAGACCCCATCTCCCATCGACCACGGCCTCCCCTCAGGGAGGCCGTTTCATTTCTCGCCCCGCCCTGGCAGCCATGTGTTGGGGCTTGTTATGGCTGCTGTCCGGCTGCGGGTTGTCCGGCAACCATTACCTTCTCATCGACCAGAGTCTGGTCGCACACGACCCTCGCCAGGCAGATGCCATCATGGCGCAAGCGGAGTCCGAATACGGATCACGCAATCGCCTCCTGTACAGCATGGACCGGGGGATGACCCTCCATCTGGCCGGCGAGTACGTACAGAGCAATTCACAGCTTGAGCTGGCGGCACAGGAAGTCGAACGACTGTACACGCGCACGATCAGGACGGAAACCGCCGCGTTTCTGACCAATGACAACATGCTGCCGTACGAAGGCGACCCGTATGAACATGTGATGATCAACATCATCAAGGCGCTGAACTATGCGGCCATGGGGCAGTTGATGGAGGCCGTCGTCGAGGCGCGGCAGATCGATCACCGGCTGAACGTGTTGTCCGACAGCGCAAAAGAAAAAGACGGGTATCGCGAGGATGCGTTTGCTCGTTACCTGACCGGCCTGTTGTACGAATCAACCGGCGATCTCAACAATGCCTTCATTGCCTATCGGAAGGCCTTCGAAATTTACGAGGCGACGAAGGCCTGGGCGCGCACGCCCATGCCGCCGATGCTTCGTGAGGATCTCCTGCGGACGACGAATGCCCTGCATATGACGACCGAGTTTGAGGAGTACCGGCGCCAGTTTCCTGAGACGCATTGGGTGCCCCGGGAGGAGCAGCCGAACCTCGCCCAGGTGGTAGTGATCGGCTATAATGGCCGCGCGCCGCGCAAGGAAGAAGCCTTCCTCGACATCCCGATCAGTCTGAGCGCACTACAGTTGGTGCTGTTGAATCGGGGTGTCATCCATGCGTCGAATCGCCAGGAGCGCCGCGCGGCGGACAGTGTGCTGTATGGCCTGAACGGACGTGTTGTGCGTGTCGCGTTGCCCAAATTGGTGCCGCAAAAAACGCAGATCATGCATGAGGCGGTGACTCTGGTGCCTCGAGAAGGCGCGCCGATCTCCGCCAAATCTGAGTTGGTCTACAACGGGACGGCGCTGGCGGAACGGTCTCTGTCAGATCGGCTGCCGGGCATCACCACGAAAGCGCTCGCCCGCGCCGCGGTGAAATTTGCGGCAGCTGAGGCTGCCACACGTGGGTCGCAACATGCGGTCAACAAGGGCGACGCACCGTGGGTCGGGTTGCTGGTGGGAGTGCTCGCGCATGGGCTGGCCATCGCGTCGGAAGTTGCCGATACCAGAAGCTGGCGCACGTTGCCGGATGAGATTCAGATTTCCCGCCTCTGGGTGCCGCCCGGTGAATATGAAAGCCGCATTCAGGCCGTGACGCGACAAGGCGGCGCTCTGCAGACAAGTCCCTCGCATCCATTGGTCCTGCGCGCGGGGCAAACGATCTTCCTGATCGAACGAGTGATGTTATGAGGTCATTCATGCGCATCCTGACGGATCGAGGGGGACGAGCCGGTCTGGTTGCACTGGCCTTGCTGGTGTGTGCCGGATGCGGATGGTTGGGCGGATCATCCCGTCCGTCCTGGATCGACGGCAACAGCACCCAGTTCCCTTCTACGCAATATCTCGTGGGCGTGGGCCAGGCGGATTCGCGCCCTCAAGCCACGGAACAGGCCTATGCGGCCGTCTCGAGAATTTTCAAGGCGGAGATCACGGCGCAGGCGAAGGATTGGGAATCGTACCTGGTGGTGGAAACACGCGGGCACACGAACACGGAACGCCGGTTGACTCTCGACAATGTCACGCGTGTGACCACGGACAAGGTGCTGGAAAATGTGCAGGTTCTGGATACTTGGTTTGACCAAAAGGCGCGACAGTACTATGCTCTGGCAGGCATGAACCGGGCGCAAGCGGAATCAGCGATGGTTGAACGCCTCACGGAGCTCGATCGGACGATTCAAACGGAAGTGACCGAAGCGCATCAGACTCAGGATAAGCTTTCACACGTGCGTAATCTGAAACGGGCCGCCAAGAATCTGGTTCTCCGCGAAGCCTACAATGCCGATCTGCGCACGATTCGATCGAGCGGGCAGGGCAATGCGGCTGCCTATCGAGTGGCTGATTTGATCGCTGAACTGGAACAGTTTCTAGCCGCGAACATGGGGATGGCGGTAGAAGTAGCGGGCGAGCAGGCGGAGCCGCTTGAGCGGGCACTCATGGATGGCCTCACGCAGGAAGGGTTCTCCGTTGTGGGTCATGGCCGCGGCGCCGGTGCCTCTCCGGCAGAGTTGTTCATCAAAGGAACCGTGCGGATGTGGCCGATCGAGGTGCCTGATCCCCAGTTCCGGTATGTTCGATGGTGCACGGACGCAGTGATTGAAGAGATGTCGACCCACCGTGTCATCGGCGCGGTATCGAAAGGCGGGAAAGAAGGGCATGTGACGGAACGCGAGGCTGCGGCCAAAGCCGTTCGCGTCATGCAGCAGGAATTTTCGTCCGATCTGGCCCATGCTGTGGCGGCGCATGTGTATGGGGAGACTGAACTATCGGTGTCGACCGCTGCGCCGTCCGGTTGTCCAAGAGAGGCGGCCCAGCCGCCTAGTCGTTAGCAGCTGCAATCAACCACAGGAGAGAGGAGCGGGGATGCGTAAAACAGGGACCCGGAAGGCGGGCGAACCAGCCGGCGGCGGACGCCGGCTATCGAGCCAGGCAATGAAAAAACGGTTGCGCGAGCGGCTGAGCACAGATACGCAGCAGGTGCTGACGAGCGACATCGTAAGCATTTTTCGCAAGCAGGGCTACTACGAGGAATTGCCGCTGGATGAGTTGCAGGATCGCCTTTCCAAGCTCCAGTCGCCGCTGGCAGACAGTCTCTTGAAGGGGAGGGTATAGGATGCCCTATTACTATTTTGATTCCACGGCACTGGTCAAGCGCTACAGCATGGAACGCGGCACTCGTGTGGTCAACAAACTCATGGTGAAGCGCGGCAAGGTGGCCATTCTTCCCATGTGGAGCGTCACGGATTTTTATTCGGCCTTGTCCGTCCGGGCACAGCAGGGGGAAATTACCCGGGACGATTGCTATTCGGTGTTATACAAGTTCGAGATGGAAGCCTCGCAGGGACTTTTTCAGTTTATTTCTCCGACGATGGATACCTATCTCGCGGCGAAGGAATTGATCCTGGACTACCCGGCGCTGCGTTCGCCGCAGCTTCTACACCTGGCCTTAGCCCTGGAACTGAAACCGCTTCGGCTGACGGTCGTCAGTGCGGATAAACAGCTGTTGGCAGCCTGCCGTCCCGCCGGGTTGCACATCATCAATCCGGAAGACGACTAGCCGGGCAGGATGCGGAAACAGCCCGCCGCCGGCGTTCTCGCATCGCTCAGAGAGCTCAACGTACCGCAAGGGTACGCCTCGCCTTCTCGCATAGCTGCGGCCTTGCCGGACAGACTGTTTGCGCATCCTGCGGGCGAAATGTTTGCTCTCGCAGGGTGCTCATGCGGGTGAGCCTTGGAGCGATGCGAGAACGAAGCTGGCGGCCTTTTTCAACGGCCTGCTAGTCTGGGCAGTGGAACTCGCCCATCATTGACGCCAACACAATGGCCCAGTCATCGGTCGTCTGCCGGATGGCGGTCAGTCGAGGCGAGGCGCTGTCAGGTCGATCCGTAGGCGGTGTTTCGGCGAGGGCGTCTTGAGCGTGTTGCAGTTCGAGGTGGGCTAGCTGAAGACTCCCGCAGACGCCGGCTGACGCGGGGAGTTCCCCTCCGGCTCGACGGAACAGCGCGACGGCCCGGTATCCATGTTCCTGCGAGCGATAGAGATGTTCTGTCGTCTTGAACGTCCGTCGCGGGGCCGCCTCTGTCTGTCGCTTCGCAAGTTGCGCCGCCATGAGCGCCGCACGTCCCATGCTCATCGCAGCCCCTTCAGCGTCGTCATTCCCCATAGCTTCCTCCGCTTTCGTGCGAAGGCGGTCGAGCTCCGCTTCTTCCCCCAGCACTTGAGCCTGTCCGGTCCCCGCGACACAGAGCAGCAGCGCGAGTGTCAGGGCCTGGAATAAAGCGACGTTCCAGGGACTGGCCTGGGTGCCGATGCAGGCGCGATGAGAGGTGTCGCCTACTGCACGTGCTCCCAGGTATCGATTTGCTTGATGCTCCAATTGACGGCTTCCTTCAATTTCACGAGGTTCGGGTCGGAATCGTTTTCATGCACGCGGTAGAGGGATTTCTGAAGCGTGAACAGCGGTTCATAGGCTCGCATGTCCGGCAGTTTTCCAAGCGCCCAGGCGACTTCTGTTTTCACCGCCACATCATCAGTATTCAGCGTCTCCAGCAGGGGATCCACGATGGTAAAGTCGCCGTGCAGCGCGCCGACAATCCCCAGGGCTTTGGCAGCCGGGGCGCGTAAATCCGGCGCGCCGCTTTTCATCGTCTTGATCAGGACTGGAATCGTATCCTTTTGACCGATGTTACCGAGCGCCAGCGCTGAGGCTTTGGCGATGCTGCGATCGGGCCCGTTCAGTCCGTCCAACAACCGCGGAATCGCCTTCACGGAAAACAGTTCCCCGAACAAGGCTACCAGTTTCACCTTACGCGCGATGGGGGTCTTCGGATCGTCGTAGAGACGGAACAGCCGCGCTTCCTGTCCCCATTCCGCCGTGATGAGGGCCGGAAAATCGTACTCCTCGAGGCGGGACTGCAACTTGGCCATAGCAAACGTCGTCGGGTCGCCGGCTTTGGCGAGCGCCGCGGCTGCTTGAGCGTCGTCGAACTCCGTGCGAACTTCCTTGCGCCAGGCCATCTTTTTCCCATTGAGCAGATACCCAAGCTGACAGGCCGGTCCCTTCCAGATTCTGGACGGCGCATCGGGAAGGTCGGCATCGCTCCCCATTGTCGTGGTGCCTTCCCAGGTCTTTCGTTGTTCGCATTTGATCTTCAGCTCAGCATCGTGTGGTTGTGTAGGGTCGGTAACGGGGGTGTAATCGAACTCTTTCATGCGAGTCGCGACGACATCGGCCAGCGGACCGGCATCGATGTTCCCCTTGTCCGAGAGGGCGAGGACCGTAATCAACACACGGTCGATGTGTTCCAGCTGATTTTTTTGTTCCACGGTCAGGGATTCGCGGCGAGCCCAACTCGGGTCGCTCAGCACGAGCAACAGTCCGAGGGTGACGAACGAAAGGAGGCATCTCATGTCGGCTCCGTTCTGATGAAAGGACGATGATTGCAACGCCTGGCGTCACTCTATACAACCAGTTCCGGCGGTTGCAAGTTGCGCCGGCTCCAGGGCCATCCGTATAATCGCGCCATGTTCACAGGAACACAGATGGCGTTTATCGGCGGCGGCAACATGGCGGAGGCCTTGTTGGCCGGGCTGCAGCGTCAGGGGCTGGCTACTCGCGAGCAGCTCATCGTCAGTGATCCTCACCCCGTGCGGCGGAATCTCCTTGTCGAACGATTCGGCGTGACGGTCACAGCCGACAACCGGACTGGGGTGCAAGGAGCGGATATCATTGTGCTCTGTGTCGAGCCGCAGGTCCTCGATGCCGTGCTCGAAGAGCTTGCGCCGGCTCTCCAGTCGAATCCGCTCGTGATGTCGGTCGCGGCTGGCTATCCCATCTCTCGTATGCGTGACCATCTCAAGTCCGTGAACAGATTGGTCCGTGCCATGCCGAATACGCCCACGATGATCGGCGAGGGTGTGACGGCGCTGAGCCTGACGCAGGGGCTTTCGCCTGAAGATTCCGATCGGGCGCGGTGTCTGTTTGAATCCGTCGGCAAGGTGGTTCTGGTGGAAGAACGGTTGATGGATGCGGTGACGGGGCTGAGTGGAAGCGGGCCAGCCTACGTCTTCGCCATGATCGAAGCCCTGGCAGACGGGGGCGTATTGGTGGGGTTGCCCCGGTCCACCGCGCAGGTGTTGGCGGCGCAAACGCTGGCCGGCGCGGCTCGCATGATCATCGATCAGGGAGAGCATCCGGGTCTGTTGAAAGACCGGGTCGCCTCGCCGGGTGGCACCACGATTGCGGGGCTCTATCAATTGGAGCAGGGGCGACTGCGGGCGACTTTAATTTCGGCCGTGGAAGCAGCCACAGAGCGATCAGCGGAATTGGGGAAGTCGGAGAGCCATCATCTCTAACAAGGAGTACGTCTCGTGCAATATTGGGTGAAAGTCGTGTTTGCCGACAATCAAGAACTGCTGGTGAAGGATGCGATTCGCCATACTATCAGCGAGGACATGGAAGTGCTGGAAGTAGATTCGGCCAAAGAGGTTATCATTGTGCCGATGAAGCAGATTAAGTACATCGCCTGTGATGCCACCGTGTTTGCGCAAAAGGCAAAAGGGTAGGAACTTCACAGATCTTTGTTTTCGCTTTGGGGGGCGTTCCGAATCCAGGTGAAGGAACAAAGGGCCGGCTGGCCGTTTGAGACCTAAACGGGTGGCGTGTTCTCGACCGGGAGGCTTCTTCTTCCAAATACTTCGCAGGTTCTGCTTGTTCTTCAAAATACTGTCGATACCAGGCCACGGTACGTTTAAGACCTGTTACAAAGCCGTGCGTCGGTTGCCAATCGAGCATTTGCTTCGCCTTGTCCGATGAAAGCTCGATATGCGGGATTTCAGCTCGGCTGTTTTCATTCACGATCGGTTCAAAAGGCGCATCAAGGAGTCGACAGATCTGACGAACGATGTCCAATACCTTCACGCGCTCGCCATATGAGAAATTGAATGCCTCTCCTGAAAGGCTGGCATCGGCCGACAACTTTTGAGCAAGGAGCAATTGCACGTCGACGGCATCCTCGATGTACAGAAAATCGCGTGTAAATTGCCCGTTTGATCGTAGAGTCGGAGCCTCTCCCTGCATGATGCTTTGCACGACGCCGGGAATGAGGCGGGTAAAATTGAAGTCGTAGCCGCCAAAATAGTTTCCGCACCGGGTAATCGCGACGGGCAGGTTGAAAATTTTCCCATACGATTGGGCTGCGAAATCCTGAGACGCCTTTGCCGTTTCGTAGGGATGTAGGGGCTTCAACGGCATGTCTTCGCGGTAGGGCACGGGCTGGCTGCCATACACCTTATCGGTCGAACTGATGACAGAGACGCAGTGTGGGCGCTGCTTTCTAAGAAACTCCAGGATCTGCCATGTACTGAGGGCGGACGATATAAAGCACTCCAAAGGTTCTTCAAGGACACGGCCGACATCCGCCCCGTAGGCTGCATGAAAAAAGAAGTCGATCGGATAGCGCTCGAAGATGGATTGAATCACGGCCTCATCGGCCACACTGCCCCATTCGATCGAGACGCGGACATCCAAGGCTTCCTTGAAAAACTGCGATTCCGGTTTGGGCGAACGTACCAGTGCGACGACGTGGGCACCATCATCTACTAGGCGACGTACAAGCCACCCGCCGAGGAAGCCGGTTGCTCCTGCCACCAACACGGTTTTTCCATGCCAAAAAGTTGAAGTCATCTGTTAGTCAAGCAATGGTCGCTTGTAGTACGTTCATTTTATAAAACCGACGGAACGCTGATCCTGCAGAACGAGGCATCCGGCCTACTCCCTCAAGGATATCCGCATTTTGAAACGCGGAGCCTAGTATGAACCCCGGTTAACCACGCGCCTCTTCGCCATCGTCTAAGTCATTTCATAGACTTCGAAGATTCCCAGGCTCACGTATGCGTCTTTATAGTTCATAGAGCTGAAAGGGGGAACTCGTAAACCCCGAATGTTTGTGTCGATAAATTACCAGGGAATAACGAGGGAAAAGAAAAGACTGCTGTCGTGATGAACGCTGACTAGGAGGGTGCTAACATTCCGTGCGTGAGTGCATATTTGATCAGGTCTGCAGTGGTCCGCAGCCCAAGTTGGTCCATGGTATGGGCTTTGTGAAACTCCACGGTTCGCGTGGAAATCTTGAGTCGCCCCGCAATCTCCTTCACCGTCCGGCCCTCGGCTAGTAGTTGCAACACCTCGCGCTGGCGAAAGGTGAGAGGTTTTTTGCGTCTTGGTTGATTCGACCCGGTAGCGAGCAGGGTCTCAATGAGGTCACTCGCGATCAGCGGAGTGATGTACGTGTGGCCTGCCCACACGGACTTGATCGCCTGCTCCAGCTCATCGACGGCCGACCGTTTCAGCAAATAACCTGATGCGCCGGCTTCAAACGCCGAGCGTACATATTCGACATCGGCGTGCATCGTGACGAAAATAACCTTGATCGAAGGCAGCAGCTTTTTGAGTTGTAGCGCGGCATCGATTCCGTTCAGTAACGGCATCGACACATCCAGAATGACGATATCGGGTTGGGTCTGTTTCGCAGCCTCAATCAGCGCTCGCCCGTCTTCGACCATCCCGACGAGGTTGCATTGATGCTCAAGAATGCGCCGGAATCCTTCGAGCACTAGTGAATGATCATCGGCCAGGAGTACGCGCGGTTTAGGCATGCGCCACCCCTTGCAGAGGAATCTGAATCTGGATATGGGTGCCTTGCCCCGGCGCCGTGACGACCTCAAGCGTTCCGTGGACCAGCCGCAACCGTTCTCTCATGCTCACCAACCCGAGGCGTGGCCGCGATTGTTCGATATGCTCGAGATCGAACCCCAGACCGTTGTCACGTATCGACAGACTGATCATCTCCTCCTCGCAAATCAGTTCCACCTCCACTTCAGTGGCTTGAGCATACCGCGCGACATTGTTCAAACTTTCTTGTGCGATCCGATAGACACAGGTTGAGAGGTCGGGAGGTAGGCAATTGACCGGATCCTGATGAACGTAGAGCGCTTCCAGACCCGTACTCGCAGAAAAATCATCCACCAGCCGTCGCACCGCTTTTATCAATCCCAGGTCGTCCAAAATTGAGGGATGGAATCGATACGCTAATTGCCGGACATCATCCGAGACCTTGCCCAAGCGTTGGGTGATGGACCGTGTCATATCCCAAATGGCCGGTAGATCGCTCATCGCATCTTTTTCAATCCGCCGGAGATCCATTGCCAGCATCGCCAAGCGCTGATTGACGTCATCGTGCAGGTCGCGCGCAATCCGGCGGCGGTCCTCTTCTTGAGCCGTGAGAAGTTGCCCTGCGAGCGCCCGCAGTTCCTCCTGACTCCGTCGTAGCTCTGCTTTCCTCGCTCGAAGCGAGATTTCGCTTTCTCGTAGCGATCTCTCGGTCTCTCGCCGTTCGCCGATCTCTTCAACGAGCGCCTCATTGACCAGTGCGAGTTCGTACGTGCGTTCTTGCACACGGACCTCCAGCTCATCATGGGCTTTTCGGAGCGCCTCCTGGTTCTTCCGGTGTTGCAGAAAATAGGCAACCGGGCCCCAAATGGCGGTGAGCGAAAGTAATCGACCGCCGATACCTACCCAGACAGGTAGATTGGGGAAGGTAGGGCCCAGGAAGATATCGATCAGGGCCAGAACGGAACAGATACTGGCTGCAATCAGGGGAGTGTTTCGCCCCGGCAAGGATAAGGACAGCACCACGAGACCGCCATACAACACGCCGTTACCCACACCTAGCGGGAGGTAGAGATCCAAGACGAAGAGACAGACACCCAGGAGAATAATCGTGAGGAGTAGAAATCTGTGGGGTGGGGGACGCATAGAAAAGTGATTATCCTCTTTTCGTTGCGGAGGCCGCAACTCGCGCGTCAACTGTCTGAGACGTTCTGAGAAGTGTGGTGCTGCTCTGTCCACCAACCAGAGAACATGACTGATCTTTCACGAAGAGAAACGAATTGGCTCTCTCTGGCCTCCTATGGACGCCCAGCTACCATCTACCATCGACAGGGCAACTAGGGGTTCTTCTAGTCTGATCCGTAATTTCTCAAGCTATACTACGGTTTAGAACAGTTCCCTGCTCCAGTTCTTGACCAATGTATAACTCACTCATTTGAGGCCGGACCATGACTGATCGCTCCATGCAGTTCGACAAACATTGTGCAACGGGAATAGATGGGTTGAATGAGATCCTCGGCCAGGGTTTACCGTCCAACTGTTTGTATTTGGTGCAGGGCGACCCGGGATCGGGCAAGACGACATTAGCGCTTCAATTTCTTCTCGAAGGTGTGCGTCGCGGGGAACCCACCCTCTATATCACCCTCTCAGAGACCAAAGAAGAATTGCTGAAGGTCGCTCGTTCGCATGGGTGGTCACTGGACGCCATCGCATTATTCGAATTGTCGGCGATTGACTCTCTCATTCGGCCGGAAGCGCGAACCACGGTTTTCCACCCTTCGGAAATTGAGCTGACAAAAGTGAGCGAACTCTTGCTGGAAGAAATTCGGCGCATTCAGCCGACGCGGATCGTCTTCGATTCACTGTCCGAGTTTCGGCTGATGGCTGAAACTGCATTGCGGTATCGGCGGCAGCTGATGAACCTGAAGCAGGAGCTGATGAAGCACAACACCACCGCTCTGCTATTGGATGACCGGATGGACAATAGCCAGATCAGCGGAGACCCTCATGTGCTGAGTCTGACGCATGGCGTGATTGAAATGGAACAGTTGTCGCCTGACTACGGCCGGTCCCGGCGAAGGCTGCGTGTCCTGAAGATGCGCGGGATGCGATTCCGTGAAGGGTATCATGATTACAGTATCGAGACGGGCGGGTTGCGCGTGTTTCCTCGGATTATCGCCTCAGATCATCGCGTTGATTTTTCGCCCCACGCTGTTTCGAGCGGCAACCATGAGTTCGACGATCTTCTCGGCGGCGGGCTCGATCGCGGCACCACAACCCTCATCATGGGTCCAGCCGGAACCGGAAAGTCCACGCTCGCCATCCAATATGCGGCACAAATGGCGCATCAAGGTGAATCGAGCATCCTGTTTGCGTTCGACGAGATTCGAGGCATCGTCCTGGCACGCGCCACAGCGGTCGGGTTGGACATCGCGCGGCATGTTGAGACGGGCCGCATCGATGTGCAGCAGGTGGACCCCGCTGAACTCTCCCCCGGGGAGTTCGGCATGCGCATCCGTCGGGCCGTGGAAGATGGGTGTAAGCTCGTCATCATCGACAGCCTCAATGGATATCTAAACGCCATGCCTGGTGATAAGTATCTCATCAACCAGCTGCATGAAATGTCCTCGTTCCTCAACCAAAAGGGCGTCGTGACCATTCTCATTCTGGCCCAATTCGGGCTCGTTGGTCAGGCTGAGGCCCCGTTGAATCTCAGCTATCTCGCTGACACGGTGGTGAGTGTGCGATTTTTCGAAGCAGCCGGGGCAGTCAGACAGGCTCTCTCGGTGATCAAAAAACGGAGTGGTCGTCATGAAAAAACCATTCGAGAGTATCAGTTGGTGTCAGACGGCGGGTTGCGCATCGGCTCACCGCTGAAACAATTTCAAGGCGTCCTGACCGGAACCCCCACCTTTTTTGGTGCCATCGAGGAGATCATGGAGCACCCCAATGGTGCGAAATAAGGTCGAGGAGCGCATCCTTATCCTCGCGCCCATCGGTCAGGATGCTCCGGCCATGGCCTCGTTGCTCACCTCGCAAGGATTGAACGCCGTGGTGTGTGGCACGCCCCTGGACACCTGCCATCAACTGGAGATGGGGGGTGCCGTCCTGGTGGTGACAGAAGAATCGCTGGAGCTACCCCAGATTTCCATTTTGCTCAAGCATCTGAAGACGCAACCCCCGTGGAGTGAGTTGCCGATGATCGTGTTGACTCGAGGAGGGGAATCTCGATTGGCGCGTCTGCTTGATCTGGTCGCTGAGGCGGCCGGCAGTATCACCTTGCTTGAACGGCCGATAGGGGAGTCTACCCTGATACGCTCCATCGAAGTGGGCCTGCGGTCGCGACGGCGTCAATATCAGGTGCGAGATCTACTCGAGCAACAATCCCTCTCCCAGAATCAGCTTCGTGAATCGGAACAAGAATATCGAACTCTTTTCGAGTCGATCGACCAGGGGTTCTGCACGATCGAAGTGCTGTTTGATGAGCATGCTCAGCCCAACGATTACCGCTTCCTCCTCGTCAATGCGGCGTTTGCCGGGCAGACAGGTCTTCAAGGGGTGGTGGGTCGGCGTATCAAGGAAATCGTTCCCAAACATGAGGAACATTGGTTTCAGATTTACGGGAAGATCGCCACCACAGGGGAGCCATTGCGGTTCGAGAAAGAGGCGAAGGAGCTAGGCCGCCATTACGAGATCTATGCCTGGCATATCGGCTCCCCATCGCAACGAAGAGTGGCGGTCCTGTTTAACGACATCACGCAACGGAAAGCGTCGCAGGTGCGACTCGAGCAGTTTGCTGAAGAACTGGAGCGAAAGGTTTTTGAGCGCACGCATGAGTTGGTCTATTCTCAAGAGCAGCTGCGAGCACTGGCCACGCAGTTGAATCTCGCCGAACAACGGGAGCGGACGAGGCTGGCTGCCGAACTCCATGATCATCTGGCTCAAATGTTGGTCCTGGTGCGGTTGCGGTTGGGGCAGGCCAAAGTCGGACCCCTCGCGCATTCCATCCAAATGATCAAGCAAGCCGAAGACGTGGTGAATGAATCCCTGACCTACACGCGAAATCTGGTGGCGGAACTCAGTCCGCCGGTTCTCCATGAATTCGGACTGTTTACCGCGTTGCGCTGGCTCGGCGAGCAGATGCAGCGCTACCACCTGAATGTCGCAGTGCGCATCGATGCGCCGGACGAACTGAGGTTGCCTGAAAATCAGGCCGTGCTCGTCTTTCAATCCGTTCGAGAACTGCTCCTGAATGCGGTGAAACACGCCGGGTCCAAGAGAGCTTCGGTCATCGCAGCGGCTGGAGAAGGACTGCTCAAAATTGTCGTGGCTGACACAGGTGTAGGATTCGATCCGATCACGTTGACATCGCAACGGTCGGCTGCGATGTCTTCCAAATTCGGCTTGTTCAGTATTCGACAGCGGATGGAGGCGTTGGGGGGACGCTTAGAGTTGTATTCAAAACCCGGTGAGGGAACCAGAGCGACCCTGATGTTGCCGTTATCAAACCCCGTGGAACAGGCGAAACATAGTTCTTTGCCAAAGGTCTTGCCGCCTGAAGATGGAGGAGGGGTCTCAAGTTTCGGTGGGCGTAAGTCGGGCCCCTATCGAGTGCTTGTTGCCGATGATCATGCGATGGTTCGACAAGGACTCTGTCTGATGCTGGGTGCCTGTGCGGATATTGAAGTCATTGCTGAGGCATCCAATGGACAAGAAGCCTTCGAGTTGGCGAAGAAACTTAAACCCTCGGTGGTCGTCATCGATATCAATATGCCGTTGATGAACGGAATTGAGGCCACTGCGCTGATCCGAGCCTCGCTCCCGGAGACCATCGTGATTGGTATGTCGGTCAACGCCTCAGCCGATAATCAAGAAGCCATGCGAACGGCCGGTGCGTCTACTCTGCTGCCTAAAGAAGCCGCAGGGGATCAACTCTATGGTGCGATTCAGGCTGCAATGAAAGGCCCGGTCACACCACTCGGCACTGTCAGTAGTCCAGCGTAAGACCGCAATGGTGCGTTCCTGCTCCCACCCTCGATAGTCTCAGTTAGCGCAACAATCGTTATACGTCTCTTGGGTAGATTAACGCCTCCACAAGGGAGATCCCTAGTCTCTTACTCTCCGGTCTCCCTGTACATTGTGACAGGTATTTGGGGAAAGGAGAGCTGTATGAATAACATCGTCTTGGTCATTCTCGTCCTGTTGCTTCTGGGTACGCTGCCCACGTGGCCCTATAGCAGTGGCTGGGGTTACTATCCATCAGGTGGCCTGGGCCTTCTCCTTTTGATCGTACTCGTCCTCGCGCTCAGTGGAAGACGAGGCGTCCTGAAAAGCTAGGTGAGACCAGTCGTGCGGAGTTCGGGTTGTCACCCCGCAGATGAGGCGCAGAATTGCGCAGCTGCTCTCGAGCTCTTCGCACATTTTCGAATCGACGCGTGAAATCCGAGCGACTCGTGGACGGGCCTTTCCTGGGCATAGGCCATAGGTGGGCGTTGGAGGAGTACAGCACCATGGAATCTGGCATCATGACGGAAGTGCTTGAGGGGCGCCCCACGCCACGCGGTGCCACATGGGACGGGCAGGGAACCAATTTCAGCCTGTTCTCCGCTCACGCGACGAAAGTCGAGGTGTGTATTTTCGACGCGACCGGGGAAAAGGAAATCGAACGTGTGTCTTTGCCCGAATACACCGATCAGATTTGGCACGGCTATCTGCCCGGCGTCCGTCCGGGGACGCCCTATGGGTATCGGGTCCATGGTCCCTATGAGCCTGCCGCCGGGCATCGCTTTAATCCAAATAAATTGCTGCTCGATCCTTATGCCTATGCCCATATGGGCGAGCTGCAGTGGAATCCGGCGCTGTTCGGCTATCAGATGGAGTCCGGTGATGATCGAACGTTCGATGAGCGTGATAGTGCGCCGTTCATGCCCAAGTGTACGGTGGTCGATCAGAACTTCGATTGGTCGGGTCCGCGAGATCGCAAGGCCGTTCCGTGGGATGACACCATCATCTACGAAATGCATGTGCGGGGTTTTACGAAACGCCACCCGGCGGTGCCGCCTGCTCTCCAAGGCACCTATGAAGGCCTGGCGACCAAGGAGGTTCTGACGTATCTGCAAGCGCTGGGGGTCACCTCCATTGAGCTGCTGCCGATCCACACCTTTGTGAATGACAGTCACCTGCTGGACAAGGGGCTGACTAATTACTGGGGGTATAACAGTATTGGCTTTTTCGCGCCGGATCCGCGGTATGCCGCGAATCGGCCTGATAGCGTTCGAGAATGCAAAGAAATGATTGCCCGCCTGCATGACGCGGGCCTCGAAGTTATTCTGGACGTGGTTTACAACCATACCGCCGAGGGCAACGAACTCGGTCCCACGCTGTCCTTCAAAGGCATCGACAATGCCAGCTATTACCGTCTCCAGTCCGAGCAAAACCGCTATTACATTAACGATACGGGGACCGGAAATACCTTAAATTTGAGCCATCCCCGCGTCATTCAATTGGTAACCGATAGCTTGCGGTATGCCGTGCAACAGATGCACGTGGACGGGTTCCGTTTCGATCTCGGGACAATTCTGGCACGCGAGCCGAACGGCTTCGACAATCGAAGCGGGTTTTTGAAGGTGTGTAGTCAGGACCCCGTGCTGGCCACGGTGAAACTGATCGCCGAGCCTTGGGATTGCGGTCCCGGGGGGTATCAAGTGGGGGGATTTCCTCCTGGGTGGGCCGAGTGGAACGACAAGTTTCGAGATGATGTGCGCGATTTTTGGCGCGGCGAGCTGGCTGCCACAAATCTGGCGGATCGGCTCTGTGCGTCGGCGTCTGTCTTCAATCATCAAGGCCGGCGGCCATGGTCCTGCGTCAACTTCGTCACAGCGCACGATGGTTTCACGCTGCACGACGTGGTGTCCTTTAACGACAAGCATAACGAAGCGAACGGGGAGGAGAACCAGGACGGCTCTTCCACCAATCGGTCATGGAATTGTGGCGCCGAAGGGCCGACGGAAGATGCGGCGATCAACGTGTTGCGTGACCGCCAAATGCGTAACCTCATGGCGACGTTACTGCTCTCTCAAGGAACGCCCATGGTGCTGGCGGGCGATGAATTTGGCCGCACCCAAGGCGGCAACAATAATGCCTATTGCCAGGACAACGAGATCAGCTGGGTGGATTGGTCTCTGCTCGACACACGCTCATCCCTGTTTCGATTCGTCCAGCAACTGATTGCCTTCCGTCACCATTATCCGATTTTGCGGCGCAATCTTTTTTTGACAGGGCAGCCTGCCGAGGATTCCGACGTTCGGGACGTGACCTGGATTAACGCCAATGGCGGGCCGATGGAGGAGCAGCACTGGACCGATACGACGATCCATTGTTTTGGGATGTTATTGGACGGCCGGGCTCCGACGACCGGGCTCCGCCAACTGGGGAAAGATGTGACCGTGCTGGTACTCATCAACGGCCACCATGAGCCTGTTCAATTTACGCTGCCCAGCTGTGTCGGTGCGTCAGAATGGTCACTCCTGCTTGATACCAACCTGCCGGAAGGTCTACAGGATCAAACCTTTCAGATGGGAGAGCAGTACTTGCTCACGGATCGTTCGTTGGTGCTCCTGGTGTTGGGAGCGAAGAAGGCGGCGGATGTGCTTCCCGGTTAGCCGTGACGTGAGGCTCCTTCGGTGAACCCATCGCCTGTCACATTCCTCCGCGTCTCACGAACTTGAGATGAATCACTTGTTGCGCGGCGAGCGCTCGCACCAGGTCGAGGTGTGCAGGTTTCCGCCAAGACCATCGAACAGCCGTTCGCCGCCTCCAAGGAGGGTTGGAACGAGGTTGATCTCCCACCAGCGGTTCCATGGATTCCTGGCATTCCAAGAACCGGGACAATGTACCGAGCTGGGTCATTCGGATAGCGACTGATGGCGAAGAATCGTCTTGGATCTTATGAAGAAGTGATTGTCAGGCAGACGGGTGAGAATAGACGACCGGAAGAAGAGCAGGCCTCACCACTTACACCCGGTCTCCGATCGGGTCCCATTCGTGATCCCGTTCCACGGCGCCGATCAAGCGTTCGAAAATATCCGGAATCGCGCCCGTGACCCGGCTCCAGTTCGAGATCATCGGCACGCCGAGCGGGTCTTCGAGAAACGCCTCGGTGGCGATTTTCATGCCCTTCAGAAATACCTCGACGGCCATCCGTTCCGCATGCCGGTCGAACTGCAAGCTGTTGATGGCGGCATCGTTCTGATACCGCGTGATGGCTTCCTGGGCCGACTGTAGATAGGTTGCCCGCAAGGTTTTGAGTACGGCTTCCGACAGCACCACGCCTTCGCTGGCCAAATTTCGAAACAGCGACTTCGTGATGTCCACGCACATTTTCTGAAGCCCCTGTTCGGCATTGTCCGCCGACAACCCCTGGTGCTTATGCTCATAGGCGTCGGCGATATCGGCCTGACAAATCCGCCTGAGCGCGCAGTTGCGGTAGATCTCGGACAGCACGCCGACTTCCAATCCCCAATCGCCGGGCACACGGTTGATCCAGGCAAGGTCGCGCACCATCGCAAATTCGCCGGCCAGCGGGTACCGGAAGCTGTCGAGAAAAGTGAGCAACGGATGGGCGCCGGCCACTTGCTGGAGACTTCGGATCAGCGGAGTGAAATACAGTCGTGTCACCCGGCCGTGCAGGCGATTGGTGACCCGGCTGTAGTAGCCCTTGCAGAATTCGTAGCCAAGATTGGTGTTGACGATGGGGTAGCAGAGTCTCGCGAGATATTCCCGGTTGTAGCTGAGGATGTCACAGTCATGGAGCGCGATGACGTTGCTTTCTCCGCGCGCCAGCACGTAGCCGAAGGCCATCCAGCAGCCTCGCCCTTTGCCTTGGAGTCCGGTGTCGAGTTCGGCATGGGCCAATAGTTTGAGAATGTCCTGAATACCCGCTCCGTCGTTCCAGACGATTCGGACCCGTTGCGGCAGCACAGAAAAAAACTGTTTCGCCAAACGAAACTCCAGCGCCGAGGCGCGGTCCAGGGAGATGACGATCTCATTGACGTAGCGGATGTCTTTCAGGACCTGGACGATGTGTTTCAGTGCAGGGTTTTCCAACTCGGAGTACAGCGAGGGGAGGACGAGGGCGATCGGGTTTGAGGCCGCATGCCGTTCCAACTCCTTCTCCAGTTGCTCGAGATTGGAGTTGCCCAGGCGATGCAGGACGGTCACGAGACCGTTTTGATGAAAATCCGACATGTTCCCTCCTGTAAAGGGCTGGAGAGGATGGTTGATAGCCAATATCCAGCGCGGCAGGGAACGATTCCATCGCTGGATGCGGACACCGACCGGGCTGGTAGATGAATCTGTTGAGAGGAGGTCGCTGCTACTGAGCCGGAGGCATGGCTTTGCTCGTCACGACCGACTTCACGATCTTGGCTCGTTTCACGGACTCCAGAAAGCGATCCGGAGGCTCCGGATTCGGCAAGTTCACTTCAACGGAATACCAGCCCGACTTCATCGGTCCCTTCTTGATACCGTTCAGTTCCTGAACCAAATCCTCGATGCTCTTCTCGGTGGTGCCGTCCTGAAATGCGACCCAGAACATGAAGGCCTGGCGGTCTGCTTCACGAAGCCCGTCAGCAACGGGGACTACGGTCGGCGCAGGCGTCTCCTTCGGCGCGTCGCTCTTCGCCAGGACCGTCGACTTGGATGACGCATTGGCCTTGGCGACTTCGAGGGAGGTCAGCGCCAGGCGGGCGTGCAACTCCCGATTGCGGCTTTCCAGCAGCGCGACTTGCTTGATCAACGTTTCATTCACCGATTTCACCGACTGCAGATCCTGCCGCACCAGTTCGCGATCCGCCTCCACCGCGTTGACGGCGACCTTCATCCCTGTTTGCACTTCCTGCGCGACGTCGGTCTTCACGGTCTTGAGGTCTTCCTGCACGGCGACGACCTGGGCATTAAGCTTTTGCTGCGTATGGGCGACGGTATCGATCAGCGCATTCAATTGCGCGATTCGATCCTGCTCGGAGCGCGAGACGGCCACGGCTGCCGTCTGGGCTTCCACCAACTGGGCGAGCTGTTGATGCACCTGATCGATCTGGTCCTGTGTCGATTGCCGCGCGGCCAGTTCTTCTTCAAGCTGATGGGCGCGATCCTCCGACCCGATCCAACTGGGGATCCGTTCAGCCAGCAGCGCAATGACTCCTACGGCCAGGACGACTTGCGCAAAGGCAGTGGTCACACTCCACACCGGGCTGCCCTGTGTCGAAACCACGGCCGTTCCTGCCGGAAAGCCGATCGCCGTGACCATCTGGGACCACCAGCCAGGGGTGGTCTCATATTGCACTCGGAGAGAACCGCCGTCGAAATGGTTCTGAACATGGAGGGTCAGGCTGCCCTTGCCGACGGGGACCCGCACGCTCTTCTGGCCGGCTTCGGGGGCCACACAGCCTCCGATCAGCACACCGGACTCGCTTCGGAGTTCGAGGTGTTGAATGCTCCGCTCGCGGGCGGTGTAGGCGAAGGACGGATCGCTCTGCGCGCAGTTCAGCGTGCCGATGCGCTCGTGGTTGACCAGAACCTGGAGAAACCCGGGGCGTTCTTCCGCCGCGCGTCGAGGTTGGTCATCCAGGGCGTCAAGCAGATGTGCGCGATAGTCGTTGAGCTCTGGTGCTTCCATGGTTCCGTCCTCCCCGATCGCCTCCAAAGAGAGCTAAGACGCCTCCCTTTTTCAGCGGATGTATATGGAGATTGACTTGCGGCTTCAACCCGCTGCTGACCTCGGCTTGCCGGTGATCTGCGACTTCCAGAAAACAATCACGGCAGAATGCCAGATGCCAGACGCGATAGTCGTGGCCGTAGTCATCGTGAAAGAGTTGCCCCCACTTCTGTTCGGACAAGCAGGGGTAATGTTCCGGTTCACTCTTGCGATAGTGCGACTGCAGCACGGGCATCAGCCGATCGACCTCATGGTTGAGATGATCGGGCCTGGTGCGTAATTCCTGCTCCAGCACTTCTATTTCAGATACGCTTAACCCGGTTTCGTTCATCGTGCGTTGCCAGCCAGATTGGCGCCACCGCTCGAAGTTCTTATAGACCCGCTGACTTTCGGCCTGTCCGAAGCCCAGGAGCTTCACCACATGGGCCTGGCTGAACCCATAGAAGTGATAAAACAGGGCGATCAGGGCATCGCGGCTGACGACCGCGCGAGAAGCCAACCCGTCGAGAAACCGCCCCACCGGTGTCAGCAACTCCTTGTGGTAGCACAAGGGGTCCGGCTGACTGAATGATTTGGCGATCAAACTGTCCAGGAGAAAGAACGGGCGGCAGGGCACTTCGGTGCGACCGAAGACCACAAATCGCTCCACCAACTCATAGCCCCAACGAAGCGCCAGCTTTTCATGCGTGATGTCGTCGCCCCATTGATTCGTTTCACGAAGGAATCGCTTGGTTTGACTCGTCGCGCGATCCAGCAATTCCGGCAGCGATTTCGTGACCAGCTCATCAAACTCGCGTTCCGTGGTCACGACATTGTTGAGTCGTGCAGAAAAAATCTGGCCGTCCCGCATCGTCTTTCCATCCGGCATCTTAGTCGACATAGTGGCGAATTCCCCAGCAAATGACAATTCGACAAGTCCGCTTCTAGAAGACCACATTTGTCTATGGGGGGTCAATGGGGGGAAAGGCCTAAACCCGCACTGTATCAGGGTGAAACAGGCCTATGGCCGAAGCCGGACTGAGCGTGTGAGCGGGGATGCCGGAACTGCTGAGGTAGCTGCCTAACCCCGGTTAGGGACGATCGGTTGAGAGCCGTTTGGCCAACCGTTTTGCCAGTCGCATCATAGCCGGGGAGCGGTCTGCCGGGTCCAGTAAGACGTTGATGACGTAGGGTTGGCTGGGATCAGCCAAGGCCTTGGCCAGGGTCTCGACGAATTCCCCATGGGTGGCCACCCGGGAGCCCTGTCCACCGCCGATCAGTTCGCAGATCCGTTCGTATCGCCATTCGTGAATGTCGTTGAAGGGGCCTTCGAGGATCTCGCGTTCGGTGGAATAACCGTGGTTATTCAAGACAATAACCACCGGGGCCTGGCGGTATCGAACGGCGGTAGACAATTCTGAGCCAGTCATCTGAAAGGCGCCGTCTCCCACGAGGACAATCGGTCGGAGGGTCGAATCGGCAAAGCCGGCACCAATGGCCGCAGGGACGGCAAAGCCCATCGACGTATAGTAGGCGGGTGATAGAAACTCAAAGCGGCGGTGGACGTGGAGGTCGACGGAGGCGAAGAGTGACTCGCCCACATCGGCGATGACGAGCGTTTTTTCCTGCAACACTGTGTCCAGGTGACGGAATACACCCTGCAGGCTGACGGAGGCCTGCGCTGGGGGCATGGGGTCCTCCGGTTTCAGCGGCGCCGGCAGCTGCGGGGTGGGGAATGAAGGTAGCGGCGCATTGGCGAGGCCCTTCACGAAATCCTCGAACAGAATGGAGTCGTACCGGTGGTGCTTGATGGCGACGCGATCCGCCGTGGCATGAATGGTATGGCCATCCGAAAACAGGGCGCTGCGGGCGTCCAAGTCCTCCACGTCCGACAGGATCGAGCCGAGGATCAGCAGGCAATCAGTCTGGTTGACGAACTCCTTCACTTCGTCGCGGGCCACCAACCCGCTATACACGCCGACATAGAGCGGATGGTCTTCGCGGATGATCGATTTGCCGAGCAGGGTCGAGGCGATCGGCACGTTCAACCGTTCGACGAGCTTTGTCAGTTCGTCGTGGAGGCCGAAGCGTCCCACTTCAGCGCCCGCTAAAATCACCGGACGTTTGGCCGACTCCAACATCGTGCGCACTTCAGTCAGGGCTTCGCTCAACGCGGCACGGTCGGTAGGTTCGTCGACGGCGCTGTGCTTGTGCGACGTATAGGCCAATGGCACATGCACCATGTCGCGCGGGATTTCGAGATAGATGGGGCGTCGATACCGCAACAATGCCGCGAAGGCGCGATCCATTTCACGCTCCGCCGTGACCGGGTCTTCGAGGCTCACTGCTGCGACCGTCATTTTTTCGAACACTTCCCGTTGCGTCGAGAACTCACGCACCATGTGATGAAGGTACGGGTTGCGGGCTCGCTCCGACAAACCAGGCGATCCTGTCAGCAACACGACCGGTGACCGTTCCGCATAGGCGCAGGCGATGGCGTTGACCGTATTCAGCCCGCCGACACAGTACGTGACGCAGAGGGCGCCGATGCCGTTGATGCGCGCATAGGCGTCGGCGGCGAAGCCGGCGCAATCCTCACGGGTGGTAGCCACATGTTGAATAGGCGAGGATTCCATCAGTTTGTACAAGCCTAGAACGTAGTCGCCGGGAATGCCGAAGATGTGGCGGACTCCCAGGCGATGAAGCCGATCCAAGACTGCCGTTCCAATGGTGTGTGTGGTCATAGGTCTCAGCTGCTCCGTTGTGTGTCGCCGGTCGCGTTGCGGTCTTCTCGCAGCAAACCATAGGTGTCCGGGAAGGTCAAGCGCGCGCATGATCGTGACGCACGGTTGCTTCGTGGCGTGATTTCAGGCACCCTCGTGAGCCTTTGCATTGCCTCACTACCATGTCAGTCAACACCGTGACCCTGGATTGATAACAAACATGACACAGCCTGCGACCGGTTCCACCGCAAGAGTCCGTCTGACTGCCGAACGAGAAGGCCCGCGGTATTACGGCCATCTTTGGGTGTTCGACAGCAATGTGGCCGAGGTGCTCGGCACCCCCGCTGCCGGCGACCTCGTCGATGTCTACACCCATCAGAAACGATTTTTCGGCCGCGGCCTGTACAACCCCCATTCAAAAATCCGCATTCGTCTGCTGACCTTTCAGGATGAACCGGTCGACGACGATTTTTTTGCCAGACGAGTCCGCGCCGCTGCGGCTCTGCGGCAGACCGTCGCCACTCATACCAATGCCTGTCGTCTCGTGCACGGCGAAAGTGATCTCCTCCCTGGTCTGGTCGTGGATCGGTTTGCAGATGTGGCGGTGATGCAAACGCTCGGGTACGGCATGGATCTGCGAAAAGAGTTGTTGGGAGAGTTGTTGGTGCAGGAAGCGGGCGTGAAGACGGTCTTTTTGCGTAACGACGCCAAGAGCCGGACGCTGGAAGGTCTCGCGCTGTCCAAAGGGTTTCTGCGCGGTGACGGGGCCACGAGAGTCAGCATTCACGAGGGGAAGGCCCAGTTTACGGTCGACATTGCGGAGGGACAGAAGACCGGATGGTTTTGCGATCAGCGCGAGAACCGGCTGGCTGCGGCAGTCTATGCCAAGGGGAAGCGCGTGTTGGAAGCGTTCTGCCATACGGGCGCGTTCGGTATGCAGGCGGCGCTGGCGGGCGCGCAATCGGTGGAAGGGTTGGATGTGAGTGCGGCGGCCGTGGCGCTGGCTCAGGCGCATGCCGAGCAGAATCAGGTGGCTGCGAGCTGTCAGTATCGGCAGGCCGATGCTTTCGAGGAGTTGCGGGCGCTTGAACGAAATAATCAACGGTATGACCTGGTGATTCTCGACCCACCGGCTTTTGCCCGCAGCAAGAAGGCGGTGCCTCATGCTCTGGCCGGATACAAGGACGTGAACCTGCGCGGCCTTCGTCTCCTTCAGCCAGGGGGCGTGCTGGTGACCTGTTCCTGCTCGCAGCCGATCAGCGATCACGATTTCTGGATGATGCTCCAGGCTGCGGCACGGGATGCCAACCGGCAGATCCGTTTGCTGGAACAGCGCGGGCAGGGGCCCGACCATCCGGTGCTCGCGGGGATGCCGGAAACGCGATACCTGAAATGTTTCATCGTGCAGGTGTTCTGAGGCAATGATGCGCGACCAGGACGCCCCGACGGAGCCCGTGGACGCGCCGCTGGTTCCGGCTTCCGTGTCGCTGCCGGAGATCACGCCGAAAGCGGTGGTTCTGTCGATCCTGCTGGCTGCCGTTCTCGCGGGAGCCAATGCCTATCTGGGCCTGTTCGCCGGTATGACGGTGTCTGCGTCGATCCCAGCCGCCGTCGTCTCCATGGCGGTGCTGCGGCTCTTCCGTCACTCCAATATTCTCGAAAACAATATCGTGCAAACCGCCGCCTCCTCTGGTGAGGCGTTGGCGGCCGGCGTCATCTTTACCATTCCGGGGTTGGTCCTCATCGGCTATTGGTCCACCTTCGACTATTGGCAAACGTTCACGGTGTCGCTTGTCGGCGGGGTACTGGGCGTGTTGTTCACGATTCCCTTGCGCCGAGCATTGATCATCCATGCGCGACTGCGTTTTCCGGAAGGGGTGGCGACGGCGGAGGTGTTGAAAGTCGGCGCATCCTCCGAGAAACAAGCGGGCGGCAGGGTTCGCCTTTTGTTAGGCGCGGCGGCGCTCGGGGGCGGGTGTAAATTTGCCGAGGGAGGGTTGAAGCTCTGGAGTGAGTCGTTAGAAGGGGTGCTGCAGCTCGGCCGTTCGACATTCTACGGAGGGCTGAATCTTTCTCCCGCCTTGGTCGCCGTCGGATACATCATCGGCCTCAACACGGCGCTGGTCGTATTTCTCGGCGGTGCAGTCGGCTGGCTGGTGCTCCTGCCGTTGTATCAGGCGCTCGTTGCCACGCCGGATGCCGTGACCGGTGTGGCGGCGGCGAAGACCACGTGGAGCGGGCAGATCCGCTACATCGGCATCGGCGCGATGCTGGTGGGCGGAGTGTGGACCCTGATTCAGGTTCGAGGCCCGATCCTGCAGAGTCTTCAGCAGTTAATGGCGATCTATGGCACTCGCCAGGACGCTCGCTCGGGGTCGGCGTTGCTGCGCACCGAGCGTGACGCGGGTGTTGCCTGGCTCATCGGTCTCACTGTGGCCTCCCTGATTCCTATGGTGCTGCTGTACCAAAGTCTGTTGGGTCAGAACCTATTCGGTGCGGTGGGGTTGACGTTTCTGATGGTCGTAACGGCCTTTCTCTTTTCTGCCGTCGCCGGATATATGGCCGGCCTGGTCGGCAGTTCGAGCAATCCGGTCTCGGGTGTCACGATTGCCACCATTATGCTCGCGGCGCTGCTCCTGTTGGGAATATTGGGGCAGGGAAATCCGGCCGGTCCGGCTGCCGCATTGCTGGTGGGGGCGGTGGTCTGTTGTGCTGCCGCGATGGGCGGTGACAATCTTCAGGATTTGAAAACCGGACATCTGGTGGGCGCTACGCCTTGGAAGCAGCAGGTGATGCAGGTCATCGGTGTGGCGACCGGAGCCGTGGTCATCGTGCCGGTGCTGTCTCTTTTGCAGGCGAAGTATGGAATCGGCGAAGTCACAGCCGGGCATCCCCATCCCCTCAGCGCGCCCCAGGCGACGCTCATGGCGAACCTTGCCAACGGAGTATTCGGAGGTTCATTGCCCTGGCACCTGGTCGGGGTCGGCATGGTGCTGGGTGTGGTGGTGATCGGACTGGATGCGAGGCAGGCGCGACGGCAGTCCGCCCTTCGTTTTCCTGTGTTAGCCGTGGCGCTGGGTATGTACCTGCCTCTCAAATTGTCGGCGGCTGTCTTCTTCGGCGGGGTGCTGGCCGAGTACGTGCGAAGGCGCCGACCATCTTCGGAGACCTCCACGGAGGACGGAGGTCTTCTTTATGCCGCCGGATTGGTCACTGGTGAAGCGCTGGTCGGTATTCTACTGGCACTTCCGATTGCGCTGAGTTCTGTCTGGCCCTCGCTGGCGGGAGATCCCTTCCAGCTGTTTGCCGTTCCGCCAATGGGCGGCTGGCCCGGGCTCGCAGCGCTCATACTTGTGGGCCTGTTGCTCGTGCGCTCGGCTCAATCAACAGCTGGCGCCGTGGCTGCTCGTAGGTCTCTGAACGGAGAGTGAGGCGGCGTGCAGTGATCGTGAGGTGGCGTTAGTCGCTGGGCGGCTCAAAATGTCCCGGCGGGCGGGATTGCCAGGGCACCGTGGCCTGTTTGGACTGTTTCACGAGACTCCGTAGGCTCACCTCCGCCGCACGCAGGAGTTTTGGCTCTCCGCTCTGCAAGAGGGCGGTGAGGAGCACGTAGAGGGTTCGGTCGTGCCCGGCTGCCAGCAGCACTCTCTCCAGGACCGGATCGCCTCCGGTCAGGGTAGAAAGGGGGGCCGGTTCTTCGTCGTCGTCCTTGCAGAGCAGGTCGAATTCCGTGGGGTGGATGAAGAGCCAGGGGAGGGGGATCTTCAGGGCGCCGGCCAGGGCTTCCAGGGTCGAGGCACTGGGATCAGCCTGTTCCGACTCCAGCGATTCCAGGAGAGAGGTAGCGATTCCGGCTCGTTCTGCACAGGCCTGTTCAGAACATTTTTGAGACACCCGCCATGCTCGAACCAGGCTTCCGATGTGTGGCATGGTGCGATAATACTGTATCCCTTTCCGGCACTGCAACGTGACTTTTTTGAGCTTCCTTACATACTTGTCTGCAACATCAACATGTTACGATCCATTCTCCTAGGTAGAACAAAGGCGTCCAAATCGGGTAGAATGAGGCGTTCTTATTGATATCCCCAGCGAGGAGGATCAGCCGATGTTAGGAACCGACATTCGCGGCATTATGGCCGAAGAGGAAGAAGTCCAGCGACGGCAGGAAGCCTTGCAGTCGTTGATGTCGATGCGGGAGAGGCTGCTGCGTGAATCCTTGGAAGCGCGGATCAAGCGGGCACGTGGAACGGGAGATTGGACAAACCTCTCTCCTGCGGAATGTGCCAGTATTTACAAAGAGGAACGCGTTCACCTCCGTGCTCAATTGGAGCGACTGAAAGCCGAGCGCGATCGCACGCGCGGCAAGCTGTCGGCTCTCAAGCGAGCCAAGGTGCGCGCGCAACGTATCCGTGCGGCGGAAGCTGCTTCTGGCAAGAAACGCAAATAGGTAGATGTCGAGGGGGTCCGGCTGATTCAGCGGGGCCCCCTGGCACGTTCGCCTCCTTTCTGAGTTACTTTGACCTCCACACTTCGCACCGTCTCCCGCAACTTCCTCTCGCACATACGGGATGTGATCAAGACCAAACGCACGCGTGACCGCGAGCGGGTGTTCGTGCTCGAGGGAACGAAGCCGATTGTGGAACTCTTGCAGTCGTCTCCCAATCAGTTGGTTTGCATCGTGGTCTCTCCAGGTTTTTTCGAGCGTCAACCACCGGAGATCAAGGATCTCTTACTGAGCAGTGGCTGTACCGTGTATAGCTGTCCGGATGAAACGCTGGCCCAGTTGTCCCATCTCGACACGTCCAGCGGCGCACTGGCTATCGTGCATCAACCCACCTGGGACCAATCCGCCATATTGGCGCAACCCCGGATTTTCGGCTTGTATGGCGACATGCTGCAGGACCCGGCGAATATCGGGACGATCATTCGAACCGCAGCGGGACTCAATGTCAGTGCCTTGTGGATGGCACCACATTCCGTCGATGTGTTTAATCCGAAAGTCGTGCGGGCGACCGCCGGCAGCCTCTTTCAGCTTCCGATCTTTTCTCAGACCAGCATTGAAAGTCTGCTCAGTTCAGGGTGCACCATCATGGCGGCTGATGTGGAGACCAGCGCCGACACGGTTCCCATACGATCGATTCAGGCCATTCCGGCACGAACCATCGTGGCGATCGGGAGCGAAAGTCGGGGCTTGTCGGAAGCTGTGCTCAACGCTGCCACGCTGCGCTTTACTATCCCTCTCAAACCGGGGGTCGAATCTCTCAATGCCGCGACCGCTGCCGCGATTGCCCTCTTCCATCTCTCAGGACTGCCGACCGAAACCGCTCAGAGTTAAGCCCGCGGCCGGTTCGGGGCCTGCTGATGTTCTGAGCAACGCCTCTTCGAAAATTCCCGACTGCTGCAAGGCGTCGGGCACTGCGACTCCTTCCTTTTTCTCTTCCATTTCCTTTACGATGCCTTGAGACGTGGTGCTCTGATCTAAGACGAGGACGGATGAAGGCGAAGACGACGTTTCATTGCCAAGCGTGCGGGCATCAGGCTCTGCGATGGCTCGGCCGTTGCCCCGATTGCGGTGGTTGGAACACCCTCAAGGAAGAGCGGTTGCCGGCGGCTCCAAAAGGCCGCCAGGCCATGCCCAAAACGGCCATGGCGGTTGCGACTCCGATTTCCGAGATCGAAATCGTCGGTGAGCCCAGGCACAGCACAGGCATGGGCGAATTTGACCGAGTGCTGGGCGGAGGGGTGGTACCCGGTTCGGTCATGTTGATCGGCGGCGATCCAGGCATCGGGAAGACGACCCTCCTGTTGCAAGCGCTCCCGCTGCTCGCTGCACCGGGCGAACAGGTGCTCTATGTTTCCGGCGAGGAGTCGCCCCGGCAGATCAAGATGCGGGGACAGCGTCTCGGGATCGACGGCAAACACCTGTTGATCCTTGGCGAGACGTCGCTCGAACAGATTTTGAAAGCGATTCAGGAGATTCAACCGGTGGCAGTGGTGGTGGATTCCATTCAAACGGTTTATACGGAGCAACTCACCTCCGCGCCGGGCAGTATCAGCCAGGTGCAGGAAGTGGCCGGCCAGTTGATGTGGTTCGCCAAGCGGAGCAACGTGCCGGTGTTCATCATCGGGCATGTCACGAAGGAAGGCGCCATCGCCGGCCCGCGCTTGTTGGAACATATCGTCGATACGGTGCTCTATTTCGAAGGCGACAAGAGCCACAGTTTTAGAATTTTGCGGGCTGTGAAAAACCGGTTTGGGTCGACGAATGAAATCGGCGTGTTTGAAATGAAAGACGGCGGGCTGGAGGAAGTCAGTAACCCTTCCGAATTGTTTCTTGCCGAACGTCCTCAACGCAGCACCGGTTCCGTGGTGGTGTCCAGTCTGGAGGGAACGCGGCCGATTCTGGTCGAGCTGCAGGCGCTGGTGTCGAGCACCAATTATCCCATGCCCAAGCGGATGGCCAATGGCGTGGAAGCGAACCGTCTCTCGCTATTGCTCGCAGTGATGGAAAAACGCCTGGGCATGCACCTCTCCGGCCAGGATGTCTATGTGAATGTGGTCGGTGGCATCCACATCGACGAACCAGCCATCGACTTGGGCATCGTGGCTGCCGTGACCTCGAGTCTGCGCGAGAGCCCCATCGATTTCAGCACGCTGTTGATGGGGGAAGTCGGGCTTGGCGGCGAGGTGCGGGCGATCAGCCAGGCTGAGTTACGTATCCGCGAAGCGGCGAAGATGGGCTTCAAGCGTTGTCTGTTGCCCGAGCGGAACGTGGCGAAGCTCGATCCGGTGGACGGCATTGAATTGATCGGCATTCGTGAAGTCGGCGATGCGCTGGATGCGGTGCTGGCGTGAAAGTCGTCGGCGGTCGTAAGAATCACGTGAAACGAACGAGCTATCTGATTTCCTTCTTTCTGCTGTTGTCCGTCTTCTTTTCGGGCTGCGCGCTCTTTGGTCCAACTGATACCGTTCCACTGAAAGAGGCGACCGCTGAACAGTTGATGGCGTTGCTGCAGGAGCAGGCTGACGAGGTCCGCACCATCAAGGGGCTCTTCAGCGCAAAGATCACCGGCGGCATCCTGCCGATCGGCCAGCGCATCCAGGGCACCGTCTTTTATGAACGTCCCAATGCCATCAGGCTGCGCGGCTTCTCAGCGGTCGGGAGTGAGATATTTGAATTTGTACAAATTGAGGATCAATTCAAGCTCCGGCTTCCGACCATGGGACGTGAAGTCACGGGACGACCGTCCGAGGCCGATCAGCTTGGTCAGCTCACGCGCCCCTTTCAACTGAGCGTCTGGGCGATGAGCGGCATTATCGGCACACGGGTGGTCGGAACAAACGAGCAGGTGCGATTGGCGGAAGAAGGCAACCGCTATCGGCTGGAGGTGATGACCGCCTCTGGCATGAACGGCACGGCTCCGTTTGTAAGCCGGCGGATCTGGTTTGATCGTCGTAATCTCCTGGTGGTGCAAGAAGAGCGTTTGTCGCCGACGGGCGAGATTGAGGCGACGATGCAGTTCGACGACTACCGGGCAGTCGGGGGCGTTGATGGCATACCCGCTTCAAACGGACAGGCCTCTGCGGCCGATAAGCGGATCATGCGGCCGTTTGCCATTCGCATGACCGACGGGCAAGGCTCCGGGAGCCTGCAGGTCACGTTTCATGAATTGGTGCCGAATGAGCCCATCAAGCCGGGTGAACTTGGACGAGTATGAAGGCGCATCCGGATCAATATGTGTTGGCGATCGATACCGCCACGGCCTGGCAGAGCGTCGCGTTGCTGCGAGGCGAGCGCGTGCTGGCCCTGGTCGAGCAGGATGCCGACGGGTCACACGCGCGCTCGCTGATGGGGGCCATCGATCGTGTCTTGCGGGAGAGTAGCCTTTCGCTGAAGGACCTCCAGGGCCTGGCGGTTTCGATCGGTCCTGGATCGTTCACCGGACTCCGCGTGGGGCTTGCCACCATGTTGGGATTTCGCGCGGTACTGGGTACCCCGATCGCCACGGTGCCGACACTGGAGGCCATGGCCTGGAATCTGCGCGATGCGAAGGGCCTGTTGGTGCCAATCCTGAAAAGTCGGCACAACGAAGTGTATTGGGCTGCGTACGAGTGGCTGCCCGGGTCGGGCTTGCAGACCCGCATGGTCGAGCAGGTGGGGCCTCCGTCGTCAGTGGCCAGGGCCATACAGGCTGGTGGTGCCTGCACAGTCTTTGGTGACGGATGGCAAGCCTATGGACAGGCCATTCGGCAGGCCATTGAGGCCGTTGTTGGACAGGTGAAAGAGGTCGCGCCCGAACAACAGCGTCCGTCGGCCATCAGTATCGGTCTTGCCGGAAGAATGCGCTTGGAAACGAATCAGGGGCCGGGCGAGGAATTGGTTCCGCGGTACGTACAACGCACTGAAGCGGAAGTGAAGTTCGATGAACTCCAGGGTGTGTCGGCGCTCGAGCGGCGGCGACAGCGTGTCGCAACCAAGCTGGCACAAGGGCGCAGGCGAGCCAGCTCAAAAGGCGCCGATCCGCGGGCAGGCAAGTAGGCAATTGATGGAGAGTTCGCTCTAAAATGCCGCCAGATTCGGTGATCATTGAGCCGGCGACGGCCGAGGTGTTGGATGAAGTGTTGGCCATCGAACAGGCTTGCTTCTCGGCCCCCTGGACGCGCAAAATGTTGGCAGCCGAACTGTCCGGCAATCAATTTGCGCACTTTCTGATCGCAAAGTGTCCTGACCCCCGGTCGGGATCCCTTGCTGTGGCTGGCTATTTTTGTTTTTGGGTCGTTTTTGAGGAAGTGCGGTTGATGAACCTGGCGGTGCTGGCTCCGTTTCGCCGGCAGGGCGTGGCGACCAGGCTGGTCTGCACGGCATTGCGAACCGGGTTGCAGCGCGGGGCGAGTCGGGCGATGTTGGAGGTCCGTGCTTCCAATCAGGAGGCGCGGAGTCTTTATGAACGCTTGGGGTTTCGTCAGACGGCGACGCGGGCACGGTATTATGTGAACCCTGAGGAAGATGCGGTGCTCATGGAGATGGCACCGCTACAAGTCAGTGCGTTGTGCGGTCAGCCTGGGGCATCAGTATCGGGAAACGGGTAACACGACGGTCATCCACGAACGTATGTAGTCAACCAGGAGGTGCGACATGCAGACGGAGACGGCGATCACTGAGCGGTTACGGCGATCCAACACAGAATTCCGGGCCCTTGAAGAATCTCACCATCGCCTCGATGCGGAGCTGGCAGATTTACAACGCCGGCATGTGCTCACGCCGGCGGAAGAAGTGCTGAAGAAACAACTGCAAAAAGAGAAACTGGCCACAAAGGATAAGATCGCCGAGTTTATTCGAACCTCGCGCTGACGAGGATCGATAGGGCTCCGTGTCGGGCTCGTCTTGCCGGCCCCGCTGGGCAAGGCTGAGCGGGCGGAGTAGCTCGGCGTTGGTTCAGACAGGGAATGCTCGCACCACTGGCCGCCCATATTCATTGATACATCCT
>WBZQ01000271.1_pt1 | contig 45617 bp, 43 predicted proteins | sample 5204251 | NCBI WGS metagenome assembly WBZQ01 (sample SAMN12412402, study PRJNA552823) | activated sludge metagenome | isolation source: activated sludge from nitrification reactor of wastewater treatment plant... | place: USA: Virginia | collected 2017-09 | reverse complement strand
TGAATCGCCCCGGGTTTGCTGGAGGCTCGGTTAGTTGGTTCCAGCGGTTGCCGGGACCGGGTTCTCACGGTAGCTGGTGACCGTGTGGGTCGACCAGTAGGCGGCCTCGTATTCGACGGGCGGGACGTGTCCGATCTCGCCGTGCAGACGGCGGTGATTGAACCAGTCGATGTACTCGGCAACGGCGATCTCGACCTCGCCGACACCGACCCAGCCACCTCGAGGACGCATGACGGGGTTGCGGACGCATTCGGCCTTGAATAATGAGTTGAACGCTTCGGCCATCGCATTGTCGTACGAATCACCCTTGGAGCCAACGGAAGTCACCGCTTCCGCTTCGGCAAGACGTTCGGTATAGCGGATGGCTCGATACTGCACTCCGCGGTCGGAGTGGTGAATCAGCCCGGCCACGTCCTTGCCGGCACGCGAACGCGCCCACAGGCCCATATCCAGGGCGTCGAGCGCGAGGTCGGTGTGCATGGTGGTCGAGACCTGCCAGCCCACGACCATCCTCGAGAAGACGTCGAGGATGAACGCGGCATACACCCATCCCGAGTGGGTGCGGATATAGGTCAGGTCGGCCACCCACAGCGTGTTGGGCGCCGCGGCGGTGAACTGCCGTTTGACACGATCAGCCGGCTGCGGAGTTTCAGCCCCCTCGCTGCGCGTGGTCGTGCGCGTCTTGGATCGCGTTATCCCCTGCAGCCCATCAGCTTTCATCAAACGCTCAACGGTGCAGCGGGCTACCTCGACACCCCTCCTGCGTAGTTCTGAATGAACTTTGCGGGCGCCATAGACGCCGAGATTGTCGGCATGCACGGTGCGGATCTCACCGAGGACCTCGCGGTCACGGACTACCCGTGGTGCCTCGACTCGTCGAGAGCTCAGATGGGCTCGGACTGTGGACGGAGCGATCTGGGCGGCTGTCTCCTGTAAGGCCGCGCAGATCGGATCGACTCCGTGTTCGCCGCGGAAAGCGGCGACGAACTCCACGATCAACGCTGTGGGCGGTCGATCTCCGCCGCAAAGAAAGCCGATGCCTGCTTCAAGATCGTATTCGCCCGCCGCAGCTCACGGTTCTCCCGCTCCAGCTGCGCGATCCGCTCAGCCTCGCTGGTCGTGGTACCCGGTCGTACGCCGCCGTCGATCTCGGCCTGCTTGACCCAGGTGCGAAGCGCCTCCGGGTGTACACCGAGTTGGTCGCCGATCCGTCTGAGCGCCCCCGGCCGCGTAGCCGGGTCCTTACGGGCCTCCATCGCCATCCGCGTCGCCCGCTCCTTCAGCTCAACGCTGTACTTCCGTGGTGCTGCCATGCTCTCCATCCTTCACAGATTCGAGAGCCTCCGACAACCCCGGGGCGGTTCAGTCGTCCGCAACAGTGAATCGATATCGCGGTACGAGATCCTGTCAGGAGCCGTCCGCGACGAGTACGATCCGCCCCGGTGAGACGAGTTATCGACGCGAGCACGTTGGTCGACGCGTTCCTTCCCGTCGAAGCTCAGCTCGCCGCACGACGAACGATGAAAGATCACGTGTTGTGGACACCGTCGATCCTCGACATGGAAGTGATGTCGGCAGTCTGGCGGCTCGAGATCACGGTCGTTCTACCGGGCTGACCTCATCTCTCCGCAGGCCTACAGTGGGGAGATCCATCCGAATCAGTGAGCTAGGTGTCCGCGCCATCGTGCACGTCGTCGGCGCCGCATCGACAGGAGGAGATGGCATGAGGAAAATCAGGCATGTTGTGATGTCCGGAGCGGCCGTCCTGGCCGCGGCGGGCGCGGTCGTGACCGCGGCAGGCCCGGCCACGGCGTCGACGACGGTTCGGTTCCAGGTTCCGCCCGCGCCGTTCGGCAATCCGAACGGCAGTTTCGACGTTCCGGCGATCCGGTGCGTGGGGGTGGTGGGTGCGAAGCCCGGCGTCATAACCATCACCGGTGGCGACGACGGACGCTGGGGGTGCACCCCGAGCACCCCGGTGCACTGGATCAACCTGTCGACCGGGGTGCGCGGGTCGGCGAAACTGTCGCACGGGCTGCACGGCAATCCGCCGACGGTGGATCTGCGTACCGGCCCCGGCAGCGTCGTCGTGACGGTCACCCCGAGCGGCATCACCGTCCCCGGCTTCCTGTCGGCGCAGGTTCGGTGAATCTATCCGGAATCCTGGTGCCGCCCACTGGCACCAGGATTCCGGATAGATGTCACTTCTTGAGGTCGGGGTTCTCCTCGTAGACCTCTTTGATGAGGGACATGTCGAAGATCTGGTCGGCGGTGATCTTGTAGCCGGCCTTGGCCAGGGCCTCGATGTTCTCGGCGATCAGTTCGTCGGTCATGGTGAGCAGGCCGTTGGCCTTGGTGTCCGCGGACACGACGAGTCCGTTCTGCGCCTTGGCTTCCAGGGTCTGCTCGGCCTCATCGAGACCGAGGTCTTTGCCGTACTTGGTGACGGCGAGTTTCGCCGATCCGGCGGGGTCGGCAACGGCGTCGTACCAGCCCTGGATGTCGGCCTTGATGAATGCCTTGAGTTTGTCGCGCTCGTTGTCGATGGTTTCCTGCCGCACCACAAGGGTTTCGGCGACCAGCGGCAGGTGAAAGTCGGCGAACAGGAAGTGGGTGTTCTTGAAACCGGCAGCTGCCAGCGTGATCGGCTCGTTGGTGACGTAGCTGACCCAACCGTCCACCTCGCCCTTGGTGAGCGGGGTCGGATCGTACTGGACGGTGATCTTCTGAACGTCGCTGTCCTTCATGCCATTTGCGTTCAGCAGCGCCTTGAAGACGTTCTCATTGGAAGCCTGCACACCGATCTTGCGGCCCTTCATCTCCTGCGGCGAGTTGATGGGTTTACCGGCGGAGGAGACGATGCAGAACGGATTCTTCTGGAAGGTGGCGGCGACGGTCTTGAGTTTGGCCCCCTGCAGGATGACCGGTGCGGTGAGCTGCGGCGCGGTCATACCGATCCACACCTTGTTGGAGGTCAGCCCCGTCTCGACACCGGTACCGGCACCGCCGCCGGTGATCAGCTCCGGCGTCATCCCCGCCGCTTGGAAGTAGCCCTTCTCCAAAGCCCAGTATTCACCGGCGAATTCGATGTTCTTTTGCCACGACAGCTGCACCTTGGGATTACTCGACGACGAACCGCCGCCGGAGTCGTCGTCGCTGCCGCAGGCGGTCAGCGCACCCGACACACCGAGCGCGCCGAGCGCACCGCCGGCGAGCATCGAGTAACGCAGGAACGAACGCCGGTCCATTCCGGAGGCCGAGGAGGAGGTGGTCATGTGCGTATTGCCTTTCACGTCAGTTCCATACCCATCCGGGCCAGGACGACTGTTTCGATGATGCCGACGATCGCGTACAGCACGATCGAGGACACCGTGATCACCAGCACCGACGCCCACAGTTCGTTGTAGGCGGCGGCGGGTAGAGCCTGTTGCAGCGTCGCACCGAGCCCCTTGTTGGTGCCGAGCCATTCGGCGACTGTCGCACCGATCAGTGCGCCGGGCACCGAAACCTTTGCCGCGCTGAACAACGCGGGCACCGCCGACGGAATCGCCGAGCGCCGCAAGGTGGTCCAGCGGCCACCCCCGTACACGGTGATCACATCACCGATCTGCTTGGGCGCACCCGCCAGGCCGGTCATGATCATCACCAGTGCCGGGAAGAACACGACGATGCCGCCCATCACGGCCACCACCGCCACCCCGCGACCCACCACCAGCGTGATGATCGGGGTCATCGCCACCAGCGGCACCGACCGCAACAGCATCGCGATGGGCATGAAAGTCTGTGCCGCCGAACGGGACACAACGAACAGTGCGGCGGCGACAATCGCGGCGATCATGCCGGTGACGAAGCCGATACCGGCGTCGGCGAGGGTGATCCAGAGATCGTCGAAGATCGTGCCGCGCGCCCGTGCGGCGCCGTCGTCGGTGAACAGGAAGGCGAACACGTCGGCGGGGGTGCGGCCGATGATCGGGCCGACGTCGGGGAAGGCGAGCAGGAACAGCCACCAGATCGCCAGGATCAGCACGAACGACAGGACCAGCGAGCCGAGGAACCGGGCAATCGGCCACAGCGCGGCGACAATGCCGGGGGTGGCCTTGTCACCGGCCGAGGACGCCTCCTCGATGGTCACCACCGAGGTTTCTGTGGTAGCGCTTGCTGTGTCACTCATCCGAACACCGCCTGGCCCGACGACCCCTGCGTAACGCTAGCCGTGTCACTCATCCGAACACCGCCTGGCCCGAGGACCACCGCGTGGCGAATCGTGCGATGACGGCGACGATCCCGTACCCGATACCGGCGATGGCACCGCTGATCAGCGCTATCGCCCACACCTGCGGGATGTCGCCGCGTTGCTGGGCGACGATCATCGCCGGTCCGGCACCGGTCTCCGGCATCGCCAGGAACTCGCCGAGCACCGCACCCAGCACCGCGGCGGGGGCGGCGATCTTGACGGCGCCCAGCGTGTTCGGCAGCGCCGATACCAGCCGCACCCGCCAGAGTTGTTGCCAGCGGCCGCCGCCGTACACCTTCACCAGGTCGAGGCTCCGGCGGTGCGGGGTGCGCAGGCCCGACAGGGTGCCGATCATCGTCGTGAAGAACACCGAGATGGCGGCGAGGAACACGATCATCGTCTGCACCTCGGCGAAGGCCACCTGGATGATCGGCGCCACCGCGATGATCGGGGTGCAGTAGGAGACGATCGCCAGCTGGGTGGCCAGACCTTCGATGGGCGGGAACAAGATCACCGCGACGGCCAGCGCGATCGCCAGCAGGTTGCCCCACACGAAGCCGCGCAGCGCCAGTTCCGTCGTCTCCGCGAAATGTTTGGCGTAGAAGGAGAATCCGGTGTCGCTGATCGCCGACAGCACGGCCCACGGGGTGGGGATGGTGCCGCGGAACCATTCGAACGCACCGGCCATCGACCACAGCACCAGCAGCCCGGCGATGCCCACCGCACCCGCCGTGTACCGTCCGTCGGCGATCCGTTTGAGCGCCGGCACCGCGGTCGGCGCCGGCGCGGTGGCGACCTCAGACATGCGCCGCCTTGTCCCCGGATGCCTTGACGCCGAACAGCACCCCCGACAGGTGATCGTGGATCGCGTGGAACTCGGGGGTGCGCATCATCTCCGGCACCCGCGGGCGCGGCAGATCGATGTCGACGACCTCGACGACCCGGCCGGGCCGTGGGCTCATCACGGCGACCGTGTCGGACAGGAACACCGCCTCGGCGATGCCGTGCGTCACCATCAGCGTCGTCGCCGGTTTCTCGGTCCAGATGCGCAACAACTCGACGTTGAGGCGCTGGCGGGTCATGTCGTCGAGCGCGCCGAACGGTTCGTCGAGCAGCAGCGCGGTGGGCCGCACGACGAGGGCCCGGGCGATGGACACCCGCTGGCGCATACCGCCCGAGAGCATCGCCGGTTTGGCCTTCTCGAATCCAGTGAGGCCGACGAGTTCGATGAGTTCGGCGACGAGGCCGTCGCTGTCTTGGGAGCCACCGGCGTCCTTGACCCCGCCGACCTGTAGCGGGAGCCGGATGTTGGATTCGACGGACCGCCACGGCAGTAGCGCCGAATCCTGGAAGGCGATGCCGAGCTGGTGGTTGCGCTGCAGTTCCTGCGGGGACTGCCCGTTCATCAGGGCGGTGCCCGAGGTGGGTTTCTCCAGGCCGGCGAGGATGCGTAGCACCGTCGACTTGCCGCATCCGGACGGCCCGAGGAGCGACAGGAACGATCCCTGCGGGGTCTGTAGCGACACCTCCGACAGAGCCGTCACCGTCGAACTCCCACGCAGTCCGCGGGTGGTGAACGTCTTTGTCAGAGCAGAGATGTCAATCCCTGTGCCCAGGGGTGCGGTCATGCCACGTGACGCTAAGAGCCGTCTGTTAAACCACGATTACCGGGCGGTAACTCTCTTTTGCCACACGAACATTACCCGGACCTCAGCTCGGCATGAGCAGGGTCTGCCCGGATACGATCGCGTCCGGGTCGGTGATCCGATTGGCGGCGATCACGATCGGCACCCAGCGATGCAGCCAGGCGTCGCCGTACTGGCTCGTGCACACGCCGCGCACCGTCTGGCCGCCGACCTGCACGCGCCGGTTGAATCTCGGCGCGATGATGACCTGCCCCGGAGTCACGTCGGACGACGGGAGGCGATTGGCGCGTTCGATGATCACGGCCAGACTCCGGTCGCCGTACCATCGTTCGGCGAGGATCTGCAGGGATTCGTTCTCGACGACGGTGTGCCCCGGCACGTCCGCGATGTCGGGGATCAGCAGCCAGGCGCCGGGGTCGATGGCGCGTTGCGCGACGTGGTTGGCAACCTCCCAGATGATGGTGTCGGCCGGTTCGGAGTAGTACCTGTGCGTGATCTCGGCGCGGGCCGCACTCGAGTCGGGTCCGGCGAACCGGTGCCGTCTGGTCACGTACGGGATGAGCAGTTCCTGGCCGACCGTGATGAGGTCGGGGTCGGCGAGGTCGTTGGCGGCGGCGATCACCGTGTACAGCTCGCCGTCCCCGTATTCGGCATCGGCGAGTGCAGACAAGGTGTCGCCGGCACGGACGGCGTACTTCTTCATGGTGCGGGCCTTTCACTCGGGAGCTGTCCCCTCGACACTGTCATCGCCCCGGGGCACGGTCGCGAGTAGTCGACTACCCGAATCGCCGGACCCTTCATGATGTGATCTACATCACTCAGTGTCACGCGGTGGCATCGTACGGTGTCTCAGGGGTGTCCCACACCCTCGACCACGCAGGAGCCCACCATGAAAACCCGCGAAGCCCTCGGACAGAACACCCGCATCGTCGTCATCGGCGGTGGTTATGCGGGCACGATGGCCGCCAACCGGCTCAGCGGCACCGGTTCGCAGGTGACGGTCGTCAACGCCCGGCCGCAGTTCGTCGACCGCATCCGCCTGCACCAGTGGGCCGCGGGCACCGGTGAGGCAGCCCACGACCTGGGCACCCTGCTCGCCGACGGGGTGCGGTTGGTCATCGACAACGCCGTGCGGATCGACGCCGACCGTCGACTGGTCGTCCTGCGATCCGGCAACGAACTCCCCTACGACTATCTGGTGTACGCCGCCGGGAGCACCGGCACGCCGCACCATCTGATCCCCGGGCTGGCCGAGCACGGATTCGGTGTCGGAGACTGGGAATCGGCGCAGCGCCTGCGCGAACATCTCACGATCGAGAAGGGTCCGGTGACCGTCGTCGGCGGCGGACTGACCGGGGTGGAGACGGCCGCCGAACTCGCCGAACTCGGACATCCGGTCCGGCTGGTGTGCGACGGACCACTCGTACCGTCGTTCGGCGATCGGGGTCGCCGCGCCACCGCCCGCACACTCGACCGGCTCGGGGTGCGGGTGTTCGACGATAGGCGGGTCACCGCGATCGGGGCGCGTTCGATCACCGTCACCGCAACTGACACGACCGAGGAATGGCCCAGCGCCACCACCATTGTCGCGGTCGGCTTCGGCATCCCGCGGCTGGCCGCCGACAGCGGACTGACCACCGATCCCGACGGTCGGCTCGTCACCGACGAAACCCTCACCAGCGTCGACGATCCGCGGATCGTGGGTGCCGGAGATGCTGTGGCACCGTCGAATACACCGTTGCGGATGTGTTGTGCCGCCGCGGTCCCACTCGGCCTGCACGCCGCCGACACCGTCATCGCCGCAATGAAAGGTGATCGGCCACAACCAATCAGGATCGCTTTTGCCGCACAGAACGCCTCGCTGGGCAGGCGGAACGCGGTCATCCAGACGTGCCACGCCGACGATACCCCCCGCTCGACGGTGATCGTCGGACGGTTCGGCGCGGTCATCAAGGAACAGGTGTGCCGGTTCGTTCTTCGCGGTTTCAGCTGGGAGGCGCGGCGGCCGGGTTCGGTGCGCGGCCTCTCCCGCAAGGCCCGCACCACAGACGAACTGGCCCAGGCGGCGCCGCGATGACCTCGACCCACGCCGAGCAGTTCACCGAGTTGCGGCCGCTGCTGTTCACCGTCGCCTACGAGATCCTCGGTTCGGCCACCGAAGCCGACGACGTGCTGCAGGAAAGCTATCTGCGCTGGGCGCAGGTGGATCCGGCGACGGTGGACAATGTGCGCGCGTATCTGGCGCAGATCGTCACCCGGCAATCGCTCAACGCGCTGCGTGCCCTGAGCCGCCGCCGCGAAGAATACGTGGGGCCGTGGCTGCCCGAACCGATCCTGATCGACGCCACCGACCCCGTCGACGATGTGGTGCTTGCCGAATCCGTCTCCACCGCAATGCTGATCGTCTTGGAAAGCCTCACCCCCGACGAGCGTGCGGTGTTCGTGCTGCGGGAGGTGTTCGCGTTCGGTTACGGCGAGATCGCCGGGATCGTCGGCAAACCCGCCGCAACGGTCCGCCAGATCGCGCACCGCGCAAGGGGTCACGTGCACGCCCGCCGGCAGAAGTTCGCTCCCGTCGACACCGCGCAGGCCACCGAGGTGGTCAACCGGTTCTTCGCCGCCGCCCTGTCCGGGGACGTCGAACAACTGATGGCCGTCCTCGCCCCGGATGTGGTGTACCTGGCCGACAGCGACGGCAAGATGACCGCCGCCCGGCGACCGGTCCACGGCGCGAAGGCCGTCGCCACAATGCTCCTCGGGCTGCTCCGGATCTCGGGCGACGACCTGCGGCTGGACGTGGGCATCTACAGCAGCATGCCGGGCTTCGCCGTCCACTTCGACGGCAAGCCGCAGGGCATCTTCGTCCTCGACGTGGTCGACGGCCTGCTGCAGAACGTGTACGCCATCCGTAACCCGGAGAAGTTCGCCGGTGCCCACACGGCCCGGCACATCGCGCGGTGATCCTGTCCCAAACCCCACGAATACGCCCCGGCATGACAATTATTGTGCTGCCGGGGCGTATTCGTGGGGTTCAGGACGGCAGGGTGATCCGCCGGCCGGAGACCAGATGGTCGGGGTCGGTGAGGCCGTTGGCGGCGGCGACGATCGCGATCCACGTGTCGACCATGCCGGTGCCGTAGTGCTCGGTGCACAGGGTGCGCAGGGTCTCACCGCGTACCGCGTGGGTCTTGTTGAAACCCGGCCGGATCACGATGTTGCCGGGTTCCACCAGGTCGTCGTCGATCCGGTTGCCCGCGATCGTGTTGGCGAGGGTGAGCATCGTCGTGAGATCGGAGTCGCCGTACCAGCGTTCGGCGAGCGCGCTGAGATATTCGGGGACCACGACCGGATAGTGTTCGGCCCGTTCGAGTTCCGGAAGCACCAGCCAGGCACCGAGGTCGATGGGGCGCTGGTCGACACCGTTGACGGTCTCCCACAGCAGTTGGGTGTGCAGATCGGTGGTGCCGTAATAGGTTTGGGTGATCTGCTTGCGGGCCACGTCACCGTCGGGGGTGGTCATCCGGTGCCGGCGCGTCACATACGGCACCAGCAGGTGCTGGCCGGGCTGCAGGAAGTCGGGGTGGGTCAGATGGTTCGCTGCGGCCAGGACCGGGCCGAGACTGCCGTCGCCGTATTCGTCTCGGGCGATCGCGAACAGGGTGTCGCCCTGCTGCACCGTGTAGGTCTTCATCGCACCGGCCTCCCGGGTGTCGTGTGTCCGTATGCCTAAGGTCACCGTGCCACCGGGGTACGGAGACGGCACGCGTAGTCGACTACCTGCCTTTGCGGAGGTCTCGGTGGTGGGGTGCGTAGTGGTTCGGGTCGTGGTGCTGTCAGGTGGTCGGGCTGACCCTCGCTCGTACCTCGCTTCGGGGTCAGGGATCACGATGGTCGGCCGGGTGGCGCGGTAGCGTGAGCGGGTGTCCAGCGCACTGGCCATCGCCCTGACCGTCGCCGCCCTGGTGGTGGGTGTCGCCGTCCTCATGCTGATCCGGACACGGCACCGGGTCACCACCCCGACCGAACGTGCCGTGCATTCGACACTGCACACGGCGTCGCTGGCGGCGGTATCGCTGCGGGTCGGGCTGACCGAGGAGTCGGCGCGGGACGCACTCGGGCATCTGCGGGTGCTCACCGCCGCCGACGCCGTCGCCCTCTACGACGACACCGGCCGCCGACTCGCCCACGATCCGGTGGGCGAGGAGATCTGGGACGCCGATCTGCTCCGGCACGCCGACGAGGCGGCCGCGGCATCACTCACCGACCAGCGGCGGGTGCTGGAGGGCGACCCGTGCGGACTCGAAACGCCGGTGCGGGCGCTGGTGGCCCAGCCGCTGCTCCTCGGCACCGACGACGACGCGACGATCGGCGGGGTGCTGATGGTCGCCACCACCCGCAGGCCGGGTCCGGGCACGCTCGGGGCCATCGCCGAGGTGGCCCGGTACGTTTCCAGCCAGCTCGAACTCGCCGACCTCGACGCCTCCCGCGCCCGCCTCGACCGCGCCGAGGTGCTGGCGCTGCGGGCACAGATCAGCCCGCACTTCATCTACAACGCGCTCAACACCATCGCCTCGTTCGTGCGCACCGACCCGGCCCGGGCGCGGGAACTGATTCTCGACTTCGCGGACTTCACCCGCTACTCGTTCCGGGCGGCCGGCGAGTACACGGTGCTGGCCGACGAACTTCGCAACGTCGACCGCTATCTCACTCTGGAGCGCGCCCGGTTCGGGCCGAAACTGACCGTCAAAGTGCAGGCCGCCCCCGAGGTGCTCAACGTGGTGCTGCCGTTCCTGGCACTGCAGCCGCTGGTGGAGAACGCCGTCCGGCACGGGGTGGCGGCCAACGGCGGCGGCACCATCACCGTCATCGCCCGTGATGAGGGCACCGACTGCGTCATCACCGTCGAGGACGACGGGGTGGGCATGGACCCGGAGCTGTTGCGCAGCGGGGACATCGACGCACTGGACGGCCGCGCGGACCTGCGAGCGGACAATGTCGTCTCACCGGGTTTCGAGGCTCGTCGCCCAGGGGCTCCTCACACCTCAACCGGCGAAGAGGTACCGGAGTCCCAGGGCACTCACGGCGGAGGCTCCACGGCTCGTCGCCCAGGGGCTCCTCGCACCTCAACCGGCGAAAGGGGCGAGGGCGCGAGAGGTGGGGGCCGGGAGTCGCAGGGGGCGCATGTGGGGCTGACGAATGTGGACCATCGGCTGCGCGCCGCGTTCGGGAACGACTACGGTCTAGTGGTCGACACCGGCATCGGGGCGGGAACCAAAGTCGGCATGCGGGTGCCCAAGTTCCGGGCGGGAATCCGCGCCTGACCTGCTAGCACCCGGAGGAGGGACACAGTTGTCGCTGACGATCCTCGCCGTCGACGACGAACGTCCGGCGCTCGACGAGCTCGAGTACCTGCTGTCGGAGTCCCCCGCCGTCAGCGCGGTGGTCACCGCCTCCGACGCCACCGCCGCGCTGCGCGAACTCGGCCGCCACCGCTTCGACGCCATCTTCCTCGACATCAACATGCCGGGCCTGTCCGGGCTCGAACTGGCCGAGGTGCTGCGCAACTACGCCGACCCGCCGCCCGTGGTGTTCGTGACCGCCCACGACGACAAGGCCGTCGACGCCTTCGCCGTCGGCGCCCTCGACTACCTGCTCAAACCGATCCGCGACGCCCGGCTCGCCGAGGCCATCGACCGGGTCGCGGCAGCGGCCGAGGCCAAGAGCGCGCGCACCGGACCCGCGCCCCCCGCACCGGCGGCGACGCCGGCCGGCCCCGATCCCGACGAGGTGATCCCGGTGGAATTGGGCGGGGTCACCTCGCTGGTGCGCCGCGACTCCATCGGCTGGGTGGAGGCCGTCGGCGACTACGCCCGGCTGCACTCGGCGACGGGTGCTCATCTGGTGCGGATCCCGTTGTCCACCTTGGAGTCCCGCTGGTCCGACGCCGGTTTCGTGCGGGTGCACCGTTCGTACCTGGTGTCGTTGCCGATGGTCACCGGGCTGCGGTCGCGCGGGACGTCGACGGTGGTGTGCATGAAGGCGAACGGGCAGTCCCCGGCCACCGACCTGCCCGTCAGCCGCCGTCAGCTGCGCGACCTCAAGGACCGGCTGGTCCGCGACCCGATGCGCAATTACCGTGCCGCACAACAAAGCGGGGACCAGCCGGCAGGTGGAAGTTGACCACCGAGGGCCACCGGCCACGCCGCGAGCGGGTGGTGCTCTCCCAGCGCCGCGGCGCGCGGATGGTGCGCACCCGCGTCGAGGTGCAGGAACAGACCGAGGTGGGCGACACCCTGGTCCGCGGCCTGATGCGGGCCCAGCTCGGCCTCGCGCTGCGGCTCGGCGGCGCCCTCGCCGCCCTCATTCTCTCGATCCCATTGCTGGGCAGCATGTTTCCGACGATCGCCGAGGCCACGGTGTGGGGGGTGCGGCTCAACTGGATCGTCCTGGGCATCGCCCTGTACCCGATCCTGTACCTCACCGGCTGGATCTACGTGCGGCTCGCCGAGCAGTCCGAACGTGAGTTCATGAGTGTCGTCGACGACGACTCCGGCGCCGCCGCTGACGGCGACCCGGTGTCCTAGGCCGGGTTCGTGAACGGTTCGGGGTCGGACATCCTCAACGCGGTCGCCGTGCTACTCGCGGCGGTGGTGACCATCGCCGTCGGCATCTACGGCGGCCGCCGCTCCCGCACCACCTCCGACTTCCTGGTGGCCTCCCGGTCGGTCGGCTCCCGCTCCAACGCCACCGCGATCACCGGCGAATACCTTTCGGCCGCATCGTTTCTGGGTGTCGCCGGGTACGTCGCCAAGTTCGGCGCCGATGCGCTGTGGTATCCGGTCGGCTTCACCGCGGGCTATCTGGGGCTGCTGATGTTCGTGGCCGCGCCGCTGCGCCGGTCGGGGGCGTACACGGTGCCCGACTTCGCCGAGTTCCGGCTGTCGTCGGCACGGGCGCGGCGAGCCGCGATGCTCGTCGTGGTGGCGATCTGCGTGCTGTACCTGATCCCGCAGTTCCAGGGCGCCGGACTGGCCCTGCAGATCCTGCTCGGCATCCCCGCCTGGGTGGGCGCGGTGGGTGTGGGGCTGATCGTGATCATCAACGTGGTGTCGGGCGGGATGCGGTCGATCACGTTCGTGCAGGCGATCCAGTACTGGCTCAAGCTCACCGCGATCGCCATCCCGGCGCTGGTGCTGCTGGCCGCGTTCGCCGGTGACCGCTCCGACCCCGGCGAACACGCCCCACCGCGGATGCGGGCCGCGACGACCGTCGACATCACCCTCGACGTGAAGGTCACCATCACCGACCCCACCGGGATCACCGCCGACGGCCAGGTTGACGGCGTCGCCGTACACGCGTCGGCACTCACCCCCGGCGCGCACACCCTCGGTGAGGGAACCACGCTGACGCTCGACAAGGGCGCTGCCACCCCGGTTGTCACCGGCGCGCCCGTCACCGGCGCCGACTGGCTGTCGTCGGGCAGGGGCCTGGGCGGCGGGCACCCGCTGTACCAGGTGCTGTCGCTGATCGTGGCGACATTCCTGGGCACGATGGGTCTGCCACATGTGCTGGTGCGGTTCTACACCAACCCCGACGGCCGATCGGCGCAGCGCACCGCGCTCACCGTCATCGCGCTGCTGTGGCTGTTCTACCTGTTCCCGCTGATCCTGGGGGTGTTCGCGCGGCTGTACGTGCCGCAGGTGCTCATCACCGGCAACGCCGACGCGGCCGTGCTGCTGATGCCGGCCGCCGCGATCGGCGGCCTCGGCGGACGGTTGCTCGCGGCGCTCGTGGCCGCCGGTGCGGTCGCGGCGTTCCTGGCCACCTCGTCGGGACTGCTGGTGAGTGTGGCGGGTGCACTGTCGACGGATGTGCTGCGCGGCCGGGTCCGCGACTTCCGGCTGGCCGCGGTCATCGGCGGCGCCGTGCCGATCGTGTTGTCGCTGGCCGCGGCGTCGCTGGAGCTGTCGCGGACCGTCGGGCTGGTGTTCGCGGTGTCGGCGTCGACGCTGTGCCCGCTGCTGGTGCTCGGCATCTGGTGGCGCGGCCTCACCGCCGCCGGCGCGATCGCCGGGCTGCTGGTGGGCGGGCTGTCGTCGGGGATCGCGACGAGCCTGGCGATCGCCGGTGTGGTGCCCGACGACTATCTCGGCGGGTGGCCGGCCATCATCGTCGGCTATCCGGCGGCGGTCACCGTGCCCCTGTGTTTTGTGACGATGATCGTGGTCAGCCTGGCCACCCATGCCGCGCTGCCGAGCGGGCTGTCGCGGACGTTCGCCCGGATGCATGTGCCCGAACGGCTCGGCATGGGCGTCGAACGGCTTCCCGAAGAATGACCTGAATCGGGTCCGGATCGTTGCCGCTCGTCGTCGCCGAGTGACCGCCCGGCGCAGAGGCCGCGGCTTTCGGCGTGTGATCTGCGACACCGGCCGTTTTGTGACACATGCCGCAATATCCTCCTTCTGTGACGACCGCCGGACAGCAGTCCCCGACCCGGATCCCCGGTCAACCCACACAACCGATCACCGCAACCGATCAACACCGCAACGATCCACCACAACCAGGAGGTACGACGTTGTCCACCGCCCATGCGCCGGCCCACCCGCCGACGCCCACCGGCGACCAGTTCATCGAAATGCAGCAGAGTCCGCAATTTCAGGAACTGCGTTCGCGACTTCTCCGGTTCGTCCTGCCGATCAGCGCCTTCTTCCTGATCTGGTACGCCGTCTACGTGCTCCTCGGCGCGTTCGCCCACGACTTCATGGCCACCAAGGTTATCGGCGAGATCAACCTCGGCGTCATCCTCGGCCTGCTCCAGTTCGTCACCACTTTCGTGATCACCTGGGCCTACGTGCGTTTCGCCAACCGTGAACTCGATCCGCGTGCCGAAGCCATCCGCAACCAGATGGAAGCAGAGGCACCCAAAGCATGAACACCGTGAACCTGAACACGATGTACCTCGCCGAGGCCGTGGGTGAGCCCGCGGTCAACATCGCGATCTTCGTCGGTTTCGTCGCCGTCACCATGTTCGTGGTGATCCGGGCGTCGAAGAACAACAACTCCGCGGCCGACTTCTTCACCGGCGGCCGCGGCTTCTCCGGCCCGCAGAACGGCATCGCCATCGCCGGTGACTACCTGTCGGCGGCCAGCTTCCTCGGCATCGCCGGCGCCATCGCCGTCTACGGCTACGACGGCTTCCTCTACTCGATCGGCTTCCTCGTGGCGTGGCTCGTGGCCCTGCTGCTGGTGGCCGAGTTGCTGCGCAACACAGGCAAATTCACGATGGCCGATGTGCTGAGCTTCCGGCTCAAGCAGCGCCCGGTGCGCCTGGCCGCGGCCATCTCCACCCTCACGGTCACGCTGTTCTACATGCTCGCCCAGATGGCCGGTGCCGGTGGTCTGGTCGCGCTGCTGCTCGACATCAAGTCCGAGGCCGGTCAGGCCGTGGTGATCGCCGTGGTCGGCGCGCTGATGATCGTGTACGTGCTCATCGGCGGCATGAAGGGCACCACCTGGGTGCAGATCATCAAGGCGGTGCTGCTCATCGCCGGCGCCGGCCTGATGACCCTGATGGTGCTGTGGAAGTTCGGGGCCAACTTCTCCGACATCCTCACCGACGCGCAGGCAGCCATCACCGGCAACGAGGCCACCGCCTCTCGCGACGTGCTCGCCCCCGGCGCCAAGTACGGCGGCACGCTGACCTCGCAGATCAACTTCCTGTCGCTGGCGATCGCGCTGGTGCTGGGCACCGCCGGTCTGCCGCACGTGCTGATGCGCTTCTATACCGTCCCCACCGCCAAGGAAGCCCGCAAGTCCGTGGTCTGGGCCATCGCCCTCATCGGCGCGTTCTACCTGTTCACCCTGGTGCTGGGCTACGGCGCGGCGGCCCTGGTGGGACCGGAGAAGATCCTGTCGTCGGCGGGCAAGGAGAACTCGGCGGCCCCGCTGCTGGCGTTCGAGCTCGGCGGCGTGGTGCTCCTCGGCATCATCTCGGCGGTCGCGTTCGCCACAATCCTCGCCGTCGTCGCCGGTCTGGCGATCACCGCGTCGGCGTCGTTCGCCCACGACATCTACGCCAACGTGATCAAGCGCAACAAGGTCAGCGAGGACGATCAGGTGCGCGTGTCCCGCTACACCGTCGTCGTGCTCGGCGTCCTGGGCATCGTGCTCGGCATCCTGGCCAACGGCCAGAACATCGCTTTCCTCGTCGCCCTGGCGTTCGCGGTCGCGGCATCGGCCAACCTGCCGACCATCGTGTACTCGCTGTACTGGAAGCGGTTCAACACCCGCGGCGCGCTGTGGTCGATCTACGGCGGTCTCGGCTCGTGCATCTTCCTGATCATCTTCTCCCCCGCCGTCTCCGGTGCGAAGACGTCGATGATCACCGGCGTCGACTTCCACTGGTTCCCGCTGGAGAACCCGGGCATCGTGTCGATCCCGCTCGCCTTCATCCTCGGTATCGTCGGCACCCTGACGACCCCGCAGGACAAGGGCAACCCGGCCCGCAACGCCGAGATGGAGGTTCGCTCCCTCACCGGTGTCGGCGCCGAACAGGCTGTGCAGCACTGACACTCACAACCACCTCACGAATGTGAATCCACCCCGGTCACGGCCGGGGTGGATTCACATTTGCGGGGTCGATGGCCAGGGCGGTACGAAGTTGGCTGGTGAGGAGTGTTGGTGGCGTCAAGTGCTTCCAGCCCCAGCGGGTGACGCGGTATCCGAGATCGTGGATCCGGTCGGTTCGTTCTTTCTCCCGCAAGATTGCCGCCCTTGCGTCGGAACCGCGGTACTTGAGGTTGCCGTCGGCCTCGCCGACGACCCGTTCCTTTTGCCAGTACATGTCGACTCGGGCGATGAAGCGGCCCAGCCGGTCGAACAGCTCCACCTGAAGTTCTGGACGCGGCAGCCCCGCGTCGGCCAACTCGATCCGGCTGCGTGATTCAAGCACCGACTCAGCCCTGCCGTCCAGCGAGGCGACCACGGTCCGTGCTCGTGCGGCGCCGGTCATCCCGACGACGAGATCAAGTTCGCCGGCGAGGTCGTCGCGCGTGCACAAGCCCTGGTGAAGTGCGGAATCACCGAGTGCGATGGCCGGAATACGGGCACCGGACCGGGCGACATCGACGACGGTCCTCGCGGCTGCGGTCACCGGAACACCGTCGGTATCGACCACTGCCGGCGGACGGCGGTCCGACACCAGATGCAGACGCGACGAGGTCCGCGTCCCCGGTGCCCGACCCCAGTCGACAGCGACGACGCGGCGCACATCGAGGCCCCAGACCGGCAAACCCAGTACTGCCGCCGCGGACACACCGCTGAGCGCGCGATGAGGATTGGCATTGTGCCGAGCCCACATCAGGGCAAGTTGTCGATGGCGTTCCTCGGGTGAACCGTCGAACAATCCGGCGGGTGCCAGCACCCCCGGCGCCAAGTACCGCACAGCTCCCTGTTTCAGCGATCGCCGGATGTCGTGGTCGGTGTATCCGAGGGCGAGAAGTTCTCTCCTGCTGCTCGCTCGTGTGATTTCCATGCCGCTTGGACGCACCGGCAACCCGATCGGTTCCACTTCCGCACGAAAAACTTTGCCATCACCTCACGAATGTGAATCCACCCCGGCTACGGCCGGAGTGGATTCACATTTGCGGGGTGGATGCCGTCAGGCGTTGATGCGGGCGAAGGGGATCGCGGCCTCGAGTTCGTAGGCCAGTTCCAGGAGGGTGCGTTCGTTGCCGTGGTGGGCCATGAAGTGGATGCCGATGGGCAGGCCGTTCGAGTCGGTGGCCAGCGGCAGGCTGATGGCGGGGGTGCCGGTGGTGTTGTTGATCGGGGTGAACGCGACGTACTTCATCAGCCGGTCGAAGACCTCGTCGAAATCGCCTGCCGGATCGAGGTATCCGATCTTCGGGACGGTGTGCGCCAGGGTCGGCGAGAGCACCACGTCGAATCTGTCGTAGTTGGCGGCCAGCACGGCGTCGGTCTTCTTGAGACGGCGGATCGCCGACGGGGTGCGCCAGATCCGCTTGACGAACGTCTGCGCCAGGCCGTGGGTGAACGGGTCGATCTTCTTGCGGTCGAAACCCTTTCCGATGACCCGGCCTCCGAAGCGGTCCAGCGAGAACGCCATCAGGCCCCAGTACAGGATGAAGTCGTCGACATAGGACCGGTCGACGGGCATCGGGATCAGTTCGGCTCGGTGCCCGAGGTCGTTGAGCTTCTCCCCCACGGCGTTGAGCGCGGCATGGGTGTCGTCGTCGAGCAACTGCCCGGTCAGCGGTTCCAGGAGCACCGCCACCCGCAGCCGCCGGTCCGACGGCCCCTCCACCAGCCCGATGGGATCCATCCCGGACGCCGGGGACCGGCGCTCGATGTCGGCGTAGAAGTGCGCGCTGTCGCGGACGGTCCGGGTGACGACCCCGTTGGAGATGAGATCGATGGGCGCCGAACGTGATTCGATGGCGGCGGCCACCCGGCCACGGGTGGGTTTGAGGCCGACGAGACCGCACGCGGCAGCGGGGATGCGGATCGAACCGCCGCCGTCGTTGGCGTGGGCGATCGGCAACGCACCCGCCGCCACCAGCGCCGCCGAACCACCCGAGGACGCACCGCACGAATACTCGGTGTCCCAGGGGTTGACGGTCGGCGGGCGGTCGGCGAACTCGGTGGAGGCGGTGAGCCCGAACGCCGGCAACGTCGACGCGCCGAGGATGTTGAGGCCGGTGCCGACGAGCTGGTCGGTGAACGGCTCGTTCTGCGCGGCGGGGCGCTCGGCCACCGCGGCCGATCCGTGCAGCGTCGCGATACCCGCGAAGTCGGTGTTGTTCTTGATGATCGACGGCACCCCCCGCAGCGCTCCGGGGGCGAACGCGTCGTCGGCGGCACGTTTGCGGGCGCGCTCGCGGTCGTCGAAGGCAACGGCGTTCAGGTGCGGGTTGACCGCGTCGATACGGGCCAGGGCCGCTTCGGCGGCTTCGAGGGCGGAGAAAGTGCCCGCCGCGATCTCGGCGGCGACCCCCACCGCGTCGAGGTCACCGAGACAGTCGTCGCCGAATGCGTGCACCTTCTTCATAGGTGCAGAGTAGTGAACCTGTTCCCGGTGCGGCGCCGGACCCTGCCGGCGGCCCGCTCTCGGCACTACCTATCGGTAGGTTAGGCAGGAACTCCGGTGGTCAGGGCCCGAAAGCGCTGTTCGCGATGGTAGGAAAGAGGGATGCAACTCGAGTTCAGCCCGGAAGAACAGGCATTTCGCGCAGAGATCCAAGCAGTCCTCGCCAAGGTTCCCCAGGACCTCCGTGACCGCCACGCCGCGGGCAAGATGAAAATGCCCGACGACATCATCAACTCCTGCCGCGTTCTCAACGAGCACGGTCTGGCGATCCCGCACTGGCCCGTCGAGTGGGGCGGCAAGGACTGGACCCCGATCCAGCACCACATCCTCAAGGAGGAGATGGCTCTCGCGCACGTCCCCGAGCTGCTCGCGTTCAACCACTCGATGATCGGCCCGGTCATCGCGCAGTTCGGTTCGCAGGAGATCAAGGAACGCTTCCTCGCCAAGACCGCCAACCTCGACATCTGGTGGTGTCAGGGCTTCTCCGAGCCGGAGGCCGGCTCCGACCTCGCCTCGCTCAAGACCAAGGCCGTCCGCGACGGCGACGAGTACGTCATCAACGGCCAGAAGACCTGGACCACCCTCGGCCAGTACGCCGACTGGATCTTCGTCCTCGCACGCACCAACCCGGACGTCAAGAAGCAGGCCGGCATCAGCATGTTCCTGGTCGACCTGAAGACCCCCGGCATCGAGATGCGCCCGATCCAGCTGATCGACGGCGGTTTCGAGGTCAACGAGGTGTTCTTCGAGAACGTCCGCGTGCCGGCCGACCTGATGGTCGGCGAGGAGAACTCCGGCTGGACCCAGGCCAAGTTCCTGCTCGGCAACGAGCGCGTCGGCATCGCCCGCGTCGCCGAGACCAAGGTGAAGCTGGCCAAGGCCAAGAAGCTGGCCGGCGAGACCAAGATCGACACCGGCACCCTCCTCGACGATCCGCAGTTCGCCGGCCGTATCGCCGCGCTGGAGAACGACCTGCTGGCCCTGGAGGTCACCCAGCTGCGCGTGGTCGCGTCGTCGGCCGACGGCAAGCCGAACCCGGCGTCGTCGCTGCTCAAGCTGCGCGGTTCGCAGCTGCAGCAGGAGGCCACCGAGCTGCTCGCCGACATCGCGGGCCCCGACTCGCTGCCGTCGTCGGGAATCGACGGCTCCGGCATCGCCGACATCGACTCCGCCGAATGGGCGCAGCGCAGCGTGCCGCAGTACCTCAACTACCGCAAGGTCAGCATCTACGGTGGTTCCAACGAGGTGCAGCGCCAGATCATCGACAAGGCCGTGCTCGGCCTCTGAGCCGCACATCCCCTTTCCAGACTTTCGAAACCTATAGGTGAATCATGGATTTTGAGTATTCCGAAGAACAGGTGATGCTGCGCGACACCGTGCGCGACGTACTCACCAAGACCTACGACGTCGAGACCATCCGCAAGGTCACCGACAGCGAACTCGGCTGGAACCGCGACGTGTGGAAGTCGCTCGCCGAGATCGGCATCCTCGGGCTGTCGTTCTCCGAGGAGGACGGCGGCGCCGGTGCCGGTCCCGTCGAGGTCGCCGCCGTGCTGACCGAGTTCGGCCGCGCTCTCGCGCCCGAGCCGTACCTCGATTCCGTCGTCGTGCCGGGCGCGCTGATCGCCGCGGCCGCACCGGGCCACGAACTGCTGTCCGCGCTCGCCTCGGGTGAGACCCTCGGCGCCTTCGCCCATCATGAGGCCGGCGATCGCTGGCCGATGTCCGCGGTGGCCGGCACCTTTGCCGACGGCAAGCTGACCGGAACCAAAACCCTTGTCCCACATGGTGATTGCGCCGACCAGCTGGTCGTCTCGGCACGCGAGGGCGACGAGATCGGCCTGTACCTGGTGGACGCCTCGGCGGCCGGGGTCACCCGTACCGCCTACCGCACCCATGACCGCCGCCGCGGCGCGCAGATCGTCTTCGACGGGGCTCCCGCCGTGCGGCTCGGCTCGGGCGACGCGTCGTCGATCATCGCCGACGTGGAGGTCACCACCCAGATCGCGCAGTGCGCCGAAGCCGTCGGCGCCCTCGAACGCTGCCTGGAGCTGACCACCGAATACCTCAAGACGCGCAAGCAGTTCGGTGTCACACTGTCGACGTTCCAGACGCTCACCCAGCGCGCCGCGGACATGTTCATGTGGCTCGAACTGGCCCGCAGCATGAGCCTGTACGCCACCACCGCGCTGTCCGAGGGCCTGGCCGACGCCACCATCGCCTCGCGGGTCAAGTTGCAGGTGGGCAAGTCGGCCCGCATCGTCGGCCAGGAGGCCATCCAGCTGCACGGCGGTATCGGCATGACCGCCGAGTACCCGGTCGGCCACTACGTCAGCCGGCTCACCGCCATCGGCCATACCCTCGGCAATCCCGACGCCCACCTGGCCGCGCTGTCGCGCAAGGTGAACGACTGGGATATGGTCTCCATCGCCTGACACAGCCCATCGGGCCCCGACACCACGGGGCCCGAGACCCCCACACCCCCGGCGCCGCCCCGTGACGCCGGGGGTGTGGGGTATCCGCACACCCCCACCTGCCGGCGACCGACTTATTGACGGTCCGACAATAAGCGCTCTACAGTGACTCCACCCGCCGCCCGCACCGGTGCGCGCACAACCGAAGGGATACCCGATGGCCTCTCCCCTGCTCGAAGAGAGCATCGAGATCAACACGTCCGCCGACAAGGTGTGGGCCGTGATCTCCGACCTCAAGCGGATGGGAGAGTGGAGCCCCCAGTGCAAGAAGATGATCGTGCGCGGTGAACCGATCGGCGTCGGCACCCGCACCATCAACATCAACCGGCGCGGCCCCCTCGTGTGGCCGACCACCGCCAAGATCGTCCGGTTCGTCGCCGACAAGGAATTGGCCTTCAAGATCGCCGAGAACCGGACCGTGTGGTCGTACACGATCGAACCGTCGGCCAACGGCGTGACCGTCACCGAACGCCGCGAGGCCGCGAACGGCACCACCACCAAGGTCAGCGCGTTCCTCGTCGACAAGGTGTTCGGCGGCAACGACACCTTCGAGGTCGAACTCAAGCACGGCATGGCCGCCACGCTGTCGAAGATCAAGCGGGCGGCAGAGGCTTCGTAGTCAGCGACGGAACCTCGTGAGCGGACACTGCCGGCTCACGAGGTTTCGAGGCTCCTCGCCTGGCGGCTCGTCGCACCTCAACCGGCGGAGGATGAGCGGGTCGAAAGACCCGCGAACAAGTCCTCGTCACACCTCAACCGGCGGGGGGACAGAGCTTGGTGAACAGGTCGGGGAGATCCGCGAGCGAGTCGATGATGTGGTCGGGCACCGGCCCGAACTCATCGCGCTGCAACTGCCGCAGCGCGTCCTCGCGGAACTTCCCGGTCCGCACCAGCACCCCGGTGAGGGCGGCGGCCTGGGCGCCGAGAACATCGTTGTGCATGTCGTCGCCGACCATCACCACCTGCGCGGGGTCGAGGTCCATCAGTTCGCAGGCGGTGCGGAAACCCAGCGGCGACGGCTTGCCGACGGCCTTGATCTTGCGACCCGACGCCTTCTCCAGACCCTCCAGGTACATGCCGGTGTCGATCGCCAGTCCTTTGCTGGTCGACCACGTCATCGACCGGTGCATCGCCACCACCGGGATACCGGCTGTGACACCACCCGTCCCAGACCCGCCCATCATGCGGTCGAACACCGTCGACAGCGCCTCGTGGGTGAACACCGGCCCCGCCCCGCCGAGCACGATCACCTCGGCCTGCCGCGGATCGTCGACAAGGTTCACCCGGGCCATGTCCTCGGCGATCGGCCCCTGATTGAGCACCCACACCTTCTTGCCCGGGTGATGTGTGCCCAGGTATTCGGCGGTCAGTTTGGCCGCGGTCAGGATCTCGTCCGAGCGGACGTCGAAACCTGCGTCGCCGAGTGCGGCTGCGATCTCCGCGCGCGAGCGTGAGGTGGTGTTGGTCAGGAACATCCGCGGGATCCCGCGGCGGGCGAGTTCGGCGACGGCGTCGGCGGCCCCGGGCAGCGCCTGCCACGAGGTGACCATCACCCCGTCGATGTCGAGCAGCAGCCCATAACTCATATTGACATCCTCCCGACCCTAGGGATCGGGATTCCCGCACTCACGTACAGGTTTTCCTGTTTCACAGCAGATTGCCGAAGGGAGGTCCCTTGAGGTCTCACATCCGCTCCGCAGGCGTTTCGTGTCTCCGCCAGTCCGGCGGCGACAAGAATGTTCTTCGCGGCGTTGATGTCCCGGTCTTGCCGGGTGCCGCAGTCGGGGCACGTCCAGTAACGTGTCCCGAGGGAGATCGAGACGAGCAGATGCCCGCACGAGCTGCATGTTTTGGTGGATGGGTACCAGCGGTCGATGACCACCAGGCGTTTCCCGGCCTGCTCGGTCTTGTAGGTGAGCATCGACCGGAACTGACCCCATCCGGCATCACTGATCGACTTCGCGATCTTGTGGTTACGGACCATGCCGGCAACATTCAGGTCCTCCACCGCCACCAGATCATTCGTTGTGACGAGCCCGGTGGACGTTTTGTGCAGGAAGTCACGGCGGGCATCACGGACCCGCGCATGTTTGCGGGCAACCTTCTTGCGCTGCTTGGCGCGATTGCTCGACCCACGCTTCATGCGCGCCAAGCGCTTCTGCTGGCGGCGCAAACCCCGTTCGTGCCGGGCAAGGTGACGCGGATTCGCAATCTTCTCTCCAGTGGAGAGGGTGGCGAAGTCCTTGATACCCAGGTCAACACCGACGCTCTGGCCGGTCGGCATGGCTGGTGCCGGATCGGGCTGGTCGACACACAAAGTGGCGAACCATCGGCCATCGGGTTCGCGGGAGATCACGACCATCGTCGGGTCCAGCTCGGCAAGCTCAATGTCGGGCCAGGACCAGGCCAGTCTCAGCGGAGCAGACGTTTTGGCCAGCCACAGGCCGTCGACCTTCATGCGGAACGCCGACCGGGTGTAGTGCGCGCACTGACGTCCGTTGCGGGACTTGAACTTCGGGTACCGGGCACGGCCTTTGAAAAAGTTGCTGAAGGCGGTGTGCTGGTGTCGCAGCGTTTGCTGCAACGGCACCGACGACACCTCATTCAGGAACGCCAGCTCATCGGTCCGTTTCCATCCGGTCAGCGCAGCATCGGTCTGCTTGTACGAGGTCGACGCCTGCTCAACGGTGTACCGGTGCTGCCGGTCAGCCAAGGTTTTGTTCCACACCAGACGCACACAACCCAGGGTGCGATTAAAGATCGCCTCCTGAGATTCATCCGGGTACGCCCGAACCTTGTAAGCACGCCGCACACTCGGAACCTTACAGAACGTCATAATTCTAGTAAGCAAGTAACGTCACGTTTCGTTGCCACCATTCCTCGTTGACCACAAACAACCGGACCCCTGGCGGGACCTCCGGTCAAACGGTAACGCCGTCACCGACGGACCGCATGCCGGACGTGGACCACTCCTGTTGATCGAGCGTTGGCTAGTGCAGCAGCGCCTACCTGCCAGCACGCGGAAGCGTTCGGGCAGAATTGCGTACACAAACGATGCCTATCCAGGCCCGTCTAAATTTGCGACAGTCCGTCTATTGCAAGGCCGGGGCTATCGATGGGCTTCAGGACAACATGCCGAGGAGAGCTGATGACCGTACTGCGATCCGTCGAGGAACACCAGGATGCCGTCGCCGCCCTATTCACCCCACCCGAGATCGTCGAGACAGCGGTGGCCGATGCATTGGGCCTGGTCACGGCCACGGACGTAGTGACGGCGGTATCGTTGCCCGGTTTCGACAATTCGGCGATGGACGGCTACGCCGTGCGTGCGGCCGACCTTACCGGAGCCTCCCCCGAACACCCGGTCACATTGCCGATGGCCGCCGACATCCCCGCCGGCCGCACCGACCGGCTCACCCTCACCCCGGGAACCGTGCACCGCATCATGACCGGCGCCCCGCTCCCCGACGGCGCCGACGCGGTGGTGCCGGTGGAACTCACCGCGGCAGGCGGGTTCGACCCCGTCGATGCCCCGGCGCCGGAGGTGGTGTTCACCGCGCCGGTGCCGGCGGGCAAGAACATCCGGGCCGCCGGCTCGGACATCGTCGCCGGCGAGGTCGCCATCCCGGACAGGACCGTGCTGCACGCGCCGCAACTCGGGTTGCTCGCGGCCATCGGCGTGACGACGGTTCCGGTGTGGCGGCGACCGCGGGTGGTGGTGCTCTCCACCGGCTCGGAACTGGTCGCGCCCGGTCAGGAGCTGCGGCACGGGCAGATCTACGAATCCAACTCGCCGATGCTGGCCGCCGCCGCGACCGAGGCCGGGGCGTCGGCGCGCTCGGTGCGTTTTGTGCCCGACGACGTCGACGGTTTCCTGGCCCGAATCGGTGAGATCGCCGGGGAGGCCGACCTCATCATCACTTCCGGCGGGGTCAGCGCCGGGGCGTTCGAGGTGGTCAAGGACGCGCTGACGGCCACCGGCGGGGTCGAGTTCGTGAAGGTGGCGATGCAACCGGGCATGCCGCAGGGCTGCGGCCGCGTCACCGACCCGTCGGGCCGGACCGTCCCCATCATCACGCTGCCCGGCAACCCGGTGAGTTCGCTGGTCAGCTTCGAGGTGTTCATCCGGCCGCCGCTGCGCACGGCTCTCGGCCTGCCGCCGCATCGCGATCAGGTGACCGCCCGGCTCCGCGGCGCGGTGCGGTCCCCGGCCGGCAAGCGGCAGTTTCTGCGTGGCGTCCTCGCCCGGGAGGGCGACGGCTGGGTGGTCGATCCGATCGGGCCGCCGTCGAGTCACCATCTGCGCTACCTCGCCGGCGCGAACGCGCTGATCGACGTGGCACCCGACGTGACCGCCCTCGACGACCGAGTGGACGTGCAGGTCATGCAACTGGACTGATGGTTGCCGTGCCGGAGTCGGACGACCGACCACTAAGCTGTTCACGAACTCGTCCTACCCGACAATCAGGAGGTGGCTGTGGCCCGGCGCCCACGCCCCGACGGCACGACGCCCACAGGTGCGCAGCACCTGGTGCAGCTGGCCCGCGAGACCATCCCACCGATCCACCCCAAGGGTGTGCCGTTCGTCGCGGTGCCCGCGGCGGTGGCCCTGATCGGGCGGAAACATCCGTGGGTGGCGCGGCCCGCGGCGCTGGCCGCCGGCGCGTGTGCCGCGTTCTTCCGGCACCCGAACCGCGTCCCGCCCGTCGACTCGTCGATCGTCGCGGCCCCGGCAGACGGCACCGTCGCCCTCGTCGATGAGGCCGTGCCGCCGCCCGAGGCGGGTCTCGGCGATCAACCGCTGCCGCGGGTGTCGACGTTCCTGTCGGTGTTCGACGTCCACGTGCAGCGGGTTCCGGTATCCGGGACGGTCACCTCGGTGACGCACACCCCCGGCAAGTTCCTGTCCGCGGACCTGCCCGAGGCCAGCTCCGACAACGAACGCACCGTCCTCGGACTGCGAACCGCCTCCGGCGCCGATCTGGCCGTCGTGCAGATCGCCGGCCTCATCGCCCGGCGCATCGTGTGCGACCCGAAGCCCGGCGACGCGCTGCGGGTGGGCGACACCTACGGCCTGATCCGGTTCGGTTCCCGTGTCGACGTGTATTTCCCCGCCGGCACCGTGCCCGCGGTCCGGGTCGGGCAGCGCACGGTGGGTGCCGAAACGGTCTTGGCAACCCTCAACCAGCCGGCAACCCTCACCCAGCCGGTATCCCACACCCAGCCGGTCTCACCGACATGAGCGACACCCCGCACAGGCCGGTCGGCGGACGGCGCACCTCGTCGGGTACACCGGCGAAGCGCGGCTCGCGTGGCCTGCTGCGGCGTTCCCGGCGCCGGACCGCACCCCCGACGGCCGACCCCGGACATCCGCGCGACCCCGGGCACATGCGCGACACCGGACACCTACGCGACACCGACGCCTCCAACCTGGGCACGCAGCGCCTCGACACCTACTCGCGGCACACCGAAACCGAGACGGGCAGGCTGCGCAGACAGGCCGCGGCGGGCCGGATCTTCGTGCCGTCGGCGGTCACCATCCTGGCCATCTGCGCCGGGATGACCGCGCTGCGGTCCACGCTGCACGGACACATCGATCTCGCGCTGGCGCTGGTCGTGGCGGCCGCGGTCCTCGACGCCGTCGACGGCCGGGTCGCGCGCATGATGAACGCCGCCACCCGGATGGGCGCCGAGATCGACTCGCTCGCCGATGTCATCAACTTCGGTGTGGTGCCCGGTGGCATCGTCTACCTGGCCCTGCTCAACGACGTCGGCAACCAGGACATCGCCTGGATCTTCGTACTCGTGTACGCGTGCGCGATCGTGCTGCGGCTGGCCCGGTTCAACACCCTGCTCGACGACGAGGACGCACCCGCCTACACGAAGGAATTCTTCGTGGGCGTGCCCGCGCCCGCCGCCGCGATCCTGGTACTGCTGCCGGTGGGCCTGCACGAACAGTTCGGCTCCGGCTGGTGGACGTCGGGGGCCGCGGTGGGCACCTGGATGGTGGTGGTGGCCGCATTGGCCGTCAGCCGCATCCCGACCGCGTCGACCAAGGCCACCAAGGTGCCGCCGAGCGCGCTGGCGATCCTGCTGGTGGGCGTGGCGGTGACCGCCGCGCTGCTGCTGACCTACCCGTACGTGCTGATGCTCATCCTCGTCGTCGCCTACCTGGCACATATCCCTTTCGCGTGGCGCAATCAGCGCTGGGTGGCGGCCCGCCCCGAGCAGTGGGATGCGCACCCATCTGAGCGTCGCGCCGAACGCCGCGCCGACCGCGCCGTCGGCGGCGGCCGGCGTCGTATCCGGCCGTCCATCTCCCGCTCGCACTCCCGGCTGGGGCTGCGCCGCCCGGCTGCCAAACCCGAGCACCCCCGCTCCGAGCACCCCCATAACGACGCGACCGATCAGTAGACGAAAGGGCCGCCCCGCCGATGAGTGTTCCCCAGCTGACCCTGACCGCCCGGGTCAACCCGTCGGCCGCCGACGCCCGCCGCGGTATCGTCCGCGTCCATCCGGAGGTCCTGGCCGCACTGTCGCTGCGGGAGTGGGATGCGGTGTCGATCGTCGGGGCGCGGCGCACGGCCGCGGTGGTCGCGGAGGCCCCCGACATCGCGACGACCGGAACCGTTCTCCTCGATGACATCACCTTCTCCAACGCGGGGATCCGCGAGGATGCATCGGTGGTGCTGCAGCCGGTCACCGTGCACGGTGGGTCGCGGGTGGTGGTGTCGGGTTCGGTGCTGGCGAGTCGGTCCGTCGACGAGGCCACGCTGCGACGGGCGCTGCTGGGCAAGGTCCTGTCGGTCGGCGACGCGGTGTCGCTGCTGCCCCGCGACCTCGGGCCGGAGCTGACGGCGAGCACCGCGGTGCGCGCCCTGGCCCGTTCGGTGGGCATCACCTGGACCAACGAGCTGGTGACGGTGGGCGCCGTCGAACCGTCGGGTCCGGTGAGCGTGCAGACGAACACCGCGGTGCTGTGGGCCGGTGACGGTGCCGCCGCGAGCGCGGCACCCGCGCCCGGCGTGGCCACGGGTCCGTTGCGGACAGCTGGTGCGGCACCCACGACAGGTGATGTGATGCCGACGCGGACCGGCGGGGTGACCCGCGGCTGGCAGCTCGTCGAACCGCGGCCCGAGGCGTCCGATCCCGAACCCGGCGAGACACCGCAAGAAGACACCTCCGACGACGCGGCCGCCGACCAGACCGGCCACGCGCGGCCGGTGTCGGAGCTCGTGGGCGTCGACACCCAGGTCGCCCGGCTCACCGAATGGATCGCCATCACCCTCGACGAACCGCAGGTGCTGCGCGCCCTCGGCGCCACCCCACGACTCGGGGTGATCGTGTCCGGCCCGCCCGGCGTCGGCAAGGCCACGATGGTGCGGTCGGTGTGCGCGGGGCGTCCGCTGGCCGTCGTCGACGGTCCTTCGGTGGGTGCGCTGGAGGCCTCGTCGCGGCTGTCGGCGGTGTCGTCGGCCATCGCGGCCCTGCGAAGCAGCAATGGGTCAGGATCACAGCGCAACGCCCACCGGTCGGGGGTGCTGCTCGTCGCCGACGTGGAGGCGCTGCTGCCCGCCGAGGCCGAGCCCGTGTCGACGCTGATCCTCGACGAGCTGCGCGCCGCGATCGGTGACGGATCGGTGGTCCTGGTGTGCACCACCGCCGAACCGGCCGGCACCGACAGCCGGTTGCGCGACCCGCAGCTGTGCGACCGCGAACTGATCATCGGCCTGCCTGACGCCGCGCTGCGCGCCCGGCTGCTGTCGGCGATCCTGTCCGGGGTGCCCACCGAACCGGGCCTGGACCTGACCTCGATCGCCGCCCGGACGCCCGGTTTCGTCGCCGCCGATCTGGCCGCGCTCGCCCGCGAGGCCGCCATCCGCGCCGCCGCCCGCGTCACCGGCTCACGCAACGGGGACACGAAGGCCGAGACCGACGACAAGCCGACACTCCGGCTCGCGGACCTGCAGGGCGCGCTGGAGGTGATCCGGCCGGTGTCCCGCGGCGACTCCCCCGACGTGTCACTCGGCTCGATCACCCTCGACGACGTCGGCGACATGGTGGAGACCAAGCAGGCGCTCACCGAGACGGTGCTGTGGCCGCTACAGCATCCGGACACCTTCACCCGGCTGGGCGTCGAACCGCCGCGCGGGGTGCTGCTGTTCGGCCCGCCCGGCTGCGGCAAGACGTTCGTGGTGCGGGCGCTCGCGGCGTCGGGCCGGTTGTCGGTCCACACCGTCAAGGGCGCCGAGCTGATGGACAAGTGGGTGGGCGCATCGGAGAAGGCGGTGCGCGACCTGTTCGCCCGGGCCCGCGAGTCGGCGCCGTCGTTGATCTTCCTCGATGAGGTCGACGCCCTCGCCCCGCGCCGCGGGCAATCCACCGACTCCGGCGTCACCGACCGGGTGGTGGCCTCGCTGCTCACCGAACTCGATGGTGTCGAACCGCTCAGCGATGTCGTCGTTCTGGGTGCCACCAACCGGCCCGATCTCATCGACCCCGCGCTGCTGCGGCCGGGCCGGCTCGAACGGCTGGTGTTCGTGCCGCCGCCGGATGCGGCCGCCCGCGGCGACATCCTGCGCGCCTCCGGCAAGAACGTCCCGCTCGCCGACGACATCGTCATCGACGACCTGGCCGCCGACCTCGACGGTTACTCGGCGGCCGACTGTTCGGCGCTGTTGCGGGAGGCGGCGCTGTCGGCGATGCGCCGCGACATCGACGCCGCGACGGTGACCGCCGACGACATCGCGGCGGCCCGGGAGCGGGTGCGGCCGTCGCTGGACGCGGCGCAGGTGGAGAACCTGCGCGCGTACGCCGACCGCCGCCTCGACTGAGCAGCCACGGCTGGCCGCTACGCACCGGAACCGGTGGTGGCCTGGCCCGTCTGGTTCTGACCCGTCTGGTTCTGGCCGGTCTGGTTCTGGCCGGTCTGGTTCTGGCCGTTCATGCCGCCCTGCGTTCCGCCGGGTCCGCCGCCCATCCCGTTCTGCCCCTGCATTCCGTTCTGCCCGCCCTGCATTCCGTTCTGCCCGCCCTGCATGCCGTTCTGGCCCTGCATGCCGTTCTGATTCTGGGTCCCGTTCATGCCACCCTGCATGCCCCCTCCGGGACCGCCGTTCTGGGACATGCCGGGCCGGCCGTCGGACGATCCGCCGTCCCCGGCGACATAACCGGCACCGAAACCGATCAGCGCGAACGCCGCCGCCACACCGATCCCGCCGGCGATGAGGGTGTTGCGGGTGGTCAGCACCTTCCCCTCGGTCCCGCCCGTCGCCGGCTGTCCGGACTGGGGATACGACGCCTGCGCGTTCCCCTGTCCCCCGTTTGCCTGTCCACCGCTCGCCTGTCCACCGCTCGCCTGTCCCCCGTTCGCCTGTCCACCGTCGACCAGCGGCAGTTCGTCGGTGTGGTCGGCAGCGGTCGGCCGCTGCCGGGGGTGGGTGGTCGGTTCGTGGGTAAACGACATCAATCTTCCCTTTCGCTCACGTGGGTGGTCGAACCTCGTGGTTCGTTCCTCTCGTGAGGACCACAGTGCGGGCGGTACCTGCCGCCCGCCTGCCGGGAAGTTGCGAATCAGCTGTGCGTGCGCGGCCAGAGTCAGATCAGTGTTAGATCCTTCAGGGCTTGACCTTGGTGATCTGGTAGAACAGCGCGTTCGGGCCACCCGCCGCGCCCGCGATGGTGCCCACCTGCACCCAGAACATGTGACCGCGTGGTTTGTCCTTATCTGCGTTCTTCGACAACAGCACCACGCGCCGGCCGGCGTCGGTGGTGCGCTGTGACTCGGTGTAGCCGGCGTCCTTCAGTTTCTTCACCGCGGCGTCGAGTGCGTTGCCCTCGGCGCCGGGTCCCTGCAGGGTGACGCTCCAACCGTCGTCCTCGTCGCCGGAGACATTGAGGACGGTGCCGTCGGTGAGCAGCGGAACCTCCGACCGTGGGAAGCCCTTGGGCAACGACACGCCCCCGGGACCGTCGTCGCTGTCCGACGAGCAGCCCGCCACCAGCCCCCCGACGACCAGAAGCGACATGATGAGCATGAGCAACCTGCCACAACGGTTCATGAGAGCAACGGTAAGATACCCATAACGGGCCCACAACGACGCCCATCCGGCGCGTCTGTTCCTGACACCGTTTTACCGGCTGCATCTGTGTACCGGCTGCAACGTGACGATCGGCTCGACACACCACCAGTTCGATGACCACGACCGTTCGATGACAACGACATCCGCCGGCTGCACGACTGAACGGCAGCACGGCGTACCGAAAGCAGACAGGGTGCCCATTTGATTGCTGTGTTGGTCGCGCTAGGCCTGTGCGCCCTGTTCGCGCCGCCGGTGATCCATCGGGTCGGCATCCGAGGTTTCTACATCCTCGCCCTCGCCCCGGCCGGGGGACTGGTCTGGGTGATCGTCAACTGGCCGGCCGCCCACGATCCGCCGCGCGTGGAGACGCTCACCTGGGTCGAGAGCCTCGACATGAGCATCGTGCTCCGGTTCGACACCCTCGCGGCGGTGATGTCGGTGCTCATCCTCGGTGTCGGGGCGCTGGTGCTCTGCTACTGCGCACACTACTTCGACACCCCCCGCCCACGGGTGGCCGTCTTCGGCGGCGAGATGGTGGCCTTCGCCGCGGCGATGTTCGGTCTCGTCGTCAGCGACAACATGCTGGTCCTGTACGTGTTCTGGGAACTGACCACCATTCTGTCGTTCATGCTGGTCGGCTTCTACGCCGTCCGCGCCACCTCCCGCCGCGCCGCCACGCAGGCGCTGCTGGTGACCACCGCCGGCGGTCTCGCGATGCTGGTGGGCATCATCATGCTCGGCGAACGCACCGGCAGCTATCTGCTGTCCGATCTGCTGGCCGACCCACCCGCCTCGGGCGTGTACGTGCAGGTCGCGGTGATCCTCGTGCTGGTGGGTGCGCTCAGCAAGTCGGCGATCGTGCCGTTCCACTTCTGGCTGCCGGGCGCGATGGCCGCGCCCACCCCGGTCAGCGCCTACCTGCACGCGGCGGCGATGGTGAAGGCCGGTGTGTACCTGGTGGCGCGGCTGGCGCCGGCGTTCGGTGCGCTCACCGGCTGGCAGATATCGGTCATCACGCTGGGGCTGCTCACCATGCTCGTCGGCGGCTGGCGGTCGCTGCGTGAGCTCGACCTCAAGCTGGTGCTGGCGTTCGGTACGGTCAGCCAGCTCGGTTTCCTGTCGGTGCTGGTCGGTTTCGGCGACGCGAACGTGATGATGGCCGGGCTGGCGATGATCATCGCGCACGCCATGTTCAAGGCGTCCCTGTTCATGGTGGTCGGCATCATCGACCACTCCACCGGCACCCGCGACGTGCGTAAACTCGCCCGTCTCGGTGAGCGGCTCCCCATCTTGGCGGCTGTCGCCGCAGTCGCGGGCGCGAGCATGGCCGGGCTGCCGCTCACGATGGGTTTCGTCGGCAAGGAGACCGCGTTCGCGTCGGTGTGGGACTCCGGCGCCCTCGACACCTGGCAGACCCGCACCGTCACCATCGTGATGGTGATCGGGTCGGTGATCACGATGGCCTACACCACCCGCTTCATGTGGGGCGCGTTCGGCCGCAAGGTCCGCACCGAGCCGAGCGCCGCGGTGCTCAAGATGCACCGCCCGAGCGCCCTGTTCTATCTGGCCCCCACCGTCCTCGCGGTGGCCGGCGTCGCGGCCTCGTTGCTCGCCGGGCCGATCGGTTCGCTGCTCGAACCGCACGCCGAGACGCTGCCCGGGTTCGGTCACGAGCTCGAACACCTCGCCCTGTGGCACGGTTTCGGCCGGCCGGTGGTGTTCTCGATCATCGTCATCGTCGGCGGCGCCTGCCTGTTCCTGCTGGTCCGCAGGCTGCGCGATCTGTTGTTCGGGTTCCGGCCACTGCTCAACGCCGACCGCATGTACGACGCCACGCTGCGCGCCGCCGACACCCTGTCGCTGTTGCTGACCCGCAACACCCAGCGCGGTTCGCTGCCCATCACGCAGGGCGTGATCCTGTCGACGATGATCATCCTGCCGCTGGTGCTGCTGTTCACCGGTGCGCGCACCTCGCTCGAACTGAGTGGTTTCGACGCCGCCTCGCAGGTGGTGGTCGGCGGCATCATGGTGGCCGCCGCGCTGGCCGCGACCGTGATGCGCAACCGGCTCGCCGCGACGCTTGTGGTCGGGGTGACCGGTTACGGCTGCGGCACCCTGTTCGCCCTGTACGGTGCGCCCGACCTGGCGCTCACCCAGTTCCTCGTCGAGACGCTGACCCTGGTGATCTTCGTGCTGGTGCTGCGCAAGCTGCCCGCCGAACCCGAACCCCGGCACGCCACCGGCTTCAAACCGGTCCGCGCGCTGCTCGGGGTGGCGTTCGGTGTCAGCCTGGTGGTGATCGGCCTGTTCGCGGCCGCCGCCCGGTCCGAGCAGCCACTGCACATCCACATCCCCGAGGCCGCCTACAAGTTCGGCCACGGCGCCAACGCGGTCAACGTCCTGCTGGTGGACATCCGCGCCTGGGACACCCTCGGCGAGATCTCGGTGCTGATCGTCGCCGCGACCGGTGTGGCGTCGTTGGTGTTCCGCAACCGCCGGTTCGGTGCCGCGCCGCGCGTCGCCGACGCCACCCGCAACGGCCACGACGACGACGATGTGCCGCCGGACCGCACCACCTGGCTGCTGGGCAGCGACCTGCGCGACCCACGGCACCGGTCGATGGTGCTGGAGGCCACCACCCGGCTCATCTTCCCGACGATCGTGGTGCTGTCGGTCTACTTCTTCTGGGCCGGTCACAACTCGCCGGGCGGCGGTTTCGCCGGCGGCCTGACGATGGGCCTGGGTCTGGTGCTGCGCTACCTGGCCGGTGGCCGCTACGAGCTGGGTGAGGCGCTGCCGCTGGAACCCGGCCGCATTCTGGGCGCCGGGCTGGCCATCTCGGCGGGCACCGCGACGGCGTCGCTGCTGCTCGGCGCGCCCGCCCTGTCGTCGGCGGTGTTCCAGGTGACGCTGCCGCTGCTCGGTGACGTCAAGCTGGTCACCGCGCTGTTCTTCGACCTGGGCATCTACATGATCGTGGTGGGTCTGGTGCTCGACGTCCTGCGCAGCCTCGGCGCCCGCCTCGACGTGGAGAACGTCGCCGAACCGAACAGCCCGGCCGCGCCCCGGTTGACCGTGGACACCGGCACCGGCACCGGACCGACCGACTCCGAGATGCTGCTGGCCGACGAGGTGCGACGATGAGCATCAACCTCGGCCTTCTCATCGTCGTCGGCGTGCTGGCCTCCTGCGGCGCCTACCTGCTCACCGAACGCAGCCTGGTACGGATGCTGCTGGGCCTGCTGCTGTGCGGCAACGCGATCAACCTGCTGATCCTGGTGATCTCCGGCGGGATCGGCGATCCGCCGATCAAGGGCCGCACGTCGGGCCGGTCCGGCGATGCCGACCCGCTCGCGCAGGCGATGGTGCTCACCTCGATCGTCATCACGATGGGTGTGGCGGCGTTCGTGCTGGCCATGGTGTACCGGCTGTTCGTGCTCAACCGCGACGACGACGAGGTGTCCGACGACACCGAGGACGTCAAGATCGTGAAGGGTTCGCTGTCGGATGCCCCCGACCGCGACCGCACCGACGACCCGGTGACCCTCGCCGACACCGCCGCCGGCGACCTGTACGACGACGAGGGCAACCCGCTGACCCCCGAGGAGTTCGAGGCCCTGCACCAGGACCAGATCGAGACCGACCTCATCCCCGCGAACCCCGGCGACATCCTCGACGAACTGTCCGACGAGGACCCGGCCCCGGCGGCTGCGATCACCGGCGCAGACTCGTCCGACGGCGACGAGCCGACCCACAACCCGGTGGGAGGTGACTCGTGACCCCGCAGAGTTCGTGGATCCCCGTCCTGGTCACGCTCCCGGCCCTGGTCCCGCTGATCGCCGCCGCCCTCACCCTGTTGCGCGGTCGCAGCCCCCGCTTCCAGCGGGCGGTCACCGTGATCGCGCTGGTCACGGTGTTCGTCGCGTCGTGCCTGATGCTGTACCTGACCAGCGAACACGGCACGTTCGCGGTGATGATCGGCGGCTGGGGCGACAAGGGCTACCCGAACGGTCCACTCGGCATCACCCTCGTCGTCGACGAACTGTCGGCGCTGATGCTGGTGGTCTCGACGATCGTGCTGCTGTGCGTGGTCCTGTATGCGATCGGTCAGGGTATCCGCGACGGCGCCAGCACCCGGCAGCCGGTGTCGATCTTCCTGCCGTCGTACCTGATCCTCACCGCCGGCGTGTGCAACGCCTTCCTCGCGGGCGACCTGTTCAACCTGTTCGTCTCGTTCGAGGTGTTGCTGGCGGCGAGCTTCGTGCTGCTCACCCTCGGCGCGAGCCCGGAACGGGTCCGGGCGGGCGCGTCGTACGTGATGGTGTCGATGGTGTCGTCGCTGATCTTCCTGGCCGGCATCGCGTTCGCCTACGCCACCACCGGCACCCTCAATCTCGCGGAGATGGCGGTGCGTCTCGACGACGTCCCCGACGGCACCCGCAACGCGCTGTACGCGGTGCTGCTGGTGGCGTTCGGCATCAAGGCCGCGGTGTTCCCGCTGTCGACGTGGCTGCCCGACTCCTACCCGACCGCCCCCGCACCGGTCACCGCGGTGTTCGCGGGCCTGCTCACCAAGGTCGGTGTGTACGCGATCATGCGCGCCCATTCGCTGCTGTTCCCGGGCGGTTCGATGGACAACGTGCTGCTCGTCGCGGCGCTGGCGACGATGCTGATCGGCATCATGGGCGCTATCGCGCAGGCCGACATCAAACGTCTGCTGTCGTTCACGCTGGTCAGCCACATCGGCTACATGGTGTTCGGGATCGCTTTGTCGTCGAAGATCGGCATGTCGGCGGCCATCTACTACGTCGCCCACCACATCCTGGTGCAGACGACGCTGTTCCTCGTCGTCGGTCTCATCGAGCGGCAGGCCGGGTCGGCGTCGCTACGCAGGCTCGGCGGCCTCATCGCGAGCCCGGTGCTGGCGGTACTGTTCCTGATCCCGGCCCTCAACCTGGGCGGCATCCCGCCATTCTCCGGGTTCATCGGCAAGGTGGCGCTGCTGCAGGCGGGCGGCCAGGACGGTTCGGTGCTGTCGTGGGTGCTCATCGGCGGCGGTGTGGTCACCAGCCTGCTGACGCTGTACGTCATGGCCCGCATCTGGACCAAGGGTTTCTGGCGGCCCCGCGCCGACGCCCCCGAGGGCGGCCTCGCCGACACCACCCCGTCGGCGCTGATCGACGAGAGTGCCGACGACATCGCCTTCGACGAACGTGAAGATGTGGGCCGGATGCCGCTGGGTATGGTGCTGCCGACGGCGGCGATGGTCGCGGCCGGTCTGGTGCTGACGATCTGGGCGGGACCGATCTTCGACTTCACCGACCGGGCCGCCGACGAGGTGGTCAACCGCGATGTCTATGTTCAGGCCGTGCTCGGAGATGCCGGAGGTGAGGGCACCCGATGAGTCCCGACAAACAGGTCCCCGAACGGGGGTCGAAGCGCGAGGAACTGCGGACGGTTCTGGCCGAACGCTATCCGGTGGCCAAGAAGGGCCCGATACGGTCGGCGCTGATCAACGTGTGGCGGTTGTCGTTCCTGACCGTGGTGTGGGCGCTCATCGGTTTCTGGGTGTGGCTGCACGGCCGGATCCGGATGCCCCGGTGGCTCGGCGGCGACGCCCGCGAGGTCGCGGTCCGGTTGTGGACGATCACCTGGTTGACGTTTGTGTGGGTGCTGCTGTGGGGCACCGTCTCGTGGGCGAATGTGCTCGGCGGCATCGGGGTGGCGTTGGCGATCATGATCCTGCTGCCGCTTCCCCGGGTCCCGGTGGAGGGCCGCCTGCACCCGTTCGTGGTGCTGCTGATCCTCGGCAGGCTGATGGTCGACTTCTGTGTGTCGAGCGCGCAGGTCGGCTGGGCCGCGATCCGGCCCGGCAAACCGCCGCTCGGCGCGGTGGTGCGGGTGCGTGTCGCGATCAAGTCCGACATGGTGCTCACCCTGGCCGTCGACTACCTCAACCTGGTGCCGGGCACGATGGTGCTGGAGATCGACCACCGCCGGCGCATGCTGTACGTGCACATCTTCGACGTCCGCAGCGAGGCACGGGTCAAGGCGTTCTACAAGCAGGTGGCGTGGGTGGAACGCGCGTTCATCCGGGCATTCGAGCGGGACAGCGAATGGCATCCGAGCCCGTACCACGGCATCGACGACGAGTTCCATCACGTCTCGCAGCACGCGCGCCGGCGGCTGGAGAAGCAGGGTGTGCTGGAGCGGGTCGACACGTCCGGCCCCGAGAGTCAGGAGCAGCGCCCGTGACGATCATGTGGACGGTCGTGACCGTTCTGCTGCTCACCTCCGCGGTGCTCACCACCGCCCGGATCCTGCTGGGCCCGACGTCCCTGGACCGGGTCGTCGCCCTCGACGTGCTGGTGGCGTTGTGCATGTGCGGGCTGGCCGCGTGGGCCGCCTACAGCGGTGATTCGACGGTGATCCCGGCGATCGTCGCGCTGAGCCTGCTCAGCTTCATCGGGTCGATCTCGATCGCCCGTTTCCGGGTACGGGACGACCAGTCATGATCGGGGATATCGTCTCGTCGGTACTGCTGGTGATCGGGTCGGTGATGGCGCTGACCACCGCGATCGGCCTGGTCCGCTTCCCCGACACCCTCTCGCGCATGCACGCGGCCACCAAACCGCAGACGTTCGGTCTGCTGCTCATCCTCACCGGTGCGGCGATCCGGCTCGGCGGCGACCACATCGACGTCGGCATGCTGGTGCTGGCCGCGATGTTCGCCCTCATCACCGCCCCGGTGGTGGCCCACCGCATCGGGCGGCTGGTCTACCAGGAGCAGCGCGCCCGCGACGGCCTGATCAACCCCGACGACATGGAGTCCGGCAACCGCGACTGAGTAGTCAGTGCACGAGATCGTCCGGCGCCACCGAGAACGCGAACGGTTCGGTGACCGAGAACGTCTGCTCCCCCGATGCCCGTGCCGCCTCGTGGTACGCCCCGTCGGTCAGGGCCCACGCGACGATGGACGGCTCGTCGGGATCCACCACCCAGTAGTGCGCACACCCGGCTCGCAGCAGCCGGTCCTTCTTCAGCAGCAGATCGATACCCCGCGTCGACGGTGACAGCACCTCGATCGCGAGCATCGGTGCGACCGGCAGGTCCCGGTCGGTGTAGTCGGCGTTCGGCGCGACGAGCAGATCCGGCTGGATGACGGTGTCGTCGGCGAGCACGACGTCGAACGGCGCCGGCAGCAGCTCCGCATCCTCCGGACAAGCCTAGGCCAATCGGACGAGCAGCCGGGCGACCGCCCGCTGATGCACCCGCCGCGGCGCCGGGCTCACGATGAGAATCCCGTCGATGAGCTCGTACCGGTGCCCGTCATCGGGCATCGCGTCGAGGTCGGCGCGCGTCAGTGCCCTGCCGCGTGGCAGCCCGAGCACATCCGAGGTCATAGCTGTCATGGTAAGTTCCCTCCCCTCCCATGGCCATCTATTCTGGCCCCGGAACCCACGGAACCGAGCCCGCGAACTTCCGGGCTGTGGATAACCGCGGACGACTCAGACGTGTTCGGCGATGACCGCGAGCACCGCCTCCCCGTATGTCTCCAACTTCTTCTCGCCGATACCACTGATGGTGCCGAGTTGGTCGAGGGTGGCGGGGCGGTGGGTGGCCAGGGCCTGCAGGGTCGCGTTGCTGAACACCACGTAGGCGGGGACATCCTGTTCCTTGGCGGTGGCGGTGCGCCAGGTGCGCAGTGCCTCGAACAGGTCGTGGTCGGCGGGGTCGAGGTCGGCGGCGGCGGTTGCCTTGCGCGCCTTCGACGTTGACCCGCTCACCCGCCCGATGGTGTCGCGGCGCAACGGAACCGGGGTCGCACCGCGCAGCACCCCGTCGGCATCGTCACCGAGGATCAGAGTGCCGTATTCGCCTTGGGCGGTGAGGATTCCACGCGCGAGAAGCTGCCGGACGACGCTGCGCCAGTCCTGGTCGGACAGGTCGGCTCCGATGCCGAAGGTGCTCAGACTGTCGTGCCGCTGGGACCGGATACGGTCGGTCTCCTTGCCGCGCAGGATGTCGATGAGGTGCCCGGCACCGAATTTCTGGCCGCGTTCGCGGTCGAGGCGCCAGATCGTCGACAGCAGCTTCTGTGCCGGGATGAGTCCGTCGAAGGTTTCCGGTGGCTGTAGGCAGGTGTCGCAGTTGCCGCACGGCTGCGAGTCCTGCCCGAAGTAGCCGAGCAGGTTCTGCCGCCGGCACGACACGGTTTCGCACAGGGCGAGCATGGCGTCGAGGTGCTGGCCGAGGCGCATCTTGAACGCGCGGTCGCCTGGGCTGGAGTCGATGAGCCTGCGCTGCTGCACCACGTCGGCGAGGCCGTACGCCATCCACGCCACGGAGGGCTGTCCGTCGCGGCCGGCGCGGCCGGTCTCCTGGTAGTAGCCCTCCACCGATTTCGGCAGGTCGATGTGGGCGACGAAGCGTACGTCGGGTTTGTCGATGCCCATCCCGAAGGCGATGGTGGCCACGACGATCACGCCGTCCTCGCGCAGGAACCTCGCCTGGTTGCGGGCCCGCACCCCCGCGTCGAGACCGGCGTGATACGGCAGCGCGTCAAATCCCTGCTTGGACAAGAACTCCGCCGTCGCCTCGACGCTCTTGCGGCTGAGCGCGTACACGATCCCGGCGACAGGCCCGTCCACCCCGACGAGTTCCGGGACCGAACTGATGAAGGACACCAATTGTTTTCGCGGTTCGGCCTTGGGGTCGATGCGGTACTGGATGTTGGGCCGGTCGAAGCTGGCGACGAAATGTTTCGCGTCGCCCAGCCGCAGCCGTTCGGTGATCTCGCGGTGTGTTTCGCGGGTGGCGGTGGCGGTCAACGCCATTCGTGGCACCCCGGGGAAGCGTTCGGCGAGGTCGCCGAGCGCGAGGTAGTCGGGCCGGAAGTCGTGACCCCACTGCGACACACAGTGCGCCTCGTCGATCGCGATGACGCTGAGCGTGCCGCGCTGGAGCAACTGCGTGGTCTGCGCCCCCGACAGCTGTTCCGGAGCCACATACAGGAGGTCGAGTTGCCCTGTCAGATAAGCATTTTCAACCTCACCGCGTTCCTGCGGCGACTGGGTGGAGTTGAGGTAGGCGGCACGCACACCGCTGGCCCGCAACGCGTCGACCTGATCGTGCATGAGCGCGATGAGCGGGCTGATCACCAGCCCCGTGCCCTCCCGCACCAGCGCGGGCACCTGGTAGGTGATGGACTTGCCGCCACCGGTGGGCATGAGCACAATCGCATCGCCGCCGCCGATCACCTGCTCGACGATCGCCGCCTGATCACCGCGGAAGGCGTCGTACCCGAAGACCGTGCGCAGCGCCTCGATCGCCGACCCGAACCGCGCCGGCGCGGGCCCCCGCGGGACGTCCCGAGACTCTCCCCACCCCTCGTCGGGTGGCAGCGTGTCGAGGTCGTCGTCCGGTGGCGGCTCATCGAAAAACGGCACATCCGCATAGGGATCCATTCCCCCACCCTAGTGGGGCGAGCCCGCCGCAACCGGACCACGACCTCTCCATCCACCTACGCGAGTGGCCGATGCCAACACGACAACATGTTTGGCCGCCCAGGCGGGTTGAGTTCTTGGCCCCGCCCCGTTCTGGACGACTGAGCGAGCAAGGGAGCCTGCGACCGTCGAGCGAGGGAGGAAGAACGGGGGTCAAGGGGCCAAAAGCTCAGGCCCGCCGCATGGACACCGAGCGGACGATGACCTCCATTGTTGACCAGGTCTGTACGGGCACGGGTCCGCCTCGTTCCTGGACGCGGCCGTGGACCCATTTGATGCCGAGGGAGGCGGCCTGGGCGGCTGCGTTGTGGGTGGTGGTGAAGTCGAAGGTGCGGCCGCCGAAGGCGAGGGTGGCGGAGACGGGCTGGGATTGGCCGTTGTCGCGGTCTTCCCAAGCGACGTTGATGTCGACGTCAGCATTGGTGGCGATGATGGGGTCGAAGCCCTGACGGTGCCAGGTGGCGGTGGCGTAGCCGCCGGCGCCGAGCATGGCGTTGCCGGTTTCCCAGGTGCCGTCCTCGTGGATCGCGCCCCACACGAACCAGTAGTGCTCGAGCTGGGCGATCTTGGAGAGCTGGGCGCTGAGGCCGGGGATGCAATACATGCGGTCGATGCCGCCGTAGCCGCCGGTGACCTTCTTGCCGTCGACGGTGCCGGCGACGGAGCAGCCGGTGCTGGTGTAGCCGACGGGGTCGGGGTCGCCGGGGACGTCGATGCGGGTGACGTTGCCGGGCAGCGGGGTGAGTTCGAGGTCGACGACGTCTTCTTCCTGCCAGCTGTATTTGGCGGGTGACAGGGTGATGTTCATGGGGTGTTTGAGCATCATGTCGAAGTTGGCGGGGGTGATGCGGCGCCGTTCGCCGCGGCCGAGCCACACGGCCGGTCCCCAGTACAGGTCGTGTTCGCCGGGGATGCGGATGCCGCGCGGTTTTTCCCAGATGTCGGCGGGACATTCGTGGACGGTGAAGTCGTAGGCGCAGCTCTGGGAGACGCTGCGGACGATCTCGTAGCGGGAGCCGTCTTCGGTGTCGACCATGGCCCACAGGAACGACAGGTCGTTGTGGAGGCCGGGGAATTGTTTGTCGGCGGTGGAGTGGTCCTGGGTGGAGGCGTCGACCAGCGTTACGTCGGCGATGATGTCGGCTGTGGCGACGTCGAAGTTGGACATGGGTGGGGGGCGCCTTCCCGGCCGGGGCAACTTACCGTCGCCATTACAGTTAATAGTACCGTTATATCGGTCACAGTGTCCTTGGCCCCGTCACGCGATGTCAAGAGCACGCCGGCCCGGCCCGGCCGGCACCGCTAACGTTGAGCGCATGAGCCGCCCCACTCCGGCGTCCTCGCGACGGCGCCGCGAACCGGTGTTCCGCACCCTGGAGATCATCGCCCGCACCCTCGTCCGCGCGCAGGCGCTGGACCTGCGCTTCACGGGCGTCGACAACATCCCCGACCACGAGTCGGGCGGCGCGGTGCTCACCGTCAACCACACCGGCTATGTCGACTTCATTCCCGCCGCGCTCGGCGTGTACCGGGCGGGCCGGCGCACCCGCTTCATGATCAAGTCCGAGGTCATGAAGATCGCCGTCATGCGCTTCCTGGTCAACCACACCGGCACGGTCCCGGTCGACAGGTCGGCGGGCGCGCAGGCGTACCAGGCCGCGGTGGAGCGGTTGCGGTCCGGCGAGGTGGTGGCCGTCTACCCGGAGGCCACGATCAGCCGCAGCTTCGAGCTGAAGGATTTCAAGACGGGCGCGGTGCGGATGGCCGCCGACGCCGGGGTGCCGATCGTCCCGGCGATCGTGTGGGGCGCCCAGCGCCAGTGGACCAAGGGCGGAACCCGCACCATGGGCCGTTCGCGGATCCCGGTGTCGGTCACGTTCGGGACCCCGTTCTTCATCGCACCCGACGCCGATGTCGCCGCCGAGACCGCGCGTCTGCACGAGGTGATGCACCGGATGCTGCTCGACGCCCAGCAGGCGTACGGTCCGCACCCGGCCGGCGAGTTCTGGGTTCCGGCCCGCCTCGGCGGTTCGGCCCCGACCCGCGATGAGGCCGCGGTCATCGAGGACGCGGAGGCCCAGCGCAAGGCCGAGGCACGGGCGCGCAAGGCCGCCGAACCGGCGCGAGGGTGGTGGCGCCGTAAGCTGGGCCGGTGATAACCGATGAGATCAAGGTCCTCGCGTTCGACACCTTCGGCACCGTAACCGATTGGTTCACCGGCATTTCCGGGATTGTCGGGGGCACGGTCCCCGGTGTCGACGCCGGGGATTTCGCCCGGCAGTGGCGCGCCCGGTACGCCCCGATCCTGGCCCGGGTGGAGTCCGGGGAGTTGCCGTGGCGTGGTCTCGACGATCTGCAGACCGAGACCTTGCACGACACCGCAACACATTTCGGTATCACCATCGCCGACGACGACGCGGCGCGCCTGGTGCGCGCGTGGCGGGAGATCCCCGGCTGGCCCGACGCCGCCGCCGGGCTGGCCCGCCTGCGCACACGGTTCACGGTGTGCGCGTTGAGCAACGGCAGTGTCGCCCTGCTCACCACGATGGCCAAGCGCAACGGCTTTGGCTGGGACTTCATCGGCGGTTCGGACCTGTGGCACCACTATAAACCGGCCCGCGAGGTCTATTGCGGCATAGCCGAACTCATGGAAGTCCGGCCGGATCAGGTGATGATGGTGGCCACCCACCAGAGCGATCTCGATGCCGCCCGGGGTTTCGGCCTGCGCACCGCCTTCATCGAGCGTCCACTCGAATGGGGCGGTGCGGTCAAGGATGATTCGGGCTCACCGCACAACGACTTTCACGCCTCGGATCTGAATGACCTGGCCGCGCAGCTGATCCCCCACACGACCAGCCTCCGGTGAGCCGCTAGCCGGCTGTGACCTTCTGACGCTCCCCCGTCCACACCAGACCGTCGTCGAGGTCGGCCCGGTTGGTGTGCCAGGCGTCGCGGATCACGTTCTGCGCCATGGTCCACGGGTATTCCTTGGCCGCGCGCGGCATCAGCGGCGCACCCCGTCGCAGGTACCCCGACTGCATGTCGAGGAACGGGCTGTCGGGACGCTCCCCGGTGTAGACGGGTACCACCACCGAACGATCGTCGGCGGACAGTCGTTTCAGGATCCGGGAGACCAGTCGTGCGGTCATGTCGGCGCGCATCGTCCACGACAGGTTGATGTAGCCGACGCACATCGCGAAATTCGGTACGCCGCTGAGCATCGTGCCACGGAACACCACCGTCTCCGACGGGTTGACGGGTGTGCCGTCGACGCTGAGCTGCACCTTTCCGAGCATGCACATCGCCAGGCCCGTCGCGGTGACGATGATGTCAGCGGAAACCTTTGTGCCGTCGGTCAGTTCGATTCCGTCCTCGGTGATGGTGCGGATACTTCCGGTGACGATCTCCGCGCCGCCGTCCTTGATCGCGGTGAACAGGTCACCGCCCGGCGCGATGCACAGCCGCTGATCCCACGGGTCGTACGGCGGGTTGAAGTGGGTGTCCACCAGAGCCTCGGATCCGGTGCCGCTGATCGCACCCTTGCGTAGTACGTTCCTCATCATCTTGGGTGCCCGTCTGCACACCTGGAACAGGCCCCATTGCAGCGCCGTGTTCTTCATCCGCATGATCTGGTGCGCCCGGCCGGCGGGCAGTTTGCTGCGCAGCAGGTCGGCGACCGGATCCTGGCGGGGTTCGGCCAGGATGTAGGTGGGTGTGCGCTGCACCATCGTCACGTGCGCCCCAAGTTTCACCAGGCTCGGCACCAGTGTCACCGCGGTGGCGCCCGACCCGATCACCGCGAAGGTCTTGCCGTTCGGGTCGAGGTCCTCGGGCCAGAACTGCGGGTGCACGAGTTGTCCCTTGAACCGTTCCCGGCCGGGCAGTTGCGCGTCGTAGGGCTCCTCGTAGTCGTAGTAGCCGGTGCATCCGACGATGAACCGGACGACGAGCTGCTCCGGCTGCCCGTCGACCTCAGCCTGGACGATCCAGCGCGCGTCTTCGCTGTTCCAGTCGGCGGCGATGATCCTGGTGCGGTAGCTGATGTGTTTGTCGATGCCGTGGGTCTCCACGACCTCGTGGAGGTAGTCGAGGATCTCGTCCCCGTCGACGATCGAGTCCTTGCCCCGCCACGGATGGAACGGGAACGACAGGGTGAAGAAGTCCGAATCAGACCGGATGCCCGGGTACCGGAACAGATCCCACGTGCCACCGAGTTGATCACGCGCCTCGACGAGCCGGTAGCTCAGTTCCGGGCACTGTTCTTGAATCCGGTAGGCGGCATCGATGCCGGAGATCCCGGCCCCGACGATCAGGACGTCATAGTCGGTTGCGCTACTCATCGTTGAGCTCCTAGCAGTACGTAAACCCCACGGATACGGGTCGGCACGTCAATTATGTCGATGCCGCCACGTATCCGTGGGGTTTACGTCAACGAACTCACAGCACCGGGAAAACGAGGAGGCCCCGACCGGATTTCTCCTGGTCAGGGCCTCTTCTGCTATCTCAACCTAGCGTCGGGGTGGCGGGATTCGAACCCACGACCTCTTCGTCCCGAACGACCCGTCTT
>WBZQ01000270.1_pt1 | contig 45709 bp, 37 predicted proteins | sample 5204251 | NCBI WGS metagenome assembly WBZQ01 (sample SAMN12412402, study PRJNA552823) | activated sludge metagenome | isolation source: activated sludge from nitrification reactor of wastewater treatment plant... | place: USA: Virginia | collected 2017-09 | reverse complement strand
ATCACGGTGAGCGCCACTGAACCGGAAGACACCGGGATTCCGGGAGATACCGACCCCGAGTTCGTCACCCTCGATTGCAGCGCGGTCCTGGCCGACGTGTGGCTGCTGCTCGACAACGAATGCGACCCCGGCGCCCGCAGCCGGATCCAGGGTCACATCGACAACTGCCCGTCGTGTCTGGAGCACTACGGGATCGAACGCGACCTCAAAGCGCTGATCAGCCGCAAATGCGGCGGCGACGAGGCACCCGCCGGCCTGCGGGACCGGCTGCGGCTGGAGATCCACAAGACCGTCGTCAGCCGCACCACCGTGGTGTTCCCCGACGACACCACCCGCTGACCGGGCGCGACACGGCCCGGATGCCACAGACCCCGAATACAGCAAGAACCCCGAATACAGCAAGAACCCCGGATGCAACAAGACCCGGTCGCACCGTGTGCGGTCCGGGTCTTGTGGGTCGAACTCGACGTGTTGCTGCAGACGACTTCTCGTGTGCAGACGAATGTCAGGAGTTCGGGCGCTTGCCGTGGTTGGCTGCGTTCTTCTTGCGAGCGCGCTTCTTGCGTCCACGCTTGCCCATGGCGGATCTCCTTTGATGTCTACCGTTGGTCAGAGTCGATCATCCCACGTCGGGGGCCGCTCCCGGAAATCAGCCCACGTCCCGGCCCTGCGGGCAGTACCAGGTGCGCCTCTCATCCCCGGCAGGGGTCGGCTAGATTCTCCTCATGGCTGAAGATGTCGTCGCGGAGATCGTGGCAACCGTCCTTGAGGTCTCCGCAGCAGGGGGACAGCGGGTCGAGGTGGGGGACACCCTGGTGCTGCTGGAGTCGATGAAGATGGAGATCCCGGTGCTGGCCGAGGACCCCGGAACGCTCGCCGAGGTGAAGGTCAAGGTCGGCGATGTGATCCAGGCCGGCGACGTCATCGCGGTCTACCAGTAGCCGCACCCGGCCGACAAGCGCGGGACACAGATGTCGACGCTGGTAGATCTGCTCGCCGAGCACACCACGCTGTCCGATGCCGCCGCCGGTCATCTGCAGCGCCTCGTCGCCGAATGGCAGTTGCTCGCGGATCTGTCGTTCGCCGACCTGATGCTCACGGTGCGCGGTGAGGGCGGCGCGATGGTCACCGTGGCCCAGTGCCGCCCCAACACGGCCTCCACGGTCTTCCCCGGCGACGAGGTGGGCCGGGTCATCGGCCGTGGCGCCGACAATCGGGTGGCCCGGGCGTTCACCGACGGGCAGATCCACCGCGACGAGGATCCGACCTGGCACGGTGCGGTCGCCATCCGTCGCGAGGTGATCCCGGTGGCCCACCCGGCATCGCCGGCTGCAGGCCCGCGCGGGGACGCCGCGATCATCGGAGTGCTGATCAGGGCCACCGATCTGACCCATCCGCGGCTACCGTCGCCGCTGGAGATGGCGTATCAGGAGTCGGCGAACGACCTGTGCCAGATGGTCGCCGACGGCACCTTCCCCGAGAAAGAGGGGAACTCGCAGGGTCTGTCGACGCCACGCGCGGGTGACGGGTTCATCCGTCTCGACCTGTCGGGGGTGGTGTCGTACGCCAGCCCCAACGCGCTGTCGGCGTTCCACCGGATGGGCTGGACCTCAGAACTCGCCGGCCGCAGGCTCACCGAGGTGACCGCCGAACTGCTGACCGACCGGTTCGAATCCGAGGACGTGGCGGCGATGGTGGAGGCCGCCATCGGGCCCGTCGGCTCCGCGCGGGTGCCCTACCGCGACGACGTGGGTATGCGGATGGAGGTGGACGCCCGGCGGGCGACGGTGCTGCTGCGGGCGGTGGCCCTGCGTCCCCGTGGGGCGGCGAACGGTGCCGTCATCCTGATCCGCGATGTGACCGAGGTCAAACGCCGCGACCTCGCGCTCATCAGCAAGGACGCCACGATCCGCGAGATCCACCACCGCGTCAAGAACAACCTGCAGTCGGTGTCGGCGTTGCTGCGCCTGCAGTCCCGGCGCACCACCAACCCCGAGGCCAAGGGCGCCCTCAACGAGGCGGTGCGGCGGGTCGCGTCTATCGCACTGGTTCACGAACTGCTGTCCGGGAGCGTCGACGAGGAGGTGGACCTCGATGAGGTCACCGACCGTCTCGTGCCCATCCTCGTCGATGTCGCCGGCGAGTCACGGGTCCTCGTTCGCCGGGTCGACCGGCTCGGGGTGCTGCCCGCCGACCAGGCGATGCCGCTGGTGATGGTGCTCACCGAGCTCATCCAGAACGCCATCGAGCACGGCGTCGGGACCGGCGGGGGAGAAGCCGGGACCGCTGAAGCGCGGGCCACGCGGATCGAGATCCACGCCCGCCGCGACGTCCGCGAACTGGCGATCGAGGTGGTCGACAACGGCACCGGGCTTCCCGAGGGGTTCGATCTGAGCACCTCCGACAGACTGGGCCTGCAGATCGTGAAGACCATGGTGTCCATCGACCTCGGCGGCACGCTCGACATGCGGCGCGGCGACGCCGGCGGTACCCAGGCACGGGTGGTGGTCCCGCTGCGCTGAGGCGTGGCGTGCGGGCCGATCCCGGCGGTCACGGATCGGGGGAGCCGAACCATTGTGTGCCGGAACATATCTCGCCCATTCTGGGGTCGGTGTCAAGGCACGACGAAGGGCCCGGCCGTGAGGCCGGGCCCTTCGTTCGGTGGCTCTCCGGCAGACGACGTCCGGAGTGAGCCGATGTCGCTATACGGAGCTGCGGGTGCGGGTACGCGCGTTGCGGCGCTTGAGCGCGCGACGCTCGTCCTCGCTCATGCCGCCCCAGACGCCTGCGTCCTGGCCGGACTCCAGTGCCCACGACAGGCACTCGGCAGTGACCGGGCACCGGCCGCAGACAAGCTTCGCGTCAGCGATCTGCGCGATGGCCGGGCCGCTCGTTCCCACCGGGAAGAACAGTTCCGGATCCTCGTCACGACAGATCGCCTTGTGCCGCCAGTCCATTCCAACTACTCCTTCTGCGTGCTGCGCGCACGGTTCGATGATGCTCATAAAACTGTGGGTGGCTGTAACCGATTGTTCACGCGGAGGCACCGAATGTTTCCGCGCTGTTGCTTGTGAATACTTTCACGAATTCAGCCGAAGTCAATGGTGTTCCGTTAACACGTGTGCAATATCACCCTTTCGGCCTATAGCACTCGGGCTATGGAGCCGTGTCAGGGGGTGCATGCACCGGTTGAGTACCGATGCTCTATGCTACGCCGGGTTGGTTGCGATGTCATCGGAAATTTTGCGACTATGTGTCCGTTTGTGAGATTTTGCACTAGCCCTTGAAATCGTCCTGACCATGCGTTACCCGGCAGTAACTTTGTGGTCGGATCAGGCTCCGCTCACCCCCGGTCTTCGCTCCGACCACGCGGGGCTCGTCCCTCGCTCGCGTGTCGTCACTCCAGACCGGGGACGCTCCGCCCGATCCGACCACGCGGCCAAACATGTGGTCGTCCTGACATCGGCCTGTCGCCAAGTGGTGCTTGCATCCCAGAGTTCGGCGCTAGGGAACGTCCTAAGCCCGAGCGGGTGGTCCGCAAGAGGCCGATGTGTCGCAACGCAAAATCTTGGCCGCGTGATCAGATCGGGTGGAGCGTCCCGTGTCTGGACTGACGACGCGCGAGCGAGGAACGAGCCCCGCGTGGCGGAGGGAAGACGCGGGGTGAGCGGAGCCCGATCTGATCACAGGTGTTGAGGCGCGACCACGTTGATGGCGTCGGCGCGCTGCCCGAAGCTCAGTTCGGTGTGGGTGCCGATGTAGTCGCCGTCCATCTGCACGTCGAGGGGGGTTTCGGCTTCGAAGCGGATCCAGTCGAGGTCGTCGTTGCGGTAGAGGTGGCGGGCTTTGGGCGGGCGCTGGGCGAGGAGCCGGGTGGCGAGGGGGATGTTGCGCACCACGGAGGTGGAGGTGGCGGCGAACAGTCCGAGGCCGGTGTTGAAGCCGGTGTCGGGGTTGGTGCGGATTTCGCGGGTGCCCAGGTAGGTCCAGGGGCTGGTGTTGCTGACGAAGCCGAATTTGACGCCGGTGATGGGGTCGTGGCCGGGGACGTGCGCGGTGAAGCTCGCGGGGTTGGTGGCGTTGGCGAAGAACGAGGAGACGGTGGTCCACAGGTAGCGGCTGGGGGTGGCGGCTTTGCCGGCGTGCCGTTTGCGTTCCATTTCGCGGACGACGATGGCGTCCATACCCATTCCGGTGTTGAACAGGAACCACCGGTCGGCGGTGTGGGCGAGGCCGATGGAGCGGTGCTGTCCGCTTTCGAGGAGCCCGATGTGCTGGCGGGTGGCGACGAGGGGGTCGGCGTTGACGCCGAAGGTACGGGCGAAGACGTTGGCGCTGCCGCCGGGGATGACGCCGAGTTGGGGTCGTTCCTGGGCGGTGAAGGCGGCGGGGGCGCCGAGCATGCCGTTGACGGCTTCATTGACGGTGCCGTCGCCGCCGTGGACGAGGACGGCGTCGTGGCCTTCTTTGACGGCGCGGGCGCCGAGTTCGCTGGCGTGTCCGCGGTGTGTGGTGTGTTCCACATCGACGGTGAACCGCGATTCGAGGGTGTGGACGAGCGCATCGCGCCCTGCCGCTGTGGTGGCGGTGGCGAAGGGGTTGACGATCAGCATGACGCGCACGAGAACACAGGATATGGGGTCGCGGGCGTGGAGCCGAATTCACGGTGGCCGGGCGTGGGGGTTTCAGTGTTTCACGCGGTGGGGGAAGGTGTGGCAGGGGTGCGGGGCGCATAGGGTGGTTGCGTGAGTGAGAGTCGTCCCGGCAGTTACGGTGGTGCGGACGTGCCGTCCGCGGATGTCCCGGCGGCCGGTGGGGTGCCGCGGTATGTGCGGATCGCGGGTGCGATCACGATGGCTCAGGGTGCGGTGGCGATCATCGTGGCGGTGGTGCTGGTGATCCGTGAGGCGGCGGGCCATGAAGAGGCCGCTATCAGCGGGTATGGCACGGCGGCGTGGTTCGGGATCATTTTCGGTGGCGTGCTGGCCGGCGGGGCGGCGTTGTGGTTCGGCCGCCGGTGGGGCCGGGCGATATCGGTGGTGGCGCAGATCCTGTTGTTACCGGTGTCGTATTACCTGGTGACCAGTGGTCAGGCGGTGTTCGGGGTTCCGCTCGCGCTGATCGCGATCGCTGTGCTGGTGATGTTGTTCATGCCGTCGTCGGTGCAGTGGCTGGCGAGCGACTACGCGCCGGATGCGCACCTGGAGGCTCCGCGCGCGGCAGGTGGTGGCACGTCGCCGAAGGCCGGGAAGCCGTCCGCTTCGGGGAAGCCGGCCGGCGGCGGGACGTCGGGGAAGGGCGCGCAGCGGCGCAAGCGTCGCTAGGGCCTGGGCCGGTCCCGGAAAGCGTGCGAACCCTGCCTTGTGCTCCGTTCGGTGTAGCCGGGTTGGATGCGGGACGTCATTGTGATGCACGTCGGTGAATCGGACCTCGTATGGTTAGGGGCATGACACGGATTCTTGCCGTCGCGAATCAGAAGGGCGGCGTCGCCAAGACGACGACTGTCGCCTCGCTCGGGGCCGCTCTGGCCGATCTGGACGCGTCGGTACTGGTCGTCGATCTGGACCCGCAGGGTTGTCTGACGTTCTCGCTGGGCCATAACCCGGACGAGCTGGAAGCGTCGGTGCACGATGTGCTGCTGGGCGACGAGGAGATCGCGGACGTCCTGCTCGACACCGACGACAATGTCACGCTGTTGCCGGCGACGATCGATCTGGCGGGTGCGGAGGCGTTGCTGCTGATGCGGCCGGGTCGCGAGTACGCGCTGAAGCGGGCACTGGCCGAGGTCGCCGAGGATTTCGATGTCATCCTGATCGACTGTCCGCCGTCGCTGGGTGTGCTCACGCTGAACGGGTTGACGGCCGCCGAGCAGGTGATCGTGCCGTTGCAGTGCGAGACGCTGGCGCATCGGGGTGTCGGGCAGTTGATGCGCACGGTGACCGAGGTTCAGCAGATCACCAATCCGCAGCTGCAGTTGCTCGGCGCGGTGGCCACACTGTTCGACGCGCGGACCACGCACAGCCGGGACGTGCTCTCGGATGTGGCGGACCGGTACGGGTTGCCGGTGCTCGAACCGCCGATCCCGCGGACCGTCCGGTTCGCGGAGGCGTCGGCGTCGGGCACGTCGGTGATGCGGGGCCGAAAGAACAAGGGCGCCACCGCATATCGTGGTCTCGCCGAGAACCTGTGGAAGCACTGGGATGCGGGCGAGCCGGTACGCACGTCCGACCTTTCCTGACGGTCTTCTTCGCTGACGGCCGGGTCAGGTGGGCGGGCCGTACACGGCCACGGTCGAACCCCATTGCTCGACGACCCGGTTACCGAGCACCCGCAGCGCGATCATCCCGTCGCGCTCGGCGTTGTAGCCGTCGCGGGCGTAGCGGATGGTGCGGATCTCTTTCATCGTCGCCGGGTCGCGCACGCTGATCCCCGAGGCTATCGGAAGCAGCAGTTGTCCGGCCATCGTCTGTCCCGGCCCGAGCGTGCCCGGCACCTGGAACGCGGGCCGCATGCTGCTCGCGTCGAGCACGACCGTCGCGCGGCCGGTCCAGAACGTGGTCAGGCCGTCGCCGCTGATCGACGCGTTCGCCTCGGGCAGGGCGCGGGGGCCGTTGACGGTGTTGGTGCGTTGTTGCACACCGTCGGAGTTGAACTGCCGCACCGACGCCCGGCGCGGCGCGGCCGCATCCGACACCCCGGCGGCATCGGGTTCGGGCGGGTTGGCACCGCCGTCGTAGACGGCGATGGCGCTGCTGCTCATCGCCACCACCGCGGGCGGCGGTCCGTCGGCGGTGCCGCGGGTGATGACGGTCGAGCCGAACTGGCGGACCTTCTCGTCGTCGTCCTGGTTGACGCCGAGGACGGTGAGCCGGTATCCGTGGTCGTCGTCGCAGTGCTCGATGAGGGCGAGCCGGTCGCCTCCCAGTACCGCCGACGAGATGTCGCAGCCGGTGCGTTGCGGTTGTGCGTCGGGTTTGACCGGTGCCTCGATCCGGCCGTATTCGATGCCGCGCACGAGGTTGCTGCCCCAGGTCTCCAGCCGGGTGCGGCCCTGGGCCAGCACGTAGTTCGAACCGCCGGCGAGTTCGACGGACTTGTCGGCGTCGCTGGTGCGCGCCCCCGTCCGGGCTCCGGTCTCGCCCTGTAGGGCGGTCACCTCACTGCAGCCGCGTGAGTTGCCGTACACCGCCAGGACGGTGTCGTGGGAGTCGCGCCAGGCTGCCAGCACAGAACACACGCGCCGGTTGCGGTAGTACCGCCACACCTGCTTGCCGGTGGCGGGGTCACGGGCGACTACCGCACCGTCGTCGCCCGTGATCACCAGCGCACGGGAGAGCGCCGGTACGCGGGTGGCCGACGACGGCGCCTGCCACAGTGGCACCAGCGCCGCCGGCACCGTGCGTGCCGTTCCGGCCGCCGGGACGAGGCGGCCCGACTGGTCGAGAGTGGTGTGCCGCACGGGGCTGAACCACCAGATCACCACACCCGCCACCAGCACCACCACGACGATCAGTGCGCTGATCAGCAGATCGGTCCGGGTGCGCCGTTCGGGCACGGTTCGGGGCCGGCTAGGCGGCATGGCGCCCCAGGGCCGCCCGGATGGTCATTCGGCCGCCGGAACGGCGACGGGCTCACCCGCCGCGGCCGAACCGTCGGCACCCTCGCGGGAGGAGTTGCGGCCCGAACCGCCACGGCGGCGACGACGCTTGCGCGGCGCCTTCGGGGCCTCGTCGGTGCCGTCCGCCGCGGCCTTGTCGCCGTCCTGGGCGGCAGCCGCCTCGGTGGTGTCACCGTCTTGGGTGGCCGGGGCTTCCGCCCCGCCCTCCACGGGCTGTCCGCTACGGGTCCGGCGGCGGGTACGGGTGCGCGTGGACACCGGACGTTCCCGGCGCTGCCGCGGCTCGGCGGATTCGGTGCGCGGCGGCGGCGCGATACGGCCCGTCGCCGATTCCGGCACGTTCAGGTCGGTGCGCAGATGCTCCGACGTCGAGTACGTTTCCACCGGTTCGGGCACGCCGATGCCGAGCGCCGAGTTGATCAGCTCCCAGCGGTGCAGCTCGTCCCAGTCGACGAGGGTGATGGCGATGCCGGTGCGGCCCGCGCGGCCGGTGCGGCCGATGCGGTGCACGTAGGTCTTGTCGTCCTCCGGGCACTGGTAGTTGATGACGTGCGTCACGTCATCGATGTCGATGCCGCGGGCGGCGACGTCGGTGGCGACGAGCACGTCGATCTTGCCCTCGCGGAACTTCTTGAGCGCCTTCTCGCGGGCCACCTGACCCAGGTCGCCGTGCACGGCGCCCACTTTGAAGCCGCGTTCGGCCAGGTCGTCGGCCACCTTCTGCGCGGTCCGCTTGGTGCGGGTGAAGACCATCGTGGCGCCCCGGCCCTCGGCCTGCAGGATGCGGGCCACCAGCTCGGCCTTGTCGAGCGCGTGGGCGCGGTAGATGAACTGCGCGGTGCGGTCGTGCACCGCCGAGTCGTTGGCCTGCTCGGCGCGGATGTGCGTGGGCCGGTTCAGGAAGGTGCGGGCCAGGGTGACGATCGGGCCGGGCATCGTCGCTGAGAACAGCATCGTCTGCCGGTCGGCGGGCAGGCTCGCCATGATGCGCTCGATGTCCGGGAGGAAGCCCAGGTCGAGCATCTCGTCGGCCTCGTCGAGCACCAGGACCTGCACCTTGCCGAGGATCAGGTGGCCCTGCTGGGCGAGGTCGAGCAGGCGGCCCGGGGTGCCGATCACCACGTCGACACCGGACTGCAGTTCGGCTATCTGCGACTCGTACGGGCGTCCGCCGTAAATCGAGGTGACCTTGAGCGGCCGGATACCGTCGCCGGCGGGCACGGTGACCTTCTTCGCGGCCAGCTCGATGTCGCCGGTGACCTGGATACAGAGCTCGCGGGTCGGGACGATGATCAGGGCCCGGGGGGTGGTGTCGAGCGAGCGGATGCCCGCGGCGTCGGCGTTGGCGAGGCGGTGAAGCAGCGGGACACCGAAGCCGAAGGTCTTGCCCATGCCGGTGCGGGCCTGACCGATGAGGTCGTCGCCGGCCATCGCCAGCGGCAGGGTCAGTTCCTGGATGGCGAAGGTGTGGGCCTTGCCATCCTCGATGAGGGCCTCGACGATCTGCGGGTCGACGCCCAGTTCGGCGAACGTCGGCGGCACGTGGGAGTCGTCGACGATGGTCGTCCGGACCTCGTCGGTCGCCGGGGCGGCGCTGGTCGTCGGGGCACTGCCGGTTCCCGGTGCCGCGGCACCGGTGTTGTCAGGGTTGGACATATTCGATTGGAGCCTTTCGGTATTGCGTCAGCACGCACGCACCTACTCAGCTGCGGACGAATCGCCCCCGGCAGCCACACCGCGGTGGCGGAACGGCGTGCCGGGCGATCGCAGACCGGCTTCCCGGCGCCGGACGCAATGGGCGCGTCCGCGCGCGGGGCGACCTGGTGATCGCGATTGTGCTCAGGTTGTGCGCGCACAAGTCAGGTGCCGCGACCGTCTCGGGAAATCTGCGACAGACGAGAATCTGCGACAGACCCACCCGGCCATGCCCGCCGGGACGTCCGTGAATGCGGATCCACGGACCGGCGGACATCACGATCGCCATGACACCACCGGACAGTGTACTTGCAGTTGGTGCCCTCCGGCCGCAGTGCCTACGATCGGCCCATGACCTCAACAGCCGCGCCCTCGGGTGGCGCCACCGGTCGGCCTGCCCCCGACGCGGGTCAGGTGGCGATCACGGAAGCGTCCGCAACCACCAAATTGTTCGCGATTCTCCTGGCCGGGGAACACGCGGCGTTCACCCGGCTGATGATCGAATCGCAGCTCGCACCGGGTGTGGGCGGCCAGATCGCGCTCGGCAAGATGATCGCCGCCGAGGTGGATCACTACGCGACCCTGGAGAATCACCTGCGGGCCGACGGCATCGACCCGGTCGCCGCGATCGCCCGCTACCGCAGTGTGTTCGACCAGTATCACGGGGCCACCACCCCGTCGAACTGGAACGAGGTGCTGGTCAAGGCCTACATCGGCGACAACCTGGCGGCCGACTTCTACTCCGAGTTCATCGACGTGGTGCCCGCCGTCCCGATCGGCGACACGATCCGCGAGGTCATGTCGCAGACCGACAACTCGCAGTTCGCGTGCGCCGAGGTGCGTGCTGCCATCGCCCGCGACCCCGACATCGCCGCGCCCCTCAAGCTGTGGGCCCGCAGGCTTCTCGGGGAGGCCGTCACCCACGCCCAGTGGGTTCTGGCCGCCGAGGAGGACGTCACCGACCTGTTGTTCTCCGGTGGCACGTCGCTGCAGGGCGTCGCCAACTTCTTCGACACCGTCGAACAGCGCCACGCCCAGCGCATGGCGGATCTGGGTTTGGTGTGAACGTTCGCTGGTAGCGGAGCGGTGAGTGGGGCGGGTGGTTCCTGCACTAACGTGGGGGCGAAGCTCCAAGCTGATGTGAGGCCGGGGACACCGGCTGTGGATGGAAAAGGGTGGTCATGGCCGTAGAAGTGAAGATCGGGATCGTCGACAGCCCGCGTGAGCTGGCCGTGCAGTCCGCGCTGTCGAGCGACGAGGCGTACGCCGCCGTGCAGGCCGCGCTGGCCGGCGACGCGGCGCTGCTGGAACTGACCGACGACAAGGGCTCGCGGGTCCTGGTCCCGGCCGGGAAGATCGCCTACGTCGAGGTCGGTGCCGCCGAGGTCCGCAAGGTCGGCTTCGGTTCCTGACAGGACACAAAGCAAGAGGGCTCCGGTAGCACCGGGGCCCTCTTTCGTTGCCCACAGCCTGTTGGTGACGGGCCGATGTCAAGGTGACGACATGTTTGGCCGCGCGGTTGAATCGGGCGGAGCGACCCGTTCTGGAGCGACGACACGCGAGCGAGGAACGAGCCCCGCGTGGTCGGAGTGAAGAACGGGGCTAAGCGGAGTCCGATTCCACCGCAGAACCCTGAGAACCCTGCAGCGGCACGTGGGACAGGCCACCCCAGAGCAAGGCGACGGTGGTGTCGATGGCGGTCTGCTTGTCGACGGGCCGTTTTGCCTCGAGCCAGTAGCGGGCGTTGACCTGGCTGGCGCCGACGAGGCCGGCGGCGAGCATCCGCGATCGGTGCGGGTCGAATCCCGAATCGTGCATGACCAGGCCGTAGACGGCGTCGACGCAGCCCTCGGTGGCGTTCTCGATGCGCCGGATGACGGCGGGGTCCATGGCGTCGGAGGAGAAGATCAGCCGGTAGCCGGAGTTGTCCTCGTCGATGAAGTCGAAGAATGCCTTGACCGCCGCCCTGACACGCTGTTTGTTGTCGGTGGTGGTGAGCAGGGCGGCGTTGACGTCGCTGACCAGCTTCTCGGCGTGGGAGTCGACGACCGCGAGGTACAGATCGAGCTTGGAGGGGAAATGCTGGTACAGGACAGGTTTGCTGACTCCGGCATGGATCGCGATCTCGTCCATCCCCGCGGAGTGGTACCCGCGTTCGACGAAGATCTCGCTGGCCGCTTCCAGCAACTGCAACCTGCGCGCACTGCGCGGCAAGCGCGTGCTGCGTCCCGCACCGGCGGGCGAATTCGTGGCAGTCGACATGATCTGAGAGTACTCGTGCAGGACCGGCGTGTCGGTCGGGGCGGGACCGGATGGTCGGTGTGGCGGAAGGGACGCACGTGTTCACCTGCCCGGTAATCGGCGTGACCTGTGAGAAAGTTGACTCGTGAGTGGCCCAGAGGAAGGTGAACGCGCTTCGTGGCCGGATCCGGCGCAGAGGGATCCGGCGCAGAGGGATCCGGCGCAGGGGGGAACGGCGCAGGGTGATCCGGAGCGGGGGGATCCGGCGCACACGGGTCCCGGTGTTCCCGGACCGTCATCTGGACGGTGGAATCGCCCCAATCCGGACGAGCCGTTGCGGGCGCGGTGGGATCCCACCGACGGCGGCGGACGTCAGCGGGTGGATCGGGGGGCGCAGCCCGGGCGCAAGAAGCAGAGCGCGCTCGGCCGTTTCATGTCCGCGTACGGCTGGCGTGCCTACGCGATTCCGGTGCTGACGGTCCTGACGGTGCTGTTGCTGGTGCTGACCATCAAGGACGGCGGCGGCTCGAACGGCGGCTCGGGCCCGACCGATCTGGCCGCCCGGAATACGAACATCAACAAGACCACCACCGCGATCGGTGCGCCCAGTGAACAGGTCAACCCCGATGCGATGCCCGCGGGTGTGCTGCCGGCGGGCCCGCCGTTCACCGCGCAGGGCGAGAAGGTGTATCACCAGGTGCGGGGGCGCACCCCGCAGGTGGGTACCGGGCAGGTGTACACCTACACAGTCGAGGTGGAGGACGGCATCAACGCCCAGGACTTCGGCGGCGAGCAGGCATTCGCGAAGATGGTCGATTCGACGCTGGCCAACCAGCGAAGCTGGATCGGTGACGGCAAGGTCGCGTTCCGGCGCGTCACCTCCGACAACCCCGACCTGCGGGTGTCGTTGTCGTCGTCGGGTACTGCGCGGGAGCTGTGCGGCTACCAGATCAAGCTGGAGACCTCCTGCTATTACCCGCCGGACAAGCGGGTGGTGCTCAACGAGGCCCGCTGGGTGCGCGGCGCCCACTCCTATCAGGGCGACGACCTGTTGTACCGGCAGTATCTGATCAACCACGAGGTCGGTCACGGCATCGGCTACGAACACCATCTGCCGTGTCCGCGCAACGGTGCGCTGGCGCCGGTGATGATGCAGCAGTCGTTCGGTGTGTCCAACAAGGACATCCTGACGTTCGACCCGGACATCGACGCCAACCCGTCGTTCGTCTGTAAGCCCAACCCGTGGCCGTTCCCAGATAAGGGTTGACACAGATAAGGGTTGATCGGGATTACCCGGGCCGCCGGTGCGGTTGAGGACTGACAAGACCAGTCCAACACAGGAGTTTGCCGTGTCTTCTCTTCCTCCGCTGGTGCAGCCGGCGGCCGAGCTCAGCAACGACGAGGTCGCCCGGTACAGCCGGCACCTGATCATCCCCGACGTGGGCATGGACGGGCAGAAACGGCTGAAGAACGCGAAGGTGCTGGTGATCGGCGCCGGTGGGCTGGGCTCGCCGACGCTGCTATACCTGGCCGCGGCCGGTGTCGGCACCATCGGGATCGTCGAGTTCGACGTGGTCGACGAGTCGAATCTGCAGCGGCAGGTGATCCACGGACAGTCCGATGTGGGCCGGCCGAAGGGGGAGAGTGCCCGCGATTCGATCCGGGAGATCAATCCGTATGTGACGGTGAACCTGCATTCCCAGCGCCTGGAGGCCGAGGGGGCGGTGGAACTGTTCGGGCAGTACGACCTGATCCTGGACGGCACCGACAACTTCGCCACCCGCTACCTGGTGAACGATGCCGCCGTGCTGGCGCACAAGCCGTATGTGTGGGGTTCGATCTACCGCTTCGAGGGTCAGGCGTCGGTGTTCTGGGAGGATGCCCCCGACGGCCGGGGCATCAACTATCGAGACCTTTATCCGCAGGCTCCGCCGCCGGGGATGGTGCCCTCATGCGCCGAGGGTGGTGTGCTGGGCATCTTGTGCGCGTCGATCGGGTCGATCATGGGTACCGAGGCGATCAAGCTGATCTGCGGTATCGGTGAGCCGCTGCTGGGCAGGCTGATGGTGTACGACGCCCTCGACATGACCTACCGCACCATCAGGATCCGCAAGGATCCCGACGGTGCGAAGATCACCGAACTCATCGACTACGACGAGTTCTGCGGTGTGGTGTCGGCAGAGGCCGCCGATGCCGCGGCCGGTTCGACGCTGACCGCCACCGAGCTGAAGGCCAGGTTCGACGCCGGTGAGCGGTTCGCGCTGATCGACGTGCGGGAGCCGGTGGAGTGGGACATCGTGCACATCGAGGGTGCCGAACTGGTGCCCAAGGGCGACATCCTCTCGGGTGCGGGTCTGGCGAAGATCCCGCAGGACCGGCCGACGGTGCTGTACTGCAAGACCGGTATCCGGTCGGCGGAGGCGCTCGCCGCGCTGAAACGGGCCGGGTTTGCCGATGCCACCCATTTGCAGGGCGGCGTGACCGCGTGGGCTCATCAGGTGGAGCCGTCGCTCCCGGTCTATTGAGACCGCTGAAATCAGCCCGGACATGGCCCGATCAACGCGATCTTTGACGCCCGAACGGTCTACTACCAGCAGGTAGTAGACCGTTCGGTGGTGCCGCTCCGCCGGAAAAGCAGCTAATCTCGTTGTGGGAAATCGCGTCGTTAACTGGAATTGTAAGTTCGCGTCGGTAATCTTTAAGGCGTGACTCCGCTCGCCCCGCCCGACCATGTACTCAATACATTCGGTCTCACAGCGCACCCGCCGATAGAGATCGGCGACTCCTGGCACGGTGGCTGGCGCGTGGGCGAGGTGGTGCTGTCCCTCGTTCCCGATCACGCGAGGGCCGCCTGGTCGGCCAAGGTTCGCGAACATCTGTACGTCGACGGCCTGCGCATCGCACGGCCGTTCCGCGCCACCGACGGCCGCTACGTGGTGTCGGGGTGGCGGGCGGACACCTATATCGCCGGCAGCCCCGAACCGCGCCACGACGAGGTGCTGTCGGTGGCCGACCGTCTGCACGCCGCCCTGTCCGATGTCGAGCGGCCCCGTTTCCTGGTGCAGCCGCCCGCGCCGCCGCACACCGACGTCGACGTGTTCACCGCCGCCGACCGCGCGGCCTGGGAGGACACACCGCTGCGTTCGGCCCGGGCCGCGGGGATGGCCGAACCCACCTCCGTGGACGGGCAGGCCAGCCTCGAGGCGCTCAGAATGCTCGCCAAGTTGCGTAAGCCGGTGGAGATGCAGTCGCAGGTGGTGCACGGCGACCTGTTCGGCACGGTGCTGTTCGCCGGTTCCGCGGCCCCCGGAATCACCGATATCGTGCCGTACTGGCGGCCCGCGGTGTGGGCGTCGGCCGTGGCGGTAGTGGATTCGCTGGCCTGGGGCGGTGCCGACGAAGACCTGGTCAACCGCTGGGCGGACCAGGACGAGTGGCCGCAGATGTTGTTGCGCGCCACCATGTTCCGACTCGCGGTGCATGCCCTGCATCCGCGGTCGACGGGCGGTGCGCTGCCCGGCCTGCTGCGTGTCGTCGAACTGGTCAGACTGCTCGTCTAGCCCTGGGGCGTATCTCTCACCGGGTCCGGCGTGATGTGAGAACAACGTGATTGTTCGGACACCGACGGGCAAAACCGTGAAACACGCGGTTCCTACCTTGGATCACAACCGACATCGGGGTCGGTGACAAGCCGGCATGACTGCTGGTGCCACCCGATAGACGATCCGAGGGGAAACACATGTCGTCTCTGCTGACGAATCTGCGGCGCGACCGCACTATCACCGATTGGGATCCCGAAGACCGGGAGGCCTGGGACAACGGCAACGCCGACATCGCCAAGCGCAACCTGGTGTGGAGCGTGATCTGCGAGCACGTCGGATTCTCCATCTGGTCGCTGTTCTCGGTGATGGCCCTGTTCATGGGCCCCGAATACGGGATCAGCCTCGACCAGAAGTTCGTGATCGCCGCCACCGCGACGTTCGTCGGGTCCTGTCTGCGCATTCCTTATACCCAGGCGACAGCCCGCTTCGGCGGCCGCAACTGGGCCATCTTCAGTGCGATCGTGCTGGTGATCCCCACCGGCCTCACCCTGATGCTGATGATGAACCCGGGTGACTTCGGTTACGGCTGGTTCCTGGCCGTGGCGGCGATCACCGGTTTCGGCGGCGGCAACTTCGCCTCGTCGATGACCAACATCAACGCCTTCTACCCGCAGCGGCTCAAGGGCTGGGCGCTCGGCCTCAACGCCGGCGGCGGCAACATCGGAGTGCCGGCCGTGCAGCTGATCGGTCTGCTGGTGATCTGGCTCGCCTCCGACAACCCGGAGATCGTGTGCGCCTTCTATCTGGTGCTGCTGGCGATCGCCGGTGTGGGTGCGGCCATGTACATGGACAACCTCGACCACCAGACCTCCAGCGCCAAGGCGATGATCGACTGCCTGCGCTACCGCGACACCTGGATCATCGGCATCCTGTACGTCGGTACGTTCGGCTCGTTCATCGGTTTCGGTTTCGCGTTCAGCCAGGTCCTCAACATCAGCTTCACCTCCTCGGGTGCGGCCAAGCCCGCGCTGGCCGCGGCGCAGATCGCCTGGATCGGCCCGCTGCTCGGTTCGCTCGCCCGTCCCTACGGCGGCAAGCTCGCCGACAAGATCGGTGGCGGCAAGGTCACCATGTACACGTTCGTCGGGATGACCGCGGCCGCGGCGATCCTGGTGGCGGCCGGCACCATGTCCGACAACAACGGCAAGGTCATCGAGACCGGACACCTGGTGGGCCTGATCGTCGGCTTCATCCTGCTGTTCCTGCTCTCGGGAATCGCCAACGGTTCGGTGTACAAGATCATCCCGACCATCTGGGAGGAGAAGGCGCAGGCCCGTACCGACCTGAGCGCGATGGCGAAGGTCACTTGGTCGCGGTCGATGTCGGGTGCGCTGATCGGTCTGGCCGGTGCGCTGGGCGGTCTCGGCGGTGTCGGTATCAACCTGGTGCTGCGGGCCAGCTACAAGTCCAATCAGTCGGCGACGGTGGCGTTCTGGATCTTCATGGCCTTCTATGTGGTCGCCGCGGTGATCACCTGGGTCTTCTACGTCCGCCGCCAGACCGTGCTCAGCACCGAGACCACCGACATCGTGGTCGAGCCCACGGGGACCGAACCTGCGGTGGCCGAGAAGTCCTCCGCCACAACGATCGACGACGCAGCAGCAACGAATGACGCGGAGCCGCATACAGTTCCGACCACCGCCGGAAACGGGACGCTCGCCTGACGGCGCACGCCCGCACGCAGACAACGTTTCACGTTTCGAGGAGTACTTTCAGATGAGCAGGCAGACAGTGGTGGTCGCGGGCCACGGCATGGTCGGACACCGGTTCGTACAGTCACTACGCAACCATGATTCCGGCGGCGACTGGGATGTGGTGGTGATCGGCGAAGAAGCAGATCCCGCCTACGACCGGGTGGCCCTGTCCTCCTATGTCGGTTCCTGGCAACGTGATTCGCTGGCCCTGGACGGCAACACCTACGCCGGTGACGAGGCGGTGACCAGCCACCTCGGTGAGCTGGTCACCGCGATCGACCGGTCCGGCAAGCGGGTCACCACCGACTCCGGCCGGGTCGTCGACTACGACGCGCTGGTGCTGGCCACCGGGTCGTACGCGTTCGTCCCGCCGGTCGACGGGCACGATCACGAGCGGTGCTTCGTCTACCGCACCCTCGACGACCTCGACGGCATCCGCGCCACCGCGGAGGCCGCCGGGCCGGGAGCGGTGGGTGTGGTCGTCGGCGGCGGCCTGCTGGGGTTGGAGGCCGCCAACGCGCTCAAGCTGCTCGGGATGACCCCGCATGTGGTCGAGTTCGCTCCGCGGCTGATGCCGATGCAGGTCGACGAGGGCGGCGGCGCCGTACTCAAGGGCCTCATCACCGATCTCGGCCTGCACGTCCACACCGGTGTGGGCACCTCGAGCATCGCCGACCACCCGGAGCTGCCCGGAGCACTGCGGGTCACCCTCAGCGACGACTCCACCATCGATGCCGCCCTCGTGGTGTTCTCGGCCGGTGTGCGCCCGCGCGATCAGCTGGCCCGCGAGGCCGGTATCGAGGTCGCCGAGCGCGGTGGTGTGCTCACCGACACCTCGTGCCGCACATCGGATCCCGACGTGTACGCGATCGGTGAGGTGGCCGCGGTCGACGGCCGCTGCTACGGCCTGGTGGCCCCCGGCTACACCACCGCGGAGGTGGTCGCCGACCACCTGCTCGGCGGCGACAGCCGATTCCCGGGAGCGGACCTGTCCACCAAGCTCAAGCTGCTCGGCGTGGACGTCGCCAGCTTCGGCGACGCGATGGGCACCACCGAGAACGCACTCGAGATCGTCTACCACGACCCGGTGGCCGGCAGATACGCCAAGCTCGTGCTCTCCGACGACGCCAAGACCCTGCTCGGCGGCATCCTCGTCGGTGACGCGTCGGCGTACGCGATGCTCAAGCCGATGGTCGGCCGGGAGATCCCCGGCGACCCGTCGGCACTGATCGTGCCGAGCTCGTCGGGGCCGGCCCTCGGTGTGGACGCGCTGCCCGACGACGCCGAGATCTGCTCGTGCAACGGCGTGTCCAAGGGCACCATCTGCTCGGCGATCGCCGACGGCGCCTGCGACCTGGCGGCCATCAAGGGCTGCACCTCGGCCGGCACCACCTGCGGCGGCTGCCTGCCGTCGGTGAAGTCGCTGCTGGCGGCCTCCGGCGTCGAACTGAGCAAGGCGCTGTGCGAGCACTTCTCGCAGTCCCGTGCCGAACTGTTCGAGATCGTGTCGGTCACCGGTATCCGCACCTTCTCCGCGCTGATCACCCGTTTCGGCACCGGCCTGGGCTGCGACATCTGCAAGCCGACCGTCGCGTCCATCCTGGCGTCCACCTCGAGCGACCACATCCTCGACGGTGAGCAGGCTGCGCTGCAGGACACCAACGATCACTTCCTGGCCAACATGCAGAAGAACGGCTCGTACTCGGTCGTTCCGCGGATGCCCGGCGGCGAGGTGACCCCGGAGCAGCTCATCGTCATCGGCGAGATCGCCCGCGACTACGGTCTGTACACCAAGATCACCGGCGGTCAGCGCATCGACCTGTTCGGTGCCCGCGTCGACCAGCTCCCCGAGATCTGGCGGCGCCTCGTCGACGCCGGTATGGAGTCGGGCCAGGCGTACGGCAAGAGCCTGCGCACGGTGAAGAGCTGTGTCGGATCCACCTGGTGCCGCTACGGCGTGCAGGATTCGGTGGGAATGGCGGTGTTCCTGGAGAAGCGGTACCGCGGCCTGCGGTCCCCGCACAAGATCAAGTTCGGTGTCTCCGGATGTGCCCGCGAGTGCGCCGAGGCCCGCGGCAAGGACGTCGGCGTCATCGCCACCGAACACGGCTGGAACCTGTACGTGGCCGGCAACGGCGGGCAGAGTCCCAAGCACGCGGTGCTGCTGGCCGGCGGGGTGGATGACCAGACCCTGGTCGCCTACATTGATCGGTACCTGATGTTCTATATCCGCACCGCGGACAGGCTGCAGCGCACCGCGCCGTGGCTGGAGTCCCTGGAAGGCGGGCTGGAGCATCTCAAAGCGGTCGTCTGCGATGACAGTCTCGGACTGGCCGCCGAATTGGAGGAAGCGATGGAACGCCATGTCGCGGGGTACCGCGACGAATGGGCCGCGGTGCTCGACGACGAGGAAAAGCTGAGCCGCTTCGTCTCGTTCGTCAACGCCCCGGAGGTCGCCGACCCGACGATCCGTTTCGCGGACTACGAACGCCGCGTGCCGGTGCTGCTCGACATGCCCCCGATGCCGCCGGCGCCTGCCGAACAGGATTCACCGGCATCGGTGTAGCCCGGCCCCATCCGACCTGACCCGATCGGCTCTTCCCAGCCCGAAGGAGCACCGCAATGACAACACAACAGACCACAGCACAGACCGCCGGCGACGACGTGATCGTGCCCGCCGGCACCGCCCTCCGTGAGGTGACGGCACAGCATCCCGACGCCGTGGACGGCACCTGGGTCCGCGCCTGCCGGCTGTCCGACCTGTCGATCGGCCGGGGCGTGGGCGTGCTCGGCCCCGGCTTCGAGCAGGTCGCGCTGTTCCGCGTGCCCGCCGCCGAATCCGACCGTGAGGCCGCGGCCGGACGCAGCAAGCTGTACGCCGTCGGCAACATCGACCCGTTCGCGCGGGCCGCGGTGATGTCGCGCGGACTCACCGGCGACCGCGACGGCGAGCCGATGGTGACCAGCCCGCTCGGCAAGCAGGCGTTCTCGCTGCGCACCGGCGTGTGCCTCGACGACGACTCGCGGTCGTTGACGAGCTACGCGGTGATCGTGCGTGACGGCGCCGTCGAGGTGTTCTTCCCGAAACGATGAGTACCGATTTCCCAGAGTCCGCACCGGCCACCGCCCGTGCCCGCACCACCCCGGCCACCCGCCCGGCGCCCGACTGCGCCGACGACGGCCCCGAGGACGGCGCGGCGCTGCCCCTGACCGGTTTCACGATCGGGATCACCGCGGCACGCCGGTCCGAGGAGTTCGGCGCGCTGCTCACCCGGCGCGGCGCCGAGGTGATGTCGGCGCCGACGATCATGATCGTGCCGCTCGCCGACGACTCGGCGCTGGCCGAGGTCACCGAGGAGATCATCGCCGACCCGCCCGAGTTGATGGTGGCCACCACCGGCATCGGCTTCCGCGGCTGGGTCGAGGCCGCCGAGGGCTGGGGCAACGCCGAGGGCCTGTTGGCGGCGCTCGGGCGCAGCCGGCTGATTGCCCGTGGTCCCAAGGCCAAAGGCGCCATCCGGGCGGCCGGCCTGACCGAGGAGTGGTCGCCGGACAGCGAATCGTCGTCGGAGGTGCTCGACAAGCTGCTCGACGAGGGCGTCGACGGCAGGCGGGTGGCGGTGCAGTTGCACGGGGCGACCACCGAATGGGAGCCGCTGCCGGACTTCTGCGACGTGCTGCGCGCGGCCGGAGCCGAGGTGCTGCCGGTGCCGGTGTACCGCTGGCAGGTACATCCGGACGTGGCCCGCATCGACAAGCTGATCGCGGCGGTGATCCGGTCCGACCTGGATGCGATCACCTTCACCAGCGCGCCCGCCGTGGCGGCGCTGTTCACCCGCGCCAAGGAACTGGGCAAGATGGCCGCGCTCACGCACGCCATGCGCACCTCCGTGCCTGCCTTCTGTGTAGGCTCGGTGACGGCGGGTCCGCTTGAAGCGCAGCAGGTTCCGACGATCTATCCGCACCGCTACCGATTGGGTGCGCTGGCCCGGCTGATCACCGAGGAACTGCCGCGGCGCAGTCACCGGCTCCGGGTGCACGGCCACGACACCGCCATCCGCGGCCAGTCGGTGATGGTCGACGGCAACCTGCTCGAACTGTCCGCCACCAGCATGACCCTGCTCAAAACCCTCGCGGTCACCCCGGGGCGGGTGGTCTCGCGCACCGATCTGCTCGCCGGTCTGCCCGGCGACAGCAGCGACACCCATGCCGTCGAGGTGGCAGTGGCGAGACTGCGTGCCGCACTGGGGGATCCGAAGATGATCCAGACGGTGGTCAAACGAGGCTACCGGCTGGCCGTCGATCTCGAATACGACGGGGAGGACGAATGAACACACCTTTGCCACTCGGCGACCGGATGCGGGACGTCAGTCCCGTCATCGTCGCCCACGGAACACGAAACCCGCACGGCGTCACCATGATCGCCGAGATCGCCGCCGCCGTGAGTGAGCGGATCGGGACCACCCGCACGGCGTTCGTCGACGTCCTCGGCCCGACACCCGCCGAGGTGCTCTCCGATCTCGCCGACGATCGTCCGGCCGTCGTCGTACCCGCCTTTCTGGCCTCGGGATACCATGTGCGCCAGGATCTTCCGGGGCACATCGAGGAGTCGGGCCGGCCCGGGACGATCGTCACCCGGGCACTGGGCCCGGATCCGGTGATCGCCGCCGTGCTGCGGCTTCGGCTGATCGAGGCCGGCTGGGAGCCGGGCGACGTGGTGGTGCTGGCCGCGGCCGGCTCCTCTGATGCCTCCGCGCGCGGCCAGGTGCATCTGGCCGCCCGCCAGCTCGAATCGCTGATCGGTGGGCGGGTGGAGGTCGGTTTCATTGCCACCGCTGAACCCACTGTGCCGCAGGCGATCACCCGGGCACGACGGCGTCTGCGCCGCGGCGGCAAGCTGGTGGTGGCCAGCTACCTGCTGGCGCCCGGCCTCTTTCACTCCCGGCTTTTCGGGATGGACGTCGACGCCGTCGCCGAACCCCTCGGTGCCGACCCCCGCATCTGCGACCTCATCGTCACCCGCATGCGCGCCGCCGTCAGTCCTTACCGCCGCCCCGCCGCCGTCACCTGGCGCTAGGTCATGCTTGCTGGTCCGGGGGGAGTTCCGGGTGCCAACGGCACTCGCGCAGGTGGATGCGGCCGTCGGTGATGGGGACGCCCTCCTGCCGGAGGCGTTCGAGCTGACGGCTCTCCAGGTGTGGTGCGGGGCGGCCGCTTGCGGGTACCACCCGGTGCCAGGGGAGGTCGGCCGAATCGGTGCGCATGATCGCGCCGACGATCCGCGGCGACGACAGGCCGACGGCCGCGGCCAGGTCGCCGTACGTGGTGACCTGGCCCTCGGGGATGGCGGCGACCAGGGCCCGGACCGCCTCGATATCGTCGTCGGAAATTGTGGCCATCGGATTACCAGATCGCCTCGCGGATCAGCCGGGCCACCAGCACCGGTTCCAGGAACGGCACCATGTGCTCACAATCGGCATGCAGCACAGTCACATCCGGTCCGCAGTCGGCGATGAACCGCTCGCTGATGAACGGCGGATCGACACGGTCGGCGACCACGATCGTCGTCGGGATCCCGGCGGGTGGCTGCACCGCGGGACGGGACATCTCGCTCCACGCCGTCGCGGCGGCGGGGGCGCCGACCCGCCACTGCACCCGGCCCGCCGCATTCGGCACCAGGTGTGTCTCGATCTCGTGGTCGAGGATGTGGCCGGGAACCAGCGCCCAGCCCTCGGCGCATTTGGCCGACCGGGCGGCCTCGGCGTCGGCGTAATCCCAGTTCTCCAGGCTCGCGGTGGACACCTCGAGCGCCCGCTGCGGGTCGAGACCCTGTGCCGGGTCGAGTGCGATGATCGCACGCACCCGGACCGGGGAGGTGGCCAGCCGGTGCGCCAGACGCATCGCCAGCGCGCCGCCGAATGAATGCCCCACGATGACCAGGTCGGACGGGTCCTCTTTCACCACAACCTCTTCGAGGCCGTCGAGGTTGGCCTCGAACGACCACGGCGGCGTGAACGGCGACTGCCCGTGCCCGCGCAGATCCGGGGCGACGATGCGGACCTCCGGCAGATCGGCGGCCAGGAACCGCCAGCGATCGCCGTGCCCGGTGAGGCCGTGGATCGCCAGAACCGTGGGTGTACCGGCCAACAGGTCGTCGCGGGCCGGGCCGAAGGTGTGGGTGAACAGGGTCATACCGGCCATTATCCCGGACCGGGCGGCGGGTGAGCTGGGCGGTGCCGGGCGTGTGGGGACCGTGTCGGTGGCCCGTGATTGCATAGGGATCATGTCCCGCAGACCCGAGCCCCGCAATCAGCCCGTGCGGGGTACCGCCCTGCGCGCGCGGCTGGTCGCCGCGCACGGGTCGGCGGGTACCGAGCGTGAGTGGCCGTCGCAGGTGCGCACGGTCATCGGCGATGTGCAGCGGCCACCGGACGCGCGCGCCTGGCGTCCGTACCGGGTGCACGGGGGACCGGGTACGGGGAAGACGGCGCTGGTCGTCGACGCCGCCGTAGCCCGGCTGTCCACGCCCGGTGTGGACCCGGAGTCTGTGCTGGTGGTCGCGCCCAGCCGCCGGGCGTCGATCGCGTTGCGCGAGGAGATCACCCGTCGGGTGCTCGCAAGAACCGACGGTTTCGGGGGCGCGCTGCGCGAGCCGTTGGTGCGGACAGTGCACTCGTATGCCTTCGCGATCCTGCGCCTTCAGGCAGCCGCGCACGGCAATCCGCCGCCCCGGCTCATCACCGGTTCCGAACAAGACGTGGTGCTACGCGAACTGCTCGCCGGTGACATCGAGGACGGCGCGGAGTACTGGCCCGCCCACCTGCGGCCGGCGCTGGGCACCGACGGCTTCGCCCAGGCGTTGCGTGATCTGCTGATGCGTGCGGCCGAACGCGGCGCCGGTCCCGAGGAACTCATCGCGCTCGGCCGTGAACACACACGCCCCGAATGGGTTGCGGCCGGACACGCCTACGCCCAGTACGAGCAGACGATGCTGTTGCGCGGCAGCGTCGGCCTGTCCACACCTGGTGCCTCCGCGCCGGCCGTCGACGCCGCCGAACTCGTCGGCTCGGCGCTGTCGGCGTTCGCCACCGACCCGGACCTGCTGACCGCGCAGCGCCGCCGTATCCGGCATCTGATCGTCGACGACGCCCAGCACCTCGACCCGCAGGCCGCCTATCTGCTCAGACTGGTCGGCACCGGTACCGCGTCGACGATCATCACCGCCGACACCGATCAGTCGGTGTTCGGATTCCGGGGCGCCAGCCCGGTGTTCGCCGACGGCCTCGCCGAATCGGGCAGCGACCACGACATCGTCCTCACCGAGAACCTGCGCTCGGCACCCGAGGTCAACCGGGTCGGCGCGCTCCTGGCCCGCCGCCTCCCCGGCGCCCGCCCCCACCCGTACCCGGAACCGTCGGGAGCCGGGGCTCCCCGGCGAGATGAGACACCTGACGACACCACCTCCCTACCAGGCTCCGCAACCGTCCGCGTATTCAGTTCCACCGCAAAGGAAGCCACCGCGGTGGCCGACCTTCTCCGTCGGGCGCACCTGTTCGAAGGGGTGCCGTGGTCGCGGATGGCGGTGATCGTGCGGTCGGTGTCGCTGTCGCTGCCGGCGCTGCGCCGGGCCTTCCGGTCGGCGGGGGTGCCGATGGTCACGCAGACCTCCGATCTGCCGCTGCACCGGCAGCGCGCGGTGCTCGGACTGATGCTGGCGCTACGGGCGATCGCCGCACGTGAGGACCATCAGGCGCAGACCCGACCATCGAATCCAGAGATTTTCGGGATCGACCACACCGTCGACCTGGTGACCGGGGTGATCGGCGGCGCCGATCCGGGGGCGATGCGCAGGCTGCGCCGTGGTATCCGCCGCTACGACGAGGCGCATCTGGCGGAGGTGGCGCCAGAGGGCGACGTGCCCGATTCCCTGGTGTCGCTGCGGGCGGCGATCCTCGACGACGAGGTCGCCGAACGCTACGCCAAAGTACTGTCCGACACCGAACTCGCACCCTTGAACCGCGTCCGCAAGGCGATCGGAGCGGGTTATAAGGCGCATACCGCGGGACTCGGCCTCGAACACAGCCTGTGGGCGGCGTGGCAGGCAACCGGACACGACAGGCGCTGGGCGGCAACGGCATTGCGCGGCGGGCCGATCGGGGAGCAGGCCGACCGGGATCTGGACGCGGTGATCGCCATGTTCGAGGCGGCCGGCACCTTCACCGACAACCTGCCGGCCGCCGGACCGGCCGCCTTCGTGCACTACCTGACGCAGTTGCAGATTCCCCGCGACAGCCGCACCCCGCATGTCGCCGCGGAGTCGGTGGCGGTGATCTCGGCGCACGCGGCGGTGGGTCGCGAATGGGACGTGGTGGCCGTGGCCGGGGTGGCGGACGGGCTGTGGCCGTCGCTGCGCAGCCGGGGCAGTGTGCTGGCCACCGGCCCGCTCATCGACCTGCTCGACGGTGTGCACCCCGACGCCGTCGACACCGTCGCCCGTGGCTCGGTGGCGCTGGCCGACGAGCGCAGGCTGCTGCTGGTGGCGTGTACCAGGGCGCGGCGCACCCTGATGCTCTCGGCCGTCGACGACGGCGACACCTCGTCGCCGTCGCGGTTCCTGCTGGAGATCGCCGACGCCCTCGGGGCGAGCACGGTGGCGGGGGAAGTCCCGGTCCCGACGGATGGTGACCTCGCGGAGGACCACGTGCCGTCGGCGGACCTGCCCCTCGACCCGGGCGTCGATCGGGTCCTGTCGCTGCCGTCGCTGGTGGCCGCGTTGCGCAGCGCGCTCGTCGCGGGAACAGCAGGCGGGGGACCAGAAGGCGGGGGACCAGAAGGCAGGAGAACCGAAGGCGCGGAACCGGATGCGGTGCGCCGGGCCGATGCCGCTGCCACGCTGCTGGCCGAACTCGCGGACGCCGACGTGCCGGGTGCGCATCCGCGGGATTGGTATGGGCTGGCCGGCCCGAGCACCGACGTCGCGCTGTGGTCTCCCGACGGCGGTCCGGTGGTGCTGTCGCCGTCCACCACCGAAACCTTGTCGCTGTGTTCGCTGCGCTGGCTGCTCGAACGGCACGGCGGGCGCGACGGCGATCAGGCGCCCGCGGTCACCGGCACCCTGGTGCACACGCTGGTGCAGGCGACGGCGGGCAAGATCGACCCGGCCGAGGTGACCGCCGCGCTGCGCGAGGTGTGGGACCGTGTCGACACCGGTGCGGCATGGTTCTCGCGCCGCGAACTCGAACGCGCCGAGGCGATGCTCGTCAATTTCCGTGAATGGCTGCGGGTGTCGAGGTCCGACCTCACCGAGTTCGGGGTGGAGGCCGATATCAACGCGGTCCTTCCTCCGGAGCGGAGCGCGGAGGAAGCGGGTGACCGGGACGATCCGGCGGTGCGCCTACGCGGCCGGATCGACAGGCTCGAACTCGACCATCAGGGCCGTCCGGTGGTGATCGATGTGAAGACCGGCAAGACCCCGATCTCCAAGGCCGACGCCCAGGACCACGCCCAGCTCGCCACCTACCAGGTGGCGCTGAGACTCGGCGGCATACCGGGTGCCGCCGGCACTGTCGGCGGTGACAAGAGCGCCGGGAGTGAGACCGGCGGTGGCCGGCTCGTGTACGTGTCCAAGGACAATCGCACCACCGGAGCGGCGGAGAGGGTGCAGGACGCCCCCGATGCCGAGGTGATGGACGAGTGGATCACATTGATACGCAAGGCCGCCCGTGCGTCGGTGGGGCCGAGGTACGCCGCCACCCCGAACCCGGGCTGCCCGCACTGCCCGGTCGCCACCAGTTGTCCGGCACATCTCGAAGGCAGGACGGTGCTCGATGATTAGTGCTAAGTCCTTGGCTGCAGCTCTCGAGGACGGGACGGCCCCACATGATCAGTGCTAAGTCCTTGGCTGCGGCTCTGGGTTTGCCGTCGCCGACGGAGGAGCAGGTCGCCGTCATCGAGGCGCCGATGGAACCGGTGCTGGTGGTGGCCGGTGCCGGTGCGGGCAAGACCGAGACGATGGCCTCGCGGGTGGTGTGGCTGGTGGCCAACCAGCTCGCCGGGCCGGAGGAGGTCCTCGGCCTGACGTTCACCCGCAAGGCGGCCAGCGAACTGGGCGCCCGGATCCGGCGCAGGCTGTCGATGCTGGCCGGGTCGCCGGCACTGCGCACCTGGGATCCGGCCGGCACGCTCGCGGCCCGGCTGCGGAGTACCGATCCCGAAGTCAGCACCTATCACGCCTACGCCGGCCGGCTCATCGCCGACTACGGGCTGCTGCTGCCGGTGGAACCCTCATCGACGCTGCTGTCGGAGACCGAGCTGTGGCAGTTGGCGTTTTCGGTGGTGTCGAACTGGACGGGTGAGCTCGACACCGACAAGACCCCGGCATCGGTCACTGAGGCGGTGCTGTCGCTGTATTCGGAACTGGCCGAACATCTCGTGGACGTGTCGGCCCTGGAGACCGCGGGCGACACCCTGTACGGGCTGATCGACACGTTGCCGAAGGGGCCGCGACAGCGCGCCGAACCGAGCCAGGCGCTGCGCAAGATCCAGACGGTGATCGACGAACGCAGGCAGATGGTGCCGCTGGTGGTGGCGCTCGGCGACGAGATGCGCAGGCAGTCCGCGCTGGACTTCGGATCGCAGATGTCGATGGCGGCGCGGCTGGTCCGCGACAACCCGGAGGTCGCCGCATCCGAGCGGGCGGCGGTGCGGGCGGTGCTGCTCGACGAATACCAGGACACCGGCCATTCGCAGCGAATCCTGTTGTCCTCCTTGTTCGGTCGCCGTACGGAGGGCGTGCCGTCGGTGGCGGTGACCGCGGTGGGTGATCCGATCCAGTCGATCTACGGCTGGCGCGGTGCGTCGGCGGCCAACCTGCCCCGGTTCACCAGGGATTTCCGGTGGTCCGACGGCTCGGAGGCCCGGCGGCTGGAGTTGCTGACGAGCTGGCGCAACAGCCGGACCGCGCTCAAGCTGGCCAACGAGACATCGGAGGAGTTGCGCCGCAAGGGTATTCCGGTGAGTGTGCTGCGTCCCCGGGAGGGGGCGCCGCCGGGCGTGGCGCGAGTGACTTTGTGCGACACCGTCGTCGACGAGCGGGAGTGGGTCGCCGACCGCATCGAGGACCGGTACCGGGCGGCCGAGGAGGCCGGTCAGGCGCCGCCCACCGCGGCGATCCTGGTGCGCCGCAACGAGGATTCGGCGCCGCTCGCCGCGGCCCTGGCTGCCCGCGGTATCCCGGCCGAGGTGGTGGGTATCGGTGGGCTGCTGCATGTTCCGGAGGTCGCCGACATCGTCGCCATGCTCAGACTGGTGGCCGACCCGCTGGCCGGGTCGGCGGCGATGCGCCTGCTCACCGGTCCGCGCTGGCAGCTGGGCGCCAAGGACATCGACGCGTTGTGGCGGCGGGCCCGGGAGCTCGCGGTGGCCACCAATTACGGGGCGTCGGGGGTGGTGGACAACCGGGAGGAACTCGACAAGGCCCTCGACGCCGTGCTGCCCACCGACCTGATCGATCAGGCCGGTCTCGGTGACGCGCTGGTGGATCCGGGCGACCCGGACCGCTACAGTCCCGACGGGTTCGCCCGCATCCGGGTGTTCGGCGGGCAGCTGGAATCGTTGCGCCGCAGGATCGGTCAGCCGCTGCCGGAACTGGTCGCCGACGTCGAACACACCATGGGGGTGTCGGTGGAGGCGCAGATCCAGGCGCGGCGGATGCGCGGAACCGTCACCGGCCGTGAACAGCTCGACGCCTTCGCCGAGTACGTGTCGCGGTTCGCCGACCGGCCGGGCGCCAACCTGCCGGGCCTGCTGTCGTTCCTGGACGCGGCACAGTCCATCGAAAAGGGCTTGGAGCCCGGGCATGTGGAGGTGTCCGAACATCGGGTGCAGATCCTGACGGTGCACGCCGCCAAGGGCCTCGAATGGGACGTGGTGGCCGTGGTACATCTGTGCGACCGGATCTTCCCGGGCGGCAAGGCCGATTCGACGTGGCTGGGCAGCGCCCGGGAACTGCCCGCCGAGCTGCGTGGCGATCTCGCCGATACCGCCGCGAAAGGTGGTGAAACCGGCACCCGACCATCAGAATCGGAGGGGTTTCCGCGGTGTGATGTGTCGGGTGCTTCCGACCGCAAAGAGCTGGAGACGATCCTCGATGAGCACAAGGAGGCGATCAAGGAACGCCGGCTGGAGGAGGACCGCAGGCTGCTGTACGTGGCGCTCACCCGCGCCAAGGAGGAACTGCTGGTGTCGGCGCACCACTGGTCCGAGGGTGACGAGAAGCCGCGCGGGCCGTCGCTGTTCTTTGCCGAACTGCTGGAGATCACCCAGACCGCACTGACCGACCCGGCCGCCGATTCCGAAGGGCTACAGGTAGATTGGATCGTCGACCCGCCCGCCGACGGCGAGACCAACCCGCTCGCCGAACGCGATACCTCGCGACCGTGGCCGCACGACCCGCTCGCCGGCCGCCGTGACGTGATGCGAGCCGCCGCAGACCGGGTGCTCGATGCGTTGGCGCACCGGGAGGTGTCCGGGCTGTTTGAGGTGCCGGCCGCTGCGCCGCCGCGAACCACCAAGCGCGGCAGCAGAAAACGCAAACCCGCAGAACCCGCGCCGGTGATACCCGTGGCGCAGGATCCGGTGATCACGGCGTGGCGTGCCGAGGCCGACGCGCTGCTCGCCGAACTGCGCGGCGTCAACCAGGCGCTCATCGAGGTCGAACTGCCCGCCCACCTGTCGGTGAGTCAGCTCGTCGAACTCGACACCGACGAACAGACCTTCGCCCAGCGACTGCGCCGGCCCACCCCGTTCCCGCCCAATCCGACGGCCCGGCGCGGCACCGCCTTTCACGCCTGGGTGGAACGCTGGTTCGGCGCTACCCGGCTCCTCGACATCGACGAGCTGCCCGGCGCCGCCGACGCCACCGCCAGTCCTGACTCCGACCTCGATGCGCTGCGCGAGCGGTTCCTCGCCTCGCGGTGGGCCCAGCGCACCCCGAGCGAGGTGGAGGTGCCGTTCGAGACGGCGATCGGGTCGACGGTGATCCGTGGCCGCATCGACGCCGTGTTCGCCGAGGGGGAGGGGCGCTGGCTGGTCGTCGACTGGAAAACCGGTGCGGTGCCCGAACCCGCGAAACGCACATCGCTGATCGTGCAGCTCGCCGCCTACCGGATCGCGTGGGCGCAACTGCAGGACGTGCCGGTGGAGAAGGTGCGGGCGGCGTTCCACTACGTGCGATCCGGGGAAACGCTCGAACCGGACGATCTGCCGGACCGGGAGGCACTGGCGGCGCTGCTGGCCAAATAGGCTGCTCGCCAAACAGGCCCGGACGATCGCCGTCGGCCTGTCGTGTCGGCCCTGCTTGCGAAACCGCCGGAGGGTACTAGATTCAAGGTCTTGTGAGGCATAGACCGCGGGCGACGCACCATCGGGGGGCGGACACCGCGCCCGGCGAGCAGTCGTTCATGACCGTCAGGCGCCGGTGTGGCCGTTCGTAACCGAATCCGCAACCGGCTGCGGTCGGACCAGCTGTCGGAGGGTCCCGACTACGCGCTCGTCGGCGTCATCAGCATCCCCGAGCTGCAGGCCAGCCCGTGGCGGGCCATCGGCAAGCGTGTCGTATTCGCGGTCGTCGCGCTGTTCTTCACAGCGGTCATCGTCTACATCGACCGGGCCGGCTACCGCGACGCGCAGAACAACCCGCTGTCGTTCCTCGACTCGCTCTACTATTCGGCGGTCACCCTCTCGACCACGGGGTACGGCGACATCACACCGCTGTCGCCGTCGGCGCGGCTGGTGAACATCCTGATCATCACGCCGATGCGCGTGCTGTTCCTGATCGTGCTGATCGGTACGACCCTCGAGGTGCTCACCGAACGGTCCCGGCAGGCCCTGAAGATTCAGCGTTGGAGGAACTCTGTGCGTAATCACACGGTGGTGATCGGTTACGGCACCAAGGGCCGTACCGCCGTCGAGGCGATGATCGGCGACGGTATCAAGCCGGCGGAGATCGTGGTTGTCGACGGCGACGCCGCGGCGCTGGAGGCGGCCGCGCAGGACGGCCTGGTGACGGTGCGCGGCGACGCCACCAAATCGGACGTGCTGCGGCTGGCGGGGGTGGCGCACGCCGCGGCGATCGTCGTGGCCACCAACCGCGACGACACCGCCGTGCTGGCGACGCTGACCGCGCGCGAGATCAACCCGCGCGCCAAGATCGTCGCCTCCATCCGCGAGGCGGAGAATCAGCACCTGATGCGGCAGTCGGGCGCCAACTCGGTGGTCGTGTCGTCGGAGACCGCCGGCCGGCTGCTGGGCATCGCCACCAAGACACCGACGGTGGTGGAGGTGATCGAGGACCTGCTCACCCCGGACGAGGGGTATTCGATCGCCGAACGCGAGGTGGACCCGACCGAGACAGGGGGCTCGCCCAAACACACCAAGGACATCGTGCTGGGCGTCGTCCGCGAGGGTGTGCTGTACCGGGTCGACAACAGCAAGGTGGAACAGATCGAGGCGGGCGACCGCCTGCTGTACGTGAGACAGGGTGGTCCCTCCGATGACTGAGAATCTCTCGCCCGGGCCGGGCGGGCCGCGGTTCACGCTGCCGCAGCCGCCACTGCTGTCGCGGGCCACGTACCACCGGGCCGACGAACTCCGCGACGACCCCGACGCCCTGCGGGCGGGCTGGCCGGCCGCGCAGGTGCTGCTGGTCGATTCCACCGGCCGCTATCCGGTGGCGGACGACGGCTCGCTGCACTGGGTCGACGCCCAGGCCCTCGGCGCGCAGCCGGGCCCGGATGCCGTGTTCCTCGGTGTGCTGGGCGAGGGCGAGGGCGCACACGGAGGGCACAGGTGGGCGCGGCGCGTCGACCACATCGACGGCCCGACCGCCGACCCGCGACGCGGTGCCGAACTGCTCGGCGCCGACGAGGCCGGTTTGCTGGCCACCGCACTCGGCATCCTCAATTGGCATGCCACCGCCCGGTTCTCCCCTTCCGACGGGGTCCCGATCGTCGCCGCGCGGGGCGGCTGGGTACGCCGGCCCGCCGCCGGTCCCGACGAGGTGGGACAGCCCAAGGCGACAGCCGGCGACGAGTTCCCGCGCACCGACCCGGCGATCATCACGGTCGTGCACGACGGTGCCGACAGGGTGCTGCTCGGCAGGCAGGCGGTGTGGCCCGACGGCTGGTACTCGACGCTCGCCGGCTTCGTCGAACCGGGCGAATCACTCGAGCAGTGTGTGATCCGGGAGGTCCACGAGGAGGTCGGCATCACCGTGCACGACCCGCGCTACCTGGGCAGCCAGCCGTGGCCGTTCCCGCGGTCGCTGATGCTCGGCTTCGAGGCGATCGGAAACCCAGACGAACCGCTGAACTTCCTCGACGGTGAGATCGGCGACGCCATCTGGTTCCACCGTGACGAGGTCCGGGAGGCGCTCGCCGCGGGTGGCAGCTGGTCCGGTTCGGACGCCGGCGCCGCGGCCGGCGCGGACGCTCCGAGGCTACGTCTGCCCGGCTCGATCTCGATCGCTCGGGCCATGATCGAGGCCTGGGCCGCGCAGTAGGCGAGCCGTCCGGAACACCACGCCGACCTGTGGTGTTATGGGTTTCATGAGCAATGTGATCGACGACGACACACGTACCTCCGACGACGGCGAACTGACGATGTACACCACCTCCTGGTGTGGCTACTGCCGTCGCCTCAAAACCGCGCTCAAGGCCAGCGGCATCAGCTGGCAGGAGATCGACATCGAGGTCAACCCCGATGCGGCCGAGTTCGTCGGCAGCGTCAACGGCGGCAACCACGTGGTGCCCACCGTCCGGTACGCCGACGGCACCACCGCCACCAACCCGTCGATCGCCGACGTCAAGGCCAAGCTCGGGGTATGACCGGCGCGGCCGTCGGACGGGTGTGCGAAGCGCCTGTCCTGTGTCCCTGAGCCGCTGTCGTACCCGGCTGCGATAGTGGGGGACGTGTCCGACATCCTCGATGGTCTCGATCCCGAGCAGCGTGCCGCCGTCCTCGCCCCCCGCGGACCGGTGTGCGTGCTGGCCGGCGCGGGCACCGGCAAGACCCGGACCATCACCCGGCGCATCGCGCACCTCACCTCGTCCGGTCAGGTCAACCCGGGACAGGTTCTCGCGGTCACGTTCACCGCGCGGGCGGCGGGTGAGATGCGTGGGCGGCTGCGGTCGCTCGGCGTCGGCGGGGCGGGTTCGGTGCAGGCACAGACCTTCCATGCCGCCGCGCTGCGGCAACTGCGCTACTTCTGGCCGCAGGTGTTCGGTGAGCTGCGCTGGGAACTGCTCGACAACAAGTTCCAGGTGGTCTCGCGCGCGGCCAACCGGGTGGGCCTGTCCACGTCCAAGGAGTCGGTGCGCGACCTCGCCGGTGAGATCGAATGGGCCAAGGCGTCGCTGATCGGTCCGTCCGGTTACGCCGAGCACGTTGCCGAGATCGGCCGTGAGACACCGCAACCCGCCGACAACGTGGCCCAGGTCTTTGCCCTGTACGAACGTCTGAAGGTCGGCGAGAACGGCGACCGGCTGTTCGATTTCGACGATCTGCTGATCTACACCACCGAGATCCTGCGCACTGAACGCGCGGTGGCCGAGGAGTTCCGCGAACGCTACCGCTGTTTCGTCGTTGACGAGTATCAGGACGTCACCCCGGTGCAGCAGGGGCTGCTCGACGAATGGCTCGGCGCCCGCGACGACCTGACGGTGGTGGGCGACGCCAACCAGACCATCTACTCGTTCACCGGCGCCACCCCGTCATATCTGCTCGACTTCACCCGCCGGTTCCCCGACGCCACGCTGGTGCGCCTCGAACGTGACTACCGCTCGACGCCGCAGGTTGTCGGCCTCGCCAACCGGGTGATCGGGCAGGCCCGCGGCCGCATCGCCGGAACCCGGCTGCGGCTGCTCGGTCAGCGGCCCGCCGGACCGGAACCGGTGTTCGCCGAATATCCCGACGGTCCGGCGGAGGCGGCTGCCGTGGCCACCCGGGTCGCCGCGCTGATCGAGCAGGGCGTGGCGGCGTCGGAGATCGCGATCCTGTACCGGATCAACGCGCAGTCGGAGAACCACGAGCAGGCCCTCACCGAGGCCGGTATCCCGTACCAGGTGCGCGGGGGCGAATCGTTCTACACCCGCACCGAGGTGCGGCAGGCGATGCGCGGACTCACCGAGGCGGCCCGCCGCGACGATCTGCCCGCCGACGCCGACGTCGTGACCCTCACCCGGGCCGTGCTGGTGCCGCTCGGGCTGTCGGACGAGGAGCCCGCGGGTGCGCAGGCGCGGGCACGCTGGGAGTCGCTGCGGGCGCTCGCCGCACTCGTTGACGACATGGCCTCGGCCAACCCGGAGCTGACCCTGCGCAATGTGGTGGCCGAACTGAACTCACGCGCCGAGTCCCGGCACCCGCCGACGGTGCAGGGCGTCACCCTGTCGTCGCTGCACGCCGCGAAGGGCCTGGAATGGGATGCGGTGTTCCTCGTCGGGCTCACCGACGGGTCCCTGCCGATCTCGCAGGCCATTGACGCCGGCTTCGACGCCATCGAGGAGGAACGGCGCCTGTTCTACGTCGGCGTGACCCGGGCCCGGGAACATCTGCAGGTGTCATGGGGTCTGGCCCGCAACGAGGGCGGCCGCCCCCGGCGCCGCTCGCGCTTCCTCACCGACGACGTGGTGCCTGACGGTTCGCCCGCCTCCCGGATCGCCGAACCCGGTCCGGTGCGCCGCGGCCCGTCGTGCCGGATCTGCGGCACCCGCCTGGTCGGATCGGCGGCGGCGCTGCTCGGCCGGTGCGAACGCTGCCCGGCCGACCTCGACGAGGACCTGCTCGCCGAACTCAAACAGTGGCGCGCCGAGGTGGCCGACGCCAAGAAGGTGCCGGGCTTCACCGTCCTCAGCGACAAGACGCTGACCGCGATCGCCGAGCAACTCCCGGTCACCGACCGTGACCTGCTCCGTATCCGCGGCATCGGCCAGAAGAAGCTCACCGACTACGGCGAGGACATCGTCGCGATGGTCACGAGTGCGGGCCTCAGCAAAACCGCAGGTCAAAAATAGGTTGTGCGGTTTCTGATCGCCCTCTACTCTGGTCAGCACGACACGGGGAGAGTGTCTTGCGTTCCACACCGGGTGGCTCGCCGATAACCTCAGCAGTCTCCCGATCTAGCACGGAAAGGAGTGTCGGAGCGATGAATGGCTACACGATCGACGATGAGTTCGTGACCGGCGCTGCACCGTGCGCGGCCGATACCCATATGGCGGTCTCATCGCTGTGTGCGTATCAGATCGCTGATCGGGTTTCGAGCACCGATCATGCGGCTCCGGTGGCCGACGCCCATCTGGCGTTGTTCACCGGTGACGATGCGACCCCAGTGCAGGCACGACTCGTCGACGGACCCCATCGTCCGTGGCGTAGCTGTGAACCCGTCGGCAAGGAGAAGCCCGCCCCCGAGGCGATCGCTCCCGTCGGTGCACTGCGCATCGCGAAAGCCGGTATCGCAGCGATGGTGCGAGCCAAGCAACGATTCCCCGTGTTCTCACCGGAATCCCCGAGGTAGGGGACACCGGACAGCACAGGCCACGGGCGGATCGCGACGACGAACCCCGTGGCCTTTTTGATTGTGAATCCCCGAAACCGTTTCTCTCCCACGAGGACCGGACACCCGGAGACCACATCGCAGGCAGCGGGTCAGTCACCACAAGACCGACAGCAAACCTAGATGTGGAGAAATTATGACCGTCGAGTACGTACTCGAGTCCTGTATGGAGGCGGACCGCCGGCCCGTCCTCGACCTGCCCTGCCAGGTGACCGACGCCGACCTGTGGTTCGCCGAGGATCCCCGTGATCTCGAGCAGGCCAAGGCGCTGTGCGCGCAGTGCCCGCTCCAGGCCGAGTGCCTGCGGGCGGCGCTCGATCGGGCCGAGCCCTGGGGCGTGTGGGGCGGCGAGATCTTCGAGCGCGGCACCGTCGTGGCGCGCAAGCGGCCGCGTGGCCGGCCGCGGAAGAACGCCGTCGCCTGATGTCCGGCCCGAACCCGGGGACACCGGAAGCGCAGGTCGAAATAAGGTAGGCCGCCCTCATCGCGAGGGCGGCCTACCGGTCGTCGCGAGACCGATCCGATATGTGCGTTCTGAGGTATCTGGGCAGGTCAGCACTCATCGTGGAGGGCGACATCTGCCGGAAGGGAGCTTAGGGTAACCTAAACGGCCGACGGTGTAAGTGCCCTGACGCCGGTTCGGGGCCGTCAGGGGATAGCGATGACCATTCTGGAAGTGAATCGGACGGCTCTGGCCAAGCGTGTCCTCGGTGAGGACGGCTACCAGCGGGCGATCCGCAAGTGGGGGATCTGGAAGCAGCGCCCCCGCGTGGGCCATGTGCGGTTCGGGCAGCTGCGGCGCACCGAACCCATCTGCCGCGAATACGGCTTCGCGCGTGGCCTCCCCATCGACCGGTATTACATCGAGAAGTTCCTCGACACCGAACGCGCCCTGGTCACAGGCCGGGTACTGGAGATCGGGGAACGCACCTACACCGAACGCTTCGGCCACGACGTCGCGCGGTCGGACATGTCCCACTTCAACGAGGTGCCCGGCGCCACCTACGCCGCCGACCTCACCGACGCCCCGCACATCCCGAGCCACACCTACGACTGCATCATCATCACGCAGACCCTGCAGTTCATCTTCGACATGAAGGCCGCGGTCGCCACCCTGCACCGCATCCTCGCGCCCGGCGGGGTGGTGCTCTGCACCGTGCCGGGGATCAGCCAGATCGCCGACCCCGAATGGCAGGCGAGCTGGTCGCTGAACGAGGCCACCGCACAGTGGCTGTTCGCCACCGCCTTCGACGCCGACGAACTACGGATCACCACCAATGGCAACGTGCTGTCGGCGACGTCGTTCCTGCACGGGCTGGCCACCAGCGAACTCACCACCGACGAACTCGACGTCGTCGACTCCGAGTACCCGGTGACCGTGACCATCGTCGCCCGCAAGAAGCCCCCGGGCGAAGCCCGCAAGAAAGCCGCCGGCGAACCGGATACCGATGCGAGTTCCTGACGCCGGACTGGTCCGGTCGGTGATCCGCGGCGGGGTCCGCAGACGGATCCGCGGGTATCGCCGCCGCGGCGGAATCCTCATGTACCACCGCGTGATCGACGCCGCGTTCGACCCGTGGGGCATCTGCGTGTCGCCGCGGATGTTCGACGAGCAGATGCAGGTCCTCGCCGAACACCGCAGCACCGTCGACGCCGTGAGCTTCTCCGCCGACGGCGACGCCTACAGCCGGTCCGGCGAACGGCTCGCGGTCACCTTCGACGACGGCTACCTCGACAATGTGGTCGCCGCGCTCCCGATCCTCGAACGCCACGAGATCCCGGCGACGATCTTCGTGATCGGCAACGCCGTCGGCCGCACCCGCGAATTCTGGTGGGACGCACTCGAACGCGCGGTCCTCGCACCCACTGTCCTGCCCGTGGAACTGGAGATCACCCTCGGGGACGAGCGTCACCGGTACACCCTTGCCGACGGCTCCGCCGAGCAGGCCACCGATGGCTCCGCCGAGCAGGTCACCGACGGCCGCTGGCGCGCCGATGTCGATGCGGCCGTCACCGACCGGCAGCGGCTGTTCGCCACCCTGTGGGCCGCGATCGTCGTGCTCGACCCCGACGAGCAGGACCGGGCCGCCGACGACCTGCTCACCTGGTCCGGTCAGCGGGTGTCGGTGCCCCGGATCATGGTGGACGACAACGAGTTCGCCGAGCTCGCCGCGCATCCGCTGATCACCGTCGGCAGTCACACCCTCGACCATCTGTCGCTGACCGACCTGTCGCCGCGGCGCCAGCGCGACCAGATCCACGGCGGGCACCGGCGGATCGAGGAACTCGCCGGCCGCCGCATCACCTGCTTCTCGTTCCCGTTCGGCCGCTACGACGACTCGGCCGTGGCCGCCGCACGCGAACTCGGCGTCGACATCGCCTGTACCAGCGTGCCCGAGCCGGCGACCGTCACCGACGACCGGCACACGTTGCCCCGGTTGCAGGCACTCGACCTCGACGGCGATGCCTTCGCCCGCTGGCTCCGGGACGATCACCGGCTCCTGCGGGCCTGACCCGGCTCAGTCGAGAGAGTTCAGTCCGCGACGCCGGGAACCCACTTCTCCAAGATCGACCGGTACGGGGCCTCGGCGTCCATCTGCGCGGCGATGCCCACGCAGCCGGCGAGCACCCGGAACACCATCACGTACTGCTTGGGCACATTCAGGTGCCGCGATGTCTTGTACACGTCGCCGCGGATGTCGGTGGCCTTGCCCGCGGCCCGCTGCAACCATTTGCGGGTGAAATGGAACGACTCCGAATACAGCGGATCGACGTACGGCATCAGGTAGGTCTCGATGTCGGCGGCGCTCACCTTGTTGACGTGGTTGGGCAGGATGAAGTCGGCCTTCACCATCAGTGCCTTGAGCTCGTCGTACTGCTTGTCGCGGGCCAGCCGCAGGATGGGGCCGACGTCGGGCGGCAGGCCGTCGGGGAAGTGCCCGACCGCGCCGAAATCGAGGACGCCGAACCGGCCGTCATCGGTGAGGAAGAAGTTGCCGGGGTGCGGATCGCCGTGCAGCAACCCCACCCGCACCGGTGACGAGAACTCGAAGGTGGCGAGTTTGGCGGCGGCATCGTTGCGGGTGGCCTGGTCGCCGGTGCTGATGATGCGCGAGAGCGGGGTGCCGTCGAGCCATTCGGACACGATCACCTTGGGTGCGCTGGCGATCACCTTGGGAATCACGAAGTCGGGGTCGCCGGCGAAGGCCTTGGCGAAGGCGCGCTGATTGTCGGCCTCGCCGAGATAGTCGAGTTCGGCCTCGGTGCGGTCGATGAGCTCGTCCATCATCGACTTGACGTCGGTGCCCGGCGACATGCGCTGCATCAGGCCCGACATCCGCGACAGGGTTTTCAGGTCGGCCTTCAGCGCGTGGTCGGCGCCCGGGTACTGGATTTTGACGGCCACCTCGCGGCCGTCGGACCAGATGGCCTTGTGGACCTGGCCGATGCTGGCCGCGGCGGCGGGCGTGTCGGAGAATTCCCTGAACCGGCCACGCCACTTGGTGCCGAGCTGACGGTCGAGCACCTGGTGGACCTTGGCCGCGGGCAGCGGCGGCGCCTCGGCCTGCAGCTTGGTGAGCGCCTCACGGAACGGTTCACCGAACTCCTCGGGGATCGCGGCCTCCATGATGGACAGCGCCTGCCCTACCTTCATGGCTCCGCCCTTGAGCTCACCGAGAACGGCGAAGAGCTGCTCGGCGGCCTTCTCCATCAGTTCCTGGTTGACGGTGTCCTTGTCCTTGCCCGCGATGCGCTTGCCCAGACCCGCTGCCGCCCGCCCCGCCATACCGATGGGCAGGGCCGCCAGCTTGGCGTTCCGGCGCCCGGACCCTCGGGTGATCTCACTCATGCGCTTCCTTTCCCCACAGCGAGAGTAGCCGACCCCGAACGCCGGTGATCTCAGGAATCGCGCGTTGCCGTGCGGCACCCGCACAGCGGATGTGGTGTCCACTGGCGCAGTTCGATTCGGGTCGGCCGCGGGTGCAGTTCGAGGACGTGGTCGATCAGTTGCGGGTGGGCGTGGGCCGCCCCGTGGGCGGCCGCCGTCAGCGCGGCCGCCAGCTCCTCGATCTGCCACTGGGCGAGGGCGGCGGTGGCCCGGATCTGGGCGGGTGCCGCATCCGAGGTCCGGCCGACGAGCGCGGTCGAGATCTGCGGCCAGTGCGGCTCCAGGGTGGTGCGGTGATGGTCGGCGCAGCGCAGGCAACTGGTGTGTCCGGGCAGCACGAGTGGACCGATCAGGCCGACGCCGTCACGCATCCGCACCTGCAGGTGCGCCCGGCCCCGGCGCATCAGGGTGTCGACGACGTACGGGTCGGGGACGAGGTGGTCGGCGAGGATCGTCAGGTTCGCGTCCTCGAACGCCGTCACCGCGACACCGACGTGCGGTAGGTGGGTGCGCAACCGCGTCGTCAACGGGCCGCGGCCCTCGATGCTGACCCGCACCGTCCGGGGCGCGGGGCGGGCGTCACCGACGGTCCCGGTGGACACCCGTGGCACCGCGTCCTCGGTGGGCACGGCAAGCCCGGCCGTGACGAGCGAGCGCACGATGAGGGTGACATCGCGCCGCGTCAGACCCGCTCGCCGCGCTCGTCGGACGAGGTCGTCGCGGCGGCGCGGCACCCGCATCCAGGCCAGGAGCGCGCCCACCTTCTCCACGTCGATGCCGTCGCGCACGATCAGATCCAGACTGCCCGCCGGGCCGGAGCCGATACGGATCTTGTTGTGCGTCAACGTGATGACGTGGACGTGCGGACCCAGCGCCGGATAGGGCGCGGGTGGTGACTGTTCGGCGTCGGCGATGATCCCCCTGCTCACATGGCAAGTGTGCCAGCAGAATCAGCCGTCGACGGGGGTGAATGTGTGGGCTGTGGATAACCCGGACGAACTCCTCAGGCGTCGCCGTCGGTGTCTGAGCTGCCGCCCTTCTCGCGTTGCTCCTTGCCGCCCTTCTCGCGTTGCTCATTGGCACGCTCCTCCGCGAGGGTGCGCTCGAGTTCGGCGATGGGATCGTCGAAAGCGCTTGTGCCACCGCCGATCACCCGGTCGACGAAAGCGGCGGGATGGTCCAGATCGGTGGCGTCGGGGATCAGATCGGGATGCGCCCACACCCCGTCGCGGACCGTGATGTCGGAGGCGTCGAGCAGTTGCCGCCACAGCGCCGACGCCTCCCGCACCTTGCGGGGCCGCAATTCCAGCCCGATCAGCGTCGCGAAGGTCTGCTCGGCCGGGCCACCGGAGGCGCGTCGCCTGCGCATGGTCTCGGTGAGCGCACCGGTGCCGGGGATCCGGTCGCCGAGCGCCTTGGCCACCACCTGCTCCACCCAGCCCTCGATCAGCGCGAGCAGTGTCTCCATCCGGTTGAGCGCGGCCTGCTGCTCGGGAGTGGTCTTCGGCTCGAACGACGCCGACGAACTGATCAGCTCCTCCAGCTTGGACGGATCGGAGAGCAACTGGGTGGGATCGAGATCGGTGGTGAGCTGCTCGATGCCGCTGAAGTCGATACTGATGCCGCGGGCGTACTCCTCGACCGTCGACAGCAGCCGCTGCCGCAGCCACGGTACGTGTGCGAACAGCCGCACCGCCGCCGCCTCGCGGGCGGCGAGGAACACCATCACCTCCTGCGCGGGCTGTTCGAGGCCCTCGGTGAAGGTGCCGACGGCCTCGGGCAGCAGCACGGCGACACCGTCGGAGGCCAGCGGCAGCCCGATGTCGGTGCCGGTCAGTACCTCCTTGGCGAGCTGCCCGAGGCCCTGCCCGAGCTGCGTGCCGAACGCCATCCCGCTCATCTGCGTGAGCATGCCCATCATCGGGCCGGCGAACTGGGCGGCCTCGGCAGGCAGGTTGCCCTCCCAGGTCTTGGACAGTTGCACGGCGACCGGATCACAGAGGCGCTGCCACGTGGGCATCGTCTCCTCAAGCCATTGCACCGGAGTCCACGCCACCGACTTGGCGATGCCGCTGGGGAAGACGGTCGCGTCATCGAGCCACACCTCGGCGAGCCGGACCGCGTCCTCGACGGCCTTGTTCTCCCCGCCGCTGACGGGGGTGAAGTCACCGATCTGCTGCCGGGCCAGATTGGCGGCGAGCTGATAGTTCACCGGTCCCGACGATCCGCTGCCCGACAGTCCCGAACCCATACCGCTGAACAGGCTCCCGAGCTGCGAGAACATCTGTCCCAGCATCGCCGGGTTGAATGCCGACGGGTCGAAGTTCGAGGGATCGAAACCCTGTGCGCCGCCGAAGCCGAAACCGAACGGATCCTGGCCGCCGGAACCCTTCCCGGTGTTGCCGCCGTCCTTGTCGCCGCTCTTGTCGCCGGAATCGCGGCGATCGTCGTCGTCGCCGGAGGAGGAGAAACCGAAGGGCAGGTCAGTCATACCTTCAACGGTACAGTTCGGGCACCGGCGCTACCGGCCGGAGGCACCGCATACACTCGATGAAATGAGTTTGCCGCCCGGTATTCGGCGTCTGGTCACTGTCGCGGTCACCGTGCTGACCTTCGTGGTCCTGCTGGTGGTCGGTACGTCCGTCAAGGTTCCCTATGTGGCGCTGGGGCCGGGGCCGACGGTCAACACCCTGGGCATGAACGGGGACAAGCCGGTCGTGCAGATCGAGGGCGCCCAGCTCGACAAGACGTCGGGGAACCTGAACCTCACCACGGTGTCGGTGGTCGACGGGATGAGCCTGTTCGATTCGATCGGCAAGTGGATCTCCGGTGACTACACGTTGTCGCCGCGGGACCGGGTGTTTCCGCCCGACCAGTCCCCGGAGCAGGTCCGCGAGGGCAATCTGCGCGATATGACCGACTCCGAGGACAACGCGACCCTGGCGGCGCTGGTTCATCTGAACCGGCCCACGGAACTGATCGTCGAGGAGGTCGCGCACGACGGGCCGGCCGCCGGGGTCCTGCGCAAGGACGACGTGCTGCTGAGCGTCGCCGGAACCCCGGTGAAGACGACCTCGCAGGTGCAGCAGGTGATCCGCGGATCGGCACCCGGCACCGCGGTGGCGATGGACGTGCGCCGGGGAACCGCGACCGAACACGTCAAGGTCACCCTCGGTAAGCGCCCCGACGACCCGAAACTCGGCTACCTCGGGGTCACCCCGGAGCTGCGCAACGGCGACCCGAACCTGAAGATCACCTTCAACGTCGGCGACATCGGCGGCCCGTCCGCCGGCCTGATGATGACCCTGGCCGTCATCGACAAGCTGACCCCCGGCCCGCTCAACAGCGGTAAGTTCATCGCCGGCACCGGCACCATCGATCCGGAGGGCAAGGTCGGCGAGATCGGCGGCATCACCCACAAGACGCGCGCCGCCCGCGACAAGGGCGCCACGGTGTTCCTGGTTCCCGCGGGCAACTGCGCCGAGGCCAAGGGTGACAAACCCGACGGCCTCGAACTGGTCAAGGTGAGTACCCTCGACAATGCCCTGGACTCCCTGAAGAAGCTGGGCGAAGGACAACCCCTCCCGCAGTGCTGATGCCAGGTGAGAGGCCCATGCCAGGTGGGCACGAATCGTGGTCGCGCGGTTGAATCAGGCGTAGCGCCCCCGTTCTGGAGCGACGACACGCGAGCGAGGAACGAGCCCCGCGTGTCGGAGTGAAGAACGGGGTCAAGCGGAGCCTGATTCAACCGCAAATGTTGCCGCGAGGGCGGCCACCAGATTAGGGGCCAGGTCCGGGTGCGTGAGGAGCTCGTCCTGGGTTTCGGGGTCGTCGTCCTCGGTTTCGGGTTTGAGCTGCATGAGGGCGAGGTGCTGCCCGCCGCGCAGGGCGCCGATGATGAGCCGGGCGACGCGGCTGCCGGGGTGGGCTCTGGCGGCCTCGCGGGCGGCGGCCTCGGCGGCCTCGGGGTCACCGAGGAGCGGTTCGAAGGCGGAGTCGAGGTCGGCCTCGGCCTCGGGAGGGATGACCACCACCTCGAGTGCGAGGGCGCAGCCGGCGACGGCGTCCGGCCAGGATGTGGTGCCCAGGACCTGCTCGAGCTCGGCGTAGTGGTCGTCGGAGCCGAGGGGGAGCCGATCCTGGGCGACGGGGCTGAGTTCGGAGTCATCGTCGGCGTCGATGAGGCCGGGGTTGGCCGCGGCGAGCACATGGGTGGGCACGAGCGCGAAGAGGGCGGGCGGCCGGCTCCAGCCGTCGGCGCCGACATAGGTCGCAACGTCGCGCAGTGCGCTGCCCAGGGCGTCGGGTGTCAATGCGGTACTCACCGTTACATCTTGCCCGTCCGGACCGAGTGTTGGGGGGAACGGACCAGGTCGGCTGTTGTGGGGCGTCTCACCAGTAGAGTTGGGGGCACCATGTCCAGCCCTGGGGGAGGTCGGGACGGGTGGTGGCACGCTGGTGGTCGCCGCCTGTGACTACAGTCGTGGTGAATGTCCGGATTGGGAACTTTGGAGAGTAGGTCAGGTGAGCGTTCGCGGGCCGGCGGGATTGCCGACACTGTCACGCAGGAGCAAGGTGGTGATCTGGATCGGCGTAGCCGTCCTGATTCTGCTGCTGGTGGGTCCACGCGCCGTCAGTCTGACCACTGATTGGCTCTGGTTCTCCGATATCGGGTACACGGAGGTGTTCTCGACGATCATCTGGACTCGGATCATCGTGTTCCTGGTGGCCGCGGTGCTCACGGCCGCGATCGTCTTCGCGGCGGTGGCCGTCGCCTACCGGTCGCGTTCGGTGTTCGTGCCCTCGGGGATCGGCCCGGATCCGCTGGCGCGGTACCGCACGACGGTGATGGCCCGGATCCGCTGGTTCGCGGTGCTGCCGCCGCTGTTGATCGGTGTGCTCGCCGGTCTGGTGGCGCAGGGCTCGTGGTCGACGGTCCAGGTGTTTCTCAAGGGCACCTCGTTCGGCGTGAAGGATCCCCAGTTCGGTTTGGACGTGGGCTTTTACGCGTTCGATCTGCCGTTCTGGCGGTTCCTGCTCAACCTGCTGTTCGTCATCGTGGTGGTGGCGTTCGTGGTGAACCTGGTGACGCACTATGTGTTCGGGTCGATCCGGCTCGGCGGTGGTGGTGTGGCCCCGTCGATCTCGATGGCGGCGCGGGTGCAGTTGTCGGTGCTGGCGGGGACTTTCTTGTTGCTCAAGGCCGTCGCGTATTGGCTCGACCGCTATTCGCTGCTGTCGAGTGAGCGCAAGCAGGAGACGTTCACCGGCATGAGCTACACCGACGCGAACGCGGTGCTCTCGTCCAAGCTGATCCTGATGGCGATCGCGATCATCTGTGCCGTCGCGTTTTTCGCGGGCATCGTGCTGCGTGATCTGCGGGTGCCGGCGCTGGCCACCGTGTTGATGCTGGTGTCGGCGTTGCTGATCGGGGTGGGCTGGCCGCTGGCCGTCGAGCAGTTCTCGGTGAAGCCGAACGCGGCGCAGAAGGAAGCCAAATACATCGGGCGCAATATCGCCGCCACCGAACAGGCCTATGGCATAGGCAAGGACAAGGTGACGACCAAGGACAATTGGGCGGCGAAGGATCCCGATCCCGCGGCCGTCAACAGCGACAAGGCGACGCTGTCCAATATCCGCATTCTCGACCCGAATATCGTCTCGGGCACCTACACCCAGTTGCAGCAGCGGCAGAACTTCTACGGATTCCCCTCGCAGCTGGCGATCGACCGCTACAAGGTCGACGGTGAGATGCGCGATTACGTGGTGGCGGTCCGCGAGATCGACCCGGCGCGACTGGCCGGCGATCAGGGGAACTGGCTCAACAAACACCTGACCTACACGCACGGAAACGGTTTCGTCGCGGCTCCGGCCAATACGGTCCGCAAGGCCGCGTCCGCCGACAACGCCGCGGAAGGGTCGGGTGAACCGGACTTCGTGGTCGGCGACCTGAGCAATTTCAAGACCGACGACTACAAAAAGAACTCGCCGATCAAGGTGACCGAACCGCGGATCTATTTCGGTGAGCTGATCTCGAAGGGCACGCCCGACTACGCGATCGTCGGTTCCGACGGGGCTCCCGCGCGTGAATACGACACCGACAACCTCAAGTACACCTACCAGGGTGATTCGGGTGTGTCCCTGGGCAACTGGTTCAACCGGTTCATGTATTCGGTGAAGTTCGGTGAGCGCAACTTCCTGCTGTCGAGCGAGATCAACAAGAACTCGAAGATCCTGTACAACCGCGATCCGCGGGACCGGGTCAAGAAGGCCGCGCCCTGGCTGACCGTCGACTCCAAGACCTATCCGGCGGTGATGGCGGACGGTTCGATCAAGTGGATCGTCGACGGCTACACCACGCTG